>Ga0070658_10005478_pt1 | contig 10297 bp, 6 predicted proteins | sample KBSC13metaG_FD_64664 | JGI IMG/M metagenome (GOLD analysis project Ga0070658, IMG submission 64664) | Corn rhizosphere microbial communities from Kellogg Biological Station, Michigan, USA - KBS C1-3 metaG | ecosystem: Host-associated > Plants > Roots > Rhizosphere > Soil ... | reverse complement strand
CGAGCGCGCGTGGCGCTCGCGCATCGAGGACAACGTCGAGCGCTGGTGGCGCGTCCTCGAGAAGCGCGCCTTGAACGCGGCGGACCCGATCAATCCGCAGCTCGTATTCTGGGAGCTGTCGAAGCGTCTCCCGGACAACTGCATCCTTTCGTCCGACTCGGGCTCGTCCGCCAATTGGTTCGCGCGCGACATTCGCATCCGTCGCGGGATGATGGCGAGCCTCTCCGGGGGCCTCGCGACCATGGGCCCGGGCGTGCCCTACTCGATCGCGGCGAAGTTCGCGCACCCGGATCGCGTGGCCATCGCGCTGGTGGGTGATGGCGCCATGCAGATGAACGGCATCAACGGGCTCATCACCATCGCGAAGTACTGGACGCGCTGGAGCGACCCGCGCCTGGTCGTCATGGTGCTCAACAACCGCGACCTGAACCAGGTGACGTGGGAGCAGCGCGTCATGGAAGGTGACCCGAAGTACGAGCCGTCGCAGGACGTGCCGGATTTCCCGTATGCCGCCTTCGCCGACCTGATCGGCCTGCGGGGCATCGCGGTGGATCGTCCCGACCGCGTAGGCCCGGCGTGGGATGAGGCCTTCGCGGCCGACCGCCCGGTCGTGCTCGACATGCGCGTGGACCCGAACGTGCCGCCGCTGCCGCCCCACATCACGATGAAGGAAGCGAAGGCCTACGTGATGGCGCTCTTCAAGCGCGATCCCGACGCGATCGAGATCGTGAAGGCGTCGGCGAAGGAAGTCTGGGCGTCGATCGCGCCCGCTTCCAAGTAGCGGCCGTGGGGCGATGGACGACCATGCCGCCATCGAGGGCGTCGAGGCGCACGCCTATACGGTGCCGACCGACGCGCCCGAGTCGGACGGCACGCTGGAGTGGTCGTCGACGACCCTCGTGGTGGCCCGCGTCCGCGCGGCGGGCGTCGAGGGCCTCGGCTATACCTACGCGGACACGGCGGCCGCCACGCTCATCCGCGACAAGCTCGGGGAGGTGCTCGTCGGGCGGGATGCGCTGGCTGTTTCCCAGCGATACGTCGACCTCGTGCGCGCGCTGCGCAACCTGGGCCGCGCGGGCATCGGCGGGATGGCGCTCTCGGCGCTCGACGTGGCCCTCTGGGACCTGAAGGCGAAGCACCTCGGGGTCGCGTTGGGCCTGCTGCTGGCCCCGGCTCGGCGCGCGATCCGCGCTTATGGCAGCGGCGGCTTCACCTCGTACTCGCGCGATCGCTTGCGCGGCCAACTCGGCGGCTGGGCGCGCGACGGGCTCACGGCGGTCAAGATGAAGGTGGGACGCGATGCCGCGGCGGATGCGCAGCGCGTCGCCGACGCGCGCGACGCGATCGGGCCCACGGTCGAGCTCTTCGTCGATGCCAACGGCGCCTATGCGCAGGAGCTCGCATTGCGGCAAGCGGTCGCCTTCGCCGCACGCGACGTGCGCTGGTTCGAGGAGCCCGTGAGCTCCGATGACCTCGATGGCTTGCGGCTGCTTCGCGAGCGACGCCCCGGTGGCATGGCGATAGCGGCCGGCGAGTACGGCTACGACACGATGTACTTCCGCCGCATGCTGCAGGCGGGAGCGGTCGACGTGCTGCAGGCCGATGCCACGCGCTGCGGCGGCGTGACGGGCTTCCTCGACGCGGCGGCCCTCGCCGATGCATTCGGCATGCCGCTCTCGAGCCATTGCGCGCCCGCGCTCCACGTGCCGCTCTGCTGCGCCGCGCGCCGCGCGATCCACCTCGAGTACTTCCACGACCACGCCCGCATCGAGTCGATGCTCTTCGATGGCGCACCCGCGCCGCGTGACGGAACGCTCGCCTTCGACACGTCACGGCCCGGACTGGGCCTCGAATTCAAGGAAAAGGACGCCGAATGCTATCGCCACTGAAGGACATGCGGCCGGTCCAGGGCCGGCGCGCGACGCGCAAGCCGGGCACGGTCGATGCGCGCGCGCTCGAGGCGGAGCTGCGCTCGGCGCTGACCTGCGAGGTGCGCTTCGACGACGCGAGCCGCGCGCTGTATGCCACCGACGCGTCGAGCTATCGACAGGTGCCGATCGGGGTCGTCATCCCGCGCAGCCGCGAGGACGTGATCCGCACCGTCGCCGCCTGCCGGGCGCATGGAGCGCCGGTGCTCTCGCGCGGCGGCGGCACCAGCCTCTGCGGCCAGTGCTGCAACGTCGCCGTCGTGATCGACTTCTCGAAGTACATGAATCGCATCCTGGAGCTGGACCCGGGCCGTCACCTCGCGCGCGTGGAGCCGGGCTGCGTGCTGGACGACCTGCGCGACGCGGCGGAGAAGCATCACCTCACCTTCGGCCCGGATCCCTCGACCCACAACCACAACACGCTGGGCGGGATGATCGGCAACAACTCGTGCGGCGTGCATTCGGTCATGGCGGGCGAGACCGTCGCCAACGTGATCGAGCTCGAGGTGCTCACCTACGAGGGCGAGGTCATGACGCTCGGGCCTTGCGACGATGCCGAGTACGAGCGCATCGCCGCGGGCGGCGACCGGCGCGCGGAGATCTATCGCGCGTTGCGCGCGCTGCGCGACGACTACGCGTCCGACATTCGCGCGAAATTCCCGCCGATCCCGCGCCGGGTCTCCGGCTACAACCTCCCGGCCCTGCTGCCCGAGAACGGCTTCAACATCGCACGCGCCGTCGTGGGCTCGGAGGGCACCTGCATCGTCGTGCTCTCGGCCAAGCTGCGCCTGGTCGACAGCCCGCCGGGGCGCTCGCTGCTCGTGCTCGGCTACCCCAGCGTCTACGAAGCCGGCGACCACGTGCCCCAGGTCCTGGAGTTCAAGCCCATCGGCCTCGAGGGCATCGACGACCGGCTCATCGCCGACATGAAGGCGGTCCACCTGCATCCCGGGGACGTCGAGCTGCTGCCGGACGGCAAGGGATGGCTGCTGGTGGAGTTCGGCGGCCGCGACAAGGAAGAGTCGGACGCCAATGCGCGCAAGGCCATGGACGCCTTGCGCGGCGAGGAACATCCCCCGTCGATGAAGCTCTTCGACGACCCGAAGGAAGAGGCCATCATCTGGGAGGTGCGCAAGTCCGGGCTCGGCGCCACGGCGCACGTGCCCGAGAAGCCGATCACGTGGGAGGGCTGGGAAGATTCCTCCGTGCCGCCGGAGAAGGTCGGCGAGTACCTGCGCAAGCTGCGCGCGCTCTTCGACAAGTATGGCTATGGGTGCGACCTCTACGGCCACTTCGGCCAGGGCTGCATCCATACCCGCATCGACTTCGACCTCGAGACGCGCGAAGGCATCGACAAGTACCTGCGCTTCCTCGACGAGGCGGCCCGCCTCGTGGTGAGCCTCGGCGGCTCGATCTCCGGCGAGCATGGCGACGGGCAATCGAAGGCATCGCTCCTGCCGATCATGTTCGGCGAGAAGCTGATGGAGGCGTTCCGCGAGTTCAAGCGAATCTGGGACCCGCGCGGGCTCATGAACCCGGGCAAGGTGATCGACGCCTACCGTCCCGACGAGAACCTGCGGCTCGGCACGACGTACGCGCCGCCGGCAGTGGAGAGCCCTTTCAGCTATCCGGACGACCACGGCGATTTCGCCCGCGTGACCTTGCGTTGCGTGGGCGTGGGCGAGTGCCGCAAGAAGAGCGGCGTCATGTGCCCGAGCTACAAGGTGACGATGGAGGAAGAGCACTCGACGCGCGGACGGGCGCACCTGCTCTTCGAGATGCTGCGCGGCGACCCGCTGCAGGGGGGTTGGGAGTCGGAGGCCGTGAAGGATTCGCTCGACCTCTGCCTTTCATGCAAGGGATGCAAGGGCGAATGTCCGCTCCACGTGGACATGGCGACGTACAAGGCGCAATTCCTCGCGCGCTACTTCGAGCATCGCGCGCGGCCGCTGTCGGCGCACGTCTTCGGCCGCATCGATCGCCTCGCGCGCGTCGCGTCGCATGCGCCATGGCTCGTGAATTTCCTCGCCTCGACGGCGCCCTTCAGCACGGCGGCCAAGGCACTCGCGGGAATCCATCCGGCGCGGCGCATCCCGAAGTTCGCGTCCCGCACTTTCCAGGCGGCGGTGCGTGGGCGCGCCCCGGCGAAGGGCAAAGGCAGGCGCGTCATGCTCTGGGCCGATACGTTCAACAACCACTATCACCCGGAGACCGCCCTCGCCGCCCTCGAGCTCCTCGAGCAACGCGGCTTCGACGTCGTGGTCTCGCCACGCGGCCTTTGCTGCGGGCGCCCGCTCTACGAATTTGGCCTCCTCGACCACGCGCGTGCCTACCTCGAGCGCATCCTCGCGACCCTGGCGCCGGAAATCGAGGCCGGGACGCCGCTCGTGGTGCTCGAGCCCGCGTGCGCCAGCGTCTTCCGCGACGAGCTCGTGAACCTGCTCTACAAGAGCGAGCAGGCGCGGCGGCTCTCGGGGCAGACGTTCCTGCTGGACGAGTTCCTGGTGAAGCACGACGACAAGGCGTGGCGCCGCGTAACCGGGCACGCCGTGGTGCATGGCCATTGCCACCACCAGGCGTTCTTCAAGATGGACGCCCAGCGCGAGCTCATGCAGCGCGCGGGCATGGACTTCGAGATCCTCGACTCCGGCTGCTGCGGCATGGCCGGTTCCTTCGGCTTCGAGCGCGAGAAGTACGACGTCTCGATCGCATGCGGCGAGCGCGTGCTGCTGCCGGCCGTGCGTGCCGCGGCCGGCGATACGCTCCTCATCGCGGACGGTTTCAGCTGCCGCGAGCAGATCGCGCAGACCACCGCGCGGCGCGCTGTGCACCTGGCGCAGGTGCTGGCGGCGGCGGGTCGACGCTGAGGAGCGGCGTCACTCCGGCTCGAGTCCCGCGGCCTGCACGGCGCTGCGCCACGAGGCGAGCTGCGCGCGGATGAAGTCGGCGAGCTCCTGCGGCGTCGACGCCTTGCCCGGAAACCCCTGGGTGGCGAGCGCCGCCTTCGTGCCCTCCATCTCGAGCGATTCGCGCACGGCCCGGTTGAGCCGCGCCTGGACGTCGCGCGCGAGGCCCGCGGGCGCGACGATCGCCGCCCACCCGCGGATGGCGAGCGCGGGGAAACCGGACTCGACCACCGTCGGCACGCCGGGCAACGCGGTGCTGCGCTCGTCGAGCATGGCGGCGATCGCGCGCACCTTGCCCTCCTTCACGTACGGGATGATGAAGCCCGTCGTGAAGATGAACTGCACGCGGTTGGTCACGAGATCCGGAATCGCCGGCGCCTCGCCCTTGTAGGGCACGTGCACCATGTCGAGCTTCTCGGCAGCGGCGAGCTGCGCCGTGGCGACGATCCCCATGGCGTTGCCCGACGCGTAGTTCACGCCGCCCGGGTGAGCGCGCGCGTAATCGACGAGCTCACGCAGCGTGCGCGGCGCAAAATCCTTGTTGGCGACGAGGAAGTAGGGAAAGAAGCCGAGCATCGAGACCGGCGTGAAGTCGCGCACCGGGTCGTAGCCGATGTCCTTGTGCAGGAAGGGGGCCCCCGACAAGCCGGTGTTGCTCGCGAAGAGCAGCGTGTACCCGTCGGGTGCTGCGTGGGCTACGAACGCGCCCGCGAGGGTCGCGTCGCCGCCCGGCCTGGATTCGACGAGCACGGGTTGTCCCAGGGAGCGCGCCATGCCTTGCGCTACCGCACGCGCGAGGGCATCCGCGCCTCCCCCCGGCGCGAAGGGCACAACGAGCCGCAGCGGCTTTTCGGGGTAAGCGGCCGCCGCAACGGACACGCTGCCCAGCGCGAGGAACGCAACCAGCAAATGCGCGATGCGAGCTTTACGCACGCCACTACCTCCTGAGGACGAGCACACCGATCCAGCCGCCCCAGGTCGCGAAAGCCACGAGCTGCACGATCGCGAGCACGGGCGCTGGTACACCGCGAGCGTGAGGAGGCCCGCGATGCCGCCGATCCATCCGATGACGGCGAGGACGCGCGAAAGCGCGGCATTCCACGCGAGCGCGGCGAGGAGCAATGCGGCCGTGCCGAGGGCGCGCCTCTGCGCCGCGAGCAGCTCGCGCAGCCCCGCGAGGAACGGGATCGCGACGACCATCCACGCAAGGGCCACCGAAGCGCTCGCCACGTAACGCGTGTGATGGGCGCGGAAATACGGCAGCAGCCCGCCGGGCTCGAGCCGTCCGCCCTCGCCCCCCGCGAGCACGACGAGCGCGACCGTGAGCATGGCCGTGGCGAGGCCCGCGGCGGCGAAGATGCGCGCGTCGGGTGCGAGGCTTTCCGGGGCAAGCGGCCTTTTCATGGCCGCCATATTAAGTCACTGCGAGCTGGGCTCCCAGGATGGCGCCGTAGATGGCGTGCGCGAGGATGGTGGTGAGCGGCGTGCGGTAGCCGTAGTTGAGCGCGAGGAACCCCGGCGGCTGCAGCGTGCGCCGCCCGCCCGGCCCCTCGTAGTCGCTCGCCATGCGCGGGTGAAGATGCGGCAGCAGGGGCAGCAACATCACGAGCAGCACGAAGCCGTGGCCGGCGCCGAGCAGGCCGCCTACCCACCAGCCGGTGCGCCCGATGCTCGCGAAGATGAAGTAGTACACGAACGAAAAGAGCCAGCCGCCCAGCAGGTACACGACCAGTCCGGCGGCGTTGGCCGACGAGCGCTCGCCGCTGAACATCGTCCCGATCAGGAACGGGAGGGAGAGCCGCGAGTAGCCCATGCGCTGCGCCGCGAACATCACCCCCGAGAGCGCGGCCGTCGCGACGAAGCCCCAGATGAGCAGGTTGATGATCTCGTTCGCCGTCTGCGTCATCGCGGCACGCGGTCTTTTCCTGGTAGAGGGCCGTCGCCGCCGAGATGAGGCTCACGTGCGTGAAGGCCTGCGGGAAGTTTCCCATCGGCTTGTGGGTCGTCCATTCGATCTCCTCACCGAAGAGCCCGACGTCGTTGGCGTAGCTGCAGAGCCGCTCGAACCCGCGCTTCGCCCGCTCGTGTTCCCCCGAGTTGGCGAGATACTCCACCGCCCAGAAGCTGCAGGGAGCGAAGGCGTTCTCCCCACCGTGTATGCCGTCGGCGCTCTTCTCGGGGCGATAGCGCTTGATGAGCTTGTCCTGCACGAGGGTGCGGCGGATGTACTCGAAAGTGCCCTGCATGCGCGGCTCCCCGGGCCTGGCGTACCCGTAGCGCGCGAGCAACAACAGGCTCGCATCGGGCTCGTCGCCGCCGTAGTACGCCACGTAGGAGTTCAGCTTCTCGTCGAAGCCCTTCGCCTCGATCTCGGCGCGGATGATCTCGCACTCGCGCCCCAGCTGCTCGCCGTCGAGCGACAGCGGGAATTTCCGGCCCAGGCGGCGCAGGCGATCGAGGGTGACCCAGCACATCGCCTTGGAGAACGTGTGGTGCCGCGGCTCGCTGCGCGTCTCCCAGATGCCCTGGTCGGGCTGGCGCCAGAGCTCGAGCACGTGCCGCCCCACGCCGCACAGCATGCGGCACTCCGTGTCGTCGAGCGTGCCGCCCGCCTCCGTGTACTGGTAGATCGTCTCCATCAGCTCGCCGTAGATGTCGAGCTGGAGCTGGTCGTGGGCGGCGTTGCCGATGCGCACGGGCTTCGCGCCCCGATAGCCGGAGAGATGGGGCAGCTCCTTTTCGTCGAGCTTCGTCTCGCCATACAAGTCGTACATCACCTGGAAGCGCTGCCACGTGAGCCGCGTGGTGTGCAGCAGCCACTCCAGGAACGCCTCGGCCTCCGCGATGAACCCCAGGCTCAGGAAGGCGTGCAGCGTGAGGGCGCTGTCGCGGATCCAGCAGAAGCGGTAGTCCCAGTTGCGCGGGCCCCCCTGCTCTTCCGGCAGCGATGTCGTGGGCGCCGCGAGCACCGCGCCGCTCGTGGAATTGGTCATGAGCTTCAAGGCGAGCACGCTGCGCACGACCTCGGAGCGGTACGGGCCGTCGTAGCGCGAGCGCGAGCTCCACGTGCGCCACCACGCCGTGGTGCGATCGAGCCGCTCCTGCGCGTCTTCGCCCAGCGGCGGCAGCACGCACGCCTCGTAGTGGTCGTAGACGAACGAGAGCCAGTGGACCGCCCCGCATTCCAGGACCACGCGGCCGACGAGGCGTGCCTGCGACGCGTCATGCTCGAGCGGCAGGTCGGTGAGCAGGAAGGCGGCATAGGAACAATGGGTGCATTGCCAGCCGGAGCGCCCGCGCCGGGCGAATCCCAGCCGCTTGCGTCCATAGTCGGGCCTCGGCGCGAACGAGATCTCGAGCTCCACCTTCCCCTCGACGCCTTCGAGCTTGCGCAGCAGCTCGTGCTGCGGATACAGGTGGGCGCCGCTGACCTCCGCGGAGAGGGTCATGCAATCCGTGACGCGCACTTCGCCGGCGCGGGTGCGGAACGTGGTCTCGAGCACGTTCGTGTCCTCGATGTATCGCCGCGTCGCCTCGAAGGGCGCCACGGGCCGCACCGAGAAGTGTCCCGCGTCGCGGTCCAGGATCGCCGCGAAGATCGATTGCGCCGAGAAATTCGGCAGGCACATCCACTCGACGGAGCCGAAGCGGGAGACGAGCGCCGCGGTGCGGCAGTCGCCGATCAGCGCGTAGTCGCCGATGTCCGGGAAATCGCCGGGCGCGGCCGGCTGCGCCGCCGGCTCGTCGCTCAGCGCAACCGCCGTTGCAGCCACAGGCCGCCCACCACGAGCGCGCCGAGCGCGAGCGCGATCTTGTTGCGCTGCATGGAGAGCTCGAGCTGGCGGCTTTCGGGCAGCGCGCGCGCGTCGAAGCGGCCGTGCGCGCCATGGTCCCCCGGCACCGGCGCGTAGAGGTTGTCCCGCCGTCCGGGCGGCAGCGGGTCATCGGTGTGCTGTCCGGAATACCCGCGCCGTGCCAGCAAGCGGTCGATGAGGCCCGGCACGACCATGTTGCCGAGGATCGCCTTCACCGCCGGCCAGCCGACCCACAGCTCGCGCCTCGGATGCAGCGCCGCGTAATGGATGCCCTCGGCCGCGACCTCCGGCTGGAAGATCGGCGGCACCGGCTGCGGCTGCTTCGTGCCGCATGTGCGCCCCCAGTCGAACTGCGGGGTGTTGAAGGCCGACAGCTGCACCATCGTGATCTTCACGCGGCTTCCGTGATGCAGCAGCTCCGAGCGCAGCGAGTCGATGAAGCCCCGCAGCGCGCTCTTGGCGCCGCAATAGGCGCTTTGCAGCGGAATGGAGCGATACGCGAGCGCGGAGCCGACCTGCACGATGGTGCCGCGGTTGCGCGCGACCATGCGCTTCATGGCGGCGCGGATGCCCCACACGGAGCCGAGGTAGGTCACGTCGGTCATGCGGCGGAAGTCGGCCGGCGATATGTCGAGGAATTCGCAGTACGAGGTGACCATCGCGTCGTTGATCCACACGTCGATGGGCCCCCACTCGCGTTCCACGCGCTCGGCCGCGGCATCGACCGCGCTCTCGTCCGCGACGTCGCAGGGGATCACCATCGCCTCGCCGCCGAGCTCCTCCACCTCGAGCCGCGCCCCCTCCAGCCCGTCCACGCCGCGCGCGATCAAGGCGACGCGCCAGCGGTCGCGCCCGAAGCGCCTCGCGACGGCGCGGCCGATACCCGCCGAGGCTCCCGTGACCACCACGATCCGCTGCCTTGCCATCGAGCCTCCTAATATCCCGCGGGCGCCACCCAGGGCGCCGGGTGGATCGTGCGCGTTGCGTAATCCGTGCCGCTCAGGCCGAACAGGATCGCGAGGGCGAAGAGCGCGACCAGCGCGAAAAGGACGACGAGCGCGGAGCTGCGCCGCAGGTGCATGAAGAAGAGCGCCACCAGCACAACCTTCGCCGCCGCGATGGCGAGCGCCGCGACAGGGTTCCATGCGCCGAGCCTGAAATGCGCCACCACGAAGGTCGCGACGAGCAGCGCCATGAGGCCGATCCACGTGAAGGTATAGACCCGTACGGGCGGAGGCGAGTTCATGGCTTGAGGCTCACGAGGTAGAAGAGCGGGTAGAGGAAGATCCAGACCGCGTCGACGAAGTGCCAGTAGAGGCCCAGGACCTCGATCTCGTCGGCCCGCCAGTCGGGGAACGGCGGGTGTCGCAAGCGCCACGACAGCCAGAGCACGCAGAGCACGCCGATCGTGAGATGCACCGCATGGACGCCCGTCGCGAGGAAATAAAGGAAGAAGAAGAGCTGGGTGATGCGCGCGTTCTCCACGATCGTGAAGTGCAGGCCGGGCACGAGGCCCTCGTGCCACTCCATCGTGTACTCGACGAACTTGAGCGCGATGAACGCGGCGCCCAGCGCCGCCGTGACCCACAGCAGCCGCTGCACCGTCTCGCGCCGCGCGAGCTGCGAGAAGCGCACCGCGAGCGCCATG
>Ga0070658_10005474_pt1 | contig 10300 bp, 7 predicted proteins | sample KBSC13metaG_FD_64664 | JGI IMG/M metagenome (GOLD analysis project Ga0070658, IMG submission 64664) | Corn rhizosphere microbial communities from Kellogg Biological Station, Michigan, USA - KBS C1-3 metaG | ecosystem: Host-associated > Plants > Roots > Rhizosphere > Soil ... | reverse complement strand
GCCTGCAGCGTGGGCTCGTGCGAGACGGTGCAGCTCTCGAAATGGGCCTCGCTGTTCGGCGCGCCGGTGGCGGTGTGGGGGGTGCTGTTCTACGTCGCCGTGCTCGCGGTGTCGCTGGCCGGGCTGAGCGCGCCACTGGCCGACAGCCGGCGCGTGTCGCAGCTGCTCGTGGCGATGACGGGATTCGGCGTGCTGTTCTCGCTCTGGCTCACCTGGCTGGAGCTGTTCGTCATCCACGCCATCTGTACCTACTGCGTGATCTCGGCGATCCTCGTCGCGATCCTGTGCATCATCTCGCTGCTGGACCTGCGCGACGTGAACGCCATCCAGGATGACGCCCTCGCCGCCGCCGCGGCACAGCTCCGAGTAACCGGGTACGGCCAGTCGATCCGGAACACGCAGGAAGTCAGCATCCGCGCGATCAACGCGAAGGGCGAGGACGAGAGCGAAAAGCGATAGGAGCGGACACGACGGGATCGACGGAGATTGCCGGATCCGTTCCGTGTCCGTCCATCACGCTGCTCATCGCCCTCCGACGAGAGGTCCTACGCGCGCTTGGCCCGGGCGGCGCTGGCGTCGCCGATGCGGAGGGGCGGACGTGAATCCTCGGGGACGTCGGCGGCGCCTTCCTCACGGGAGCGACGGCGATATGGCACGAGATCCTGACCCAGGATGACCAGCGTCCGCGTCGCCACGGTGCTGGCGAGCGGCTCTGGAATGGACATCTGCCGGATGTAGGAGTCGATCGCGCGGTCGAACGTCATGTCCTCGGCGAGCGTGTCGACGAACATGAGCGCGTTGTCCACGTGCGAACGGATGATGGACTCCTCGGCACGCGCCTGAGCGAGGCGCAGGCGCCGCTCGGCACCCGGGTCGATCTTGTGGGAGAAGATCTTCTCGGGGAAGAATCGACTGATGAATCCTGACATTGGTCTGGCCGTCGGTTGGGGCGGAGCGGTGGGGTGCAGGGAATGTACCAGTGCTGAAGTTCTGCGGAAAAGCATCAGGCAACGGCGAGCGCTGCGTACTTCGTACCAAGTACCGAAACCTGCAGAAAGGGCCCGAGAAAGCGCCGCTCACCAATCGCTCGGGACGATGGCTGACGCGCGAGGCTGCTCCTGGCCCTGCCAACCGCGTTGCCCGCCGTGCATTCTTGGGGTCCGCCCGTCAGTCCTGATACTTCGTACCTCGTACGAAGTACCCGCCCTTGCCCTGTCCAGCGTGCCCCGCCGCCTTCATCGGAACCTGACCGTCCAGGTCCTCGTTGCCATCGCGTTGGCGGTGGTGCTTGGGCTCGTCGCGCCGGACACGGCCAAGGCGATGCGGCCGCTCGGCGACATGTTCGTGAACCTGATCAAGATGGTGATCGCGCCGGTCATCTTCCTCACCATCGTGCTCGGGATCGCCAACATGAGCGACCTGAAGAAGGTGGGGCGCGTGGGCGGGAAGGCGCTGCTCTACTTCGAGATCGTGAGCACGATCTCGCTCGCCATCGGGCTGTTCGTGGTGAACGTCACCAAGCCGGGCGCGGGGCTCGACGTCAGCTCCCTCGCCAAGGGCGACGTGTCGAAGTACACGGCGTCCGGCGCCGAGATGCAGTTCGTCGACTTCTTCACGCACATCGTGCCGTCCAGCGCCGTGGACGCCTTCGCCAAGGGGGACGTCCTCCAGGTGGTGTTCTTCGCCATCCTGTTCGGCGTGGCCCTGGCCTCCCTCGGTGCGCGGGGCCGCCAGCTCGTCGAGCTCCTCGAGCAGCTGTCCCAGGTCATCTTCCGCATCGTCGGCCTCGTGATGCGCGTGGCACCGATCGGCGCCTTCGGCGCGATGGCATTCACCGTCGGAGCGTTCGGCGTGAGGAGCCTGCTGCCGATGGGGCGCCTGATGCTCGACGTCTATCTCACGATGGCGCTGTTCATCTTCATCGTGCTCAACCTGATCCTGCGCTGGTACGGCTTCTCGCTGTGGGAATATCTGAAGTACATCCGCGAGGAGCTGGTGATCGTGCTCGGCACCTCATCGAGCGAGGCCGTCCTGCCGCGGATGCTCGACAAGATGGAGCGCTACGGCTGTTCCCGCACGGTGGTGGGCCTCGTCATCCCGGCCGGCTACTCGTTCAACCTGGACGGCACGAGCATCTACCTGTCGATGGCGGCGCTGTTCGTGGCGCAGGCGTTCGGCATCCAGCTCTCGATCGCGCAGCAGCTGAGCGTGCTCGGCGTGCTCATGTTGACGAGCAAGGGGGCCGCCGGGGTGACGGGCTCCGGGTTCATCGTGCTCGCCAGCACGCTCTCGGCGATGCGGGTGGTGCCGGTGGAGGGGGTGGCGATCCTGCTCGGCGTGGACCGCTTCATGAGCGAGGCGCGCGCGATCACCAACCTCATTGGCAACGGCGCGGCGACGCTGGTCGTGGCGCGCAGTGAGCGGGCGTTCGATGAAGCGGCGCGCGTGCGCGCCGTGGCGGAATTGCACGAGACTCGGCGCTCGAGGCTCGCGCCGGACGGCGCGTGAACGGGCGCTGACTGACGGCGTGAACCGTGAGCCGTGAACCGTGAACCGTGAACCGTGAACCGTGAACGGCGTCGGAGTCACGGTTTACCGTAGACGGTGCACGCTCACTTCTCCACGCTCACCGACACCCTCAGCGATCTCGGTGCACCGGGCATGATGTTGTCGTTGCCCTGGGCCGAGGCGAAGTAGGCCGCGCCGAGCAGGTTCTCCATGTTCAGCTGCAGGCGGCTGTGGGCCGTCAGCGAGACGTAGAGGCCTGCGTCGTAGCGCGTGAAAGCGGGGAGCGCGACCGCGTTGTCGAGCGCGGCGTAGACGCGCGACTGGTGCACGACGCCGAGCCCCACGCCAATGGCGGACGCGAGCTGCACCTTGTTCCAGAGCGACAGGGTGTTCTGCGGAACGAGGGGTACGGTGGCTCCCTGGGCGCCCGAACGCGTGGTGCTCACGATGCGTGCGCGCTGGGATGCCCACCCGCCGGCGAGCTGCCAGCGATCGCCGATCTCACCGCTCGCACCGACCTCGACGCCGGTGGTGCGCTGCGCGCCCGTCTGCACGACGCGCGAGGGATCGTTCGGGTCGGGCGCCTGGCTGTTGGAGCGATCCAGACGGTAAAGCGCCGCAGCAAGCGAGAGCGACGGCACGACGTCCCACTTTGCGCCGACCTCGCGATTGACGAAACGCTCGGGCTCCAGCGTCTCCGTCGTTGGGGTCAGTGAGGCGAACTGGTCGCCCGATCCGGGCAGGTGCGAGACGCTGTACGACGCATAGAGCGACGCCGCCTCGACGGGCTTGAAGATCACGCCTCCGCGCGGGGAGACGAGGTTGTCCACGCGTGCGAGGTCGGTCCTCGCGCGGTTGTCGTGGAAGCGCAGGTCGAACCGGTCCACGCGAACGCCAGCGATGAGTTGCCAATTGTCGCCGAGCGCGATCTGATCCTGCGCGTAGCCGGCGCCGATGTCGAGCCGGGTGTGATTGTCGGCGTCGGTGGCACTCTGGCGGAAGCTCACGCCCGTTGCGGCGACCGGCGCGCCGAGGGGCACGGTGCGCGACGTTGCCGAGCCCTTGCCGAAGTAGCCCGTCTCACGGAAGTCATCGGTGCTCTGCCGTGACAGTTCAGCGCCGACGAGCAGGGTATGCGTGAACATGCCCGTGGCGAGCGTTCGCGTGAGATCGAGCTGGTTGAACAGATTGTCGCGAGCCGTGGCGTGGTTGTAGGCGCGCAGCTGCACGTTCGCGCCGTCGTCCGTCACGCCGCCGGGATAGACATTCTGGTAGAACTTGTCATAGCGTACGCCGCGCGTGGCGAAGCGCAGCGAGAAGGGACCGACCGCGCGTTCGAGCGACACGTCCGCCGCGTCGACGCGCGCGCGCGCGCGATTCTCGTTCGGGTCACCGAAGAAGGCGTCGCGTGGGGTGGGCGCTGGCGCACCATCGAACGACGGCACGCCACGATCCACCGTGCGCGCGTCTTTGAACCGCTCGTAGCTCAGCTTCACCACCGTGCCGCCGGCAAGGACGGTGGCGGTCGGATTCACGCCCGCACGCCGGAGCTGGAAATAATCGCGGAAGCTGGCCGACCGCTCCAGCACGCCGTTCACGCGCACGGCGATGCGGCTGGAGACCGGGATGTTGACGTCGGCCGTCTGCCGCACGTGATCGAACGAGCCGCCTTCGAGCGTGAGGTGTGCGATGGGCGCGAAGCCCGCCTGCTTGCTCACGCGATTGATCACGCCGCCGCCACCACCGCGTCCGAAGATCATGGCGTTGGCACCCCGGATCGCCTCGACCCGATCGACGTTGTAGAGATCGCGCAGGTACTGTGCGTCGTCCCGCACGCCGTTGACGAAGAAGTCCGCCGTCGAGCTGTTGCCGCGGATCGTCGGCTGGTCGCGGTGCCCTTCGCCGAGCCCCATCGAGATGCCCGGCACGTAGCGGACGACGTCGGCCATGCCCTGCATCGCCTGGTCGGCGATGAGCGCACTCGTGAGCACGGTGGCCGACTGCGGTATGTCGCGGAGGGGAGTGTCCGTGCGCGTGAGTGTGCGGCTGCTCTCGACGTTGTACTCCTTGCGACGGCCTGCCCGGTCCACGACGCGGACCCGCTCCAGCTCGGTAGGACGGCGGTTCGTCGCGGACGTGGTGTCGGGCACAGTGGTGCGGGTGGAGTCGGTGGCCTGCCTGACATCCTGAGCCGCAAGCTGTGTTGTTGCAACGAGATACGACGAGACAACGAGGAGCGATGACCGGAAGCGCATGGTGGGGAAGAGCTGTCGTTGGAATCCCGACAAATTTTGTCGGCATTACGGCTGACACTACTCCCATGGCTGCGAGGGCGTCAAGGCTGGCCGGGCTTCCGGGTGAGGGAAGGCGTGCAGCACGGTGAGAAGTGAGACGTGAATCGTGTCTGCGTCGACTGGCTTACGACTCACGCCTTACATCTCACGCTTCACGCCGCACGGTCGGGCACCTCCGCGATCCGGCACTTCTCTCGGCCCTGCCGTCAGCTCTCCTGCCCTTCGTACTGCTCCTTCAGCGAGTTGACGACGTTCGGGTCAGCCAGCGTCGTCGTGTCGCCGAGCGCGCGGCCTTCGGCGATGTCGCGCAGGAGCCGGCGCATGATCTTCCCCGAGCGGGTCTTCGGCAGGTCGACGGTGAACAGGATGTCGTCGGGCCGCGCGATGGCGCCGATCTTCTGCGCCACGAAGTCGCGTAGCTCCTCGCGCAGCTCGTGGTCGTGCGGGAAACCTTCGCGCAGCGTGACGAAGGCCGCGAGCGCCTGGCCCTTGAGCTCGTGACTCTTGCCGACGACGGCAGCTTCGGCGACTGCCGGATGCTCGACGAGGGCGCTCTCCACTTCCATCGTGCCGATGCGGTGGCCGGCCACGTTGAGCACGTCGTCCACGCGGCCGAGGATCCAGTAGTTGCCGTCCTCGTCGCGTTTGGCGCCGTCACCGGGGAAGTAGAGGTCGGGGCGGCCAGGCCACTTGGAGAAATACGTCTGCACGTAGCGCTCGTCGTCGCCCCAGATGGTGCGCAGCATCGAAGGCGCCGGCCGCGTGAGGGCGAGCAGCCCACCACCGACGTCGATGGACTTGCCGGCGCTGTCGAGCAGCGCGGCCGACCAGCCGGGCAGCGGTTGGGTCGCGCTGCCTGGCGTCGTGGCCGTCACGCCGGGAATGGGCGAGATGACGATCGAGCCGGTCTCGGTCTGCCACCACGTGTCCACGATGGGGCAGCGATTACCGCCGATGTGCTCGCGATACCACATCCACGCTTCGGGATTGATCGGCTCACCGACAGAGCCGAGCAGGCGAAGACGCGAGAGGTCGCGCTGTGCGGGCCACTTGTCGCCCCACTTCATGAACGCGCGGATGGCGGTGGGCGCGGTGTACAGGATGGTTACGCCGTAGCGCTCGCACAGCTCCCAGAAGCGATCGCGTTCCGGCCAGTCGGGGGCGCCTTCGTACATCAGACAGGTCGCGCCATTCGCCAGCGGGCCGTACGTCAGGTACGTGTGCCCGGTCACCCAGCCGACGTCGGCGGTGCACCAGAAGACGTCGTCCTCGCGCAGGTCGAACACGAGCTTGGTGGAGCTTTGCGCGCCGAGCAGATATCCCGCCGTGGTGTGGACGATGCCCTTCGGCTTGCCGGTGGTGCCGGACGTGTAGAGCACGAACAGCACGTCCTCCGAATCCATCTGCTCCGGCTCGCACCACTGCCTGGCGTTGCGCATCAGCCGGTGGTACCAGTGGTCGCGTCCTTCCGTCATCTCGGCCCATGCCGCGTCGCCCCCGGCGCCCGGACGGCGCTGCACGACGACGACGTGCTGGATGGACGGCGTCTCCTCGAGCGCCTTGTCGGCGTTGCGCTTGAGGGGCACGATGGAGCCGCGACGATAGCCGCCGTCGGCGGTGACGAGCACCTTGCACTGCGAATCGTTGATGCGGTCGCGCAGCGACTCCGGCGAAAAGCCGCCGAACACCACCGAGTGGATGGCGCCGATGCGCGCGCAGGCAAGCATCGCGATCACCGCCTCGGGGATCATTGGCAGGTAGATCGCCACGCGGTCGCCCTTCTTCACGCCGAGGGAGCGCAGCACGTTGCCGAACTGATTCACGGCGACGTAGAGGTCCCAGTACGTGAGCGTGCGGCGGTCACCCGGCTCGCCTTCGAACACCAACGCCGCCTTGTTGCGACGCTCGGTGCGGATGTGGCGATCGAGACAGTTCACCGACGCATTGAGCTTCCCGCCGGTGAACCACTTGTAGTGCGGCGGATTCCACTCGAGCACCTGCGTGTACTTCGTGCTCCACTCGAGCCCTTCGGCCAGCTCGGCCCAGTAGTGCTCGGGGTCGGCAGCGCGGTCGTAGATCTCCGGCGAGCTCACCTGCGCGTGGGCGCGGAACTCGGCGCTGGGTTCGAACTTCCGGTGCTCCTGCAGCAGGACGTCGAGATCGGACATGACGGCACTCGGTGAAGGGTTCGGTCGCATTCTCATTCTGGAGTGGCGGCAGGCGGGAATCAACTACGTCCGGGGAGATTCCCCGCCCGGATGCGGGCAGCTCCCGACGGCTCGCCGGTCCCTGCACGCGCACCTTTGGCTAGCTTCTCCGCCTGATCACCCGACCGACCTCCAATGTCACGAATGCTTTCACGTATCGCGGCGCTCGCCGCGCTCATGCTCTGCCTGCCCGCCGCCTCCAACGCACAAGCGGTCATCAAGGTCAACGATTCCGTCTCGGTGCGACTCGGCTTTCTGAGCCAGACGTGGGCCGACTTCAGCCAGAACGTGCGGCAGGATTCGAGCTACTCGCAGAACATCTTCGAGCGGCGGCTGCGGTTCATCGTCGGCATGCAGATCGGCTCGCACCTCTCATTCTTCTTCCAGACCGACAACCCGAGCCTCGGCCGGTCGGGGCCGGGATTCACCAAGACCCTCGGCGCAGGCTTCCTCACCCAGGACGCCTATGCCGAGGTGAAGCCAGGCAGCACGAACGCGATACTGCTCGACGCCGGCCTGCAGTACGTGCCGTTCTGTCGCAACTGCATGGAGAGCGCCGCGACAATCCTGCCGATGGACCTCGGGACGTACGCATACCTGCAGAACGCCGGCACCACATCGAGCGCAGGGCGCGACGTGGGCTTCGTCGGCCGCGGTTACCTGTTCGGCGACCGGCTCGAGTACCGTGCTGGTCTCTTCTCCGGTGCACGGCTCGCGACCGCACCGGGCACGCAGACGGCGACGAACTCGCTCCGCGGCGCTGGCCGCATACAGCTGCAGCTCCTCACCCCCGAGGCACCAACCTACGCCTATCCGGGCACCTACTTCGGGAAGAAGAAGGTGCTGAGCGTCGGGGCCGGTCTCGATGCACAGGCGGACTACCGCGGCGTCGCGGTGGACGGATTCCTGTCGCTGCCAGTGGGAAACGACGGCGTCACCGCGCAGGCGAACCTCATCCACTACGACGGGCATGTGCTGATCCCCTCTCTCCCGAAGCAGAACACCCTCGAGGCCGAGGCGGGCTACCATCTCAACAGCGCGAAATTGACGCCGTGGGTGAAGTACGAGATGCGCAGCTACGATGAATCCGAGCGGACCGCGAACTTCCAGGACGAGCGCCGGTTCCAGGTTGGCGGCACGTGGTACGTCGCCGGTCCGAATCTGAACCTCAAGCTCGGCTACGGCGTGGCGAAGCTCGATCGGCTCGGCCAACCGGCGCTCACGCAGAACGGGGTGACGTTCCAGATGCAGGCGTATTACTACTGATGAACGAGGAGGCGTCACCGAGGCCAGTCAGCGATTCTCCCTCTCAGCCGCCTCGACGGGACTGTATCTTCCACTGATGGTCCCGGGTTCCCGCAGCGAAGCACGGAGCGAGCTCCCCGTCGTGGAGGCGGAGGGGCTCATACGCGCGTTCGGCGGCCGGCGCGCGGTGGACGGGGTGAGTCTCACGCTGCACGGCGGGGAGTGCCTCGCGCTGTTCGGTCCCAACGGCGCGGGCAAGACGACGCTCCTGCGGCTGCTCGCCGGCCTGCTCGCGCCGTCAGCGGGCCGATGCCTCGTTGGCGGTGTATCGCTGCGCGCCGATGGTGGCCGCGCGGCGCGATCGCGGGTCGGGCTCATCTCGCACGCCAGCATGCTCTATTCTGCGCTCACGGCGCGCGAGAACGTGGAGTTCGCGGCGAGGATGTACGGCCTGCGCCGGCCGGCCGAGGCGGCCCTGCGCGCGCTGAAGGCGATGCGCGTCGCGGACCGCGCCGATTCGGCGGTGCGCGCCCTGAGTCGCGGACTGCAGCAGCGGGTGAGCATCGCGCGCGCCATCGTCCACGAGCCGCTGCTGCTGCTGTGCGACGAGCCATACACCGGGCTCGACGAAGTGGGCAGCGCGGCGCTCACCGAAGCGCTGGGCGAGCGTCGGGCGCACGGCGCCGCGCTGCTGCTCGTGACGCACAACCTCTCCGAGGGTCTCGCGCTCGCCACGCACGCCGCGATCATGCGGCGCGGCCGGTTCGTGCGGCTCGAGGAGCGCGGCCAGGTGGACGGTGCGTCGTACGCATCAGCGTATCGCGAGCTGGTGACGGCGGATGTCTGAGTCGACGGTCGCTCGCCCCATCGCGCTCGATGCGGGCGCGCCAGCGCTGCCCGGACTCATGCGCGCGAGCTGGCTCGTGGCGCAGAAGGACCTGGCGATCGAGTTCCGCACGCGCACGGCGTTCTTCTCGGCGCTCGTGTTCGCGCTGCTCGGCCTCACCATCTTCTACTTTGCGTGGGATCCCACCGCCGTTGCGTCGATCGACCTCGCGCCCGGTGTGCTCTGGGTCATCTTCACTTTCAGCGGCCTGCTCGGCCTGCAGCGTTCCTTCGGGGTGGAGCAGGCGGACCGCGCGATGGACGCGTTGCTCGCCGCGCCGGTGGAGCGAGAGGCGATCTACCTCGGCAAGGCGGCGGCGAACTTCCTGTTCGTCGCCGGCGTGCAGGTGGTCGCCATTCCGGCCGTGGCGCTGTTCTACAACGTGCCGCTCGGCAGCATCTGGCTGTCGCTCACCGGCATCGCCGTGCTCGCCGCGCTGGGGATCGTGGCGGTGGGCACGTTGTTCAGCGCGATGGCGGTGAACACGCGCCTCGCCGAGCTGCTGCTGCCCATGTTGTCGCTGCCGTTCTTCGTGCCCATCGTGATGGCGGCGGCGCAGACGACGTCGCGATTGCTCGCCGGGCGACCCGAATCGGAGGCGTGGCCGTGGCTGCGGATCCTGCTCGGGTTCGACCTCGTGTTCATGCTCGCCTGCGCGATCGCATTTCCCTACACTCTCGACGAATGACGACACCAATCACCGGACGCCCCAGCACGTCAAGCGCAGGCGGTGCGGACGCGAACACCGCCGGCGATGGCGCGCGCTCGCGGCCCGCGCTGATCGACGGCTGGATCGTCGCCGCCGCGCTGGCGGTGATCGCGGCGTACGTGCGCATCATCTGGTTCACGCCGCCCGAAGCGACGCAGGGGCTGGCCCAGAAGATCTACTACCTCCACCTCCCGGCCGCGCTCAACGCGTACCTCGCCTTCGGCGTGGTGTTCGTGACGTCCATCGTCTATCTCTGGCTGCACGAGGAGCGTGCGGACCTGGTGGCCGAATCGTCGGCGGAGGTGGGCCTGCTGTTCACGACCGTCGTGCTCATCACCGGTCCCATCTGGGCAAAGCCGATCTGGGGCACGTGGTGGACGTGGGACGCGCGGCTCACCCTCACGCTGTTTCTCTGGTTCATCTACGCGGGGTACCTGCTGCTGCGCGGCGC
>Ga0070658_10005473_pt1 | contig 10300 bp, 11 predicted proteins | sample KBSC13metaG_FD_64664 | JGI IMG/M metagenome (GOLD analysis project Ga0070658, IMG submission 64664) | Corn rhizosphere microbial communities from Kellogg Biological Station, Michigan, USA - KBS C1-3 metaG | ecosystem: Host-associated > Plants > Roots > Rhizosphere > Soil ... | reverse complement strand
ATGTCCGCGACGAGCGGGATCAGCGCGGCGATCTGCTCGTCGGGGAATGGCCGATAGCCGAATTCGTGACCCGGATTGACGATCTCGATCCCGACGCTCGCGGAATTGACGTCGGTGATCCCCCGCCACCGCGATTTGCCCGCGTGCCAGGCGCGCATGGATTCTTCAACCAACCGGTAGATCGTGCCGCCCTCGTCGACGAAATAGTGGCACGACACCTTCGCGTCCGGCGACGTCAGCCGGTCGAGCGCGCCTTCGGCATTCGGCATCCCGGTATAGTGGAGAACGATGATTGACACGGGCAGCGCCCGCTCGTCGAAATTTGGCGAGGGGCGCTCGACGAAATCCATGCGCCGCAGAAGGCGCATAGATTCGGCCCCAACTCAAGCCTTTGAAGCGGCCCTGCGATCGGTCCCGCCGCGCTTTTCAACGGGAATGCTGCCGTCGGTGCGCCGGTACAGGCCGCGCGCCTCGATGTCGGCGCCGAAGCGGTCGGTCTGCCCGATGACCGTCTCTCCGGCGCCCAGCATGAGCCAGCCGTCGGACGCCAGGGCGGAGGCGATCCGGTCGAATGCCATCCGTCTCTTGTCGCCGGTAAGATAGAGGAGGACGTTGCGGCACAGGACGATGTCGAACTCGGCCGGATGCGGCGGTGGCTCCAGCAGATTGTGGACCTGGAAGCGAACGGACTTGCGCAGGTCTTCAACCGCCCGCCAGCCATGCTCGCATTCCTCGAACCATTTTATGGTCTGGTTGATGCCGAGGCCGCGCTGGACTTCGAACTGCGTGTAGAGACCGCCGCGGGCGCGATCGACCACTGTCGAGGAAACATCGGTCCCGAGCACGTCGATGGTCCAACCGCGCCACTTCGCCGGGTCTTCCGCGAACAGCATGGCGAGGGAATAGACTTCCTGGCCCGTCGAGCAGCCGGCCGACCAGATGCGGATGCGCCGTTTGTCATGACGCTTGGTTGCCAGTTGCGGCAGAGCGTGGCGGGCCAGCAGATCGAAGGGCGCGCGGTCACGGAAGAAATAGGTTTCGTTGTTCAACAGCGCCTCGACTACCTGGTTCGAAAGTCCGGGCTCCTTGCCCATGACGAGGATCGTGATCAGCTCGTCGAGGGTCGAGATGCCGCGCTCGCGAAGCAGCGCCGACAGCGCGGTTTCGATTCGCCAGCGGCGGTTCATGGTCAGTTGCTGGCCAGTGCGCGCCTCGAGCAATCCCGCGAGGATCCGGCTGGAGCTGTCGCTTACTTGCACGAAATGTCTCCGACCCGCGAAGCGATTCGTCGTCCCATCTTGTCGGGCGCCATCACGGCACAGGCGAGCCCGGCTTCGATGACTGCCCGCGGCATTCCCCACACGGCGCAGCTCGCTTCGTCCTGGGCGAGCACGGAACCGCCTCGTGCAACGAGCTTCGAAGCGCCTTCGACACCATCGCGCCCCATTCCGGTAAGCATCACGCCGACTGCGGATTCGCCGAACTCCGCTCCCGCCGAAGCAAACATCGGATCGACCGAGGGCAGGCAGCCGCTTGGCGCCCGGTCCCGCAATAGTCGCACGAAGTGACCGCGGTCCGACGATTCGATCGTCAAGTGTGCGTCTCCCGGCGCGATGATGATGCGGTCGGGAAGGAGCTTCATTCCGTCTTCCGCCACCAGCGCCTCGCGACGCGCGGCAATTCCAAGCTGGCGCGCGAACACGGGCATGAATGGCGGTGGAAGGTGCTGCGTGACGAGGATCGGGACTCCAATCCGCGGCGGAAGCGATTGGAACAGTTCGGCGATCGCGTGGATTCCGCCCGTCGATGCGCCAATCGCGAGGACACCGATGGGGTCCGCCGACATCGCTCGGAGGGGACCGAATCCCTGGAGTCGGATGGGCTCGGCAAGTGGCCGCTGCCCATCGGCAAAGCCGATCGCCTTGAGCCGCGAGAGAAGCACTTCGGCAAACCGGCCGTTGAACCGGCCGGTGCCCGGCTTCGGCATCGCATCGGCCGCTCCCAGCGCGAGGGCGGCGACGGTCTGCGCGGCGCCTTCGTCGGCGAGCGAGGAAACGATCATCACTCTCGCGCCTGCGGCGGCCTCCAGGATCTTCGGGATCATCTGGAGTCCGCCAGCGCCGGGCATCTCCAGATCGAGGAGGATGATATCGACCTTCACCGCGTGAAGGGCGTCGATCGCGTCCTCGGCGGTTCCCGCGACGGCGGCGATTTCGAACGCATCGTCGCTCTCGATCATACGCGACAAGACCGCCCGGGCGACCATCGAATCATCGACGATCATCAGGCGGACACGCCGCCGTCTCGGCTCCCTGCCTTCCTGGCGATCCCGCGATTTTGCGAGCGCCCGCTCCATGCCGCGGGCTCTTAGGCGACGCCGACGAGTTGAAGCTTGACGTGCAGCGTCTCTCGATCGAACGGTTTCATCACATATTCGTCGGCACCGGCCTCGAGCGCTGCGCGGATGTGCGCCATGTCGTTCTCGGTGGTGCAGAACACGACTTTCGGCTGGTCGCCGTGGCCGCCTTGGCGAAGCATCCGAAGGAATTCCATCCCGCTCATGACGGGCATGTTCCAGTCGAGGAGGACGACGTCGGGCATTTTCTGCTCGCAACGCGACAGGGCCTCCTGGCCGTCGCCGGCTTCTTCGACCTCGAAGTCGAGCGTCTCCAGAATGTGGCGGGCGACCTTGCGGATCACCTTGGAGTCATCGACGATCAAACAGCTCTTCATGCTTCAGGCTTCCCCGCTGAATTGCCGGTGATGTACAATGGAAGGGTAACGAAGAGCTTAAGCCGCACGGGTTTCCACTCCCGAAACCAGCGCCTCAACGTCGACCAGCAGCAATGGCCCAACTTCACTTTCGACCATTCCCTTCGACACCCGCTCCCAACCGTCGCCCATCGCTGCACGCACCGGCGAAAGGTCGCCCACCGCCTCGACGACATCTTCGACGATATCGACGATCAGTGCATAATGATGGCCGTCCAGCTCCACGACCGCGGCTTCCCGGATGCCGTCGGACGTATCGCTCGTTCCAAGCTCGAGCGAGCGCATGCAGTCGATCACCGTCAGAACGCGGCTTCGGAGTGCGGACAGGCCGGCCACGTGCGGTGCTGCCCTGGGCACCGGGATCAATGTGTCGAGTTCGACCACGGATTCGACGGCCGCGGCCGGCAGGGCGACGCGCTGGCCGGCAATCGTCACGATGAGCAGGAGCTCGTTCATCGGCTTTTCCCTCCGGCGGACTTGAGCGCCATCAAAAGTCCGGCCCGGTCGTACCGATAGATGCTCTCGTCTCCCTTGCCGGTCGGATCGGGTTCGGAACGAAGGACGATCGTGCGCGCGGCCTTCCCGGCCTTCCTGGGCTCGGACGTGATGACGAGGTCCGCCTGGGCGTCATGGTCGTCGCCGACGACGCGATAGCCGACTGCCTCGACGATCGGGCGAAGCATGTTCTGCATCCATGGGTCGCCGCTCGGAAGATGGCAAATCGGCCGGTCCGTCGTTGCCGAAGCTGCCGACCCGAGATGGTGCGCGAAAAGCCAGTGCGCGTCGACGATCTCTGCAGGCTCCCCGGCAATGAGCGTCACGCCGCTGATCTCGGCGGGATTTTCGGCGGGGATGATTTCGTTCTCGATTGCGGAAAGATCGATGACTTCACGGAAGGCGTAACCGATCTCGTGCGTACCGTCGTTGAGTCGGAACACCCGAACCTTCTCCTTGCCCAACTCGTCATTGACTCCGGCGAGGGGGAGGATCGCCTCCCCAAGCTGGACGCGCAGCTGGCCCGCGCCCGGCTTGATCGCCTTGACCGGCACTTCCTCGATACGATCGACGACGGCGAGCCGAAGCGCGCGCCGCGCCCCATCGAGCCCGCGGAACAGCAGGACGGAGACGGCCTTCGGCGCCGCGGCCTCGGGACCTTCGGCGACGCGGGCCGTCCGGTCCTGCGCCTCGAGCTTGACTCCACCGACCTCGGCGAGACCGGCCGGGTCGAACAGTAGGATCGGGCTGCCGTCGTCGGCGAGCGTGGTCCCCGCATAGAGACCGGTGGCCATGACCTGAGGGGCAGCGGGCTTCACGACCAGCTCTTCATGATCGTGAATCTTGTCCACGCCGAGCGCGTAAACGTCACCGCCCGCGGGCCGGAGAACGACAAGATTGCGGTCTTCCCTGGCGACGGCGCTTTCGAGGCCAAGGATATCGGCAAGCGCAACTTCGGGAACCCGGCTGCCGCGAATCGTCGCGACGCCAGCACCGCCGAGGCTGTCGAGGGTCACCGAGCCCCCGTTGGTCCGGACGATCTCGACGATCGCAGAGCGCGGAATCGCGAAATGCTGGCCCGCAATCGACACCGTCAGAGCGGGAATGATCGTCAGCGTCAGCGGCACGCGAAGAGTCATGCGCGTGCCCTCGCCCGGTGTGCTGTCGACCTCGACGATGCCGCCGATCCGCTCGATGTTCGATCGGACGACGTCCATTCCGACGCCGCGGCCGGAGATGGCGGTAACTTCCTTGGCGGTCGACAGACCGGCTTCGAAGATCAGCGCCAGCTGCTCGCGAGGTGCAAGCTTGCCCGCTTCCTTCTTTTCGACAAGTCCCGCGGCGACCGCTTTCTCGACCAGCTTGTTGCCGTCGATGCCGCGCCCGTCGTCCTGGATGTCGATCAGGATCTGATTGCCGGATTGCCGCGCCGAGACCGATAGTATCCCGATTTCCCGCTTTCCGGCCTTCAACCGCTCGGCCGGTGTTTCGATGCCGTGATCGACGGCATTGCGGATGATGTGAGTCAGCGGATCGCGGATCATCTCGATCATTTCGCGATCGAGTTCGACGTCTCCGCCCTCGATGTCGACGAGCACCTGACGGCCAAGCTCGGCGGACAGGTCGCGGACCATTCGGGGCAGCGCAACGAACAGGTTCTCGATCCGCTGCATTCGGGTGCGGGTGATCGCGTCGCGCATTTCGGCGATGATCGCGGAGAGGCGCTCGAAGGCACCGTCCACCGAAACATCTGTCGGTGTTTCGCGGAGCCTGCGCGCAAGCTCGTTTCTTGCCAGAACCATGTCGGAGACGGTGCTCATCACCCGGTCGAGAAGCTCGACCGAAAGGCGGATGGTGCGCGGGGGAGCGCCCCTGGCGTGCTCCGCGACCGCGGTCACGACCGGTGCCGCGGCGCCCTCGGCGCCCGGCTCGAGCGCATCGATGAGCGCGCTGTCGTCCCCTTCGGGAAAGTCGACGCCCGCTTCGATCGCGGCGATCATTTCACCGATGCGGTCGATGATGACGAGAACGGCACTGACCAACGGCCCGTCCGGGTGACGGCGGCCCGCGCGAACGTCGGCGAGCGCATCCTCGGCGGCGTGACTTAGTGCCTCGAGCCGAGGGAAATCGAAAAAGCCGCAATTGCCCTTTACGGTGTGGACGAACCGGAAAATGGAATCGAGCCGCGGCCGATCGTCGGGATTGGCTTCCCACGCGACGATCTCGCCGCCGAGAGCCTCGAGCATCTCCCGCGACTCCGCAACGAAATCGGCAATCAGGTCGTCCATTGGGCCTCACGCGTCCTTGCTCTGGGCCGCGTCTATCGGAGAGAAGTTAAGGGCGCGTTAGCCTTGGCCGGCCAGTTCGTTCGCTGCGACCCTATTGGCGTGGACCGGCCGGCGGCGCCTGTTCCGGCGGGCTACCCACTGGCCGAGCGGCCGCTCGACGAAGGAATAGACGACGAGTCCAGCCGCCACGCCAGCGACGAAGCGGATTGCCGGCATCGCTTCCGATGAACCCGAGAGCGCGTTTATCGGGAACAGGTGGACCAGGTAGATCGAGTAGGACGCATCGCCTGCCCAAACCAGCGGATTGGCCCAGCGCCCGGCGAACAGGCGCTCCAGTCCGAGTGCTCCATAGACGATCATCGCCGCGGGAATCCCGAAAACCAGGGCGCGCAGCGATGCAGTCGAGGCGTCGAGCATCGTCGCTGCATCGAATTCGCGGGTCGAACCAAACAACAGGATGACGCCGACGATCAGCGCCGGTGCAGCGAACCTGAAGCTTCGAAGTCGAGAGATCGCGTAACCGGCGACGAACTCGAGGATGATCGGGCTGAGCAGGAATGCTGTGACCTGGCTCGGCCGGAAGAGCGCCAGGAGAAGGATCCCCGAAGCCGCGGTCAGCGCCGCACGCCGGCTGAACAACCATGCCGTCATTCCGGCATAGAACAGGATTTCGAAGTAAAGCGACCATGCGACCGGCAGGAGCGGCTGTTGATACTGGCCGGCCCAGATCGGCCACAGCGAAAGAGTGGCCGCAACTCTTGTCGTCAGCCCGGTTCCGGATGTGACTTCCCACAGGATGGGCGCTGCAACCGCCCACAGGTAGATCGGGTAGATTCGCCAGAATCGCGCCTTCGCGAAATCCGCCGCCGGACGATCTTTCGAGACGCGGGCAATGATGAACCCGGAAATGACGAAGAAAAGGTCGACTCCGGCCGAGCCGCGACCGGTGGCGAAGGCGTGGCAGTAGACGACGGCAATCGCCGCCACGGCGCGCAAGACCTGGATCGAGCGAAGTCTTCCCACCCGACATCGATACTGCGCAGTAATTAAAATATATTTCTAGCGCGACGAATGATCGGGCAATGCCGCCCCGATCACCAGGACTTCATCGGTCGGCCGGCTAAGCTGGATCTCGCCGCCTGCTTCCTGGGCGAGACCGTGCGCGAGCCAGGCCCCGGCGGTTCGCGCCTCGACGGCCGCCTCCTCGCCCTTCAGGAGCGTTTCGCGAATACTGTCGTCAAGGGCGATGCGTGAACCTTCCGCGCGGATCGCGATCTCGACGCCGCCTTCCTTCTCGACGCCGATAGCGAGCCGCCCGCCACGGACCAGGGCGTCGGCGGCGATGAGGGCGAGGTTCAAAAGCAGCTTCGTCACCCCTTTGGAGAGCTTGTCGTCGGCAACCATCCACTCAAGCTGAATCTTGCGGTCCGGGCTGAGCAGGCCTTCGAGAGCGGAGCGGGCTTCGCGCGTATTGACCTCGTCACCGAACCCGCCGGCTGCTCCGAATGCCAGCCGAAAGAACTTGAGCTTGTTCGCGGTCGCCCGGGCGCTGTCGGACAGGAGGTCGAGACAGCGGTCCCGCATGTCGGGGTCCTGCTCGTCCGCGAGCAGCTCGATGCCGTTGTTGAGCGCTCCGACCGGCGACATGAGGTCGTGGCAAAGCCTTGAGCAAAGGAGGCTCGCAAGATCGACGGAATCCATGGCGAGGCTGAATGCGGCAGGTCCGGCGCAAGCGCAAGGCGATGACCCGCTTTGGCGCTTTTCCTGCACTTCACCGCAAATGCGCTGACGTCTGCTCTCGACCTCTTGCGGACAATAGCCTGCGCCTTGGGGAAATTACGGATACCGCAGGCCAGGTCTGGCAATCCAATGCAGCTCCGCAAAGTCTGAAGAGGATTTCCAGATGACCACTCGCGCTTCTTCCCGCGCCTATGTCCAGCTCCTCCCGTTCATGATTTTCTGCTTTGGAATGTTGATCGCGGCGATCCCGATAATGCTCGCCTGACACAAGCCCGGCCAGATGGGTTTCGGACCCAAGACGGACATTGGCGGCCTCGGAGAGATCGCGCGCTCTGGCCCCGCTGGAACCCTGGCAGGGACCCTGTCCTGCCAGCGCGGAGCGTTGACGAAGTAATCGGCAGTTCATACGGGCATTGGTCGGTCCCGGGTCGCCAGGGATCTTCCAGCCGTGCATGGAAGTAGGGTTTTTGCTTCGATGAATGCCCCGCTTCCAATCCGGCCGAGTGGCGGGCCATTCCTGAACAGGCTTGGCCGATCGAGCGACCGCCGGGTTCTGTTGGCCATGACCGCGATGACGATGATTGCGCTCGTCGCTGCCCTTTGGACGACGCGCGCAATCAATCCCATTCGCGGCGATACATACGAATATCTCTTTTTCGATCCATCCAGGACGGTGGGCTATCCTGCCTTCCTGTGGATCGTCCGACTGGCGACCGGGCGTGCCGCCTTGGCGGTGCAGGCGCAAATGCTGTTCCTTGCCGGATCCTTGTTGTTCCTCGGCTGGAGCTTCCATCTCCTCGTTCGACGGCCGGTCTTCGCTTACGCGCTGCAGGCCATTCTGGTCGGCCAGGTCGCGATCTGGAAAGCATCGGCGTACCTGATGACCGAGGCTGTTTCGACCGCGCTGGTGGCGATCTGGTGCGCTCAATTGTTGCGATTGATCAGGCGATTTTCGCTGGCCGGGGCCGGGCTGCTGATCCTGATTTCAGGCTTGGCAACCATGGTCCGGCCGTCCCTTGTCGCCCTGTTTTTCGGCACTGCGTTGTTCCTGCTCGTCGCCGGACCGGCGCGAGAGCGCGGCCGCCTGCTGGCGCTCGCGGGATTGGGGCTGATGATCAGCTGCGCCGCCACGCCCGCGGCCCAATTCCTCGTTCACGGGTCCGCGCAAACGACCAGCCCGTTCGCCCGGGGCGTGCTCCAGCACACGCTTTTTTGCGACCAGCCGCGCATTGCGAGGAATCCCGATTCGGCCTTCGTCGAACAAAATGCGGCGAAGGCCCGGCGTTACATCGGCACGGCGCCCGCGGATGTGCAGGAACAACTTCGAAGAGCTTACAGCACGCCCTTGCGTTTTGGCCTGATCATCCCGGTCCTCGGACGGCGGCACAATCTGCAATCGCGGTCGCAGGTCGATCCTTACCTCGAGCCGATTGCCTTCGAACGAGTCGAAGGCAATCCCCTTTGCTATGGCGAAAGCGTGATTGGCGCCTATTCGCGAATGGCCACGTTCGACACCAATCGGACCAAGGAGGACGAGCGGCGCATCCACCAGTTCACAAGCGCGCATCCTCCCCTTGAATTGCCGCAATATCCCGTCCTTGCACGCGACGATCAGCGTCTCCGGCAAACGGCGCTCGAGGTGCGCGATCCGGTCTCCGGGCTGAACCCGGTACGAATGAATCTTGAGTTCGACGGCAAGGTATCGGACCTGACCGTCCTCCCCGTCCGCTTGTTCTATGGCGCAGCCGCGATCATCGGCTGTCTTGCGCTGATCGGGCTTGCATTCGGCGCGGATGGGTCGCCGAACGATCGAACGGTGAAGGCAGCTCTCGGGGCGGCGGGACTGTCCTTCCATGCGAGCCTGGGTATCACCGCGATCGTCGAGCTCGGTCTCTCGCGCTACGTTCTTCCACTCTGGCCGATCGTGTGCGTGATCATGGCATTGGCCGTGCTCAGCCTGGTGCAGTGGCGAAGCCGATCGCGCGATCTTCTGACGGCACCGCTAGAAAGCGGTCCCGAGCCAGCCCTGGCTTGAGCCTGTGCTCGCCGGTCCCGGTCTCGATTTCCAGGACTGGACCTGTCGTAGATTGCATAAAAGGCAGTGTCTGTTTGAATACATTTTGAGCGCGCGAGCTAGTGTCCGTTTTCGACCCATTCCGGACATTAGCTCGGTGAGATTGCAAGCTGAATGGTGAAGCTGCGCCTCGGCGGCAAAACTTCGGATAGCGCTCCATTTGTGATAACGCCGCGCACAATCTTGGGAGGCGCGCTATGCTTTTTCTGCTCCTCGCATTGCAGATGTCTACGACCAACTGCACACCAGATGCCGTTGGCGGCGCAAACTGCACGACCATTACCACGCCGGACATGTCGCAAGAGCCTGCAGAGGCTGACCGTGGTCACTGCGCTCTCTGCAATTTGATTTCGATTTTCCAAGGCGACGCGAAAAAGCGCCACGCAAGAGCGGTTGGTAAGATGCTGGCCGAGGGTAACTGCGTGGGCGCAGAGCAATACGCGCTCGAGAAAGGCGACCTGGATTTGGCAGACAAGGTCAAGGACTTCTGTGACAAGTCGTCCGCCACGCCGGCATCGCACCGACAGCAGCAATAGGACTTTCACGGTGAGCTACGGAGCCGACCGATGATGGAAGCCACGCGTAAGGCCGTCGAGGAGGTCCAACGGGTCTGGAAGAGCAAGGAAACTTTGCTTGCTCTCGTAAGGCGGGGCAACGCTCAGCCAAAGGGGATGACGCAGGAGGACGCCATCAAGGCGCTGATTGCAGACATTGCGGAATGCGACGAGGTAATTTCGGAGATGTTGCAAACGGACGCTCGCGTGGAAATAGAGTGCCGTTCGCGCTTTTTCACCTAACGTCCGTTTTCCACGGTGGTCTCAGATGATCGAGGCAACACGTTACCTTGAACGGGGTGAGGTGATGCGATGGCGAAGAGGCGACAGCGCCGCATGTTCACTGCGGCGGAGAGTGCGGAGGTTTGGGACCGGTG
>Ga0070658_10005470_pt1 | contig 10301 bp, 9 predicted proteins | sample KBSC13metaG_FD_64664 | JGI IMG/M metagenome (GOLD analysis project Ga0070658, IMG submission 64664) | Corn rhizosphere microbial communities from Kellogg Biological Station, Michigan, USA - KBS C1-3 metaG | ecosystem: Host-associated > Plants > Roots > Rhizosphere > Soil ... | reverse complement strand
GCGAAGCCGACGATCAACGTCACCGCGAGCGCGGTCGCGCCGTTCGCAGCGGCCTGTCCGATCGCGAGCCCCTCGCCGAAGTTGTGGACGCCGATGCCGATCGCGATCAGGAGCGCAAGCTGCTTGCCCGGCGTCAGGCGCTCGAGCCACGTGCGGTCGCCGAACTCGTCGATCGCCGCCGCACCGGGCCCGACGAGCGACGTCACACGACGCGACGCACGCCGCTTCATCCACTCCGAGTAGTGCACGAGCGCCATCAGGCCGAGCGTGAAGCCGGCGACCCCGAGCACCGCCAGCCACGAGAAGCGGCCCCAGTGCCTCGCGGTCAGCGCGCTCTCGATCGGCTCGACCGCGCCCGAGAGCACGTCCCAGAGCAGGAAGATGAGGATGCCGGTCGCGAGCGCCGACAGCCCCGCCCGCGCCTGACCGCCGAGGTTCTGCATCCGCCCGATCGGGAGCCCGAGGAAGATCGTGCCGCCGGCGATCGCGCCGAGGATGAGGACGTGGGCCGTGGTCATCGCTGTAAGGGTAGCCTTACACGCATGGCGGAGCGCCACTCGGTCGACGAATACCTCGAGACGATCTACTTCCTCGCCTTCCCGATCGGCGAGTACACCCCGAAGGGCGCCGGGTCTCCCCCGCTCGCGTCACGGGTCGCCGAGATGCTCGGCGTCTCGCGCGCGTCGGCCGGCGAGATGCTGAAGCGGCTCGAGGCGGAGGGCCTGATCGAACGCGGCGCAAAGAAGGAGGCGCTCCTGACGACGACCGGGCGCGCGCGTGCGGAGCGCGTCGTGCGCAAGCACCGCATCATCGAGCGCCTGCTGACGGACTTCATGGGCTACACCGGCTACGAGTCGCACGAGCGCGCCGATGCGCTCGGCGACACGTTCACCGACGAGATGGTCGAGCGGATCGACGAGAAGCTCGGCCATCCCCAGCGCTGCCCGCACGGCTGGCCGGTCGATCCGGAGTTCGAGCAGAACGAGAACGCGGAGCTCGCGCCGCTCGCGACGTTGAAAGCCGGCGAGCGCGCAACGATCGTGAGGCTCGCCGAGCACGACGGCGACCTTCTGCACTGGTTCTACGACCAGGGCCTCGTGCCGGGCCGCGAGCTCGAGGTGCGACGCGCCGATGCGGCCGCAGATCAGTTCACGGTGACGACGGACGACGGCGAGCGCGCGATCAGCGAGAAAGCCGCGGCCGGCCTGTTCGTCAGACCGGCGTAGCGGTCTTCAGGCCGGCGCCCTCGGCGAGCGCGACCGCCTTGTCGGTGCGCTCCCAGGTGAAGTCGCCGTCCTCTCGGCCGAAGTGGCCGTACGCCGCCGTCTTCGAGTAGATCGGCCGCCGCAGGTCGAGGTCGCGGACGATCGCAGCCGGGCGCAGGTCGAAATGCTCGCCCACGAGCTGCTCGATCTTCGCAACCGGCACGTTCTCGGTCCCGAACGTCTCCACCAGGACCGACATCGGGTGGGCGACGCCGATCGCGTACGCGACCTGGAGCTGGCAGCGCTCGGCGAGCCCGGCGGCCACGACGTTCTTCGCGACGTAGCGCGCCGCGTACGCAGCGGAACGGTCGACCTTCGTCGGATCCTTGCCGCTGAACGCGCCGCCGCCGTGGGGCGCGGCGCCGCCGTACGTGTCGACGATGATCTTGCGACCCGTCAAGCCCGCGTCGCCCATCGGCCCGCCGACCACGAACTTGCCGGTCGGGTTGCAGTAGAAGAAATCCTTTGCGTCGAGCCGCTTCGCGTCGTAGAGATCCTTCGGGAGGATCGGCTCGAGCACGTGCGCGACGAGATCCGGCTTCATCAGCGTCTCGATGTCGATCCCCTCGCGGTGCTGGGTCGAGATGACGATGCGCTCGATCTCGACAGGCTTGCGGCGACCGTGCTCGTCCTCCTCGTAACGCACGGTGACCTGCGTCTTGCCGTCCGGGCGCAGATAGAGCAGCTCCTCCGCCTTGCGCACGGCGGCGAGCCGGCGTGCAAGCCGGTGCGCGAGCATGATCGGCAGCGGCATCAGCTCGTCCGTCTCGTTCGACGCGTAACCGAACATCATCCCCTGGTCGCCCGCGCCGACGCGGTCGAGCGGATCGTCGTCGCCGCGCTGAGCCTCGAACGACGCGTTGACGCCCTGTGCGATGTCGGGCGACTGCTCGTCGACGGAGACGAGCACTCCGCACGTCTCGGCGTCGAAGCCGTACTTTGCGCGCGTGTAGCCGATCTCGCGGACGCGCTCGCGCACGATCCGCGGGATGTCGACGTACGCCTCGGTCGACATCTCGCCGCCGACGACGACGAAGCCGGTGGTGATGAACGTCTCGCAGGCGACGCGCGCCTGGGGATCTTTGGCGAGGACGGCGTCGAGGACGGCGTCCGAGATCTGGTCGGCGATCTTGTCCGGGTGCCCCTCGGTGACGGACTCGGACGTGAAGGAGAAGGAGCGTGCTGTCATGCCTCGCAGGCTAGCGGGTGAAGTGGATCGTCACGGTCGGGTCGGAGCCCTCCCACGCGCCCCAGGCGATGTACCGGTGGGCGGCGTAGACGACGGCGGTCACCCGGCCCGGTAGCTCGATCCCGGCCGACAACTTCGGGCCGCCGCCGCGGAACGCGTCGATCCCGGCGGCGGAGGTGGAAACGACGAGCTGGCCGCCGATCGCCGCGACGTGCAAACGCCTCGGGACTTTGAACGACGCGGCGAGCTCGGCGAGGGCCTTGCGCGCGGTCTCGGTGTCCGACGGTTGCGTGACGAGCGTCAGCTCGCCGCCGGCACGCGTGTAGAGCGCGGTCTCGCCCTGCATCACCTCGTCCAGCTCGCCCGGGATGCCGATCAGGTCGCCGCTGAAGAGCGCCGCAACCTGGGCCGGGAGCGTCGGCATGACGACGAAGCTCCCCTGCGCGAGACGCAGGTCGAGAACGAACCGCGCGTCGGCCGGGATCTCGTCGAACAGCGCGGGGGCGTACGACTGTGCCACCTGCTCGACCGCGCTCTGCGTCTCCGCCTCGGTGCGGGTGTCGCGCACGCTCCGCAAGCGCCCGCCGACCCCGTCGGTCGTCAGCCAGGCTGCACCCCAACGAAAGCGCAGACGGCCGATGCTCTGGCCACGGCGACGTAACGCCGTCGGGACGGCGACGACGAAGCCGGGGATCGCCTGCAGGCGTGCAGCCGCGACGTCGCCGCGCACGTACGCCACGCCGCGCACGCCGCTCGGGACCGCCTGCAGCGCGGCTCGGTAACGGGCGTCGTCGGCGAGCGCGTGCGCGGGAGGCGTGCCGGTCGTGGAGACGGCGACCACCTTGCCGCGGACGACCGCGAAGGCGGCTTCCCGCGCGTCCTTGGCGACGCGCGGGACACGCCCGAGCACGAGCCGCGCGAACGGCTGCCAGTTCGCATCCGTGCGGAACGAGATGAATGCCTGCGCGTCGCGCGGCGCATAGGCCGCCGCACCTCCGGGAGCGCGCTGTGAGCCGCAACCGGCGACGACGAGCGCCGCGAGCGTGAGCGGCAGCGCACGCCGCATTACTCCTCCGTGGGCTGACGGCCCATCAGATTGGCCAGCAGCTCGTGGATGCTGCGGCCCGAGAGAACGGAGCACACGCCCTCGGTGATCGGCAGCTCGACGCCGAGGCGTTGCGACAGCTCGTGCAGCACCGGCGCGGTCGTGATCCCCTCGACGGTCTGGCCGATCTCCGCGATCGCCTCGTCCGCGGTCCGGCCCTGGGCGATCAGCTCGCCCGCCTTTCGGTTGCGGCCGTGACGCGACCAGCACGTGACGATCAGGTCGCCCATGCCGGCGAGCCCGGCGAACGTCTCCGTGCGCGCGCCGGCCGCCTCCCCGAGGCGCGACATCTCGGCGAGCCCGCGGGTGATCAACGAGGCTTTGGAGTTGTCGCCGAGGTCGAGCCCGTCGACGCCGCCCGCCGCGAGGCCGATCACGTTCTTCGCGGCAGCGCACAGCTCGACGCCGACGACGTCGGGATTCACGTAGGCACGGAACACGGTCGAGTTGATCGCATGTTGGAGTTGTCCGGCGAGGTAGCCGTCCTCGCTCGCTATTACGGCGGCGGTCGGCAATCCGATTGCAATCTCCTCCGCCATGTTCGGGCCGCTGAGGACGGCGACGCCCCGGCCCTGGACTCGGGTGCTGAGCCGCTCGCCCGTCGCCGGGTCGAGGCCCTTCGTCAAGGAGAGGACGGGCGCGTCGCCGGGGAGCGCGGCGACGACGTCGCTGAACGCGCGGCTCGGCACCGCGACGACGATCACGTCGACGTCGGCCCGCGCCTCGTCGAGCGGGACGGCGGTCGCCTCCCGCAGGTCGACGATCGTCAGAGAGCGGGGATTGCGTCCGGTCTCGTTGATCGCCGCCGCCTGGTCGGCGTGGTGGCAGCCGAGCACGACCTCGTGGCCACGCTCGAGGAGGACATGTGCAAACGCCGTTCCCCACGACCCGGCCCCGGCGACGAGGAATCTCACGTCGCGTCACACTTCCGTGACGAAGCTTTTACCAGGGACTGTCCCCGGTTATGAGAGTGCAACGTAATGGTCACGAGCGGCGCACGAAGTCGATGTTCACGGGCACGCCGTCGAGGCCGAAGCGCTCCCGCACCTCGTTCTCGATCCAGTAGCCGTAGTCGCGCGTGACGATGCGCGGGTCGTTGACGAAGATCCGGAAGCGCGGCGGCCGCTGCTGGATCTGCGCGCCGTACAGCATGTTCAGCCGCTTGCCTTCGCGCGATGGAGGCTGCCGCTTCTGCGTCAGCTCTTCGAGCGTCTTGTTGAACTGCACCGTCGAGATGCGCGAGTTGTGCCGGTCGAAGAGCTCGACGATCGCGTCGAAGAGCCGGTCGATTCCGCGTCCCGACTTCGCCGAGACGGCGAGGAACGCCGGCCGCTGTCGCAGCCGCCGTCGCAGGTGGCCGCGCACGTCTTCGATCTTGACCTCGGAGACGTCCCATTTCGAGAGCACGATCAGGGTCGAGCAGCCCGCCTTGCGCGCGACGTCGGCGACCGCGAGGTCCTGGTCGACGATTCCCTGCGACGCGTCGATCAGCACGAGCGCGACGTCGGCGCGTTCGGCCGCTTCGAGCGCGCGCAGCTCCGAGTAGTACTCGATCCCCTGGCGGTGTCGGCGCTTGCGACGCAGACCGGCGGTGTCGACGAGCAGGAACGTACGGTCGCCGCGCTGGAGCACGGTGTCGATCGCGTCGCGCGTCGTCCCGGGGATGTCGGAGACGATCACGCGCTCGCGTCCGAGCAGCTTGTTCACGAGCGAGGACTTGCCGACGTTCGGACGGCCGAGGATCGCGACGCGGATCGTGTCCTCCGGCAGCTCGGGACGCCCACCCTGTCCGTGCACCTCGAGCTGGTCGAGGATCTCGTCGAGCAAGTCACCGGTGCCGTGGCCGTGCAGGCCGCTGATCGGAATCGGATCGCCGAGGCCGAGACGGTGCAGCTCGAGCGCGAGCGCTTCCTGCCGCGGGTCGTCGATCTTGTTCGCGAGCACGAGAACCGGCTTGCGCGCCTCGCGGAGGATCTGCGCGACCTCTTCATCGCCGGGCGTGATGCCTGTTTGAGCGTCCATGACGAAGAGGACGACGTCCGCCTGGGCGACCGCCTCCCGCGCCTGGTCGGCGATCGAGCGCGTGATCGGGCTCGCGTCGGCGATGTCGACGCCGCCCGTGTCGACGAGGAGGAAGCGCTTGTCGCGCCACTCGCAGACGAGCTCCTTTCGGTCGCGCGTGACGCCCGGCGTCTCGTGGACGACCGCGGCGCGCGTGCCCGTGAGCCGGTTGACGAGCGTCGACTTGCCCACGTTCGGGAAGCCGACGATCGCGACCGTGCCGATCAGCTCGGAGGCGTCGCCTTCCGCGGGCGGCGGCCCGGCTGGGCGTGCAGGTCGACGAGCCATCGCCAAAGTGTCTCGATTTCTTCCTTGATCCGCGCTGACACCTCGTCGCGCGTCAGCTCGCCGACGCGCCAGGGCTCGCCCCACGCGATCGTGCAGGGGTGGAAGTTGCCGAGCTTCCAGTCCTGCGAGCCGTGGATCGCGCCGCAGACGATCGGCACGTCCTCCTTCACGGCGACCATCGCGGCGCCCGGCTGCACGACGCCGGGCACACCGGAGCGCTGGCGCGTCCCTTCGACGAAGACGCCGAGGCAGCCGCCGTCGCGCACGACCTCGCGCATGTGCCGCACCGCCTCCCGATCCGACTCGCCGCGGCGGATCGCGAACGAGCCGAACTCACGGATGAACTGCCCGAGCCCCGGGATGCGATGCACCTCGGCCTTCGCGACGTAGAAGGTGTCGCGCGGGTTCGCGACCGTGAAGAGCGGGATGTCGATCCACGAGAAGTGGTTGAGCGCGACGACGATGCCGCCTTCCCGTGGGATCCGCTCCTTGCCGTAGGTGCGCAGCCACGCCGCGCGCGCGGCGAGCGTGCCGAGCGTGTGCCGGCCGACGAACCACGAGATGTCCTGCCGCTTCACGACCGGACGAGCGCTTCGATCTGCTCGACGACCTCGTCGACGGTGCTGTTCGTGGTGTCGATCTCCTTCGCGTCCTCGGCCGGCTGCATGCGCTCGGCGTCCTGAGAGTCGCGGACGCGGATATCGGTCGCGAGCGCATCGGCGCCGATGCCCGGACGATCGGCGGTGCGGCGGCGCGCGCGCACCTCTTGATCGGCGCGCAGGTACACCTTTACCTCCGCGTTCGGCGCGACGACCGTGCCGATGTCGCGGCCCTCGATCACGACGTTGCCGTCGCGGCCGAGCTCGCGCTGCCGCTCGCGCATGATCTCGCGCACCTGGGGGTGCCGAGCGACGACGGGGACCATGCGGTCGACGCGCTGCTCGCGGATCGACGAGGTGATGTCCATGCCGGCGATGAAGACGCGGCTCTCGTCGGCGAAGGTCACGGGCTCGGCACGTGCGAGCTGCGCGAGCGTGTCCTCGTCGCTGAGATCGACGCCGCGCTGCATCGCGAGCCACGTCAGCGCCCGGTACATCGCGCCCGTGTCGAGGTAGCGGAAGCCGAGGCGCTCCGCGAGCGCCCGCGCCACCGTGCTCTTGCCGGCGCCCGCCGGCCCGTCGATCGCGACTATCACCTCTGCACCACCGTCTCCAGGAGCACGTAGAAACCGGGGAAGCTTATAGCGGCCGTCTCAGGGCCTTCGAGCTCGACGCCCTCCTTCGACGCAAGGCCGGCAATCGCGCCGAGCATCGCGATCCGGTGATCGCCGCGCGCGTCGACGCGACCTCCGCGCAGGCGTGTCGGAACGCCCTTGATCGACCAGCCGTCCTCGTGCGTCGTGATGCGCGCACCCGTCGCGCGCAGCGCGTCGGCGACGGCCTCGATGCGGTCCGTCTCCTTGAGGCGGAGCTCCTGCGCACCGCGGATGCGCGTCTCACCGCGCGCATGCGCGGCGAGCAGCGCGACGAGCGGCAGCTCGTCGACCATCGACGGCACTTCCGCCGCGTTCACCTCGGTCGCGACCAGCTCGTCGTACTCGACCTGCACGGCCCCGGCAGGCTCGCGTCCCTCGCGCCGGCGTTCGAAGATCGCGATCCGAGCGCCCATCCGCTCGAGCACGTCGAGCAGTCCGGTGCGGCGCGGGTTGAGGCCCACGTCGTGCACGGTCAGGTCGCTCCCCGGCAGGAGCGCGGCGGCGACGAGCAGCGGCGCGGCGCTCGAGATGTCGCCCGGAACGACGATCGATTCGAGCTGCGGCGTGCCGGGCTCGACGGTGACGCTCGCCGGGCGGCGTTTCACGCGGATGCCGGCCGCTTCGAGCATCAGCTCGGTGTGGTCGCGCGTCGGAGTCGGCTCGACGACCGTCGTCGGGCCGTCGGCGGCGAGTGCCGCGAGCAGCACGGCCGACTTGACCTGTGCGCTCGCGACCGGCAGCTCGTAGTCGATCGCGTGCAGCTGCGCCGGCGCGATGCGCAGCGGCGCGTGGCCGTCCGTCGTCTCGACCGCGGCGTTCATGCGGCGAAGCGGCTCGGCGATCCGCTCCATCGGCCGGGCCGACAGCGACTCGTCGCCCGTCAACACGTAGGCGCCGTTGCGCCCGGCGAGCAGGCCGGCGATCAAGCGCATGAGCGTGCCGGCGTTGCCGCAGTCGATCTCCGCGTCGCGGAAGTCGGCGCCGTGGACGACGAGGTTGTCGTCGTCGGCGTCGTCGACGAAGCCGCCGAGCGCACGCACCGCGGCGATCGTGGACTCGGTGTCGCCGCCGCGGCCGAAGCCGTGCACGCGTGTCGGGCCCGGGCTGAGCGCGCCGATCAGCAGCGAGCGGTGCGAGATCGACTTGTCGCCGGGGACCGCGACGTGTCCGACGATTCGTGCGCCGGGCTCGATGCGCAAGCTCAGCCGATCGCGCGGCCCATGAGGGACGCGAGCGCGCGGATCTCCGCAGCGAAATCCGCGAAGTCAGCCGTCGGGATCAACTGCGGCCCGTCGCACAACGCTTCCTCGGGACGCGGGTGCACCTCGACGATGATCCCGTCTGCACCCGCGGCGACGGCGGCGCGTGCGAGCGGCAGCACGAGCTCGCGGCGGCCCGCCGGATGCGAGGGATCGACGATCACGGGCAGGTGCGTCTCCTGCTTCAACACCGGAATCGCGCCGATGTCGAGCGTGAAGCGCGTCGAGGTCTCGAACGTCTTGATCCCGCGCTCGCAGAGGATGACCTCGGAGTTGCCCTCCTTGACGATGTACTCCGCCGCCATCAGCAGGTCCTCGACCGTGGACGACGGGCCGCGCTTCAGCAGCACCGGCTTGGGCGCTCGTCCGACCTCGGCGAGGAGCGAGAAGTTCGACATGTTGCGTGCACCGATCTGGATGACGTCGGTCGCCTCGACGACCTCCTCGACGTGGCGCGGGTCCATCAGCTCGGTGACGAGCGGCAGCCCGGTCTCCTCCCGCGCCTCCTTGAGGATCTCGAGCGCCTCCTGGCCGAGGCCTTGGAACGCATACGGCGACGTGCGCGGCTTGAACGCGCCGCCGCGCAGCATCGTCACGCCCGCGGCGGCGACGCAGCGCGCGGACTCCATCGTCTGCTCGCGGCTTTCGACCGTGCACGGGCCGGCGATGAAGCCGAAGTAGCCGTCGCCGATCCGCCTGCCGCGGGCGGTGATCACGGTCGGATCGGGAGAGAGCTCGCGCGAGACGAGCTTGTACGGCTTGAGGATCGGCAGCACCTGCTCGACGCCGGCGTAGCCCTCGAGCGGCAACGCGGCGAGCAGCTCGCGCTCGCCGATCGCGCCGATCACCGTCGCTTCGCGGCCCGGCGTCACGACCGCGCCGCAGCCGGCCTCCTCGAGACGGGCGACGACGTCGTCCACCTGGTCGGGCGTCGCGGCCGCGCCCATGACGATCAGAAGCTCGGGTGCACCGGTGACAGCCATTGGCTCAAGCTTAGGCACAATCAATCGTCATGGCCGCCATCGCGGAACAACAGCAGACGAAGCTGAAGGTCTTCTCCGGCATCCAGCCGACGGGGAAGAAGACGCTCGGGAACTACTCGGGCGGCTTCCGCCAGTACGTCCAGACGCAGGAGGTCGGCGAAGGCTTCTTCTGCATCGTCGACCTGCACTCGATCACCGTCGACCACGACCCAGAGGAGCTCCGGCGCTCGACGCTCGACCTCGCCGCGATGCTCTTCGCGGCGGGGCTCGACGCGGAGCGCTCGACCGTCTTCTGCCAGTCGCACGTGACGGCGCACGCCGAGGCGGCGTGGCTGCTGAGCGCCGTCGCGAGCTACGGCCAGTTGGGCCGCATGACGCAGTTCAAGGACAAATCCGAGGCGGCGGGGTTCGTCTCCGCCGGGCTCTTCACGTACCCGGTGTTGATGGCGGGCGACATCCTGCTCTACCAGACCGATCTCGTGCCGATCGGCGACGACCAGCGCCAGCATCTCGAGCTCGCGCGCGACATCGCCGAGCGCTTCAACTTCCGCTTCGGCGAGACGTTCCGCGTGCCGGACGGCCAGTTCCCCGAGATCGGCGGCCGGATCATGGATCTGCAGGAGCCGACGAACAAGATGTCGACGACGCTCTCGTCGGAGCAGGGCGCCGTCTACATCTCCGATACGCCGGACGAGATCCGGAAGAAGTTCAAGCGCGCGGTGACGGACAGCGAGACCGAGGTCCGCTACGACCCGGCGACGAAGCCGGGCGTCTCGAACCTGCTCGAGATCATGTCGGTCGCGACCGGGACGCCGATCGACGACCTCGTCGTGCGGTTCCAGGCCGGCGGCTACGGCGACCTGAAGGAGGCAGTCGGCGAGTCGGTCGTCGAGCTG
>Ga0070658_10005468_pt1 | contig 10303 bp, 8 predicted proteins | sample KBSC13metaG_FD_64664 | JGI IMG/M metagenome (GOLD analysis project Ga0070658, IMG submission 64664) | Corn rhizosphere microbial communities from Kellogg Biological Station, Michigan, USA - KBS C1-3 metaG | ecosystem: Host-associated > Plants > Roots > Rhizosphere > Soil ... | reverse complement strand
TCAGGCCCGCCCTCGAGATCACCTCGCCGACGATGTTCGCCATCGACTGCGGCGCGAACGCCACCTCCACGCCCCAGTCGGCGAACGTCCTGTCGTACTGCGTCATCGTCGCCACGCGCACCGTGGGGCGGTCGCGCACGTCGAAGCCCTGGAAGTCGGGCTGCGCCAGCGAGCGCACGATCTGACGCATCCGGTCCGAGCGGTAATTGAAGCAGATCACCGCGTCGCCATCGCGCATCGGGGCTACCGGACTGCCGCTCTCGTTCACGATCGCCGTCGGGATCACGAACTCGTCGGTTTCCCCGCGCTCGTAGGCCTCACGTACCACGTCGAGCGGATCGGTCGCCTTCGGCGGGGCGCCGATCACCGCCGAACGGTACCACTTTTCGGTGCGGTCCCAGCGATGATCGCGGTCCATGCCGAAGTACCGGCCGCCCACGCTGCCGATCATCGCGCGGCCGTTGATGCGCGTGATCAGCTCCTGCAGGAAACCCAGCCCCGAACGCGGCATCGTATCGCGGCCGTCGAGCATGACCTGCACGGCGACTCGTGGTACGCGCTCGCGCTCGGCGAGGTCGAGCAGTGCGTAGAGGTGCGTGTCGATCGCGTGCACGCCACCGGTGCCGATGAGCCCCACGAGATGCAGCGTGCCGCCATTTTCGCGCACCGAGCGACAGGCGCTCACGAACACGTCATTGGAGAAGAAGCTGCCGTCGGCGATCGCCTGGGAGATGCGCACGAGATCCTGCTTCACCACGCGCCCCGCGCCGAGGTTGAGGTGGCCGACCTCGCTGTTGCCGATCTGCCCGCACGGAAGCCCGACCGCCTCCCCCGAGGCCTGCAGCAGCGTCCGCGGTGCCCGTGCCCACAACCGATCCCAGGTCGGGACCTTCGCCATCGCGATCGCGTTCCCTTCGCGCTCCGCGCGATAGCCCCAGCCGTCGAGGACGAGGAGGACGACGGGTACCGGACGTGACACAGCGGCCATCGAGTGGTGTAGAAGTGAGGAATGCCGGTTGCCTGACGCGGGCACAGGTTGGAGCTTGAGGCGCCGGCGAAATGTACCCGACGGCACACCACCAAACTACTCGCGTGACCGGCTCGGCACTTCACTTGCCCGGGCGCAGCCCGATCTCATACCCACCGCTCGATGACCATTCCTCCACCTGCGCACGACGACTACGATCCGGGGCGACGTCTCGACCCGACGCGTCCGCGCACGGACCGGCGCCGCGCGAGCTGGCGGGAGTTTCGGCACAGCTATCCCGGCATCATCGCCACCGCGACGGTAGCCCTGCTGATCTTCCTCGCCGCCGATGCCTGGCTCGTCACGCGCTATCTGCGCTACCGGCGCGAGACTGCCGAGCTGCGCGCGTCGATGAGCGACGTGGAGCGAAAGCGCACCGACGAGCTGCTGGCGCAGAACGAGAATCGGCTCAAGGTCATGGTCGAGCTCTTCAAGCGCCAGGCAAATCTCGACCAGACACTGCATCTCTCCGTGTCGCTCGACAGCGGCGTCATGTACCTCGAGCGCGAAGGCGCGCTGCTGCGCGAGATGCCGATCACCGTCGGCCCCGAGAAGCGCGTCGGCGTGCCGCCCGACACCGTGCACGTGGCGGCGCCGCGCGGGAAGCGTACGGTGGAACGCATCCTCGGCGAGACCGACGCGTGGTCCATTCCGCAATGGGTGTTCGCCGATCGCGGGCTCACCGCCGGCGACAGCGACCTGGCGGGAGCGCTCGGTCCGGCGGCGATCGTGCTGGATGGTGGCACGGTGATCTACTCGCTGCCCAGCGTCGGCCCGCTCAACGACTCCACCTATGTGCTGCCCGGCGCGATTCGCGCGCGCGCATCCGACCTGCGCGCCATCGCACCGAATCTTCATCCCGGGGTAGCAGTCTACATCTACTGACGTCCGACAGGAGCGAGGTTTGGGCATTCGACGATTCTTTCGCAGTGGCGGCCTCCTCGCCTGGGGGCTGATCGGCGCCGTGCTGCTGCTCATGGCGGCGAGCACGGCGCTCTTCGCGCGCACGGCGCTCGTGCGCCACGAGCGCGACGTGAGCCGCATGGTCTTCAACGACAACGTCGAGCTGCTCGAGCGGGTGCGAATGGCCAGTGGCGCCGTCAACGACAGCCTCGAGAGCGTGTCGGCAAACAGCGATGCGCTGCCGGCGAACAAACCCTACATCGTCGTGAGCATCGAGGACCATCGCCTGTGGTACAAGCTGCGTGACAGCGTGCTGTTCACCACGCAGGTGGCCACCGGGAGCGGGAAGATCCTCGAGTCCACGGCCAGCGGGAGCCACTGGAAGTTCGAGACGCCACGCGGACGACTCGTGGTGCAGGGAAAGGACGAAGCTCCCGCGTGGGTGCCTCCGGACTGGCACTACGTGGAGCAGGCTCGCAAGCGGGGCCTCGGCATCGTTCGTCTGAACCGCGGCCAGACCATCGCGGCGAGTGATGGCTCGCAGATTACGGTGCAGGGCACCGACGTCGTGAAGCGGTACGACGACGGCCGGGTGGTGGCGCTCGGCGACGGCAAGGAAGGGCGCGAGATCGTGGCTGGCGGCAACATCGTGATTCCCCCCTTCGGAACCAACCAGCGCAAGTACAAGGGGGTCATGGGGACGCATCGGTTGGTCCTCGGTGACGGTTACGCCATCCATGGCACCGACAACCCGGCGAGCATCGGTCACTCCGTCAGCCACGGGTGCGTCCGGCTGCGGAACGAGGATATCGACAAGCTTTATTCGATGGTGGAGGTCGGGACGCCGGTGTACATCTACTGACCGATTGGTCAGGCAGCGTATCTCGTTGCCGGAGAAGGGTTCCGGTCGTCAAGAATCGGGATAGTTTGTGTCTGGCCGGACCCTTCCTCCCTCCCCATGTCCCAGCCCGTCTCCAGCCTCGACCGACGAAGGTCAGCCGCCCGCCGTGCGCAATCGCGCGGGGGGATCGGGGCGATCGTGCTGGTGGCGTTTGCCACGCTCGGGGCGGTGCAGTTCATGAAGGCGCCGGAAGATGCACCGCCGACGGCGTTCGCCAACCTGAGCGCCGCGCTGGCGCCGGAGATCGCGCTCCCGTCGGCCGTTCCGACGGCGGACGCCTTTGGTCGAAGCGGTGAGGTCAAGGTTCGCTTCTCCCTGCCAGGCGAGCCGGTGGAGTTTCCCCTCGCCATCGGCGGTCGTGCCGACTCGCTGGAGTATCAGTGGGTACGCGTGATCGACTCTGCCGCCGCCGCGGCCCCGAAGCCGCTCACGGCTGCGCCGCCGGTGGCTCCGAAGGAGGCGGGGTTCTACCATCTCGCCGTCGTGCGTGGATCGGCACGCGAGATCCTGGAGGAACCCACGCTCGCCGTCATGGTGCCATTCGACCGGAAGCTTGGCGCGTGGCTCAACGGCTACCGCATCGGGACGTATCTCGCTGAGCGGGTGCGCGGGCGTCACGACGTGCCGGAGGGTTTCCTCGAGGTCCGTCCTGAGCTTCTGGACCTGCCGCTCAGCAAGCACCTCAAGCTGGCCGATTTCGTGACGCACGACGATCAGGACAACGTCTGGCCCAAGTACGTCGCGCTGAATCCGCGCCTGCTGGACAAGCTCGAGCTGATCCTCGCTGATGTCGGCGGCGCGTCGCGCCCCGAGTTGGAGATCGAGGTGCACTCCGGCTTCCGCTCTCCCGACCACAACCGCGAAGTGCGTCGTGCCGCGAGTGATAGCCGGCACCAGTATGGCGACGCGGCGGACATCCAGATCGATGCCAACGGCGACGGGAAGATCACGATGACGGACGAGATCCGCGTCATGCTCGCCGTGGAGCGGGTGGAGGAGGCGCACCCAGATCTCGTCGGCGGGCTCGGGATGTACACCAGCCGCCGCTACCGCACGCCGTACCTGCACATCGATACGCGCGGCAAGCGGTCGCGCTGGCGCGGCTGAACAATGGCGTTCGCGGTGACGATCAGCGACACTTACTGATCACCCCGGGACAACGCCATGAATCCCTACCTTCGCGACAAGCTGCTCCAGAAGCTGGAGACTCTCTCCGACGAGCGCGGCTACCAGCTGCTCGATTACGTGGAGTTTCTGGAATCGAAGTACGCCGAGCGCACCGCTGCGGCGGCTGGCGCGAATCCGCTGAGCCGCTTCGCCGACGCGGTGGAGGAGAAGATGCGCGCCGGCAAGGTGAGCGCTTCGACCATCGCCGAGACGATGGGGTTGATGAACCGGGCGATGGGCGTGCTGAATGGCGCGGCCGCGGCGGGAAAGTCGGTGGCGAATGACCTCATGAGCGCCACGTCGCGCGTGGTGGACGCGGCGACCACGGCGGCGAGCTCGCGGAGTGGCAGCCCGCCGAGCACCTCCACGCCGGGCAGCACGAGCGGCACGACTGCTGCGAATGACGCCACCGCGACGCGACCCGACGGGCGCGCCGGCGGCGACATTCCCCCACGATAAGGAGAGCGCGAAAGTGCGCCAGACGACTGCCAGCAAGACACGCGGAACGCGCGGCGCGAGCGCACGCACGCGCGCGGCCGTCGCGGGCGAGCCGCGCACCGGCGCCAGGCGTACCGTGATCTATTACATGAAGCAGTTGCCGGCGTATCTCCGGCTGCTCGGTGGCCTGATCACCGATCGTCGGGTGAGCGGAGTGGACAAGCTTCTCGTCGCCGGAGCGATGGCCTACATCATCATGCCGGTGGACCTGATCCCGGATTTCATTCCCTTCCTCGGCGAAGTGGACGATGTCTTCGTGCTCGTGATGGCGCTGCAGAGGCTCGTGGCCAATGCCGGTCGGCCCGTGCTTCTCGCGCACTGGAAGGGCTCCATGGAAGACCTCGCCGACCTGAACCTGAAGGAGGCGCTGGCGGCGGCGGCGTTCTTCCTGCCGCGAGGCATCCGTCGCCGGCTCAAGGTGATCGGTCGAGGCTAGGGGCCGCCATATTGCAGTTCCGGGCTGACCCGCCTACGTTTCGCCATGGCGACCACAACCCGCTCCGAAGCATCACAGAACAACTCCAGGCCCGCTGCTCAGCGCTCAGCTGAGGGCGGGCTTTCGCGTTCCGGCGCCGCGAACGGCGCCTCCCGCGTGCGCGAGGACGTCGCACTCACCTTCGACGACGTCCTCCTCACGCCCAGGCATAGCGTCACTCACCCCAAGGACGTCACCACGACGTCGTGGTTCACGCGCAGGATCGAGCTGAATGTCCCGCTCATCTCTGCCGCGATGGACACCGTCACCGAGGCCGAGATGGCGATCGCGATGGCGCGCGCGGGCGGGATCGGCGTGCTGCACAAGAACATGTCCATCGACCGGCAGGCGATGCAGGTGGACATCGTGAAGCGCAGTGAGAGCGGGATGATCATCAACCCGTATACCCTTCCCGAGTCGGCAACGCTGCGAGAGGCGAGCAGCCTGATGGCGCGCTTTCGCGTATCGGGCGTCCCGATCGTCGACGTCGAAGGCCGCCTGGTCGGGATCATCACCAACCGCGACCTGCAGTTCGAGCGCAGTCTCGATCGCCCGATCTCCGACGCGATGACGAAGGACCGGCTGATCACTGCCCCCGTGGGCACGACGCTCGATGAGGCCGAGCGGATTCTCGCGAAGCATCGCGTGGAGAAGCTGCCGGTGGTGGACGACGAGCGTCGGCTGAAGGGGCTCATCACGGTGAAGGACATCCACAAGCGCCGGCAGTATCCGGGTGCGAACAAGGACCAGCATGGACGCCTCCGCGTCGCGGCAGCCATCGGCGCGGCGGGAGATTTCCTCGTGCGGGCAAAGGCGCTGATCGACGCGGGTGTCGACGCCCTGATCATCGACACGGCACACGGTCACGCCGACGGCGTACTGCGCGCGACCGAGCAGGTACGCGAGGCGTTCCCCGATGCACAGCTCGTCGTTGGCAACGTCGCGACCCGTGAAGGCGCACGCGCGCTGGTGGAGCGCGGCGTGGATGCGGTGAAGGTGGGCGTCGGTCCGGGTTCGATCTGCACGACGCGTGTCGTCACCGGCGTCGGTGTCCCACAGCTCACCGCCGTGTTCGACGCCGTCGAGGGCGCGGGCGACGTGCCCGTCATCGCGGACGGCGGCATCAAGTACTCGGGAGACGCCGTGAAGGCGCTCGCCGCCGGTGCGTGCAGCGTGATGATGGGGAGCATGCTCGCCGGCACCGAGGAGAGTCCGGGGGAAAGCTTCCTGCTCGAGGGACGCCGGTTCAAGATGGTGCGCGGCATGGGCTCGCTCTCGGCGATGCAGGACGGCAGCGCCGACCGCTACTTCCAGGAGGGCGAGCTCTCGCCGAAGAAGCTGGTGCCGGAAGGGATCGAGGGACGGGTTCCGTATCGCGGACCGGTGGGCGACGTGCTGTTCCAGATGGTGGGCGGCCTGCGAAGCGGCATGGGTTACGTGGGGTGCGGCTCGATCGAGGAACTGCGCACCGAGACGGAGTTCGTGCGAATCACGGCGGCCGGCCTGCGCGAGTCGCATCCGCACGACGTCACGATCACGAGAGAGGCGCCGAATTACAGCTTGTAGGTGGGTCGGTGGGTGAGCGGGTGAGCACGAACACCGAATGGGCGGGCCGGCTGTGCGGATCCGCCCATTTGCTTTCCATGCCCACATACCCACTTGCTCACTCGCGCACCTGCATTCTCAGCGAAAGCGAGAATTCGCGCGTATTTCCTTGACAAGTTCGTGACTCGCCGCGAAGTTGTCGCGTTCTACGTCTGTATACAAACTCCCGCCTCCCGACGGCGTGCGCGCCGCTCGGCAACGCCCCTCCCCGCCTGGAGACTCCCCGATGGGTTTGTGGTCGAGAAAGAGTATCGCGGCCCTGCAACGCGAAGCGGCTGAAGAAGGTGAGGGTGGCCTGCGTCGCACGCTTTCGGCCACCAACCTCACCCTGCTCGGCATCGGCGCCATCATCGGCGCCGGCATCTTCGTCCTCACCGGCAACGCCGCCGCCGTGCACGCTGGTCCGGCCGTGGTGATCTCGATGATCCTCGCCGGCATCGCCTGCGGATTCGCGGGACTCTGCTACGCCGAGTTCGCGAGCATGATCCCGATCGCCGGCTCGGCGTATACGTATGGGTACGCCACGATGGGCGAGTTCATCGCCTGGATCATCGGGTGGGACCTGATGCTCGAGTACCTGTTCGGTGCGGCCACGGTGGCAGTGGGGTGGGGAGGCAATTTCGTCCCGTTCCTCAAGGAGTTCGGGATCATCTTTCCGGCGGCGTACTCCAATGCGCCATTTTCCGTCGACGCGCAGAATCACTTCTCCGCGACCGGCGCGGTGATCAACCTGCCGGCGATGGCGCTCGTCGCGATCATGACGGTCGTGCTCGTGATCGGCATCCGGGAGTCGGCGCGGTTCAACAACATCATCGTCTTCATCAAGCTGGCGGTGCTGTTCCTCGTGATCGGCGTCGGCTTCATGTACGTCAACACGGCCAACTGGCATCCGTTCATCCCGCCGAACACGGGGCACTTCGGCGAGTTCGGCTGGAGCGGCATCCTCCGCGGCGCAGGAGTGATCTTCTTCGCCTACATCGGATTCGATGCCGTCAGTACCGCGGCCCAGGAGGCGCGGAATCCGCAGCGCGACATGCCGATCGGCATCCTCGGCTCACTCGTCATCTGCACCATCCTGTACATCCTCATGGCGCTCGTCATGACGGGGATGGCGCACTACACCACGCTGAACGATCCCGCGCCGATCCTGATCGCCGTGCAGGCAGCAGGTTCCTCGCTGGCGTGGCTGCGCTACGCGGTGGAGATCGGGTCGCTCGCCGGGCTCGCGTCGGTGGTGCTGGTGATGCTCATGGGCCAGCCGCGCGTCTTCTTCTCGATGTCGCGCGACGGTCTGCTGCCGCCGGTGTTCAGCAAGGTGCACCCGAAGTTCAAGACGCCCTACATCACGACCATCCTCACCGGCACGGTGGCGATGATCGTTGCCGGCCTCTTCCCGATCGGCCTGCTCGGCCAGCTCGTCAGCATCGGGACCCTGCTCGCGTTCGTGATCGTCTGCGCGGGCGTGTGGATCCTTCGCGTTCGGCAGCCGGATCTCCCGCGCGCGTTCAAGACGCCGCTCGTCCCGCTCGTGCCGATCCTCGGCATCCTGAGCTGCCTGGGCCTCATGTTCGGCCTGCCGAAGGACACCTGGATCCGGCTCATCGTCTGGTTGGTCATCGGCTTCATCATCTACTTCGTCTACAGCAAGAACCACTCGAAGCTCGGCCGCGGAGAGACGGTCGCGGCAGGCATGGGCGACTGACCCACGCTCGCACTAGATTGCAGCGGCGCCCTCCATGCGGGGGGCGCCGCTCTGTTTTCCTCCACCGCGCCGACCGTGTCCGCTGACCTGCTCATCGTTCCACCTGCGCGTCGAGCCGCCATCGAGGCGCTTGCGCGTGAGCTCGTGCCGGGCCGGCGCGTGGCGCTGAGCACGCACATGAACGCCGATGGCGACGGCTGCGGATCGGAGACGGCGTTGGCGCGACTGCTCACGGCGCGCGGACTCGCGCCGCACATCGTGAATCCCACCACGTGGCCGGAGATGTTTCAGTTCCTGCTCGGCGACGACGTGGAGGATCGCACGGCGCGCGGCTCGAAGGCGCTGAAGAACGTCGACCTGCTGATCGTGCTCGACATCAGCGATGTGAAGCGGCTCGGCGTCCTCGCCGACAGCGTGCGCGCGCTCGCGGTCCCGAAGCTCGTGATCGATCACCACATCGCGTCGGAAGACCCGCCGGGCGAGATCGTGGTTCGCGACATAGTGGCCTGTGCCACCGCGGAGCTGGTCTACGACCTCGCGGTGGTGCTCGGCTGGGAGATCACCGCGCCGGTCGCGCGCTCACTCTACACCGGGATGCTCACCGACACCGGTGGATTCCGGTTCAGCAATACGTCTCCGCGCTGCCTCGCCGTGGCGGCGCAGCTGCTCGCCCGCGGCGTGGATCCGGAAGACATGTACACCCGCATCTATGCCTCTGCGCCGGCCGGCCGGGTGCGGCTGATGGCCGACGTCCTTGGCACGCTGCAGGTGGACGAGTCGGCGGGGCTGTCATGGCTCAGCATGAAGGCGGACGCGCTGGAGCAGCATGGCGTGCGCGCCGAGGACCTCGACGGAATCGTCGAGCATGCGCGATCGATTGCCGGGACGAAGATGGCGCTCTTCTTCCGCGATCTCGGTCATGGCAAGGTGAAAGTGTCGTTCCGCAGTACCGGCGACACCGACGTGAACGCGTTCGCGCGGAAATTCGGCGGTGGCGGGCACGCGAAGGCGGCGGGTGCGCTCATCTCGGGGGACCTGAGCGAGGTGCGTGATCGCGTCGTCGAGGCGGCGCGGGAGTATCTCGTCGGTAAGCCAGCCACGCCGCACGGCTAGAACCTGCTCTCCCTGCAGCGTGGTCGGCTCCATCGCATTGCCGTTGAACCGCCGAACGGCGTGAACGCGGACGAGACGCGGAGGAGCGCGGACTATCACGGACGGCTCCGTGCGCCGAGACAGTTCCGCAACGGCGAGTGGACAGAGCGGCAACTGCCTGGGGTGTGGGGGATAGCCTCGGTGCGCGGAAGCCTACTCCCACATCCCCGCAATGCTGCAGTTGCTTCAACAACACACTTCAGCGTACCACGGCAGCATGGCGCCGTCCCGGCGCCTCGTATGACCGGAAATGCACGAACGGGCGCCCGTGCGGTCCGTGTTTCGTCCGTGTTTCGCCGTTCCGCCGTTTGAGTGCGTATCAGAGGAGGAGCAAGCCACGATCGCCTGGACAGCGGGTCCCGACAGGAGCTTCGCTCCTGCGGGACGACACGGAGGGGCTGCGCCCTGCGAGAGGGCGCGCGCCCTAGTGCTTCTCCCAGAGCAGGATGACACCGCATGCTTCGTCGCGGCCGTATGGGGAGCGACCGGCGGTGAAGATGGGTGCGGTGGAACCGCGCACGTAGACCTCCAGCGCGGCGAGCTCTCCTGGCGACATCGACGCGACGAAGTCGGTGTCTACCTCGCGACCGTCAACGAAGGTTCGCGCGGCGCACTCGCCTGCGCCGCGACGCATCATCGCCACCCACTGGATGCCACCCTTTTCAGGCATCACGCGCACGCCCGAGATGCCTTGCAGCAGTGACATCATCGTCGGCCGCTGCGCGATCTCGTCGGCGAGCATCACGGTGCCGACACCGGTGCGATGACGCTGGATGGCATCGACGACGCCTGCGAGATGCTTCATCCGTTCGGCGGTCACGAGGATCGGATCGAGCAATCGCGATCGGAGGAGCGTGAGTGCCACGATGGTGG
>Ga0070658_10005465_pt1 | contig 10305 bp, 9 predicted proteins | sample KBSC13metaG_FD_64664 | JGI IMG/M metagenome (GOLD analysis project Ga0070658, IMG submission 64664) | Corn rhizosphere microbial communities from Kellogg Biological Station, Michigan, USA - KBS C1-3 metaG | ecosystem: Host-associated > Plants > Roots > Rhizosphere > Soil ... | reverse complement strand
CGGCCCGAACGGCTCGACGAACTCACCATCCACGTCGAGGCGCGCGCTGAGTCGTCGTCCGAAGAAATTGAGCAGGCGGCACCGCGGCTGGCCGATGCGCTCAAGCAGGTGGTCGGAGTGACCGCTGCGGTCACGATCTGTGCACCCAGTACCCTCGAACGGTCACTAGGCAAGGCCAAGCGGGTGCTTGATCAGCGCCCGAAAACACCGGTCGATTAAGCAGATTCGGCGCGCTCTGCGTGCTGGTCTGGCCATGGCGGCGGTTCGTCGCTCGACGACGGCGCCGCGAAGAAGAAGCCCTGACCGAGTTCGCAGCGCGCGCGTCGCAACTCGTCGAACTGCTCCGCCGTCTGCACGCCCTCGGCGACGACCATGAGGTCGAGCGTGTGGCCGAGTTCGACGATCTTTCGCACGAACGGTGCCGCCTCGTTCGACGTGCCGATCGCCTCGACGAACGACTGGTCGATTTTCACGATGTCGATCGGCAGTTGCCGCACCGCCATCAGCGACGAGTAACCGGCGCCGAAATCGTCGATCGCCAGCCGCACTCCGAGCCGTTTCAATTCGCGCAGCCGCTCGATCACCCACGGTTCATCGCGCAGGATCAGTGCCTCGGTGAGTTCGAGCACCAGGCAGGACGCCGGCAACCCCGACGTGGCCAACGCGTTGACGACCTCGGCGCACAAGTCGGGTTGTTCGAGCTGGCCTGCCGAAATGTTGACGCTCACGGTCAACGGCGAACCGGTCGGCCGCTCGCGCTGCCAACCGCTCACTCGCTCGCAAGCTTCACGCAATGCCAGAGTGCCGATCGGCACGATCACGCCGCAGTCTTCGGCCGTCGACACGAAATCGTCGGCGACGAGCAACCCGTGGCGCGGGTGGTTCCAGCGCAGCAACGCCTCGACGCCCACCACCTCTCCGGTGGCCAGTGCGACGATCGGCTGGTAATGCACGACCATTTCGCCGCGGTCGACCGCGCCTCGCAGTTCAGCCTCGAACTGCAGACGTTCCACGAGCGCCGCGTGCATTTCTGGTTCGTACATCGCGTAGCGCCCGCGCCCGGCCCGCTTCGCGCGATACATCGCGACGTCGGCGTCGCGCAGCAGATCGTCGGCGCCGATGCTGCCCGCTTCGCTTGCGGCGATGCCGATGCTCGCGTCGACGAACACTTCCATGCCGTTGATCGTGAACGGCTTGCGCACCGCTTCGATGATGCGATTGGCGACCACCTCCGAATCGGCCGCGCTTGTTCCATGCAGCAGCACCACGAACTCGTCGCCGCCGAAGCGCGCCGCCGTGTCGCTCGCGCGCAAGCAACCGCGCAATCGTTCGGCCACCTCGACCAGCAGCCCGTCGCCGGCGCTGTGCCCGAGCGTGTCGTTGACCATCTTGAAGCGGTCGAGGTCGATGAATAGCAAAGTGATGTTCGTCTTCGACCGGGCAGCTTGAATCAACCCATGCTTGAGCCGGTCGAGGAACAATGCGCGGCTGGCCAACCCGGTGAGCGAATCGTGGAAGGCGCGGTACATCGCTTCGAGCGTGTTCGCGTCGGTGACGGCGAGACTCACGTGTTCCGCGAACGCGAGCAGCGTTGCGCGTTCCGAGTCGGTGTAGCGCCGAGCCTCAATGTGCGAGGCGACGACGAGGCTGCCGATTACCGTGCCGTTCTCGTGCACCGGCGTCGCGATCGCGGTGCGCACCCATTGGCGGCCGTCCTGCTGCTGCGGCACTGCTCCGTCGTCCAGCGGGAACTCGTAGCGGTGCACGATCTTGTCGGGCAGGATCGCCCGGCCTGGTGCGAGCTGGTCGGGCATCGGGATTCGCGAGAGCCATTGCGCGATCCGCTCGCTGCCACCGGCCCAGGCCACCACTCGCGGCGCGGCCGGCGCCAGACCTTCGTTCTGCCGAAGCACCACGATGTCGTCGCCGAACAACTCGTGGGCGCCGCGCACGATCTCGTCGAGCACGTCGGTGAGCGGCTCGCGGCGCGAAATCATTCGCTGGATCACCGAGAGCTCTTCGAGCAACCGTTGCCGTTCTCGCAGGGAGGTCAACAGCGTCGCGTTCTCGCTGGCCTGCCGGTCGCTGTGGGCGCGCAGCCGCCGTTCGGCGTCCAGCATGCGCAGCATTTCGAACGTCAGCTCCATGACTCGGCTCATGCCGCGCGCGAGGTTCACCTCTTCGTTGGTGAAGCCTTCGGGTCCGGAACGGGCGACGACGAGGTGGCCGCCGATGCTGCCGCGCAGTGGCACCGCGAACGCTGGGCAACTGCCCGCTCCCGGTACTTCGAGAACGTCAGCTGAACCACCGGCGACGCGGGCGAGGTCGTCGTGCGGTATCGCATCGGCAGGGAAGCCCACCGACGTCCGGGCTTGTCCTTCACAGACGACGGCAGCTACTTCTGCTTCGAGTGCGATCGCCGCCCGCTCGACCGCTGCATCGAGCGCGGCCTTCGCCTCAGGCAGCGAAGAGACGACGGCGAGAAACTCGGCGAGCAACTGGGTGGCCAGGCCCGGAGCGGGTTGGGCCGGCCGCACTGCCTGACCGGCCTGTACAGCGAGTGCAGCCTCGTCGGGATGTGCCCGCTGCGTGGGAATTGCCATCAGCCCACCGCCAATACGACGAGGGTCTGGTGGTGGAAGCCGTTGATGCCGCGGGTGCGGGCGATTTCGCCGAAGCTGTAGAACCCAGCGACAGGTGCGCCTCCCGCGTGTTTGGCCATGCGAGCGACCTCGTCGACGATGCCGTCGTCACCGAGCACGGCGCGCCGCCCGAGGCAGTCGAACGCCAGCAGGCCCACCGGCCGGCGATCGCCAATCGCCCGCAGCGCTTCGAGGCAGGCATCGTCGGTCGACTCGAGCATGGTCTGGGCGCTGCCTTCCATACACCAGATCAGGCTGCCCTGCGTGATCTCGCCCCCGCAGTGCAGCGCCCTCGTGACGAAGTTGGTGTGGCCGGTCACGCCTCGCACTTCATCGTTGGTGCGGCGCCGGATCCCGAGCGGGCGCGCCACCGCGTAGGGGGCGAAACCTTCGAAGCTGTCGTATGCCTCCTGCGGCGCTCCGACGCGTTCGAGAGACGCGTCAAGAGCTGGCCGATCGTCGAGGGTGTTTATCCAGCCCTTGCGCGAACTGGTCACGACCATCGGCTCGCCGACCTTGTGCCAACCGTGACTGATGCCGATGCCCAGCGGCGCCTCGGAGCCGATCGCAACCGCGATGGCCGCGTCGTGCAGCACCTCGTCGCCGAACAATTGAGTGGTCGGCCGCAGGTGCATAGCGTCGGCCGCGCAGCCACCGACGAGTGGCACGCTTGCGCCAACCACCCCGTAGACGCCGCGCACGATTTCTTCTTGTTCCTGTGCGACGCCGTCGATCAGCAGGAGCAGTGCCTGGTGCTCGCTGTCCTTGACGTCGGCGGCGCACGCGGCGATCTGCGCACCGGCTTCGCGCGGGTGGCCGGCCGTGTTGCGGGCCAGCCGGGTGCTGATCGACAGCCCGTCGCCGCCCAAAGCCGTGATGACGACACCGCCGTCACCTGGACCGTCGTCGGTGATCTCGCCTGCGGTCGAACACCCGACGAGCGGGACGCCGCCTGACACGTCGTTGATGGCCGCGACCAGGTCGGCCAGGTCGTCGCGGTAGGAGCAGAACACCACGAGCAGCTTGGCGGTGTTGGTGGTGGTGGGGTCGTGCAGTGCTTCCCGTGCGGCCGCGGCGCCTGCCTGGGCGGAATCGGGCAGCGAGGAGTAGCCGATGGACATCCACCGGCGGGCGTGCGTTGTCGGCAGCTCAGGCGCTGGCACGCTTACCTCATCGGCAACTTCGGCGTGGAATCAAGCCGCCGCAGCTCGTGCCAGGTGCGCGACCGCTGCGGCGCGCCACTTGACGCGCGGCCCGCAGGTCGATCCGATGGGGTCGGATGCCCACACGGCTGACCATCGGAGGTGGCGAATGTCGGGTCTCGACTACCAGTCGGGCTTTGGCAACGAGCACGCAAGCGAAGCGGTGGCGGGTGCCCTGCCGCAAGGCCGCAACTCGCCGCAGCAGGTAGCGCACGGATTGTTCGCCGAGCAGGTGAGCGGTACCTCGTTCGTCGTGCCGAGGTCGCACAACCGGCGCAGCTGGCTGTACCGGATCACGCCGTCGGCGAAGCACCCGACGTTCGCTCGCCTTGCGTCGAACGGCACGCTTCGCAGCGCGCCTTTTCGCGACATCGCGCCAGATCCGAACCGGTTGCGCTGGGACGCCCCGCCCGCGCTCGAGGCGCCGACCGATTTCGTCGACGGGCTCTACACCGTTGGCGGCAACGGCGATGCGCTGGCACAGTGCGGTATGGCGGTGCATTGGTACCGCGCGAATCGCTCGATGACAGATCGCTGCTTTGTCAATGCCGATGGCGAATTCCTGATCGTGCCGCAACTCGGCCGGTTGCTGTTGCACACCGAGTTCGGTGCCCTTGAGGTCGAGCCGGGTGAGATTGCCGTGGTGCCAAGAGGAATCAGGTACCGCGTCGAACTGCCCGGCGGCGCGGTGCGCGGTTACGTCTGCGAGAACTACGGCCGGCTATTCGAGCTCCCCGAACGCGGGCCAATTGGTGCGAACGGGCTCGCTAATTCGCGCGATTTCCTTGCCCCGGTAGCGAATTACGAGGACGTCGAAACCTCGGTGCAGGTCGTGCAGAAATTCGGCGGCAATCTGTGGGCGGCCGACTACGACCACTCACCGCTCGATGTGGTTGCCTGGCACGGAAATTACTACCCGTACAAATACGATCTGGCCCGCTTCAATGTGTTGGGATCGGTTAGCTTCGACCACCCCGACCCGTCGATCTACACGGTGCTCACATCGCCGTCAGAGACTGCGGGCATGGCCAACGCCGACTTCGTGGTGTTCGCTCCCCGCTGGCTTGTGGGTGAAGACACCTTCCGCCCGCCGTGGTTTCACCGCAACATCATGAGCGAGTTCATGGGCTTGATCCGTGGTGAGTACGACGCAAAAGCCGAAGGCTTCCTGCCCGGCGGTGCGAGCCTGCATAACTGCTTCACCTCGCACGGTCCCGACGCCGAGACTTACCGGCGGGCTTCCACTCAGCAGCTGGTGCCGCAGAAGATTGACGACAGTCTGGCGTTCATGTTCGAGACCCGCTGGCCGATCGTGGCCACCGATTTCGCAATGGCGGCCGATCACCGACAGTCCGGCTACGACGACGTGTGGTCCGACCTCCCGAAGAACTTCCGTGCATAGCGGCGCGGACAACCCCGCGCAACACTCGGGCTTGACGCTGCTCGACTGGCGTCGTCGCGTGCACGGCGCCTATGCCTCGGTCCGCGGCGCTACCGATCCGCGTGCGGCGCACGATCAGTGGTGCCGGGTGCGGGATGACCTGTTCGCCCATCACCCGCAATCTCCTCTTTCGCCCGACCGGCGCAACGATTTTCGCGGGTTGCCTGTGGCGCCCTACGACTCGCGGTGGCGCTTCGAACTTGCCGTCGACAGCGACGTCGCGTCCGAACAAATTGCGGTACCCACGGCGACCGACGGAGTCGTGCCCTTCGAACGCATCGGTTTGGTGCACCTGCCCGCGGTCGATACGCAGCCGACCGGTGATCTCGATGTCTGGGCGTTGCGCAGCTATGGCGGCGGCCTGTTCGTGCCGCTGCGCGACCGCACAGCGGGCCGCACGACGTACGGCGGCGGCCGGTACCTGATCGACACGGTCAAGGGCGCTGATCTCGGCGGCGACGTCGACCCCGTTTCGGGTGCCGGCACGCTTGTCATCGATCTCAACTTCGCCTATCACCCGTCGTGCGCCTACGACCCCGCCTGGGCGTGCCCGCTCGCGCCGCCCGGCAACGTGCTCGACGTCGAAGTGCCTGCCGGTGAACAACTTCCGCCCGGTGGCTGGTATTGAGGTGATTCAAGCCGCTCGACTGGTTCCCACCAGTCGTCTGATCTGGCAGGCTGACTGTGCGACGTCGAAACGGAGTTAGCCATGCCGACGAAACCGCTGAACCCGCAGAATCTGAACCCGCAGAATCTGTGTCTCGCACAACTTCCCGAAGCTGACGCGCTTCTGGACCGCGACCCGCTGGCCTTACTGGTCGGCATGTTGCTCGACCAACAAGTCGGAATGGAGAAGGCGTTCACCGGCCCGTACGTGTTGGCACAACGCATGGGCGTCGAACATTTGAGCGCCGCTGACATCGCCGACTTCGACCCCGACGCATTCGTCGCATTATTCGTCGGGCCGCCCGCCATACACCGCTTCCCGGCCGCGATGGCGGCGCGTGTTCAAGCGATGGCTCGCATGCTTGTCGAGGAGTACGACGCCAGTGCGGCACAGGTGTGGAGCACTGCGTCGTCCGGCCAGGAGCTGTTGAACCGGCTGGCGGCGCTTCCGGGCTTCGGGCAGCAGAAGGCCAGGATTTTTGTTGCGCTGCTAGGAAAACAGTGCGGCGTGCGGCCGAAGGGCTGGCGCGACGCAGCCGGCTCGTACGGCCTCGACGACGTCTATAACTCGGTGGCCGATGTCACGGGTCCCGAATCTTTGCTGAAGGTGCGCGAGCACAAGCGCGAAATCAAGGCGGCGGCGAAGGCGGCAACCAAACCGCGGTAATCCACAGCCGCTCGTTGCATTGTGCACCGGGCGGCGCATGCACGGGTTCGGCGAACGCGTGGCGCCCTACCGTCATCGGCAAGACCCAAGCCGACGACGAAGGGGGCGCCTTGTCAGACCTCGACGGGCTCGCCGCAGAACTCGACCAACGAGCACGCAGCATCGAACTGATCGGCGACCAGTTGGTGCACGCAGCCGCAATTGCGCTATGGAGTTCGGTGGCCGCTGAAGCATTTCGGGCGAGCGTCGACGCGCGGCACCGCGATTGCACCGATGCCGCAGGCTTGCTGCGCTCGGCCGCGCGTGCGGTGCGCGACTTCGCGGCTGATGCCGAGGTCGAGAAACAAAGGCTGCGCCGGCTCGAAGCGGCTGCCATTGATGGCGTCGGACGGGTGATCTCGCTGGTGCCCGGCTTGTGAGCGGCGCCATCGTCGTCGATTACGACGAGTTGCACAGACTGTCGGCCGTGTGGCGAGATACCGCTGAATCGCTTGCCCGCCAGGCATTGTCAGTGGCATCGGTGGCAACTGAACCGTGCATCTTCACGAACGCGTGCTTCGACCCCCTGGGCGCCGCGCGGGCCGAGAAGGCGATTGCTGCAGCGGCATGCGCTCCGCGTGGCCTGGCTGCACTCGCCGCGCGCATCGCGGCCGACAGTGTCGCCCTCGAAGCGGTCGTGGTGAAGGAACAACTCGTCGACGGCTCGCCGGTAAGGCAGATCGGCCGGCTCGAGTCGATGCTCGTGACGGCGCCGTTCCGCTTGCCATTGGCGCCTGCTGCGACGATTCATCAGACGTGGCAGGCGTTTACCGCACTCGGTGGTGCGTTGGTCGGGTACGCATCGCCGTTCGCCGAGCTGTTGTTGGCGGCGGTCTCGCCGTCCATGCAGTTTCGGGCCGACGTCGCGATGCGGCGGCCGGTCGAGGTCGACCCGGTCGCCGGCATTCCGCTCTCGACAGTGTCGGCGCTCGCCCCAGAGGGCGCGGGCGATGTCTCGATATCGAGCTACCTGCCGTTGTGGCACAACACGCCACCTGGTTCTGTCGGCGGCCTGATGCATCGCATCGCGAACCTCGAACGTTGGCCCGACGCATCACTGGCCGTTGATGCCGTCACCGGCGCCGATGGCGTCACTCGCTATGTGGTCGAGTTGCCGGGTATCCGCCATCTCGGTGCGTCAGCCGACCCGCAAGATCTCTCCGGTGCGGTCAACGCGATGGCTTTTTCGACCACGGCCTACACCCGGTGCGTGCGCAAGGCACTCGACGTTGCAGGTGTGCCACGGGGCGCGCAGGTGCTGCTTGCCGGCCACAGCCAGGGCGGCATCGTTGCGATGGATCTCGCGGGTGATCCGGCGTTCAACGGCGGCCGGGTCAAGGTCACCGACGTCGTGGCGGCGGGTTCGCCGATCAGCGCCAAGCAGGTCGCGCCCGGCAGTGGCACGCGCGTTTTCAGCGTCGAGAACGTCAACGACCTGGTCACCCATCTCGACGCGGTCGACTCGGCACCCAACGGGAGCGCGGGCTCGCAGCGAGTGACGTACCAGTTCAGCGACGATCAGCACGCGATCGGCGCGACGCACGCGGCCACCCGCTATGCGGCGCACCTCGACGCGCTCGCCGACTCGCCGAATCCGCTGTTTCGCCAGGTTGAGGTGAATCTGGCGCCTTACGTCACCGGGCACACCGCCACGACCGTCTTCACGCTGCGCGACAGCCCGCACTAGCTCGCACTAGCCCGCACTAGCCCGCACTAAGGAGCGCCGATCGCATGCCGATGGAGTTTCGGCACGCTCTCGGGCGCGTCGCGGCGCAAGTCGTTGCACAATGGACAGGCAACCGGCGTTGCACAGTCGACCAGCCGGAGGAGTCACCACCCGTCGTGTCGCAAGCTGTCGTGTCACAATGGTCCGATCATGCGGAGCGTCAACTGCATGCGCGCGCCGTGTCGACCGCGGTGACGAGCCGGCTGCCGCGATCGTTCCCGTGCCGTCCCGCGTCAATCGAGAGGTGCTTCGTGCTGGCTGCCGACAGGTACGACCCTTCCATCAATACGTACTCCAGGCGGTACTCGTGGTAGCGAACGCAGCGGCCGATGGCCGTGCAGAAGAGGCGCCTGATGGCGTGCCGACAGCAACCACCACGAAGGCGAGGGGAATTCTGAACGCCGCCAAGAACGCAGCTGTCTCTGTCCGCAAGCAGGCCGGATCCGCTCGCGCGGCGGGCAAGGCCGCAAAAGACCTTGCCCCGGTCGACCATGCGCCCGGCGCAGCTGGCGGCGTCGCTGTAGACGACGCTGCAGTGGTTGGCGACGAGTTCGCCGACGACGTGGTCGATGTCGACCTTTCCGATGTCGATGTCGAGGTTGATGTCGAGGCAGACGTCGAGATCGACGCCGAAGGCGCCGGACCCGATCTCGAAGACCCTGAGGCCACGGCCGCCGTCGGGGCGCCCGGTGCGGTCGGCGTGAAGCCGGCCGGCAAGGACGGCGACGACGAGGCTGACGAGGCTGACGAAGCCGAGCCGGTGATCGAAGACGACGGCGAACCGCAGGCGCAGCTGGTCAGTGCGGGCGCCACCGCCGACCCGGTGAAGGACTATCTGAAGCAGATCGGCAAGGTGCCGCTGCTGAACGCCGAGCAAGAGGTCGAGCTCGCCAAGCGAATCGAAGCCGGGTTGTTCTCCGAGGAGAAGCTCAACTCCGGTGAGAAGCTCGCGGTCAAGCTCCGTAAAGAGCTCGAGTGGATCGCAGAAGACGGACGACGGGCGAAGAACCACCTGCTCGAAGCCAACCTCCGCCTCGTGGTGTCGCTGGCCAAGCGCTACACCGGCCGGGGGATGCTGTTCCTTGACTTGATCCAAGAGGGCAACCTCGGTCTGATCCGCGCGGTAGAGAAGTTCGACTACACCAAGGGCTATAAGTTCTCCACGTATGCCACGTGGTGGATCCGGCAGGCGATCACCCGTGCCATGGCCGACCAGGCTCGCACGATCCGCATCCCGGTACACATGGTCGAAGTGATCAACAAGCTGGCTCGCGTGCAGCGCCAGATGTTGCAGGATCTCGGTCGCGAACCCACCCCCGACGAGCTGGCGCTCGAACTCGACATGACCCCCGAGAAGGTCGTCGAGGTGCAAAAGTACGGTCGCGAGCCGATCAGCCTGCACACTCCGCTCGGTGAAGACGGCGACAGCGAGTTCGGCGACCTGATCGAAGACTCCGAGGCGATCGTGCCGGCCGAGGCCGTCAGTTTCACCTTGCTGCAGGAGCAGTTGCACTCCGTTCTCGACACGCTGTCCGAGCGCGAGGCCGGCGTGGTCTCGATGCGCTTCGGCCTTACCGACGGCCAGCCGAAGACGCTCGACGAGATCGGCAAGGTGTACGGCGTCACCCGCGAACGCATCCGCCAGATCGAGTCGAAGACGATGTCGAAGCTGCGCCACCCGTCACGCTCGCAGGTGTTGCGCGACTACCTCGACTAATCCACTAGGTACCGACTGCACGTCACGCGCACTGCAGACCGTGACAGTCGCCGGAGTGGTTCGCTGTTGCCGTGTTGCCGCCGCCGTCAACCACGGTGGTACCGGACGCGGCGTAGAAGCCCCAGCCGCCGTTCGAGACGAAGTGGTTCTTCGTCATCGTCACGCTCGCATACCCCCAGGTAACACCATTGCCCCTGTTCTGGAC
>Ga0070658_10005464_pt1 | contig 10307 bp, 10 predicted proteins | sample KBSC13metaG_FD_64664 | JGI IMG/M metagenome (GOLD analysis project Ga0070658, IMG submission 64664) | Corn rhizosphere microbial communities from Kellogg Biological Station, Michigan, USA - KBS C1-3 metaG | ecosystem: Host-associated > Plants > Roots > Rhizosphere > Soil ... | reverse complement strand
CGATGTCGAGGTCTGTGACGCCTTGGAGCGCGACGGGTGGCCGGTGCTGCGCGCCGACTGGATGACAGAACAGCCGACGCTGCACCACGCGCAGGAGCGGCAGGGACGCACCTGAACCGCGGGAGGACTAGCCCCTTTTTGTAGGGCAAATGCGGACAACCACGCCGCCTAGGTGATGATCATCCACAACTGGCCCACCCGGACGGACCGCGCACAAATCGCTCCCGCTCGCTATTCGGTTTCCCTGTTCGTGTGCCGACACTTCTCCTCAAGCCGGCGCCGCAATGACGCCGACATCGGATCTCCAGCAACGGAGGCACACGATGTGCCGGCACCTCCCTCCCTGTCCCACCGCTGAGGCATCGGACCGCGACGCCGCGCACGTCGTCGCGAGTCACCCGGAACAGGGATGGAGCCTGCTCTGCAATGGCGTGGTCCTCTTCGACGACACCGGCGAACTGCTGCCCAACGGTCAGGTGATCGGCCCGCGTCGCTGCTGCCCGGCACCCGGTTGGGCCGCCTGAGAGTCGCTTCTCGTACGCCGCTCTATTCGTAGGCGGGCTCTATTCGTAGGCGGACAGGGGCGGGCAGCTGCACATGAGGTTGCGGTCGCCGTAGCCCTGGTCGATACGCCGCACCGGCGGCCAGTACTTGTCCGAACGGCCGGCCTTTGCCGGGAAGACCGCCAGTTCACGCGAGTAGGGATGCGTCCACTCGCCGACGACGGCCGCAGCGGTGTGCGGCGCGTTGCGCAGCGGGTTGTCCTCGGCCGGCCACTCCCCTGACGCCACCCGGTCGATCTCGGCACGGATCGCGATCATCGCTTCGCAGAATCGGTCCAGCTCGGCCAGGTCCTCCGACTCCGTCGGCTCGATCATCAACGTGCCCGCGACCGGGAACGACATCGTCGGCGCGTGGAAGCCGAAGTCGATCAGCCGCTTGGCGATGTCCTCGACGGTGACGCCGGTCTCCTTGGTGATCTGCCGGACGTCGACGATGCACTCGTGCGCGACGAGTCCGCCGCGGCCGGTGTACAGCACCGGGTAGTGCGGGGCGAGCCTGCGCGCGACGTAGTTGGCGGACAGGACCGCCACCTCGGTGGCTGCGGTGAGTCCGTCCGGCCCCATCATCCGCACATAGGCCCAGGAGATCGGCAGGATGCCGGCCGACCCGTACGCCGCACCCGAGATCGGGCCGACCCCACCGGCGGGGCCAGCGTCCGCGACCAACGGGTGGTTGGGCAGGTAGGGCGCAAGGTGTGAGCGGACCGCGACCGGACCGACCCCCGGCCCGCCGCCACCGTGCGGGATGCAGAAGGTCTTGTGCAGGTTGAGATGTGACACGTCCGCGCCGAAGCGGCCCGGCCGGGCCAGCCCGACCAGGGCGTTGAGGTTGGCGCCGTCGACGTAGACCTGCCCGCCCGCGTCATGCACCGCCCCGCAGATCTCGGCGATGTCAGGCTCGAACACGCCGTGCGTCGAGGGGTAGGTGACCATCAGCGCGGCAACCCTGCCTGCGTTTGCAGCGACCTTCGCCCGCAGGTCGTCGAGCGAGACGTTGCCGGCCTCGTCGCACGCGACGACGACGACCTGCATGCCAGCCATCGCGGCGCTGGCGGCGTTGGTGCCGTGTGCCGACGACGGAATCAGGCACACCGTGCGGTCGGTCTCGCCGCGGTCGCGGTGGTAGGCGCGGATCGCGAGCAGCCCGGCGAACTCTCCCTGCGAACCGGCGTTGGGTTGCAGCGACACCGCGTCGTAGCCGGTGATGTCGGCTAGCCACGTCGACAGGTCTTGGATGACGGCGAGGTGTCCGGCGGCCTGGTCCTGCGGTGCGAACGGATGGATACCGGCGAACTCCGGCCAGGTGATCGGGTCCATCTCGGCGGCCGCGTTGAGCTTCATCGTGCATGAGCCCAGCGGGATCATCGTCCGGTCCAGCGCGAGATCCCGGTCCGAAAGCGTCCGCAGGTAACGCATCATCGCGGTCTCGGACCGGTGTGAGTGAAAGACCGGGTGGGTCAGGAACGGCGTCGTACGCCGCAGTTGCGCGGGCAGGCCCTCGTCGATATCCGAGCCCGCCGCAACGCCGAAAGCGCGGCAGACCGCATCGATGTGATCCGCGGTCGTGCGCTCGTCGCACGAGATGCCGACCGTGTCGTCGTCGACGAGCCGCAGATTGATGCCGGCCTCGAGCGCCGCGGCCGTGACCGCCGCGGCTCGGCCGGGAACCCGCGCGAACACCGTGTCGAACAAGGAGTCAGACGCCACCTCGACGCCACCGGAGGCCAGCGAGCGCGCGAGCCGCACTGCCTGCCGGTGCACCCGCTCCGCGATGGCGGTGAGGCCTTCGGGGCCGTGGTAAACGGCGTACATCGAGGCGACGACGGCGAGCATGACCTGGGCGGTGCAGATGTTGCTGGTCGCCTTCTCACGACGGATGTGCTGTTCGCGGGTCTGCAGGGCGAGACGGTAGGCCGGTGCGCCGTCGGCGTCGACACTCACGCCGACCAGCCGCCCCGGAAGGTTGCGCTCGAGGCCGGCGCGCACGGCCATGAAACCGGCGTGCGGACCGCCGAAACCCATCGGCACGCCGAACCGCTGCGCCGACCCGACCGCGACGTCGGCCTCCCACTCCCCCGGAGGCGTGAGCAGGGTCAGCGCCAGGAGGTCGGTGGTGACCGCGACGAGCGCGCCGCGGTCGTGTGCAACCTGGACCAGCGCGCGATGGTCGCGTACGGCGCCGGATGTCCCCGGATAGGACAGCAACAGTCCGAAGAACTCCCCCTCGGCCAGTTCCCCGCTGCTCAACCCGGCCGACAGGTCAGTGACCTCGACCTCGATTCCGAGCGGCTCGGCCCGGGTCTGCACCACTGCGATCGTCTGCGGATGGGTGTCCGCGTCGACCACGAAGCGGGCAGATGTCGACTTAGAGACCCGTCGACACAACGACATGGCTTCCGCCGCGGCGGTCGGTTCGTCGAGCAGCGACGCGCCGGCGGTGGGCAGTCCGGTCAGGTCGGCGACCATCGTCTGGAAGTTGAGCAACGCCTCCAACCGGCCCTGCGAGATCTCCGGCTGGTAGGGCGTGTAGGCGGTGTACCACCCGGCGTCTTCGAGCACGCCGCGGCGGATGACCGGCGGTGTGATCGTGTCGTAGTAGCCGAGCCCGATCATCGACGTCAGCACGCGGTTGCGTCGGGCCAGCTCGCGCAGCTGCTCGAGCGCCTCGGCCTCGGTGGCGGCAGCCGACAGCTCCAGCCGGTGGTCGCTGTGGATGCCGGCCGGCACCGCGGCGGCGGCCAGGTCGCCGCGGGAGCCGTAGCCCACGACGGCGAGCATCTTCGCCTGCTCGTCCGGGGACGGGCCGATGTGGCGCAGCGCGAATTCGCCGAGCTGATGGGTCACGTCATTGGTCACGGCGGAGCCTCCTGGTCGCGTCGCTGCGTCGGAACGCAGCCGCTAACGGGCTCCCCGTCTGTCGCCGACGGGGGTCGAGGCGCGAGCGCGCTTCGCCGGCTTCAGAGTGCCCTGCCCGAGTAGTCCGTTGGCCTGAGAGGTTCCGGGGACGTTGCTCCTTCGGCGCCCCGAACTGGATGTCCGGGAACTCTCCCACTCGGGATCAACAGGCGCTGTCCACGCTACCAGCGGGGCTGCGCTCAGGCAGTCGTACGCCGCTTCCGGCGCGCAGCCAGCTCGTCGCCGGCGGAGCCGCCGTGGGCGGCATCCGGTTGTGCCCGCTCGGCCGGGAGCTCGGCCAGTGAGCCTTCGACCTCACGAACCACTCGGCCGACGGCGATACCGAACACGCCCTGACCGCCCTGGACCAGGTCGACGACCTCGTCCGGTGAGGTGCACGCATAGACGGTGGTGCCGTCGCTCATCAGCGTGATCTCAGTCAGGTCGGCGACGCCGCGTTCGCGCAGGTGGTCCACTGCGGTGCGGATGTTCTGCAGCGAGACGCCGGTGTCGAGCAGGCGCTTGACCACCTTGAGCATGAGGATGTCGCGGAACGAGTAGAGCCGCTGGGTGCCGGAGCCGTGGGCGGGCCGGACCGAGGGCTCGACCAAGCCGGTGCGGGCCCAGTAGTCCAGCTGCCGGTAGGTGATGCCGGCAGCCGAGCAGGCGGTCGGGCCGCGGTAGCCGACGCCGTCTGCCGGCGCGGCCTGCTCCAGCCCGAACAGTGCTGCCTGGTGGGGCGCCTGGTGGGCCGCCGGCTGTCCACTCGTCGACCGGGTCTCATCGCTCGGCGCCACGTTGTCCCTCCGCAAACCCCATCGGTGCAATTCCGGGCCTGACGTTAGGCGCGCGGGCCTGCCGGGTCAACGGTTGAGCCGCGACACGCTGTACGTGTCGTAACCTTTGACTAGAGGTTGAGGTTGAGAGTTTCGGTGAGCAGGGTTCAGCTTGAGCCGGTCTCGAAGTCCTCGGGAGACACCTGGTCGAGGAACTCGCGGAACCGCTCGACGACCTCGACCTCATTCTCCGACTCGGACTCCTCCGGGACCGCGACGCCCGCTTCGGCCAGGACGGCTTCCTCGGCGTAGATCGTGGTGCCGGCCCGGATGGCGAGCGCGATGGCGTCGGAAGGACGAGCGGAAACCGTCACGCCGTTGCGGAACTGCAGGTCGGCGAAGTAGATCCCGTCCCGAAGATCGGTGATCGCGACCGCGGTCAGCTCAACACCCAAGCCATCGAGCACGTCCTTCAGCAGGTCGTGTGTCAGTGGCCGCGCTGGAACGACGCCCTGCTGCGCAAGCGCGATCGCGGTGGCCTCCACCGCGCCGATCCAGATCGGAAGGTAGCGGTCGCCCGCTGCCTCCTTGAGCAACACGATCGGCTGGTTGGACGGGAGCTCGACGCGTACCCCGACAACTGTCAGCTCGAGCACCGGACACCCCGCTGGAGGTGAGTGGGCGGCGGAAGGTTGGCGATGTTGGCCACGCTACACCGGGTTCGGGCCCGCAGGGCGCGCTCGCGTCAGCGGCCCAGCTGCGGCCGCAGCCCGGCTCGGACCAGCGTGGCGTGCAGCTTCACGGAGAGCGCTGCTAGCTCGCGGGCCACCTCCTCGGCGCGCCCACGTGCTTCCGGATTTCGCTGTCGTACCAACGGCGAAACGACCTGTTCGACCAGCCCCACCTCGCGGTCGGCGGCAGCGCGGTAGGCACGCAGGTGCCGCGGTTCGAGGCCGAAGCGGCTCATCTCCGCCACCGTCTTGGCGATGACCAGGGCATCACCGTCGTAATAGCCGCCGGGGCGCGGGGCCACCAGCCCGAACTGCTCGATCATCGCGAACTGCGCGCCGTCGAGCCCCGCCGCGTCGAGCAGTTCCTCGCGGGAAAGCCGTAGCTCGCTGGGCTCGCGTGCGAACGACTCCGGTCCGGGCAGCCCTTCCGCGGCCACCAGCGCGCGCGGCACTTGCGGTCCGGCACCCGCCGTGCTCGGTGGTTCGAGCCCGCGGTCGATCGCCTCGAGGTGCTGCTTGATCACCCGCAACGGCAGGTAGTGGTCTCGCTGGGCGGAAAGCACGTAGCGCAGCCGTGCGACGTCGTCGCGGGAAAACTTGCGATAACCCGACGCGGTGCGCTCCGGCTCGATCAGGCCCTCGGCTTCCAGGAACCGGATCTTCGAGATGGTGACGTCCGGAAATTCAGCGCGCAGTTGGCTCAGCACTTCGCCGATGCTCATGAAGGCGCGCGGTGCCGGGGCGTTCATCGCGTGCTCTCCGCTCCGGCGGTCAGGTAGACCAACCGGAACTTGCCGATTTGCACCTCGTCGCCGTTGTTCAGCCCGGCCTCGTCGATGCGCTCCCGGTTGAGGTAGGTGCCGTTGAGGCTGCCGACGTCACGGACGACGAAGCGATCGCCCTGCCGGCCGAACTCCGCATGCCGACGCGAGACGGTGACATCGTCGAGGAAGATGTCGCTCTCCGGGTGACGGCCGACGGTCGTGACGTCCTTGTCCAGCAGGAACCGGCTACCCGCGTTGGGGCCGCGTTTGACCACCAGCAGGGCGGTGCCGGTCGGCAGCGTCTCGACGCCCACGTCGCCGACCTCGCCGAGCTGATGCTCCTCGGGAGTCTCCAGACCCGCCATTGACAACGTCGTCGTCTGGTCCGTGCTCGTCCCGGCACGCTCCCCCGGAACGGTCAGTGGCGCGCCGCAGCGGGCGCAGAACCGGCTGTCCTCCGGGTTCTGCTGGCCGCACTGCGTGCAGAACACGCTCGCCATCGCGGGCTGCCCCTTCCCTTGCGGCGCGCAAGGCGACCGACCGTCAACTGGAGGTTCAGGTTGCCGGCGACGCTAGTGACGGTGTGTGGTGCGGTCAACCGAATCGGCCACAGCCGCACCAACCGGTGCACGCTCCAGTTCAGGTCGAGACTTCAGCCGGCCGCTTTGGTGAGTTCTTCGTATGCCGACGCGTCCAGGAGGCCGTCCACCGCGGCCGCATCGGCCGGCGCGAGTTCCACGATCCACCCCTCGCCGTACGGATCGGCATTGATCAGCTCCGGCCGCGCATGCAGGTTGTCGTTGCGCGCAACCACTTCCCCGGACAGCGGGGCGTAGATCTCGGAGACGCTCTTCGTTGACTCCACTTCGCCGAGCGACTGCCCAGCGCTGACCGAGGCGCCGGTCTCCGGCAGGCTGACGAACACGACATCCCCGAGCGCGTCCTGGGCGAAGTGGGTGATGCCGATGCGCACCCGGCCGTCGTCGAGCCGCTGCACCCACTCGTGCTCGGCCGTGTACCGCAGGTGCTCCGGGATCACCATGTCCTCCTCGAGGGGTCCGTCAGGGCGAGCGGGTCGGGGCCGGGCGAGCGTAACGAGGCGTCGCAAGCGGCCGCAAGGCGGACACCGTCACGCTGGGCGAGGTGGTGACGATGGCCTGCGCGCCACGCATACCGGCGATCGTGTCGACCACACCACCGGGGATCGCGAGGGCGCTCGCCATCGTCTTGGGGTCGCCGATGGCCACGAGCCGGTACGGCGGGCGTACCGGCGTTCCGTCCACGCGGATGCCTCCCCCGGCGGAGCCGACGACGGCGGTCGAGGCGACCACCCGCACCCCGGACAGCTGCAATGCCTCGGCACCGGCGTCGCGGAGCTCCTCGAGTGCGTCCACCAGCTCATCGGCGGGGACGCTGCCCCGCGGGTCGGTCACGGTCAGCACGATGCCCGGGCCGCGCGCGGGCGCCGTGCCGGTGAGGATCGCGAGCGTCTGGGCACGGGCCCGGGCCTCGGCGAGCGCGGCCGCGGTGCCGGCGCTACCGCCCTGCAGCTTGCCTTCTGTCGTCTGCAGTGTGCTGACCTGGCTGCGCAGCCGGTCAGCGCGGCCCTGCAGATCGGCGAGGATCGCGAGCAGGTCCTGTGTGCGGGCCGTGGACAGGCCGCTGCCGCTTGCGTTGCTGTGCGCCTGGGTGACGAGCGCGAAGGCGAGCAGTCCGCAGAGCACCGCCGCGGCGACCTGCGAGCGGCCTGGACGCGCCCTCAGCGCGCGCAGCACCCGCCGCCACGGGGTGTCGTCAACGGAGGCTGGGTCGTCGGATTCAGGGGTCATGCGCGGAACAGGTGGCGGCGGATGGCCGCCGCATTGGAGAAGATCCGGATGCCGAGGACGACGACGATGCCGGTGGACAGCTCGCCGCCGACGCCGAGCTTGTCGCCGAGGTAGACGATCAGCGAGGCGACGAGGACGTTTCCGATGAACGACACCACGAACACCTTGTCGTCGAAGATCCGCTCCAGCCAGGCCCGGACCCCGCCGAAGAGCGCGTCCAAGGCGGCCACCACCGCGATCGGCAAGTAGGGCTGCAGGTCGAGCGGCACGGTCGGATGCAGCACGAGACCGGCGGTGACACCGGCCACCACAGCCAGCAGGACGATCATCCGCCGCTCCTGTTCGCCAACGGCTTTGCGGCGTGCAGCGGCTCCTCCGCTGCGGCCGGAAGCACCACGTGCGCTGCACGAGCGTAGGAGAAGTGCAGCCCGTACAGCTGCGCGTAGCCCCGCATCTTGTCCGCGGCCGGACTCTGGGCGAACGCTGTCTCCGTCGCGACGGGGTCGCCGATCGCGCTCACGACGTACGGCGCTCGGAGCGGCTGGAAGTCCACCAGGATGGCGTCGCCCGCCTGCCGGATCGACGACTGTGCGGTCAGGCGCTGCCCGTTGATGGCGATCGCTTCAGCTCCTGCTGCCCACAACGCGTTCACGACGGACTGCAGGTCCCGGTCCTGGACCCGGTTGGGCGGGTTGCCGGACCCGCCTTGGTTGCCGCCGGACCCCCCCTGGGTCGCCCGTGCGTCATCGAGGGTCACCCGAAGCCCCGGCCCGGCCACGGCGACCGTGCCTGCCGCGAGCTCGGCGCCGGCGAGCTGTCCGGCCAACCGCGCGCCGGCGGTAGTGCCGCGCAGCGAGTCGTCGCGCAGCCGGGCAGTTGCGGCGCGCAGGTCGTCGACCTGCCCGGCCAGCCGCGACACCGCCTGGGACTCCTGTTGCACCTCGCCGACGAGCCGGTCGTGCGCCCTGGCGGCGGCCGGAGCCCGCGTGTGCGCCTGCACGGCGGCGACGACGACGAGGAAGCTCGCCGCAAGCAGCCCCACAAGCAGGAAGGGACCACCGCGGCGCGACCGTGCGGACATCCCGGTGGCCTGGCGACCAGCGGCCGCCGCGGCATAACCGGGGTCGAGGGCATTCGTCCACATGTCGACAAGGAGAGACATCGACTCATCGGGTCGGCGATGTAGCTCCTTGGAGTCCGACGGCGCGGGCGGCACCCGGCCATTCTCCCCCGCACGCGCGCCCCCGGGCGCCATGACGAGCCGGACTTAGCCGTTTGCCGCCTCGATGACCTCGACCCACTCGTCGAGCAGCAGCGCGGCCCCGGTGGAGGTGGCTGCCTCGGCCCAGATGTGCGTCACCGCCTCGGCCGGATCCGGCAGCACGAGTGCCCATCGGCCGTCCGGCTCCACCACGCGCACCCCGTCGGTGGTGTCCACGACCCTGTCTCCGGCCGCCTCGAGGACAGCCCGCATCGCGGTTCCCTTCGCCGCCCACGGCGTGGCGACCGACCGGCGCAAGACGCTGGCGTGCGGGATCCGCGCGTCGATCTCGCTCATGGTGAGCTTGGTCCGCGCGACCAGGCCGAGTAGGCGGGTGAACGCCGCGATGCCGTCGACCTGCGCGGCGAACTCCGGCACCACGAACCCGCCGCGACCGTCGCCGGCGAACACGACACCGCTCTCGTGTGCCGCCGCGGTGAGCAGCTGCGGTGCGCTCCCGGTCCACTGGATGGACACGCCGTGGTAGGCCGCGACCTGCTCGGCGACCCGGGTCGTCGTCACCGGCAGCGCGACGCGGCCGCTTCGCCGCTCCGCGGCGACAAGGTCCATCACGACCAGCAGCGCCCTGTCGTCGTGGATGATCGCTCCTCGTTCGTCCACCAGCGCCAGTCGCTCCGCGACCGGGTCGAACCGAGCCCCGAACGACGCGCGTGACGATGCGACAAGCTCACCCAGCCGTTCCAGTCCGGCCATGTGCTGGCCGATCGTCTCGGTCGGGCTCGACTCGTCCAGCCGGCCGTTGACGATCAGCGCGTCGACGCCGAGCCGGCCCAGCAGTGTCGGCAGGACGACCGCGGCGGCGCCGCCTGCTGTGTCGATGACGACGCGCAGGTCAGCCTCGTGCACGCCGGAGGTGTCGACGCTGGCAAGCACTTCCTGCGTGTAGGTGTCGACGACCCGGGCCGGATAGGACAGTTGGGCGATCTCGCCCGGGAACGCGCGGCGGAACTCCTGGCGGCTGAAGACGCGTTCGAGCTTGCGCTGGCTGGCCTGGGACAGGTCGGCGCCATGCTCGTCGAGGAAGCTGATGTCGACGCTCTGCGGATCGCCCGGCGTGGTGTGGATCATGATGCCACCGGCGGCGTCACTGTGAGCGGTCGCGAAGCGGGCCACCGGCGCGGGGGCGACCTCGAGGTCGCGTACGTCGATGGCGCTGGCGTTGAGCGCGCTGACGACGGCTCGCTTGAGCGCGGTGGCGGCCCGGGAGACGTCGCGGCTGGCGATGACGACGCTCGCCTTGGACATGGTGGTCGCCCAGGCGCTGGCGAGCCGGACGGCGAGATCGGGGGTGATCTCGACGTTGACCAGGCCGGAGACGCCGCGCGGCCCGAACAGGCTGCGGTGGCCCCGCGACTCCCAGATGACGCTGGTGGTGACCACGGCGCCGGCCTCGACCGTCTTGAACGGGTAGACCTTGACTCCTGCGGACAGGAACGCCTCCTGCTCGACGACGCAGTCGTCGCCGAC
>Ga0070658_10005463_pt1 | contig 10307 bp, 13 predicted proteins | sample KBSC13metaG_FD_64664 | JGI IMG/M metagenome (GOLD analysis project Ga0070658, IMG submission 64664) | Corn rhizosphere microbial communities from Kellogg Biological Station, Michigan, USA - KBS C1-3 metaG | ecosystem: Host-associated > Plants > Roots > Rhizosphere > Soil ... | reverse complement strand
CCACGCGCAGTGTGCGGGCCTTTGCGGCGGCGCGGTCCCGCGGTCGGGACCTTCGGCACTGCGCGGCTCACCGCCGCCGTCACAGGGTGGAGACGAAGGGAGGTGAGCGGCGATGAAACGGTCCGTGCGCGAAGCGGTCGCGACGCTGCTGTTCGTCGCGATGATGACGTGCTACGCCGGGTTCCTCGTGGGCTGGTCGATGCCGTTCATCCACGACACCTTGGCCACGGCGGCCTCGGCGTTCATCCTCTGGGTGGCGGTGTTCCTGCTCACCGACGGCCACGACATCACGACCCCGGGCCGCGCCACCGAGCTGCTCCTGTTCGCGGCGTCGATCACGCTGGGTGGGGCCGCAGTGCTGGCCGCGGACATGCGGACGGGCCCGGCACCCGTGTTGCTGGCCGCATTCGTCGTGACGGCCGTGGTCACGTGGACAGTGCGGCTGCTGTACGACAGCGGACGGCCGCGCCACGGCCGATTGGCCGCCCGCTGACATTCCTCATGCGTTGAGTGAGGTGGTTGTCATGGGCGTTCCAACGATGTCCGCGTCGACTCCGCTGGCGACCGGCGGCGCGCCAGCCGGGTGGCCGCCGGTACGGATCATGTCGGTGCTGATCCTGGCGTTGATGGTGGTACAGGCGGTGTGCGGCCTGTGGATCCCCGGCGTATACCGGGATCCGCCCGAGGTGGTGGCGATGCTGCGTGGGTACGACATCGTGACGCTGGCCGTGGTCGTCCCCGCGCTGGCCCTGTCGGTGCTGCCGCCCTGGCGTGGTACCCGCGGCGCGCGGCTGGTGTGGTTGTCCGTTCCGGCCTACGGGGTCTACAACTACGCGTTCTACGTGTTCGCCACGGCGTTCAACACCCTGTTCCTGGTCCACGTCGCCGTGTTCGCACTGTGCGTGCTCACACTCGCTGTCGGACTGTCCACGGTGGATGCCGCCGGCATCGCGGCCAGGTTCCACCCGCGCACCCCGGTGCGGGTCGTCGGCACGGTGCTGATCGTCCTCGCGGCCAGCCTTGCCGGGACGTGGGTGGTCAACGCCGTCCGGTTCGCCGTCACCGGCGCTCTACCTCACGAGAGCTACCTGGTCGCACCGATCACCGTCACCCACCTCGGGTACGTGCTGGATCTCGCCCTGTTCGCGCCGGCCTGCGCCGTGGCCGGTGTGCTGCTGTGGCGCCGCCGCCCGTGGGGATACGTGCTAGGTGCGGTGGTGTTGCTGTTCGGCACCGTGTATCAGCTGTGCTATCTGGCCGCGTTGGCCTTCCAATCCTGGACGAGTGTGCCCGGCGCGCGGTCCGACCCGGTCGACCCGTTCATCCTCGCGATGCTCGCCCTCAGCACGGTACTGCTGCTTGCCGGCCTGCGCACCCATCCGACCCGGGGTGGAACACGGCGGTGATCGGCGCGCGGTCGGGTTCGGCGTCCTCATCCGGTTGGGTATCGCGATGGTGTGGCCCAGCCACTGCCTTCAGTACGGTTCGCCTGAACCATGGCAAGCAGCGAACCGCAAGCCGGGCCACGGGTCGCCGCTGTGACCGCACTGGCTGATTGAGCACGTTCGCGAACGTCGCGTTCCCCAGCAACGCCGGCTGCGCGCGGGACCACACCCCGAACAGCCAACCAAGCCGGCCCACCTCGGTGGTCAGCATCACGGCAGCGAACGCGGCCGGCGAGGACGGTCTCCGCTGCTAGGCAGCCCGGAAGGTGAGAACCGTGCGGCCCCTGGCGCACCCGTGGGTCGCTCGGCCTTGCCGGCAGGGACCTGCGGCCCTCACCGCACACCGGGCTCGGCGCGAGCGTGAGAGCACGTGGAAGGAGGCTCGTCATGAAGAGTCATCCGTTCAGATGGGTGTCGGCCGGGTTCATCATCGGCGTCGTGACCGGCGTCGCGGTGAAGGTCATCCGGGAAGAGCTGACGGCACTGGCCGAGGAGGACACATCGCCGGCCGAGTCGCAGCCTCGGCCGCGTGAGATGCAGCCCGCTGCGTAAGCACCGCAATGAGGGGATCCCGGGCCGGAGTGTCCGCCGCCGTCATGGTCCTCACGGCGCTGGTCACCACCGGCTGTGGCGCGCATGGAGCGGTGGCACCGTCCGTCTTGACGGGCACGCCATCAGCATCCGCGGTGGCGTCGAGTACGCCGTCCGCGCCCCAGCCGCCGGTCGCGGTGCCCTCCCCGTCATCGCCTTCCCCGGCATCACCCTTGCCCTCATCGCCGGCACCGGCGAGCGCGGCGCGGCGCCGAGGCAGCGACGGCGCCGACGTCCTCGCCCTGCAACAACGCCTGGTCGCCCTCGGCTACTGGCTGGGTACCGAGCGGGCACCGCGAGGCGAACTGCGCCGCTACCCCGGTGGCCACTTCACCGCGTACCTGGGCGAGGTGTTCGAGAACATGGTCACCGACCAGGTCGGTTTCCTGCGCCGGCACCTCACGTCAACCGCTGCCGCGACCGGCCACGGTTGAGGGGTCACCGTCTTACTGGATGCAGCCCGACGACCGGAATGCATCGCCGGTGCCCGCGAGGCCGGGCCAGCAACCCGTCGGGCCCGGCGGCCCAGGTGACGGGCCGTACCGGGCAGGGCGCTCAGTTTTCTTCGTCCTCTGCCGACTCCGGCGGGGTTTCCACACCGTCTCCATACCGGTTCCATCCCGGTCACACTCCCCCATCGGAGATTGGGGATGTCCGACCGACAAAGGAATCGAGGAATGGAGGAGTCATGAAGACGTTGACCCGCCGGGCGGCCGTTCTGGTCGCCGGAGGCGTGCTCGGACTCGGTGGACTGGCCGTGGCGGCACCCGCCATCGCTGGTGTGGGCCCGTTCGGCGAGCCGGCGGTTGCCGCGTCCGGGCCGGGCCCGGCCCGGCCCGGCGGCACCGGTATGGGCGCCGGCGGCGCGGGTTTCGGGATGGGCATCACCGCCCGCGACGGCAGTTGCGGCCGGCTGGCGCCGACTGCGGCGCAAGGGACTTTGACCGAGCAACAGAAGACCACCCTCGCGACGACGGCGCAGGAGGAGAAGCTCGCCCAGGACCTGTACACGGCGTTCGCCGGCAGGTACCCGGCCGTGGTCTTCGACCGCATCTCCGCGGCGGAGACCCGGCACCTGACCGCGGTCCGCACCCTGCTGGACCGCTACGGGCTGCCCGACCCAACCGCCGGTAAGCCGGCCGGGCAGTTCAGCGACCCGACCGTGCGGGCCCGCTACGACAGCCTGCTCGCCCAGGGTCAAGCCGACCAGGCCGCGGCCCTGCAGGTCGGGCAGAGCGTCGAGCAGACCACCGTCACCGACCTGCGGGCCGCGCTGAACGGACTGGCCGCGCCCGATGTGCAGCAGGTCTACAACCAACTGCTCACCGCATCGCAACAGCACCTGACCGCGTTGCAGAACTGGTCCGCACGGTGACCGGACCGATGTACGCCGGGCGGCACCCTGAACGGGTGCCGCCCGGCCCCATACCCCCCGGGGTGTCGTGGGTTGGGGAGGTGCGTCATGACATCGGACAGGCCGGATGTGCTCACGCGCATTGCCGGGGTGCTGGCGGTGGTGGCGCACCCGGATGACGAGTCGTTCGGCCTCGGCGCCGTGCTGTCCGAGCTGGTGATGGCGGATGCCTGGGCCGGGGCGATCTGCTTCACCCACGGCGAGGCGTCAACACTGCACGGCACGCCGGGTGCCCTGTTCACGGTGCGCTCGCAGGAGCTGCAGGCCGCCGGTACCGAGCTACGGCTGTCCCGGGTCGAGCTGCACCGCTACCCCGACAGCCACCTGGACGCCGTACCCGTCGAGGAGCTGGCCGGCCACGTCCTGCGGGTCATCCGCGAGGAGCACCCCAGCCACCTGCTCGTGTTCGACTCCGACGGGGTCACCGGCCACCCCGACCACCGGCGGGCAACCCAGGCCGCGCTGACCGCCGCCCGCGCGGCCGGCCTGCCGGTGCTGGCGTGGGCGCTGCCCGAGGCCGTCGCGCAGCGACTCAACGCGGAACTCGGCACCGCCTTCACCGGCCGCGACCAGGCCGAGCTGGACATCGAACTGACCGTGAACCGCGACCGGCAATGGCGCGCCATCGCTCGACACCGTAGCCAGGCCGTCGACAACCCGGTCCTGCTGCGGCGCCTGGAGCTACTCGGCGACCGTGAACACCTGCGACTGATCCACCCAGCACTGCAGAAAGGCAACACCATGTCCTACGGCATCACCGTGCGCCTGCCCGCCCCGTTCGCCTCCACCGTGACACGGGTTCGTGACGCGTTGCGGGAACAGGGCTTCGGCGTGCTCACCGAGATCGACGTGCAGGCCACCCTCCGCGAGAAACTCGGCACCCAGATGGAGGACTACCTCATCCTCGGCGCCTGTAACCCGCCGCTGGCCCACCAGGCCCTCGATGCCGCCCGGGACATCGGGCTGCTGCTGCCCTGCAACGTCGTGGTGCGCGCCGACGGGCCGCACGCCACCCTGGTCCAGGCCCTCGACCCGCAGGTCATGGTCCAGGTCACCGGCCGGCCCGAACTCACCGCGGTCGCCGAGGAAGCCACCGCACGGCTGCGCGCCGCCCTGAACGCCCTGGCCGGCTGACCCAGGTCAGTTGTGCGCCCGCCCGGTGCCCGTACCGGGACCGGGCAGTCGGATGGTCAGTGTGGTGCCGCCGGCGGGCGGCGAGTCCGCGGTGACCGTACCGCCGTGCGCGGCGACCAGTTCCCGGACCACGGCCAGGCCGATGCCAGAGCCGGCCACCGCGCGGGCGTGACGGCCGCGCCAGAGGCGGTCGAAAACGTGCGGCAGGTCCTCGGCGGGGATACCCGGTCCCGTATCGGCGACCTCCAGCACCGCTGCCGAGTCCTCGACGTGCGCGCGTACCGTCACCCGGTCACCGGGACGGCAGTAGCGCGCGGCGTTGGCGAGCAGGTTGCCGATCGCCTGGTGGATACGGTGGGGGTCGGCCCGCACCGGCACCGGGCCGGCAAGGTCCGTGTCGACGTGCAGGCCGGCGGCGTCCAGCTGCGGTCGCTGGGCGGCGAGGGCTGCGCGGGCAACCTCGGCGAGGTCGATGTCGACCGGGTGCAGGGACAGGGTGGCGGACTCGGCGGCGGACAGCTCCGCCAGGTCCTGCACCACGCGACCCAACCGCAGGGTCTGGTCGTGCAGGGCGGCCAGCCGCTGCGTATCCGGCGCGTGCAGACCGTCGCGAAGCTCCTCCAATCCGGCCTGCAGCGCCGCGAGCGGCGTACGTAGCTCGTGGGCGACGTCGGCGGCCAGCCGCTGGCGGACCGCGTCCGCGCGGACCACCTCGTCGGCCATGGTGTCGAAGGCGTGGACGACCTCACCGAGTTCGCCGGGCGCGTCGCAGCGGGCCCGGGCATCCCGATCCCCCGCGGCGAACCGGCGGGCCGCGCCCGCCAAGCCGACCAACGGCCGGGTCAGCCGGCGCGACACGTACCCGCTGACCGCCAACGCGGTGGCCAGGGCGACCAGCGCGGCCCCGATCACCCAGGACCAGGCCACCGCCTCGCCACCGGTCGCGGCGGTGGCGAAGGCCAGCCGCACCGTGCCGACCCGCTGCCCGGCCACCACGACCGGCGCCTCCACCACCCCACCCGCAGCGGTGTCGCCGTTGCGACCGCCCATGCCAGGGCCCATGCCCCGACCCGGCCACACCATGGCGCCGTCGCCGTCGCTGTCGCGAACCACGAGCCGCGCCCCCACCGCATCAGCGATCGCCGACGCCGCGCTCAGGTCCGCACCCGACCAGCCCCCCGCCCGGGCGTACGCGTCGCCGGCCGCCGCGGCGACCCGGCCGGCCGCCTGCTGACGCTCGCCGCGGTGCGCACTTTCCAGCCCCCGCGCGGTGCCGACCAGCGCGGCCACCGTAAGTACCGCCACCGACGATAGAGCCACCAGCACGAAGGCTGCCAACAGCCGGCGGCCCAGTGGTCCGGTCAACTGTCGCCGCTCACCGGTCACGCGACCACCCCAGCCGGTAGCCCACACCGAGCACCGTCTCCACAATGTCCACGCCGTACGGGCCGAGCTTGCGGCGCAGGTTCTTCACGTGCGAGTCGATCGTCCGTTCGTAGCCGGCGAATTCGTACCCCCGTACCCGGTTGACGAGTTCGTACCGGGAGAACACCCGCCCGGGCACCCCGGTCAACGCGGTCAGCAGTCCCCACTCTGTCGGGGTCAGCTCCACCGGCGCACCGTCCACGCTCGCCTCGTGCCGAACCTCGTCGATACGCAGCCGACCGCCGCCGAAGGCCACCGGTCCCGGCCCGGCCGCCACGGCACGGGTACGGTGCAGCACCGCCTGCACCCGCAGCACCAGCTCCGTCGGGCTGAACGGCTTGGTGACGTAGTCGTCGGCCCCGCGCCGCAGCCCGTCGATGCGGTCCTCCACGGCGCTGCGCGCGGTCAGAACCACCACCGGCACCTCCCGACCGGGCGTACCGCCGTGGGCGGCGGCGAGTACCTCCCGACCGTCCACATCGGGCAGACCCAGGTCCAGGACCACCAGCTCGACACCATCGCTAGCGAGCAGACCCAGCGCCTCGGCACCCGACGCCGTGGTGTGTACCGGGTGGCCGGCCCGCTCCAGGTAGCGGCGCACCAGCTCCCGCAGCTCCCGGTCGTCCTCCACAACCAACACCACGCCGGACATGTCCGCCCGTCGCCTCCTCTGGTCGGGCCGTTCGGGTTCAGATGAACAGCAGCTGGGCATCTTGGGTGACTGTGAAGCCGGCCTCGGCCGAGCACCCGGGACGCTGCGGTGAGTTGGCTGACCACCTCACGCTGTCAACCCGACTTCAGCATCGCGATCGCTTCGCGAGCCTGCCCTTCGGCGCGGCGCAGCAGCCCGCACCGCATCCTGGTCGATCTCCATGCCGCCCCTCCTCCCAGTCGGCTCGAGCCGAGAAGCGGGGTACCCGGAAGCTACACGTCGTGGGTTACCGCACGGTCAGCTCGACCAGGGGCGGCTGGCTGAGGCTGTTGTGCACCGTGCAGTGCGCCGCGACGGCCCGCAGCGCCGCCCAGCGTTCGGCTGGCAGGTCGGCGGGCACGTGCAGCGTCAGCCGTACCGCGGCCACCCGGGCGGGCCGGTCGGTGGCGAGGTCGAACTGCGCCTCGACAGCCAGCCCGGTGCGGGAGTACCCGTGACGGGTGAGGTAGCGCCCGGCGTAGAAGGCCACGCACGAGGCGAGGGAGGCAACGAACAGTTCCGTCGGGGTGGGCGCGGTGTCCTGACCGCCGGCGTCGGCGGGCTGGTCGACCAGGATGCGGTGGCCCCGCACCGCGATCTCGTACGCCTCACCGCCGCCGGTCTCGACCCGCATTGCGTTGGTCACGACGGCGGCGGCGTCCGTGTCCAGGGTCGTCATGAGAAACCTCCCTCCGGTAGTCGGCTGAGGATGTTCGGGCACCCACGGTCGTGCGGGTGTGTGTGACTTCGTCGGCCGCTGAGTGGACCTCGAGCAGCCGCCTGCCGGTCCGGCATACCCCAACGCTTCCTCTGGTGCCGTCGGGGCGACCAGGGCCGAACGACCCGGCTGCAGGCGGCGCTTGGGTTGGCTAGGCGGCAGCCGGATCCGTGCTGTGCCGCCCCGTGACCCGGGCCCGAACCTCGTCCATGTCCAGCCCCTGCACCGCCGCGATGACTTCCTCGAGGGCGGCCGAGGGCAGGGCTCCGGGCTGGGAGAAGACCAGGACCCCTTCGCGGAAGGCCATCAGCGTCGGGATCGAGGAGATCTGAGCCGCCGCGGCGAGGCCCCGCTCGGCCTCGGTGTCGACCTTCCCGAAAACGATGTCCGGGTGATGCTCGCTGGTCTGCTCGAACACCGGAGCGAAGCGACGGCAGGGGCCGCACCAAGTGGCCCACCAGTCGACCAACACGATGCCCTGTCCGGTGACGGTCTGCTCGAAGGTATCCATCGTCAGGTTGACCGTGCTCATCGCAATCCCTCCACGCCTTGCAGGACATTTCTGCACCGCTCCATCAGGTACGACATACCCCCGGGGGTATCGTATTTCCGGTGCGTGGTGTGATCTGCGCCATCACTGTGGGGCCTGCCGCCTGTTGCCGGGCGCCACCTACACCGGGAGGGCGTGACCACGTGGCCCAGCGACTCACATCCGGTCGCCGCTTGAAGTGCTGCGGCGCCCGCCGTCTACGGGGTCGGCCGCCCCGCCGTAGGCGCGCCAGTCGCTGGCGTGGTGGCGGCCAGGTCGGGCTATAGGGCAGTGGATGGCCGACCTCGACCTGGATGAGCCGGTTCTACTCGGCGCCCCGTACCCCACCCACGGTGCGGGCGGAGCGGTGCAACACCATCCGCAACGAACGCACGTAGTCGTTGTGACCACAGCCCGGACGGATCCCGGTCCAGGACTCGGGTCAGCGGTGACCGGACGACATCTCTCGGATCCGCCGGCCAGATAACGGAAGGCCGAACAGCTTGGCCGGCAAGCAGAAATCGAACGCGCCAGCGGCCAGGGGCAACAGGCCCAGCACGGCGAGCAGCCACCACCAGCCCCCGAGGGAGGCTCCGGTCGCGACCAGCGCCACGCCGAGAACCGCCCGCACGATGCGTCCGGGCTGAGAGGCGAGGAACCGGATGAAGCGCATCGCGCCACACCTCACTCCGTTGGCGGTCACGCGGGCCGTAGCGTGGCTACCCCGGCTCACAACCACCAAACGCCCGGGGTGTCACGAGCCAGGTTGCCGTCGACCCCGCCCCATGAACGCACCGAAACACCCCGTCAGCACCGCTGTCGAGGTGAGTTCTCAGGAGATGCTTGACGGACCGTTCGCAGGACACACTCGACGCTCGGCCCGCATGGAGAATCTCACTCACCGTTCCCAATGGACCTCGGACCTCGGGGTGGCGAGTCGGTAGAACGGCAGGCGATGGCGGAGTACCGCTACCGGGCCGTGCGTGCGGTCTTGAGTGGTTCGACGGTAGACGATGTCGCGTTGCGGTATCGAACGTCGCGGCGGTCGGTCCACACGGGGCGGCGCCGGTTGGCGATGCCGTATTGACCGGTTGCGGTGTCGCTGGCTCAAGCAACCAGGCGTGGGGTTCGAGACTGTCGGCGTCGCGCGCCTTGGACTTCGGGTTCGACAGCATGGAGGCGCGGATCCCGAATGCGTCGGAACTAGCTGCGAAAGAACAGGAGTCCTGTGGCGATTAAGGTGAGCGCGATGCCGTAGATCCGGGTGAGCCAATCCGGGTTGGCGCGAATCGACAGACGAGCGCCGAGGTACGCGGCTGGGATCGCTGGAGCGGTGTACAAGAGCACGATCAGCCAGTCGATGTGCCCGAGCGCCCGGTGAGTGATCGTGCCAGGCACAGCGAGGGCGACGGAGACGGCCAACGACGTCGCCGACGCCCGCTTGATCGGCAGGCGCAGTATCACCAGGTACAGCGGCGTGAGCAGGAATCCACCGCTGTTGGCCAGCAGCCCGGAGAACACCGCTACCATGGCGGCGACAACGACCAGCCGGATCCGCGACGCTGCGGCCTTCTCAGCGCGCTCGCGCGTGACGCGGGGAAAAACGGCCAACCGCACGCCGATCGCGGCGATCACACCCTCGGTGATGCGTACCAGCAGCCTGTCCTGGTCGAGAACTCGGCCATCTGTCTTGACCTCGTGATCGGCTGCGCTCGAGGATCGACGCCCGTGATCGCCGGACTGCTGTACCAGGGCCTGGTTCAGGTGCTCTCGTGGCTGGGGCTGTTCGCCCGCTCCTCGGCGTCGAAGGACGTGGAGATCCTCCTGCTGCGTCACGAGGTGGCGGTGCTGCGCCGCGCCAACCCGAGACCGCGGCTGCAGTGGGACTGATAGGGCCGTGCTCGCGGCCCTGGCCAGGCTCATACCCAAGGCGCTTCGCGCCCATCGGATCGTCACACCGCAAACGCTGCTGCGCTGGCACCGCCGACTCGTCGGCGCCACATGGCGCCAGCCCAGACCGCCGGGTCGCCCACCAACACCAGACCACGTAGTGCGGCTGATCCTGCGGCTCGCTACCGAGAACTCGACCTGGGGAGTGGTGCGGATCCAAGGCGAACTCCGCCGCCTCGGCCACCGCATCGCAGCCTCCGCCCTTCGCAGGATCCTGCCCGCGCATCGGATCCCACCACCGACCACACGCGGCGACTCCTGGCGCAGATTCCTACGCACCCAGGCCGAAGGACTGCTCGCGGTCGACTTCTTCCACATCGACACCGTGACCCTCAAACGGCTCTACGCCGCGTTCATCATCGAGCACCAATCACGCCAGGTCCACCTGCTCGGCGTCACCGCCCACCCCA
>Ga0070658_10005462_pt1 | contig 10308 bp, 5 predicted proteins | sample KBSC13metaG_FD_64664 | JGI IMG/M metagenome (GOLD analysis project Ga0070658, IMG submission 64664) | Corn rhizosphere microbial communities from Kellogg Biological Station, Michigan, USA - KBS C1-3 metaG | ecosystem: Host-associated > Plants > Roots > Rhizosphere > Soil ... | reverse complement strand
TGCGGCGGCTGGGGCGATCGCGACACGCAGATCTATTCGGTCAAGCGCGCGTGCCCGTCGTGCGGCCGCAGCTTCCCGGAGCTCGATCCGCGCCTCTTCTCGTACAACTCGAAGCACGGCTGGTGCGCCGGCTGCTACGGCACGGGGCTCAAGATCGACCAGGTGGACTGGAGCGACGAGCGCGCGAAGACCGGAGCCGAGGACCACGTGCTCGACTCGTGGGTCGAATGGCTGGAGCTGGACGAGCCGTGCGAGGTGTGCGAGGGCAAGCGCCTCAACAAGGAAGCGCTCGCCGTTCGCTTCCGCGACCAGTCGATCGCGGACATGAGCGCGCAACCCATCTCGAAGGCGCACACGTTTTTCGAGGGGCTCTCGGTCGCCGGGCGCGAGCAGGAGATCGCACGCGACATCCTCGCCGAGCTCTCATCGCGGCTGGGCTTCCTCGAGCAGGTGGGACTGGGGTATCTCTCGCTCGATCGCGCCGCGCCCACGCTCTCGGGCGGGGAAGCGCAGCGCATCCGCCTCGCGGCACAGCTGGGCTCTAACCTGCGCGGCGTGTGCTACATCCTCGACGAGCCCACCATCGGCCTGCATCCGCGCGACAACATGATCCTGCTGGATACGCTCGCTCGCCTGGGGGCCAAGGGCAACACGCTCGTGGTCGTCGAGCACGACGAGGACACCATCCGTCGCGCGGAGCACGTGATCGACCTCGGGCCCGGCGCAGGCAAGCTGGGCGGCTACATCGTGGCGCAAGGCACCGCGGAGGAGCTCAAGCGCGATCCCAACTCGCTCACGGGCAAGTTCCTGCGCGAGCCGCTCAAGCATCCGCTGCAGCCGCGGCGCCCCGTGGGCAAGGGCGTGGCGTGCATGGAAGTGCGCGGAGCGAGCCTGCATAACCTGAGGAACGTGAACGTGTCGTTCCCGCTGGGCCGGCTGTCGATCGTGACGGGTGTGTCGGGGTCGGGCAAATCGACGCTTGCACGCGACGTGCTGCATGAAAACCTGCAGCAGCTGGTGGCGGCCGCGCGCGACCGCAAGCCGATCGGCAGCAAGCTCGGCGGCTGCAACGAGATTCGCGGCTGGGAAAGCGTCACGCGCGTGCTGGAAGTGGACCAGACGCCGATCGGCAAGACACCGCGTTCCTGCCCTGCCACGTACGTGGGCTTTTTCGACAACATCCGCAAGCTCTTCGCCGACACCCAGGAGGCGCGCATCCGCGGCTATACCGCGAGCCGCTTCTCCTTCAACACATCGGGCGGGCGCTGCGACGGTTGCGAAGGCCAGGGCGTGAAGACGGTCGAGATGAGCTTCCTGCCGGACGTGAAGGTGGTGTGCGAGGTCTGCAACGGCGCGCGCTTCAACGCCGAGACGCTCGCGGTGCACATGCGCGGCAAGAGCATCGGCGACGTGCTCGCGATGAGCGTGGACGAGGCCGTGCCGTTCTTCGAGAACCATCCGTCGATCCACCATTGCCTGCGGCTGCTGCAGGACGTGGGACTCGGTTATCTCACGCTCGGCCAGCAGAGCCCGACGCTTTCGGGCGGGGAAGCGCAGCGCATCAAGCTCGTCACCGAGCTCGCGAAGGTACGCACGCAGGGCGGTCCGCCACGCGGCGGTGGACGCGCGTCGGTCACGCAGCACACGCTGTACGTGCTCGACGAACCGACCGTCGGCCTGCACATGGCGGACGTCGACAAGCTGATCCGCGTGCTGCATCGCCTCGTGGACGCGGGCAATACGGTGGTGCTCATCGAGCACAACCTGGACGTCATCGCCGAGGCCGACTGGATCGTCGACATGGGTCCGGAAGGCGGCGACGGCGGCGGGCGCGTGGTGCTGGCCGCGGCTCCCGAGAAGTTCCTGGAGCCCGCAACAAAGAGTCACACGGCGCGCGCGCTGCGGGAGTTCATGGTGGGACACAGCGTGAAATAATCGCCGGATGCGCGTTCTCATCGGCATCCTTGCGGCCCTCCTGGCGGCGGCGCTTCCCGCGCAGGCCGCCGAGAAGGTGCTGCGCTATGCGTTCGAGGTGGCCGAGACCTCGTTCGATCCGCAACGCATCAACGATGTGTACTCGAACATCGTGAACCAGGCGATGTTCGATGCGCCGCTCACCTACGACTACCTGGCGCGCCCCGCGCGCTTAAAGCCCAACACGCTTGCGTCCCTTCCGGAAGTCAGCGCGGACGGGCGCACCTACACGTTGCACGTGAAGCCGGGCATCTTCTTCGCGGACGACCCCGCCTTCAAGGGCAAGCCGCGCGAGCTCGTCGCCGCGGACTACGTTTATTCGATGAAGCGGCTCCTCGATTCGCGCACGCGTGCGCCGCTGCAGGGGGAGATCGAGCCCTACATCGTGGGTGCCGAGGAAGCGGCGGCGAGATCGCGCAAGACGGGGAAGTTCGACTACGACGCGCCCATCGAAGGGCTGAAGGCGCTCGACCGTTACACGTTCCAGGTGAAGCTCAGGGAGCCGATCTACGTCTTCATCTACAACCTGGCGGACTGCCGCGTCGCGTGCGCCGTTGCGCGCGAGGTCGTCGAGGCCTACGGCGACGACGTGGGCTCGCACCCGGTCGGTACCGCCGCATGGAAGCTCGGGTTCTGGAAGCGCTCCTCCAAGATCGTGCTCGAGCCCAGCCCCAGCTTCCGCGAGGAGCATTTCGACGGCGAGCCGCCGAAGGACGATGCGCGCGGCCAGGAGATCCTCGCGCGCCTGAAGGGCAGGAAGCTGCCGATGGTGGACCGCGTCGAGATCTCCATCATCGAGGAGGAGCAGCCGCGCTGGCTCGCCTTCCTGAACGGCGAGATGGACATGATCTGGGGCGTGCCCGAGTCGTTCTCCTACCAGGCGATGCCCAACAACAAGCTGGCACCCAACCTCGCTCGCAAGCACATCGCGATGGAGCAGGTGCCGTCGCTGGACCTCACGTACAACTTCTTCTACATGAACGACCCGGACTTCGGCGGATACACGCCGGAGAAGGTCGCCTTGCGCCGCGCGATCTCGCTCTCGTACAAGACGCAGGACGAGATCGCGATCATCCGCAAGGGACAGGCGATCCAGGCGCAGACGCCGTACAGCCCCGGCGTCGCGGGCTTCGACCCGGGCTTCCGCACGTCGGCGGGCGAATACGACCTCGCCAAGGCGAAGGCGCTGCTCGACATGTACGGCTACGTCGATCGCAACGGCGACGGCTACCGCGAGAAACCCGACGGCTCGCCGCTGGTGCTGCACTTCAGCTCCACGCCGACAGGGCGCGACCAGATGTTCGACGAGCTCTGGAAGCGAAGCCTGGACGACATCGGCATCCGCCTCGAGGTCGTGAAGGCGCAGTGGCCCGACATCCTGAAGGCGGCGCGGCGCGGCAAGATCCAGTTCTGGCAGCTGGGCGGAAGCGCGGCCTCGCCGGACGCGGACACGTGGCTCGCCTCGCTCTCCAGCAGCAACCCCGAGGGCAACCTCGCCAAGTTCGCGCTGCCCGAATACGACCAGCTCTACCAGCGGGCGCGCTCCATGCCGGACGGGCCGGAGCGCACGAAGATCTACCAGCACCTCGCGAAGCTGGTCGTGGCCTACGTGCCGTGGAAGATCAACACGCATCGCATCCGGACCGACCTGTGGTATCCGCAGCTCTACGGTTACCGGCGCCATCCGATCATGACCTACAACTTCTGGAAGTACGTCGATATCGATCCGACGAAGGTGACGCGATAGCCATGCGCGGCTTGGCTCTCGTCCTCCTCGCGTCCCTGCTCGCGCTGCCCGCCGCCGCGGAGCAGAAAGTGCTTCGCTACGCGTTCGAGGTCGCCGAGACCAGCTTCGACCCGCAGCGCGTGAGCGACGTGTACTCCAACGTGCTCGGCGATGCGATCTTCGACACGCCGTATACGTACGATTATCTCGCCCGCCCCGCCAAGCTCAAGCCGAACACCGCCACGGCGCTGCCCGAAGTGAGCGCCGACGGGCACACGTACACGATCCACATCAAGCCCGGCATCTACTTCGCCGACGACCCCGCGTTCGGCGGGAAGAAGCGCGAGCTCGTCGCGGCCGACTACGTGTACAGCGTGAAGCGCCTGCTCGATGCGCGCATCCGCTCGCCGCTCGCCTCCGAGATCGAGCCGGCGGTGGTGGGCGCCGCGGAGGCCGCGAAGAAGTCGCGCGATACGAACACCTTCGACTACGACGCGCCGATCGAGGGCCTGAAGGTCGTCGACAAGTACACCTTCCAGATCAAGCTCAAGGAGCCGCTCGCGGTCTTCGTGTTCAACCTCGCCGACTGCCGCATCATCTGCGCCGTCGCACGCGAGGTGGTGGAAAAATACGGCGACGACGTGGGATCCCATCCCGTGGGCACCGGGCCGTGGAAGCTCGCGTTCTGGAAGCGCTCCTCGCGCATCGTGCTCGAGCGCAGCCCCACGTACCGCGAGGACTATTGGGACGCGGAGCCGCCCGCCGACGATGTGCGCGGGCAGGAGATCGCGGCGCGGCTCAGGGGCAAGCGCATGCCGCTGATCGACCGCGTCGAGGTCTCCATCATCGAGGAGACGCAGCCGCGCTGGCTCGCCTTCCTCAACGGCGAGATGGACCTCACCTTCGTGCCGGAGGAATTCGCCAACCAGGCCATGCCCAACAACAAGCTCGCGCCCAATCTCGCCAGGAAGGGCATCGAGATGGAGCAGACGCCGCTGCTGGACCTCACGTTCACCTACTTCGACATGAACGATCCGGTGTGGGGCGGATACACGCCGGACAAGGTCGCGCTGCGCCGCGCGGTGGCGCTCGCGTACAAGACGCGCGACGAGATCAACATCATCCGCAAGGGGCAGGCCATCCCCGCGCAGACGCCGTACAGCCCCGGCGTGACCGGCTGGGACGACCACTTCCACACGGCGGCGGGCGAGAACAACGTCGCCAAGGCGAAGGCCCTGCTGGACATGTTCGGCTATGTCGATCGCAACGGCGACGGCTACCGCGAGATGCCCGACGGCTCGCCGCTCGTGTTCCCGTTCAACTCGACGCCCACCGCGCGGGACGGGCAGATCGACGAGCTGTGGAAGCGCAGCCTCGACGACATCGGCATCCGCTTCGTCGTGAACAAGGCGAAGTGGCCCGACCTGCTCAAGCAGGCCCGCCAGAAGAAGCTCACGATCTGGCAGCTGGGAGGCTCCGCATCCGCGCCGGACGCGGACACGTGGCTCTCATCGCTCTGGAGCGTGAACCAGGACAGCAACTATGGGAGCTTCAGGCTACCCGAGTACGACCGCCTTTACGAGAAGGCGCGCGTGACCGCGGATCCGGCGGAGCGCACGAAGCTCTACCAGCGGATGGCGAAGATCGTCGTGGCGTACGTGCCGTGGAAGATGGGCGTGCACCGCATCCGCACCGACATGTGGTGGCCGCAGCTATACGGATACCGGCGCCATCCGATCATGGTCTACCAGTTCTGGAAGTACATCGACATCGATCCGTCGAAGCAGGCGCGCTGACGTGGAATCGTCGCGAGCCCTGCGCGGCATCGCCCTCGGCCTGGCCCTGCTCGTCCTCCCCCTCTCGGCGGGCGCGGAGCCGAAGGTCCTGCGCTATGCCTTCGAGATCGCCGAGACGAGCTTCGATCCGCAGCGCATCGCCGATGTCTATTCGCAGGTCCTGAACGGCGGCATCTTCGACACACCGCTCACGTACGACTACCTGGCGCGGCCCGCGACGCTCAAGCCCAATGTGGTCGCCGCCATGCCCGAGGTGAGCGCGGATGGACGCAGCTACACCTTCCATGTGAGGCCCGGCATCTACTTCTCGGACGACCCGGCGTTCAACGGGCGCAAGCGCGAGCTGGTCGCGGCCGACTTCATCTACGGCATGAAGCGCGTGCTCGATGCCCGCACGCGCGCTTCGCAGATCGCCGAGATCGAGTCCACCGTCGTGGGCGCGCGGGAAGCCGCGCGCAAATCGCGCGAGACGAATGCCTTCGACTACGACGCGCCGATCGAGGGCCTGAAGGTCGTCGACAAGTACACGTTCCAGGTGCGCCTCAACGAGCCGATCGCGGTCTTCATCTACAACTTCGCCGATTGCCGCATCGCCTGCGCCGTCGCGCGCGAGGTGGCCGAGAAATACGGCGACGATTTCGGCTCCCATCCCGTCGGCACCGGGCCGTGGAAGCTTTCATTCTGGAAGCGCTCCTCCAAGATCGCTCTGGAGCGCAGCCCCACGTTCCGCGAAGAGCATTGGGACGCGAATCCGCCGGCCAACGACAAGCGTGGGCAGGAAATCGCCGCGCACCTGCGTGGCAAGCGCATCCCGCTGATCGACCGCGTGGAAGTGTCGATCATCGAAGAGACGCAGCCGCGCTGGCTCGCGTTCCTCAACGGCGAGATGGACCTCACCTGGGTTCCCGAGGAGTTCTCCAACCAGGCGATGCCGAACAACAAGCTGGCGCCCAACCTCGCGAAGAAGGGCATCGAGATGGAGCAGTCGCCGCTGCTCGACATCACGTACCTCTACTTCAACATGGACGATCCGGTGTGGGGCGGCTACACGCCGGAGAAGGTCGCGCTGCGCCGCGCCGTGGCGCTGACCTACAAGACGCAGGACGAGATCGCGATCATCCGCAAGGGACAGGCCATCCCGGCACAGACGCCGTACGCGCCCGGGGTCACGGGCTGGGACGACGCCTTTCGTACCTCCGCCGGCGAGAACAACGTGGCGAAGGCCAAGGCCCTGCTCGACATGTATGGCTACGTCGACCGCGACGGGGACGGCTATCGCGAGACCCCCGAGGGCCGCCCGCTCGTGTTCGCCTTCAACTCGACGCCCACGGCGCGCGACTCGCAGATGGACGAGCTATGGAAGCGCAGCCTCGACGACATCGGCATCCGCTTCACGGTGAACAAGGCGAAGTGGCCCGATCTCCTCAAGGCCGCGCGGCAGCGCAAGCTGACCATGTGGTCGTTGGGCGACAGCGCCTCCGCGCCGGATGCGGACACGTGGCTCACGCTGCTGTGGAGCAAGAACGAGGAGCAGAATTTCGGCAACTTCCACCTCCCCGAATACGACCGCCTCTACGAGAAGTCGCGCGTGACCGCGGACGTGGCGGAGCGCACCCGGCTCTACCAGCAGATGGCGAAGCTCGTCGTGGCGTACGTGCCCTGGAAGCTCGGCGTGCACCGCATCCGCACGGAAATGTGGTGGCCGGACGTCTACGGCTTCCGACGCCACCCGATCTACACGTACAACTTCTGGAAGTACATCGACATCGATCCGGCGAAGAAGCCGAAGTGATCGAAGCCCCTCAGATCTTCACCAGCTGCTTGCCGAAATTCCTCCCGGCGAGCAGGTCGATCAGCCCCCGCGGCGCGTTCTCCAGGCCTTCGACGATCGACTCCTTGTAGCGCAGCTTGCCCGCCGCCACGCGCGAGCCGAGATCCGACAGCGCCTCCTCGTAGCGCTCCTTCCAGTCGAACACGATCATTCCCTGCATGCGGATGCGGTTCACGAGGATCGCGCGCATCGACTTGTACGCGTAGGGCTGCGTCGCGTTGTATTCGGAAATGAGGCCGCAGACGATCACGCGTCCGAAAAGATTCATCTGGCGCAGGATCGTGTCGAGCATCTCGCCGCCCACGTTCTCGAAGTCCACGTCGATGCCCTTGGGGCACGCGGCCTTCAGGTCTTCGTGCAGATTTCCGGCGCGGTAGTCCACGCACCCGTCGAACTTCAGCTCGTTTACGACGTAATCGCATTTCTCGCGGCCGCCGGCGATGCCGACCACGCGCATGCCCTTCAGCTTGCCGAGCTGGCCCACGACGCTGCCGACCGCGCCCGATGCGGCCGACACGACGAGCGTCTCGCCCGCCTTCGGCTTGCCGATCTCGAGCAGGCCGAACCATGCCGTGAGGCCCGGCATGCCGAGGATGCCGAGGTAATACGAGGCCGGCACGCGGGAGGCATCGATCATGTTCAGCTCCTTGCCGCGCGCCACGCCGTATTGCTGCCAGCCGAGCGAGGTGAGCACCTTGTCGCCGGGCTTGAAGCCGGGATGGCGCGACTCGACGACCTCCCCCACGGTCTGGCCCACCATCACCTCGCCGATCTCGACCGGCTTCACGTACGACTTCGCATCGCTCATGCGCCCGCGCATGTAGGGATCGAGCGAGAGCCATTCGTTGCGCACGAGCACCTGGTCCTCCGCGAGCTGCGGGACGGGCGCTTCCTCGAGCCGGAAGTTCTCCTGCACGACGGCGCCTTGCGGGCGGCTGGCCAGGACGATGCGCTTGCTGGTGGTCATCGGGGTTCCTTCAGAAGTCTTCGAAGAGGCAAACGCGCCTAGCGAGCCGCGCGCCTCCAGGGGGCCGCGCGCTCCAGCCGCTCGGCCACTGCGAGCGCCTGCCAGTCTTCGCCGCGGCGTGCCACGACCTGCACGCAGATCGGGACACCGTCGTGCGAGCGCGTCCACGGAATCGAGACCGCGGGCAGCCCGGAGAGATTCCACGGCAAGGTGAGGTGCGTCACGCCCGTGTGCAGCACGAAATCGCTGCCGCCGATGGACACCTTGTTCGCACCGACGCGCGGCGCGGGGGCGCGCATCGTCGCGCAGACGAGGACGTCCGCGTTCTCGAACGCCGCCTCGATGCGATCGACCAGCTGCCTGCGCATGCGTTGTGCCTTCACATACCAGTGGCCCGGGAGGAAATGCCCGATCTCCAGGCGCACGCGAACGTCCTCGCCATACTCGCCGCCGTGGGGCCCGAGAAGGTCGGCATGCACGGCCGCGGCCTCGGCACAGATCGTGTTGAACTGGATCGCGGGCGCCAGCTCGATACCGTCGATGGTGTGGTCCACGCACGAGGCGCCGTCGTTGCCCATCGCGGCCATGGCCTCGTCGACCGCGGCGCGCACTTCAGCGTCGATGGGCTCCTCGAAATAGCCGCGAAGTCGCGCCGCCTTCTTGCCCGCCAGGCTGTGCTCCTGCCAGGGCGGCTCTTCGGTCATGTCGAGCATCGCGGCGAACATGCGAGCGCACGCATCGACGCTCACGCCCATGGGCCCGACGTGGTCGAGCGTGGGCGAGAGATCGAGCACGCCTTCGCGCGGCACCGCGTCGTAGCTGGGCTTGAACCCGACGATGCCGCAGCAGGCGGCGGGAATGCGCACCGAGCCCGCGGTGCACGTACCGACCGCGAGCGGCACGATGCCCGCCGCGACCGCCGCCGCGGAGCCGCCGCTCGAGCCACCCGGGATGCGATCGGGCGCCGCGGGATTCACGACCCGGCCGAAATGCGGATTGTCGCTCGTGATGCCATAAGCGAATTCGTGCAGGTTCGTGAGGCCGATGATCGAGGCGCCCGCCCGCCGCAGTCGCGCGACCACTTCCGCGTCCCGTGCCTGCACCTCCCGCCCGATCGCGCGACCGCCGCCGGACAGCGGCATCCCCGCCACCCGCATGAGGTCCTTGATCGCGATGGGCACGCCTGCGAGCAGGCCCTCGCGCGGCGGCTCGGGCAGGCTCGTGGGCGAGACGAAAGTGAACGCCTTCAGCTCTTCGCGCTCGATCGCCTGTCGCCGGGCGGCCTCGACATCGCGACGCAGGTCCACCTTCGATGCGCGCACGCCGCGCGCGGCTTCCGGGGTGGTGCGCCATGCGCGGTATGCGGCGCAATCGGGCAAGGCCGCCCTGCGGAAGGCCTCGAGCTCGGGACCGTTGTAGTCGAGGCGCGCGACCCACGCATCGACGCGCTCGCCGTGGCCGTAGCCAAGCCAATCGGAATAGCCGACCAGGGAGTCGCGGAACGAAGGCATGTTTCCGCCGGACTATATACCGGCCCATGACAGCTGTAGGAAAGACCCGAAAAATCAATGGGGAAATGAGGCAAACCCCGGTATAATGTCAATTCAGGTGGTTGCGGCGCTTCATCCGGTTGGCGCCCCCGCCGATTCGCGGCTCATTTCGATCCCGAATTTCCCAAAAAGGAAACTTCATCTGCCTGAACCGGTTTCGAGGCCATGCCTCGCGGGCCGATTTTCAGGAGACTGACATCAGTACGTCGTTCGAAAGCCTCGGGCTTCTGCCCGAGCTGCTTCGTGCCGTCACGGAGCAAGGCTACACAACCCCCACCCCCATCCAGGCGCAAGCCATCCCCGTGGTCCTTTCGGGCCAGGATCTTCTCGCGGCCGCGCAGACCGGCACCGGCAAGACCGCGGGCTTCGTGCTGCCGCTGTTGCAGCGCCTCGCGCCCATGGCCACGAAGAGCTTCTCGCCCGCGCTGCACCCGGTGCGCTGCCTCATCCTCACGCCCACGCGC
>Ga0070658_10005461_pt1 | contig 10309 bp, 8 predicted proteins | sample KBSC13metaG_FD_64664 | JGI IMG/M metagenome (GOLD analysis project Ga0070658, IMG submission 64664) | Corn rhizosphere microbial communities from Kellogg Biological Station, Michigan, USA - KBS C1-3 metaG | ecosystem: Host-associated > Plants > Roots > Rhizosphere > Soil ... | reverse complement strand
TATTTCCCTTTCGCCCACGCCAGCCCATCCGCCGTCTTGCCGGCATCGATGAGCGTGACCACTTTCGGCTCCTTGAGATCGATCACGGCCACCTGGGCGCTGGCGTCGCAGGAGACGTAGGCCACAGCGCCGTCGGGACGAATGAGGACTTCCTGCGGGGCTTTCGGCACTTTCACCGTGGCGGTCACTTTCATCGTGGCGAGGTCGACGATGGCGACTTCGTTGATATTGATCAGCGCGACGACCAGCGATTTGCCATCGGGCGTGGTGGCGGTGCCGTAGCCGATATCGGGCAGCACGATGCGATTCTTCACTTCGTTCGTCGCGGTATCGATGACCACGATGCTCGGGTCGAACTGGTCGGCGGTGAAGGCCAGCTTGTCATCCTGCGACAGCGAGATGCGCTGGGTCATTTTCGAGATGGGGATGATCTTCACGACCTTTTTGGCTTCGAGATCGAGCACGGAGACGGTGCCAGGGCCGACGTTCGCGGTGTAGCCGCGCTTGCCGTCCTTGGTGATGGCGAGCATGTGCGATTGCTCCTGCTCCGTGGGGATCGTGCCGACGATCTTCAGCGTGGCGGGATCGATGATGGAGACGGTCTTGTTGTTCTCGGTGGTGACGTAGAGCAGTCCGGTCGCCTTGCAATAGACGGGGCAGTGAGGCCGCACGCCCGTGCCGAAATCCACCGTGCCGACGATGGCCTTCTTTTCGAGATCGATCACGCGCATGAGCTGGCCGTCCGAACCAACCTTGCCGACCCCCGCGTCGCCGTAGATCGGGACGTAGGCGAGCTTGCCGTCCGGAGAGGCGGCGAGTTCGTGGCCGGTCACGCCGTCCTCGGGGATGACAGCGATCTGCTTGTTGGTGGACGGGTCGATGAGGGACAGGCTGCGGTCGCCCTTGTTGGTGACGAGAAGGGTGCCGGACGGGGTTTCTGCGCTGGCGAAGCTCATGGCGAAGGCGAGGAGGGAACCGGTGAAGAGGGTGCGTTTCATGGAAGGGAGGCGTATGCGATGGACCAATCGCAGGCACGCTCAAAGATTAGAGGCGGAAAGCAGCAACATGTCCCTTGGGGCATGTTCTCACCCAGCCCGGCTGGAAAAAGTCTTTCTTTTGCTAAGAAATTCAGTAAATAACGGTTCTGCTAGTCCGTTACCCGGTAATTCACTCCAAACCACAAACATCCGAATGAAAAAGACCATCCTCCTCAGTTCAATCCTCTCCGCCGTCATGGCCCTGGCCTCCTACGCCGATGACCCAACCAAGCTCAATGGCAAGGCCACCTGCGCCAAGTGCGATCTCGGCATTGCCGACAAGTGCCAGGCCGCTGTCGTGGTGACCGGCGCCGACGGCAAGCCCGTGACCTACCTCAGCGAAGCCAACGACCAAGCCAAGGCCCTCCACAAAGAGATCTGCAAGGGCGGCAAAGAGGCCACCGTCGAAGGCAAGGTTTCCGAGAAAGACGGGAAGAAAACGATCGCGATCACGAAGTACGAGCTGAAGTAAGCGTTCGCACTCCGCAACAATCTCAGTCGAAAAGGACGCCCTGCAACGGGCGTCCTTTTCATTTTCAGGCGGAAGGCTCGCCGCCGGCCCGCCCTATACGTCACACAGATCCCATACGTCCATGCGACTGATGCGACCTATGAGACTCATGGCACGCATGTGCCGGATTCTGAATACGGATTACTGCCACGAGCACGATGCCGTCTCCGGCTCATAACATCCGTGTCAAAATTTTGCCGTTGCCAACTTGCGCGGAGGTCCTTTGTCGGCTAACAGGTGCGCTCGCAAAAATGAAGACCGGAATTCGTAAGAACTGGCAGATCCTGGCCCTCTCCCTCGGCACGATGACCCTCGGCGCCTGCACGCCCCCGCCCGTGGAACGAGCCCCGGAACCGCCGCCCCCACCTACGCCTCCTCCGGCTGTCACCCCACATCCTGCCACGAGCGCACAGGAGCGGGCGGTCCAACTCTATCCCGACCTTGCGGTCAAAGACTCTTTGTTTAACAGGACGTTCCTGGAAATCGTCGAACAAACGAAAACAACGAATCCACGCCTTCTGACGATGGTGGATTGGCCAATTTCCATCGCCCATCAAACCGGCACGATGCTCGGCGTACACGCCATGCCGGAGAGATCATTCGTCACGCCGCCGCCCACGCCGGTCCCTGTCACGCCCCTCGTCATCCAGGTAACACCGAAGATCGGCAGCAGCCTGGACAAAGGTGCCTACGGCGGAACGCGCGGCGTCGCGAAAACGCCGGAACTCAGATAAGTGACGGCTATTTGGCCGGAGCCGGCGGAGCCATCTTATGCTCGCTGTGGCAGGCCTTGCAGTTGACGGCTTCCTTGTAATGCGCGGGACCGTCGGGCTTCTTGGCCGCGACTTCCTCCGTGGCGGCGATGAGCTTGGCCATCTTGTCCTTGAAAGCAGCCGGGTCGCCCTTCGGCGGCTTGGTGTCGCCAATGGCCTTGTAGAGCGCCAGCGTCTTGGTGATCTCCGCATCCGTGGCCGTGCCGTCCACAATCTTCTCGTTGATCTTCTTTTCCCCTTGGGGAGCCTTGTGAGCGTATTTCATCGCATCCTTGATCGCATTGGTTTCTTCGGCCCAGGCGAGCGAAGCGGCGATGATGGTGACGGTGAGCGCGGTGATGGTTTGGCGGTTCATGTTCGGTGGGTGCGGGAGACGGCTACCGGTTCACTGCCGCAATCGCGAGCAAAATTTGCGCAAGATTATTTTCCCACCGGCCGCGTCTTCGACGACGAGGTGCCGCACCCGCAATCACCGCCGCAATTCTTGCCTCCCGCCCGCTTGCGCAGAAAGCGCACGATAAAGAAGGCGAGCGCTCCGGCGACGATGAGCCCCACCGCAACTTGATCGAGCATCGGATTCATTGGAAGCCGAGGAGTCTGCCTCCCTGGTAGACGATGAATGCCCCGATCCAGGCGAGGACCGTCATGTAGGCGATCTGGAAAAGCGGCCAGCGCCAGGAATTGGTTTCCCGGCGCACGATGGCCACGGTGCTGATGCACTGCATGGCCAGAACATAGAACACCATCAGCCCAAGGCAAACGAGCGGGGTGAAGATCGGCGACCCGTCGGCGCGTTTCTCCGCCAGCATGGTGTCGCGGAGCGGAACGATGTTCTCCTCGTCTCCGCTCTCGACGTTGTAAACGATGGCCATGGTGCCAACGAAAACTTCGCGCGCGGCGAAGGAGCCGATGAGGCCGATCCCGATCTTCCAGTCGTAACCGAGTGGGGCGATCACGGGTTCAAGAGCGTGCCCCATGCGCCCGGCGATGCTGTGGGCGACGACTTCCGAACGGCTGGCCTTGGGGTCGGCAGGCTTCGGATAGTTGACCAGGGCCCAGAGCAGGACGGAGAGCGCCAGGATCACGGTGCCCGCGCGACGCAAAAAGAGCCCGGCACGCTCCCACATGCGGACCGCGATGGAGCGGAACGAAGGCAGCCGGTAGGGCGGCATCTCCAGCAGAAGCATGGGCGTCTCGCCCTTGAAGAGCTTCTTCTTGAAGAGCCACGCCATGCAAAAGGCGGCGACAATCCCGATAACGTACATGCACAGCATGATGCCCGCCTTTTTCCAACCAGAGGCCACGGGGAGCAGCACGGCGATCATGAGCGTGTACACGGGCACGCGCGCCGAGCAGCTCATGAGCGGTGCGACCAGGATGGTGACGAAGCGATCCTTCCGCTGCTCGATCGTCCGTGTGGCCATGATGCCGGGAATGGCGCAGGCGAAACTGCTGAGCATCGGGATGAACGACTTGCCATGCAGCCCCACTTTCGACATGAGCCGGTCCATGATGAACGCGGCGCGCGCCATGTAGCCGGTGTCCTCCAGGATCCCGAGGAAGAAATAGAGGATCAGGATCTGCGGGAGAAACACCACGACATTGCCCACACCGGCGATGATGCCGTCGGTGAGCAAGCCGCGCAGTTCGCTTTCGGGCATGTGCCCGGCGACCCACTTGGCCAGCGCACCGGCGCCGTCCTTGATCCAATCCATCGGCACCTGGGCGATGGTGAAGATGCAGAAGAACATCAGCGTCATCATCGCCAGGAATGCGACCCAACCCCACACGCGATGGGTCAGCCAGCCGTCGAGCTTGTCGGAAAGCGAGACGGCGTGATGACTGCCGCCGGCGTGGTGCGCCGCGGCGCAAATCGTCCCGATCCAATCGTAGCGCGCATCCACCGGCGCGGAGAGCGGGTCGAGCCCGGCGGTGCGCAGGCGCTGCTGCGCCACCTTGGTCGCGGCGATGATCTGGCTGTCGTGATGGGTGACCTCGTCGAGCGCCTTGTCGTGGAGGGTCAGCAGGAGGAGGGCTTCCCCACGCGCGACCTCAGCCGGCACCGGCAGCGATTTCGCCAGGGCCATGACTTCGCGCTCCAGCACGATGGGCATCTGGGCGCAGAGGGATGGCGGCGGCAACGGCGAGCGCGACACGGCCTGGCGCAACTCGATGAAGCCCACCCCTTTCGTGGCGACCATGGGGATGACCGGCACGCCGAGCTTCTCACGCAGGGCCATCAGATCGATGACCACGCCATTTTTCTCCGCCACGTCCACCATGTTCAAGGCGACGACGACGGGAATGCTCAATTCGAGCATCTGCGCCACGAGGTAGAGATTGCGCTCGAGGTTGCTCGCATCGACCACACAAATAATGACGTCCGGGCGCGGCGTACCGGGCAGGCGGCCAAGAAGCACGTCGCGCGCGACAGCTTCGTCGGGCGACCGGACCTGGAGGCTGTAGCTGCCGGGAAGATCGAGCAGCTCCATCGGCTCGCCGTGGCTGCCGAAAAAGCGACCCGTCTTTTTCTCCACGGTCACCCCCGGATAGTTGCCGACCTTCTGCCGCAGACCCGTGAGGACATTGAAGATCGTGCTCTTCCCGCAGTTCGGATTGCCGGCAATCGCCACGTGGCGCTTGACGTCGCGGGATGCGATGGGGTCGGACGTGGAAACGGGCGCGCTCATTTCAAAGCCGCTCCACCCGCACACCGGCGGCATCCTTCTTGCGCAAGGAAAGATGGTAGCCGCGGACCTTGATATCGATGGGGTCGCCCATGGGTGCGAAGCGAATGACCTCGCATTGCACCCCCACCGTCAGACCCATTTCCAAAATGCGCTGGTGCTGCTCGGGCGGCAGGTTGAAGCCGAGCACGCGCGCCTTTTGGCCCAGCGGCAGCGCGCTCAACGGTTCGCCAGCTTCAGCGCTCACGCGGCGATTTTCTCCACACGGACGTGATCGCCCAACCCGCGCCCAATCGCCACGCGCATCCCCATGATCGAGCAGATGATCGCCGCGCCATCCGAAACTTTGCGGACCTCGACCCGGTCCTGGAACCCAAGTTCACGCAAACGCATGCATTCCGGGCAGTCCGGACAAATCGTCACCACTCGCAAACGATCGCCGACCTTCGCACGAGCGAGGGTGAGCACGGATTCGGGAATGGATGGGGACATGGGAAAGGGGGTTCAAACTACCAATACATGAGACTCGGTCGCAACCGGAATTCTTTGAGCTTTTCGATTCTTGCAAGGACAGGTGACGCCGGACCGTTACGAGTGTTACAACCCAATCATGCGTCGCTTCCTCACCTGGACCTGCCTCGCAACGGCATTGGCCCTGCCCGCCATGACGCGGGCCGCCGACCTCGATTTCTGGGTGTGGCACCGTGCCCAGCCTCTGAAGGAGGAAGAACGAGCCCCCCTGAAGACGCTCGGCGTGAAGACGCTCTACTGGCATGTGGGTGAGATGGAGATCCGGTCCGGACAATGGCGCTGGAAGGCGCCGCCGAAGGCGATCGAGGGACTCGCCGAAGGAATCCGGGTGGTGCCCGTGGTCCGGCTCAACTGTGAGGAAAGGCAGCCCTTTCCCGCGGCATCTCTCGCCCATCTGCGGGAGGAATTGGCCCCGGTGGCCGGCAAAGGCGGGACCTTGCAGCTCGACTTCGATTGTCCGGACCGCCTGCTGCCTGATTATGCGGCGGCATTACGCGAAATTCGCCAGGCCGTGCCGCATCTTTCGATCACAGCCCTGGCGGGTTGGCCGCGCACGGCCGGCTTCGCCGCGATCACGGGCGCTGTCGAGGAAATCGCGCCGATGTTCTACGATCTCCAGGCCGATCCCACAGGAGTCACGGTCGAGGCCCCCCCGCCGCCGCTGCTCGATCCCGCCCAGTTCGAAGCGGTGCTGCAGCCGTGGAAGGCGTGCCCGATTCCCTGGCGCGCGGGCTTGCCGGCTTTTGCCCGGCTCACCGTCTTCGACCGGACGGGCCACTCGCGGGGCCAGATCCCGAACTGGGATTGGGACGATCTCTGCTTTCATAAATCGCTGCACACGCTCGCTCCGACGCGGCTCGGCGTAACGCTGCTTCGCCCGGACGCTGACGTGCGCGTTGCCTCGACGCCAGTCCTGAAGGATGAAATCGTGGCCTCACGCTTCACCGACCGGGCGGCCCTCGCGCAGGCGATCTCGCTGGCCCGGGCCGCCGGGTCGGCGGGGATCATCCTGTTCCGCCTGCCCGATGGGACTGCTCCCGCGGGCCGTTCCTTGGGCGACCTCGTCGAGATGGCGTCCGCGACCCAGCCTAGCTTGATCGTCCGCCGCACGGCCACCGGCCAATTCGAACTGGTCAACGAATCCGCCGTGGATCTTCCCCCTCGGCTCAGCGGAGAGAAGAGCGATCGCGATCGCGGCTACGCATTGGAGATCGACGCCCCCGCGCCGGTTTTCCGAGAGGCCCTGGCCGGCGATTTCTGGCGGGTGACGAGCCACGCCCAGCCCGACGCGAAGAAGCCCGTGCCCGTCATGGTCCCGCTCGCCACGCGGCTCACCTATTGGTTCAGCCAGGTGCACGGCCACGAAGTCCTCCAGAGCGGCCTGCTGCAGCTTGCCCCCGAGGTCAGCCTCGATGCCTTGCGCTACCGCGTGCTCGATGGCGAAACCGCGGGCGAATGGAAGCCGCTCGCGCCCGTCCCATCCATCTCCTCCGCCCCATGAACCACACTTCGATGCGGATCTGCTTCGCGATGGCCGTCGCCGCGACGCTCGCTCCGGCGACACCGTTGCGCGGCACCGGCAGCTACTACGAGGAGCCGCTGACCACGCTCCCCGATTTTCTGAAACTGGACCTGCTGCCGGCCAAGACGTTCGCGCAAATCCGGGAAGAGACACAGCAGCCCAAGGCCAAGGTCGAGGAGATCGATGTGAACAAGGAGGTCGCCGCCTTCGAGGAAATGAAGGGCCCGGAGGTGCTCGCCCGCATCGACCAACTCCTCCGCACCGCGCGGTCCGCCCAAAATAACGAAGCGCTCAATGTGCTCAATGATTTGCGGGATCTTTACACCGGACCCGCGAGCGCGGTCGAGATCGCCGCTTACATTCCGTGGCGCCTCGGCCCGGCGCCTTCGCATAGTGAGGTGATCGCAGCTCGTTTGAAGGATGCCCCGCCGGCCCTGCGGCCTCACTATCTCTACCTGAAGGGGGCCGCCCATTTTCGCGCTCGCAACGACGTGGTGAGCAAGGAGATGTTCGACGAAATCCTGAAGCAATTCCCCGGGCATCCGCGCGCGGAGGTGGCCCTGTTCATGTCTGCGCGCTGCCAGCTCTCGCAGTCGCGCACGGGCGATTACACGGAGATGGAGCCCACGCTTCACCCGGCCCAACGCGCGAAGGCGGTTCAACTTTTCGAGGAGTATCTCGCCAAATATCCGAATGGCCGGTGGGCCGGTGACGCGCTGGGTTGGGTCGGAGCCTGGTACTACGATGGCAAGGATTATGCGGCGGCGCTGCACTGTTATCTCCGCCAGATCGACTATCCGGATCATCCCGAGCTGACCGCTTCGTCGTCGATCATGTGCGAGCGCGCGCTGTCCCGTCTCGCCTCCGCCTCCGTCCCGCACGAGAAAGCGTGGGCCGATGTGGCGAAACATCCGCTCGCCGCGCAAGCTCTGGTCTACCTGCTCGTCAACTCCACGGAGTCGGATAATTACGACGGCAAATTGGATCCCGCGGACAAAGTACGCGCGTGGCGGAAGAAATTGCTGCCGCAAGTCGCCGCGGCCATCGCCGCGCAGGCCCATCTCTACCAGGACGCCACGTGGCGCCCGCGGTATCTTTCCACGCTCGCCCTGGCCAGCAGCGGGCTCGGCCGGCACGTCGAGGCGCTCAGGCTCCTCGACACCGCAGCCGCCGATGCGCAGACCGACGATCTCCTGCTGGCGCGCGGCGCGATCCTGCAACGCGCCAAGCGCAGCCGAGAAGCCATCCAGGCGCTGCGGACTTTGCTCGAGAAATTTCCCGCGAGCCCGCTGGCCCGTGGCACCCGGCTGCGCCTCGGTCTGGCGCTGGCCGACGACCATCGCGCCGGCGAGGCGATCCTGGAACTCGATCCCCTCCTCGAAAAAGCGCCCGGTGCCCCGGATCCGCCCACGGCGTATGACGTGCTGAACAACACCGGCGGCTATCCGGTCTACTCCGAGGTCACCGACAATCAGGTGCGGCAACTTATCGATCTGTGGCTCAACTTCGCCCCCATCGAAGAATTGGCGAAGCCGGCCGCCGTACCCGGTTTCGATCCCGTCCAGAAACTTCGTCTCACGGAACCCATCGCCGAGCGCTTGCTGGCCGCGGAGCAATTCGCGGAAGCGCGCAAATATATGACTCCCGCGCAATTCGCACTCGTCGCGGGTCCGATTGAAAAGCGGACTCTCGCCGTGCGGGAGGCAAAGGACCCGGCGGCGCGGGCGGCGGCCTGCCTGGCGCTTGGGAATGCGTGGGCCGCGGCCCGCGGTCAACTTCTCGGCTACCCGCTCGATACCGAAGGGAATCGAAAGAAAGTGTATCCCGACTACGACGACGCCCTGGCGGATGTGCGCCGTGCGGATGCCGCGGCCATTCTCGGCTACCCCGGAGATTTCCGTCTCGAACTCGAGAACCGCGACGAATTGCAGCACGCCTTCCACTGGTGGATCGAGGCCGCCCACGGGCAGCCTGGCGCCGCGACGACGGCAACCGCGCTCTGGCGCGCGTTGCACGCGATGCCACTCATCGCCGATGTCTCGCCGTTCACCTACGAGCGCGCCCGTGCCCGCGATTGGGGCGAGGTTTCGCGCCAACTTTACGACCGCCTGCGCACGGAATGCGCCGGTTCCATCGAGGCCCGGCGCTATGCCGTTTTCTGGAATTTTCCGGCGCTGGAAAAGCGCGCGCGCAATGACTTTGGAAAGATCCCCGGCCGTGACCCCACGGGGATCCCTTTCGACACCCTCCATGCCCTGGGGATCGAGGAAAACTCCAGGACACATGGCGACGATTCCGAAGAGATCCCGACATTGGCCGAGGTGTTGCGCCAGGCCCGCACCGAGAATCTGGACGTCCTCAAGGCGCGGGCGGGGAAATGGCGCGACGCGGCCCGAAGCCGGAACACCGAACTCGACGATGCCCGTTGGGTGAACTTCTTCGACGACCTGGCGTCCTTCTTCGGCGAGCCCAAAACCGACCACGAAGTGCGGCAGCGCTATGTGGAAATGCGCATCCGCTTTCTGGAGCGCAGCGCGGTCGGCTGTCTCTACTACGATCCCGAGGAGACGGAGAAAAAGGGCGAGCCGGGCGCCGTCCTGCAAAAGGACATCGCCACCGCGCTGGCCGATCCGCGGACCAAACCGGTGGCCGACTATTTCGAATTCCTGAACCTCGCGGTCATCGCCAATCGCTTCACCTTCGTCCGCTGGCAACGCATCTTGAATGGCCAATATACCAACGTCTACGGCGCCCCGACCAACAAGGAGGGAGACGCCTATCAGACGCACAACTACCCACTCCTGGCCAAAACGGTGCGGGCGTTTCTGGAGAAGTATCCGCAGAGCACGAAGCGCGAGGCCGCCCTGCTGCTCGAGGCGCGCGCCGTCTATCGGGCTTCCGAGCAAGTGACGCTGCTCAAACCGGTATTGGGACTGCCGGGTGCGCGCTGGGAGGGAATCTGCGTGGCCACGCTCACCGCGCAGGAGCCGTTCGAGGCGAAACGCGTGCGGGAAACCTTCGACGCTTACGACCGCGCCTTTCCCCAGGGCCGCTACGCGGGGGACATTCGCAACTATCGGGCGGCGGTCGCGCTGCGACTGCATGAGTGGAGACCCGCGCTGGAGATGACGATCGCGCAATTGGATGACCCGCGCCGGGTGGACCTGCGCCCCGACGCGGCCCGGCGCCTGGCCGCGCTCTTCGACCAACTGGCCGACGAGCGTTATCGCGCGGACCTGCTGCCGGTG
>Ga0070658_10005460_pt1 | contig 10309 bp, 8 predicted proteins | sample KBSC13metaG_FD_64664 | JGI IMG/M metagenome (GOLD analysis project Ga0070658, IMG submission 64664) | Corn rhizosphere microbial communities from Kellogg Biological Station, Michigan, USA - KBS C1-3 metaG | ecosystem: Host-associated > Plants > Roots > Rhizosphere > Soil ... | reverse complement strand
AAGCACGAAGCACAGCGCCGCTCCCGTCAGCGCGCACACCCCATAGGGAAAGTGAAGCGTGTCGCCCACGACGACGACGGTCGCGCCCGCGAGCGCCGCGACCGCGTAGAGATCCGAGCGCAGGACCTGCGGCACTTCCGATAGCAGGACGTCGCGCGTCATGCCGCCACCGATGCCCGTCAACATTCCGAGGAGGGCGGCCATCACCGGGTTGAGCCCGAACTCGATCGCCTTCTGCGCGCCCGAGACCGCGAAGAGCGACAGGCCCGCCGCATCGAACATCAGCACCGGCATGCGCAGCCGGTCCACACCGGAATACCAGAAGAACGTGACCAGCCCGGCGAGCACGGAGACCAGCAGGTAACGCCCATCGACCAGTGCGGCCGGCGGCACCGCGCCGATCAGCACGTCGCGGCCGATGCCGCCGAAATTTCCCGCGACGAACGACAGGACGAGGATGCCGAAGATATCGAGCCGGCCATTCACGGCCGCGACGGCTCCGCTGATGGCGAAGACGAAGGTGCCCGTGAGGTCGAGCACCTTGATGAGCGTCTGCGTGTCGATCATCCGTCAGCCCGCGGCGAGCCACGCCAGTGCGCCGACCACCATGGCCTCGACGCCGGTCTCCAGCGTGGGATGCAGCACGGGCGCGAACTTCGGGCTGTGGTTCACCGGCAGCTCGTTCAGCTTTCCCGCGGCCTTGGCCTTCGCGTACACCTCGGGGTCGTTGCCGCCCACGAACCAGAATACCGACGGGACCTGCCATGCCGTGCCGAAGCAGCCGAAGTCTTCGCTCGCCGGCGCGGGGCCGGTGTGCTTCACGCGTTCGGGCGAGAAGTAGGCGCGGAACGCTTCCGCGATCCGGTTGCTCGCCTTCTCGTCGTTCACGTTCAACGGATACTGGTCGAGCGGCGTGATCTCTGGCTTGCGCGGCGCGCCCGACGCGGCCGCCTCCGCGTTCACGATGCGCTCGATGGCTTCCAGCACATGCTTGCGCACGCCCGCATCGAACGTGCGCACGTTGAGCTTGATGATCGCGTCGTCGGGAATCACGTTCTCCTTCGTTCCCGCTTGCAGCACGCCCACCGTAATGACCGCCGCATCGGTGGCCGCGACCTCGCGCGAGACGATGGTTTGCAGGCGCAGCACCGTGGAGGCCGCCATCACCACCGGATCGATGCTCGCTTGCGGCATCGAGCCATGCGCGCCGCGGCCGAAGAGGCGGATCTGCAGGCTGTCCGCCGCGGAGGTGATGGGTCCCGCGCTGCCGGCGACCGTGCCCGCGGGCCCGACCATCACGTGCTGGCCCAACACCACGGCTGGCGTGGGAAAGCGCTTGAGGAGGCCATCGTCTATCATGGCGCGCGCGCCGGCCGCGATCTCCTCGCCGGGCTGGAACACGACCATCAACGTGCCCTTCCAGCGCTCACGCGATTGCGCGAGCAACGTCGCCGCGCCCGCGAGCCACGCCACGTGCATGTCGTGGCCGCACATGTGCGAGACGCCCGGCACCTTGCTCGCATAGGGAACGCCCGTCTCCTCGGTGACCGGCAAGGCATCCATGTCCGCGCGCAGCATGACGGTGGGGCCTTCGCCATTGCGAATGAGCCCCACGACGCCGGTCTTGCCCACGCCCGTGGTGACCTCGTAGCCCGCGCCCTTCAGCTTGTCCGCCGCGATGCCCGCCGTACGCGTCTCCTGCATCGAGAGCTCCGGATGGGAATGGATGTCCCGGTAGAGCGCCTCCACACCGGGCATGAGGGCGCCCATGTTTGCGAGGACCGTCGAGGCGCTGCTGCGAATGTCTTGACCCATAAGTTCTCCTCGGTGCGCCGGCTCCGCGGTCACGGGATCGTGGGGAGCGCCGTGCGTGAACAGGGATATGTCGGGACTCTATCCTTCGCGTCGAGTTCGCGGGAGGGCCCGGACGACAGGTTCGCGAAAGGTTCTAGCCCGCTGCACCCCGGGGTCAGGGCCATCGGTCGTTGCGCGCTTCAGACTCGCGCGCAGGACTGCCGCACCACGAGCTCGGTCGGGAGCACGATGCGGCGCGGCTTCGTGCCGTCGACCGCGCCGGAGATTCGCGCGAGGAGCAGCTCGGCCGCCGCGGCGCCCACCCGGGCAAATTCCCAACGCACGCAAGTCAGCGGCGGTTGGTGCAGGAGCGCAACGTCGGTCTCGCCGATCTGCACGAGGGACAGCTTGCCCGGCACGGTGAGCTTCAACGTGCGCACGGCCTTGAGCACGCCCGGCATCTGGTTGGCTCCCACGACGAGCGCGGTCGGAGGACGCGGCGACACGAGCATGCGGTAGGCCGCGTGGTACCCGGCATCCGGAAGGAAGCCGTCGAAGGACATGAGCGCGGGATCCACGGTGACCCCCGCGGCCTTGTGCGCCGCGCTGTATGCGAGCCCGCGCGCGCGCCCCGGAAGCGCCGACTGCGTGACCGTCACGAGGCCGATGCGGCGGTGACCGAGCCCCAGAAGGTAGCTCACCGCCTGTTGCGCGCCGGCATAGTGGTCGGTCGCCACGCTGTCCAGCGGCAGCTTGCTCTCACGCTCGAAGAGGACCGTCGGGATGCCGGAACGCGACAGCAGCTCGAGCACGCTGGGATCGTCCTCCTTGGAGAGCGTGATGATCATCCCGTCGAAGCGGCGCCGCTGGAAGAGCGTGATGATCTCGCGTTCCTTGTCGGCGCGATCGCGGCTGTTGGTGAGGATCATGTTGTAGCCGCCCCGCGAGAGGACGTCCTCGGCCGCGCCCACGGTGGCCGAGAAGAGCGGGTTGCCGATGTCGGAGACCATGAGGCCCACGGCGCGCGAGGATTGCGCCCGCATGTGCTGCGCGGCGAAGTTCGGCACGTATCCCAGCGCCTCGGCCGCGGCCAGCACGCGGGCGCGCAGCTCCGCGCCCACGCTTTCCTTGTCGTTGATCACCCGCGACACGGTGCCCAGGGAAACGCCCGCCTTGCGGGCGACCTCGACGATGGTGACGCGGGCGGGCTTTTTTCGGGCCATGAGCGATTTCAGGGAAACGTTTCAATAGTTTGCCTGCGCCGCACGTCCCGCACAACAGACCCTGCTCTGGCGATGGTGCGCCGCACCAATGAAACGTTTCATTGACACGCCTCTGCCGCCCCCCTAGACTGGCCCGATGGACCTTCCCCTTTCCGGAGCCACCGTGGTCGAGCTGGGCCACAGCGTGGCCGCGCCTTTCGCGGGCCAGATCCTCGCCGACCTCGGCGCCCGCGTGATCAAGATCGAGAGCCCGGGCCACGGGGACGACGCGCGCGCCTGGGGCCCGCCGTTCTGGCACGGCTCGTCGGCCACGTTCCAGAGCCTCAATCGCAACAAGCTGTCTGTCACCGTGGACCTCAAAGACGAGGTCGAGGTCGCGCGCTTGCGCAGCCTCATGACGCGTGAGGCGGACGTGGTGATCCAGAACCTGCGGCCCGGGCTCACGCAGCGGTTCGGCGTCGATGCCGCCGCCATGTGCGCGGCCAACCCGCGCCTGGTCTATTGCAACCTCGGCGCGTTCGGCGCGGATGGCCCGATGCGCGACAAGCCCGGCTACGACCCGCTGATGCAAGCCTTCGGCGGCCTCATGAGCGTGACCGGCGAGCCCGAGCGTCCGCCGGTGCGCGTCGGTCCCTCGATCATCGACATGGGCGCGGGGCTGTGGTCCGTGATCGGAATCCTCGCGGCGCTCGAGCAACGGCATCGCACCGGCGAAGGCTGCGTCGTGGATACCTCGCTCTTCGAGACGTCGCTATCCTGGATGACGGTGCCGGTGGCGCTGGCGCTCGCCTCCGGAACCGATCCGGGGCGCAGCGGCTCCGAGGCCGCGATGATCGTGCCCTACAAGGCGTTCCGCGCCGCCGACCGCTATCTCGTGATCGCGGCCGGGAACGACGCGCTCTTTCGCAAGCTTGCCGAGGCGTTCGGCCACCCCGAGTGGATCGACGATCCGCGCTTCATCGACAACGCCGCGCGCGTGCGAAACCGCGAGGCGATCAACGGCCTCATCGATGCCGTCGTCGCGACGGCGGACGCGGCCGTGTGGACCGCGAAGCTCGACGCCGCGGGCGTGCCGTCCGCGCCGCTGCAGAAAGTGAGCGAGGTGCTGGCCCATCCGCAGACGAAGGCCCTGCGCATGGTGGCGCCGGTACCGGAGGGAACGATGCAGCTCATGAGCCTGCCGCTGCGCTTCGATGGGCGGCGCCCGCCGATTCGCTCGTCGCCGCCGGCCCTCGGCGCCGACAACGCGGCCGTATTCGACCTCTCGCCCGCGGAGGCGCGATCGTGATGCCCAGGAATTACGAGACGCTCAGGCTCGAGGAGCCCGCGCCGGGCTTGCTCGTGGTGACCCTCAACCGCCCCGAGGTGCGCAATGCGCTCAACACGCAGATGGGGCGGGACCTGCGCGATCTCTTCGTGCCGCTGAAATTCACGCCCGGCGATTTGCGCTGCATCGTGATCACGGGCGCCGGCGACAAGGCGTTCTGCGCGGGCGGCGACCTCAAGGAGCGCAAGGGCATGAGCGACGATCAATGGCGCCTGCAGCACGCCATCTTCGAGGAGGGCTACTACGCCGTGATGGATTGCGCGGTCCCCGTGATCGCGGCGGTGAACGGCGCGGCCTATGCGGGAGGGCTCGAGCTCGCGCTCGCCGCGGACTTCGTCTACGCCTCCAGCGAGGCGCGATTCGCGCTGACCGAGGTGACCATCGGCATCATGCCCGGCGGCGGCGGCACGCAGAACCTGCCGCGCGCGGTGGGCGAGCGCCGTGCGAAGGAGCTCATCCTCACGGGTCAGCCGTTCACGGCGCAGCAGGCGTACGAGTGGGGTGTGGCCAACGCGGTGACCGCGCCGGCGGACCTGATGCCGGCCGTGATGGCGGTGGCCGAGCGTATCCGCGCCAACGCGCCCATCTCCGTGCGGCAAGCGAAGAAGGCGATCCACGCGGGAATGCAGATGGACCTGGCCTCGGGGCTGTCCTTCGAGGTGCAGGCCTACGAGCGGATGATCTCCACCGAGGACCGGCGCGAGGGCATCAACGCCTTCAACGAGAAACGCAAACCCGACTTCAAGGGGCGATGACCATGTCGAGGACCCGGGCCTTCGTGCGCGAGATGGGGCTGCGCGACGGACTGCAGAGCATCAAGACCATCATGCCCACCGCGACCAAGCTCGACTGGATCTCGCGCGAGGCCGCGTGCGGCGTGGGCGAGATCGAAGTCGCCTCCTTCGTGCCCGCGAAGCTGTTGCCGCAGATGGCCGATGCGGCGCAGGTCGTGGCCGGCGCGCTCGCCAACCGTGCCCTCGTGGTGGCGGCGCTGGTGCCCAACATGAAGGGCGCGCAGAACGCGATCGCCGCCGGCGCCATGAAGCTCAACTACGTGATGAGCGTCTCGGAGAGCCACAACATGGCGAACGTGCGCCGCCCGGTCGCCGAATCGCTCGCCGACTTCGGCCACATCGTGGAGTTCTGCAAGACGCTGCCGGAAGGAAAGCGGCCGGTCGTCGCGGGGGGCCTCGCGACCGCGTTCGGTTGCACCATCGAAGGCCCGATCCGCGAGGAGCGCTCGCGTGAGCTGGCCGCGGAGCTTGCGGCCCTCGGCGCGGACGAGGTGATCGTGGCCGACACCGTGGGCTACGGCAACCCGGCGGCCGTGCGGCGCGTGTTCGCCGGCGTGCGCGCCGAGGTGGGCAACCTGCCGGTTGCCGCGCACTTCCACGACACGCGCGGCGTGGGCCTCGCGAACGTCGTCGCCGCGCTCGACGAAGGCGTGGTGCGTTTCGACGCGTCCCTGGGCGGCCTGGGCGGCTGCCCGTATGCGCCCGGAGCCTCCGGCAACATCGTGATGGAGGACCTGGTCTTCCTGCTGGAGAGCATGGGCTACGACACCGGCGTGGACGTCGCGCGGCTGATCGAGGTGCGACGCTTCGTGCAGGCGAGCCTTGCCGAAGAGCGCGAACAATTCCACGGCGCCGTCGCGCGCGCCGGCCTGCCGAAGAACTACATCCATGCCTGATTCCGGTTACGACGATCCCACGGTGATGGCGCTCGGCGAGGATTACGCCGACATCCGCGAGGGCGTGCGCGCCATCTGCGAAGGTTTTCCCGGCGAGTACTGGCGCAAGCTCGAGGACGAGGAGGCCTACCCCGAGGCGTTCGTGAAGGCGCTGACGGATGCGGGCTACCTCGCCGCGCTGATTCCCGAGGAGTACGGCGGCGCGGGCTTGCCGCTGCGCGCGGCGGCCGTGATCCTCGAAGAGATCCATGCCTCCGGCTGCAGCGCAGGCGCGTGCCACGCGCAGATGTACATCATGGGCACGTTGCTGCGCCACGGCAGCCCGGCGCAGAAGGACAAGTACCTGCCCGAGATCGCGGCGGGGCGGCTGCGCCTGCAGGCCTTCGGCGTGACCGAGCCCACGACCGGCTCCGACACCACCAAGCTCAAGACACGTGCGGTGCGCGAGGGCGACGAGTACGTGGTGACCGGCCAGAAGGTCTGGATCTCGCGCGCGCTCTACACGGACCTGATGCTGCTCCTCGCGCGCACCAAGCCCGTCGAGCAGTGCACCAAGAAATCCGACGGGTTGTCGGTGTTCCTCATCGACATCCGCGATGCGAAGGGCAAGGGCCTCGAGATCCGCCGCCTGCCCGCGATGATCAACCACAACACCACCGAGCTCTTCTTCGACGGCCTGCGCATCCCGGCCACCAGCCTCATCGGCGAGGAGAACCGCGGCTTCAAGTACATCCTGGACGGGATGAACGCCGAGCGCATCCTGGTCGCGGCCGAAGCGCTGGGTGACGCGCGCTTCTTCATCCGCAAGGCCGCGAAGTACGCCTCGGAGCGCGTGGTATTCGGCCGACCCATCGGACAGAACCAGGGCGTGCAGTTCCCGGTCGCGCGTGCGTATGCCGAGATGAAGGCGGCGGACCTCGTGAACCGCAGCGCCGCGGCGCTCTTCACCGCGGGACGCGAGTGCGGCGAGGAAGCGAACATCGCCAAGATGCTCGCCTCGGAAGCCACGTGGCACGCGGCGGACGCGTGCCTGCAGACCCACGGGGGTTTCGGCTTCGCCCGCGAGTACGACGTCGAGCGCAAGTGGCGCGATACGCGGCTCTTCCAGATCGCACCGATCTCCACGAACCTGATCCTGAGCTACATCGGCGAGCACGTGCTGGGCATGCCGCGCTCGTACTAACACACCAACAAGCCCGAGCTACGAGGAGGAAGTCAATGTCAGCATGGCGCAACCTGGGCGTGGCCTTCGCCCTGGCGGTCGGATGCACGGTCGCCTCGGCGCAGTATCCCGACAAACCCGTGAAGATCGTGGTGCCGTTCGCGGCGGGCGGCTTCACCGATACCGTGGCGCGCGTCGTCGGCCAGGAGCTGCAGAAGAAGTGGGGGCAGGCGGTGATCGTCGACAACCGCCCCGGCGCCGGAGGCAACATCGGCGGCGAGCTGGTCGCGAAGGCCGCGCCCGATGGCTACACGCTGCTCCTCGCCACCAACACCACCCATGCGATCAACGGCACGCTCTATCGCACGCTGCCCTTCGATCCGGTCAAGGACTTCGAGCCGGTCGTGCTGCTGGTGACGACGCCGAACCTCCTCGTGGTCGGCCCTTCGGCCCACGTGGGCTCGGTGAACGAGCTCATCGCCGCGGCGAAGGCCGATCCCAAGCGCTTCAACTACGGTTCCACCGGAGTGGGCTCGTCGGTCCACCTGCAGGCCGAGCAGTTCAAGGCCGCGACGGGAATCCAGATGACGCACATTCCCTACAAGGGCAGCTCGCAGGCCCTGACCGACCTGATCGGCGGATCGGTGCAGGTGATGTTCGACAACTTCCTCTTCCAGCTCCCGCAGGTGAAGGGCGGCAAGGTGAAGGCGCTCGCGATCACCGCGCGCAACCGCTCGCCGCAGCTGCCGGACGTGCCGACGCTCTCCGAGCTCGGCATCTCCGGTTTCGAGACCGGCCCCTGGTTCGGCATCGTGGCACCCGCGAAGACGCCCGCGGCGATCGTGAGCAAGATCAACGCGGACGTGAACGAGGCGCTCAAGCTTCCGGAGGTCGTGTCCAAGCTGAAGGGCGCCGAGATCATCGGCGGCTCGTCGCAGGAGTTCGCGGTGTTCATGACGCAGGAGACCGCCAAGTGGGGCAAGCTCATCCGCGAGCTCGATCTGAAGGCGGATTGACGATGCGGCAGCCCTGGGACGAAGAAGCCGAGGTCGTGGTCGTCGGAGGTGGGCTCGCCGCGCACTGCGCGGCCCTGCAGGCGGCGGAGGGCGGCGCACGCGTGCTCATGCTGGAGAAGGAGGCGCAGGTCGGCGGCTCGACCGTGCTCTCCGGCGGGTCGTTCGCCTTCGCGGGAACCGACCTGCAGGAAAAGCACGGCATCGAGGACAGCAGCGAGAAGCTCTTCGAGGATCTGCGGCGCGTCGGCGAATACGGCAACGAAGAAGCGGTCGTGCGCGCCTATGTGGACGAGCAGCTCGACACCTACCATTGGCTCGCGAAGCAGGGCGTGGTGTTCGAGAGGATCTTCCTCGCCGCGGGGCAGTCAGTCCCCCGTGCGCACTCGCACAACCCCAAGCTCGCGATCGAGATCCTCGCCAAGCGCGCGGCGCAGTCCGGCCGTATCGAGACGCGCATGTCTTCGCCCGTGCGCCGCGTCGTGCGCGAAGGCAACGAGGGCGCGGTGGTCGGCGTGAAGGTCGAGCGGGAAGGCAGGCCGCGCACGATCCGCGCGCACCGCGGGGTGATCCTCGCGTGCGGCGGCTTCTCGCGCAACGACCAGCTCCTCAAGCGTTTCGCGCCGTCGCAGGCGAAGACCCACCGCGCGGGCGGGCCCGGCAATGTGGGCGACGGGCTGCTCATGGCGTGGCACCTGGGCGCGGGCATGAAGGACATGGGCTACATCAAGGGCACCTTCGGCGGGCATCCCGCGGCGGGTCCGGGCGAGCACGCGTTGATGCTGCCGATCTACGTGGGCGCGATCGCCGTGAACGCGAAGGGCGAGCGTTTCATCGACGAGAGCAAGTCGTACAAGCTGATCGGGGACGCGGTGCTCTCGCAGCCCGATGCCCTGGGTTTCCAGATCTTCGACCAGAAGATCTTCGAGAAGGGGCAGGACGGCATCCCGACGATGGCGTTCGCCGCGAAGCTCGCGATGGGGCAGGTGATCACGGCGCCCACGCTCGAGGAGCTCGCCACGAAAGTCGGCATCGACGTCGGCGGCCTCACCCGGACCCTCGACGAATACAACGCGGCGGTCGACAAGGGCCGCGACGAGCGTTTCGGCCGCGACGGGCTGTCGAGCCACTACGGTGCGCTCGCGAAGATCGACACCGCGCCGTTCTATGCGTATCCGTCCAAGAGTGTCGTCGTCGCGACCTATTGCGGCGTGTCCGTGGACCCGAAGATGCGCGTGCGCGACGTTTTCGACGACGTGATCCCGAACCTCTACGCGGCGGGCGAGGTGATCGGCGGCCTGCATGGCAACGCCTACATGACCGGCTCTTCCCTCGGCAAGGCCTCCATCTTCGGGCGCGTCGCGGCGCGCACCGCTCTCGCGGCATGAGGTCGGTGGACCTGCTCGTCGTCGGTGGCGGCCTCGCCGGCTATTGCTGCGCGCTGGAGGCGGCGAGCGCGGGTGCGGATGTGCTGCTGATCGAGAAAGAGGGCAAGACGGGCGGCGCGACCATTCTTTCCGGGGGCTCTTTCGCCTTCGCGGGCACCCCGTTGCAGAAGGCGCGCGGCGTCGAGGATTCGGAAGAGCGGCTCTACGAGGACCTGAGGCGCGTGGGCGGATATGAGAACGACGAGTCGCTGGTGCGCGCCTACGTGGACGGCCAACGCGAGACCTTCGACTGGCTCGCCGGGCATGGCGTCACCTTCGAGCGGCTTTTCATCGCCTCGGGGCACACCGTGCCGCGCGGGCATTCGCGCAATGCACGCGAGGTGCTCGACATCGTCGAGGCACGCGCGGCAGACACGGGCCGCGTCGAGACGGCGCTCAACGTGACCGCGCGCCGCCTGCTGCGCGACGAGGCGACCGGCGCGGTCACCGGCGTGCTGGCGCAGATGAACGGACGCGAGGAGGTCATCTCCTCGCGCCACGGCGTGGTCCTCACGACCGGCGGCTTCTCCCGCAGCGAGGAGCTGCTCAAGCTCTTCGCCCCGCAGCAGGCGAAAGCGCAGCGCATGGGCGGACCGGGAAACACCGGCGACGGCTTGCGCATGGCGTGGCGCCTGGGCGCGGGCTTCCGCGACATGGGCTACATCAAGGGCAC
>Ga0070658_10005457_pt1 | contig 10311 bp, 7 predicted proteins | sample KBSC13metaG_FD_64664 | JGI IMG/M metagenome (GOLD analysis project Ga0070658, IMG submission 64664) | Corn rhizosphere microbial communities from Kellogg Biological Station, Michigan, USA - KBS C1-3 metaG | ecosystem: Host-associated > Plants > Roots > Rhizosphere > Soil ... | reverse complement strand
TGAAGCTGCTGGACTTCGGCATCGCCAAGCTGGTGCGCCCCGAGGGGGAGGACGCCGGGCTGACCGTGGCGGGCGCCCGCCTGGGGACTTCGTACACGATGGCGCCCGAGCAGATTCGCGCCGAGGCGATCGACGCGCGCACGGACGTGTACGCGCTGGGCGTGGTGCTGTTCCACCTGCTGACCGGCAAGTACCCGTTCCGCGGCGAGTTCATGACCGACATCGAGCGCATGCACCTGGAGGCGCCGCCGCCGCGTCCCAGCCAGTTCGCGTCGGTGTCGCCCGCCGTCGACGCGGTGGTGGTGCGCGCGATGGAGAAGCTGCCGGAGCGGCGGTTTCAGGACGCCGAAGGGTTCGTGGCGGCGCTGCGCGAGGCGGTGGTGCCCACGCCCATGTCGCGCGCCATCGAGCCCGCCGGCCGGGCCATCGGCATCTACGTCGACGTTCGCGTGCCCGAGGACGCCGACAGCGACGAGATCCTGGACGACGTGACGGCGGTCCTGGACGCGGCCGAGCAGGCCTTCCGCGAGGACGGCTGGCAGCTGGTCCTGCAGACCGGCAACGTGTTGCTGGGCGCCAAGCTGCTGCCCGAGGAGGGCGCCGCCGCCAGGTCGGCCTGCGCGGCCGGCCAGGCCATGGCGGAGAGGCTGCTGCAGGCCCTGGCCGTGCGTGACAGCTTGCAGCCCCAGGTCCACGTCAACGTCAGCGCGCACGTCGATCAGGCGGCGGTGAAGGACGGCGCGGGCCCGAAGGAGATCGTCGGCGGCGAGCTGACCTCGGTCGGCGCCTGGGCCCCGACCGACGACGTCACCGGGCTGCACCTGACGCCAGGCTTCTCGTCGGTTCTGCAGGGCTGAGAGCCTCTCGGTGCGGGGCGGAGGGCCGGGTGGCCTTTCCCCGCTTCGCCTTCTTCGTAGGGGCGCGGTCGGACTGGCGCCGCTGGCCTCAGCATACCTGCGGATATGGCTGGTCCGGCGCGGCTCGCCGAACCCGGGCGGTGACGCCCCCTCGGCGCCGGTGGACTCAGTGCAGGCTGGACAGGATGGCCAGCAGCACGCCCATCAGCGATTCGCCGGCCAGGGCTCCCGCCGCCAGGGCGTGATCGTCGCCGTTCGCCAGGCCGGGCCAGCGTCGGCGAGACAGCGTCACGGCCACGGCGCCCAGCAAGATGGTCGACGACATCGTCACCGGAAAGATCAGCCCGATACCCAGGGCGACGGGCGAGGGCAGGAAGCGGCCCAGGCGCCCCCGTCCCAGCACGCCGAAGGCCAGGCCCAGACCCAGACCGACCAGCGCGGCCCAGACCCCATAGGGTGGCAGATGGGACAGGCCGCCCGACACCGCCTGCGCGGTGGCGCGCCAGGACATGGCCGCCACGGCGGGCATGCGCTCGGTGCCCAGCGGATTGGCACGAACCACCAGCAGGTACACGGGCACCACCACCACGCTGCCGATCAGCACGCCTGCCAGCTGCGCGGCCAGTTGCGCGCGCAGCGACGCCCGCAGGTTGTATCCGGCCTTGAACGACCACATCGTCTGCGCCGTCTCGGTGGCGTTCCCGGCCACCACGGCCCCGGCCAAGATCGAGGTGGTCGGACCGCCGCCGGCGAAGGCGATCTGCGCCAGCGTCCCCACGTTGCCCACCGGCGCGATGTCGGTCTCGCCGGCCGCCCGCGCGCACACGCCCGCCAGCACCACCGCCAGCGCCACGGCCAGCACGGTCGAGGTCAGGGAGAATCCGAACGCCTGGTGGCCGGTCCACGCCAGCAAGACCACCGCGCCCAGCACCACCAGCGCCGCCAGGGCCCGGCCGGCCGGCGCCGGCGCTCCAACCGGCTTCTGGGTTCGCCGCGCCAGCAGCGCCCGGGCATCTTCCAGGACGCGCGCCAGCACGCGCCCGTGACGGCGCGCGCCCGCCACCAGCGGCGCCACACTGCCGCTCATCATGAGGCCGAAGGCGGGCCACACCAGCCACGAGACCAGCGAGCCATAGCTGGCGTCCTTGACGACGTGATGCTGCACCAGCAGCGGCGCCGCCACCGCCCAGGCCACCGCACCCCCGCCGAACAGGCTGAGGGCGCCCCGCATCCCCACGAAGATCCCCGTGGCGGCCATCAGCGGGCTGAGCCCCAGCCCCAGCGTCAGCCCCGAGGCCGGCACGCCGGCCAGCACGACGGGTAGATAGACGGCCGCGGGCAGGTACGCGCCGGCTCCGTCGCGCAGCCAGGTCAGCAGGCCGGCGAACGCCAGCGCCAGCAGCAGCAGGCGCATGGGGCGCGCCGCGGAAGCGCGATCGACGTGCAACGTCTTCAACAGCTCGGCCGTGGCGGCGCCGCTGGGGAAGGGGAGCGACTCCTCGACGATCAGGCGCTGCCGCGCCCAGGCGGCCACCACGACCCCCAGCACACCCAGCCCCAGGCCCCAGGCCCACAAGGCCCAGGCGGGGTAGGTGGCGCCCATCATGGTCAGGGCCGGGATGGGCCCCATCAGTCCGTGCACGAAGCCCATCACCGCGGCCGAGGCGGCCACCGTCTGGGCGACGTTGTTCTCCAGCCGCGTGAAGGCGCGCGCGCCGAATCGGCGCACGCTGGCAAACACGGCGAAGCTGACCAGCGTGGCGGTCAGCGCGCCCGAATCGATGAAGCCGGTCTTCAGGCCCGTGTACACGTTGCCGGCCGCCAGCAGCACGCCGATGATGGCGCCGGTCAGCACCGCCCGTAGCGTCAGCTCGCGGGGCGCGGTGGCCGAAACCGCCTGCGGCGGCGCCAGCAGCGCCTCGTCGCCCGTGAATCTGAAAGGCAGCGCCGCCATGGCCCCGACCGCGGACTAGAAGCGTTTCGTGGGCACCGGACCGGGCGTCGGCTCGCCGTCGGCGTCCGGCGGCGCCTCACCGTCGCGGGTCGAGACCTCCCGCGTACGCAGGCCGTGCTTCCACAGCAACCGATAGAAGTAGATGCGGTCGACCCCGGCGGCGCGCGCGGCGGCGCTGACCCGGTTCTCGTGCGTGGCCAGCAGCTCTTCCAGGTAGCGGCGCTCGAAGGTGTTCGTCCACTCCTCCCGGGCCTCGCGCAACGGCCGGTGGCTGATGGCGGCGCTCTCGGGGCTGGCCTGCACCGGACCGCGGTTCGAGGCCGGGGCGCGCACGTCGCCCAGCGCCACGCACCGCTCGACGAAGTTGCGCAGCTCGCGGATGTTTCCCGGCCAATCGTGCTGGGCCAGCTTGGCCATGAACTCGGGCGCCAGCACCGCCTGCACCAGCTCTTCATCGACCGAGCCCAGGCCCTTCAGGATGTACTCGATCAGGAAGGGGAGATCGGTCATGCGCTCGCGCAGCGGCGGCAGCTTCACCTCGACCACCGCCAGGCGGTAGTACAGGTCCGAGCGAAACTTTCGCGCCGCCACCTCGGCACGCAGGCTGCGGTTCGTGGCGGCGATCAGCCGCACGTCGACGGGGACGTGCTGGTTCATGCCGATGCGGCGGACCTCGCGCCGCTCCAGGACGCGTAGAAGCTTTGGTTGAAGGTCGAGCGCCAGCTCCCCGATTTCATCCAGGAAGACGCTGCCCCCGGAGGCAGCCTCGAAGACGCCCTGTCGCGAGCTGACCGCGCCCGTGAACGCTCCGCGCTCGTGACCGAACAGCTCGCTCTCCAGCAGCTGGGGGGGGATGGCGCCGCAGTCGACGATCAAGAACGGCTTGTCGCGCCGCCGGCTGGTCCGGTGCAGCATCTCGGCCGACACCTCCTTGCCGGTGCCCGTCTCCCCTTCCAGCAGGACCGTGGCGTCGCTGTTGGCCGCCCGAGACAGGGTCTCGAAGACGCCTTTCATTGCCTCGGACTGGCCGATCATCTTGCCGTATCGCTCGCGTTCCCGCTCGCGCTCGCGCAGGACGGACGCGCTCGACTCCCGGTAGAACGTCGTATCGTCCCCCAGGGCAAGGGCCGCATTTCCGCCTCGATGGCCGCTAACCACGACCTGTCTATCGACGGGTCCGGGGAGAACCTAAACGGGCGGGTCCGTCAGGGTGAGGGGCGGCATGGCCCCCGGCGCCATCAGGTCAACGTCGCGGCGACGGTGGCGGCGCCCAGCAGGCCCGGCTCGCTGTGGGTCACCACGAAGGCCGGGATGCGCGCCACGATCCCCTGCAGGCGGCCCTTGCGCTCGAAGGCGTCCCGGAACAGCCCCTTCTGGAGAAAAGGCAGCACGCGGGGCGCGATGCCGCCGGCCACGAACACGCCCCCGGTGGCCAGCACCGTCAGCGCCAGGTTGCCGGCCAGGGCCCCCATGACGCTGCAGAAGATCGCCAGGGCCGCGCCGCAGATGGTGTCGCTGCCGTCCTGCGCCCGCTGCGAGATCACGGCCGCCGGATCCTGCGCGGCCAGCGCCGCCACGGTCTCCGGCTTTTGCACCGCGCGAAAGGCAGGCTCTTCGCTGAGAAACGCGTACAGATCGACCAGGCCGTGGCCCGACAGCACCCGCTCGTAGGACACCCGGCCGTACTTCGCCGTCAGGAAGCGCAGCAGCTCGCTCTCCAGGCCGGTGCGGGGGGCGAAGTCGATGTGTCCGCCCTCGGAGGGGATCACCTGGTAGCCGCCCTCGGCGTGGGACCACAGCAGGAAGGCCTGGCCCAGGCCGGTGCCGGCGCCCATGACGGCGACCGGGCCGTGCGGGTCGCGCGGCCCTCCGCCCAGCGCCACCAGCTTCTCGGCCGGGACCGCCACGCTGCCCAGCGCGGCGGCGTAGAAGTCGTTCACCAGGCGCACCCGGGCGATGCCCAGCCGCTGCGACAGGGCGCGGCCGTCGATCACCCAGGGCAGGTTCGTGGCGCGGCAGACGTTGCCTTCGACGGGGCCCGCGATTCCCAGGCAGGCCCGTTCGGGCGGCTTCTGCAGGCGGGGCGAGGCGGCGCGCGCGGCGGCCAGGAACTTCTCCATGATGACGTCGGGACCGGTGTGGGGGGCCGACGGGTAGGTGTGCGCGAACAGCGGTTCGGTCTGGCCGGCCTCGAACAGCGCCAGGCGGGTGTTGGTGCCGCCGATGTCGCCGGCCAGCACGATCTCACCGGGCGCCGCCCCGCGGCTGCCCTCGCCGCTCATCGCTTCACCTCGGCGGCCTTGTCCGCGGCGGTCTCGGCCGACCCAGGGGACGCCGCGGCGCCGGACTCCAGCGCGGCGATCTTGGCCACCCGGGTCCCGTGCCGTCCGCCGTCGAACGGGGTGGTCAGCCAGGTGTCGACGATGGCGAACGCCTCCTCCTCGGACAGCAGGCGTTCGCCCAGGCACAGCACGTTGGCGTCGTTGTGCTGGCGAGACAGGCGGGCCGAATCGAGGGACCAGGCATCGACCGCCCGCACCCCCGGGATCTTGTTGGCCGCGATCGACATGCCGATCCCCGACCCGCAGACCAGGATGCCCCGCGCGCCCGGCGTCTGCTGGACCAGCCGGGCCACCTTCGCCGCCTCGTCCGGATAGTCGACCGGCTCGGGTCGGGACGGACCGCGATCCTCGACGCGGAGCTGCTGTCGGGAGGCCAGGTGTTGCACCAGCTTCTGGCGAAGCGCGAACCCGGCGTGGTCGCTGCTGACGAAGATGGGGGCGGACGAGGAATCGGAGGGCAGGGTAGCGGGTGGTTCCATTTCAGATCGGCGCCAGCATGGCAGCGGCCCCCGAGGGTGTAAAGGCGGCCCAGCGTGCCGCCGGGGACCCGCTGATCGGCTCACCGCCGCGCGGTGGGCTTGCGCTCCGCAGCGGCGTGCCCACACTGCTTCACGAGCTCGCGGCGCGATTCCCCTCGCTGCGCCACCGAGCCACAATCCTTGAGCGCCCCCAAGTCCATCGCCGTCTCCCACGGGTCCTCCGAGCTCGAGCGCGTCACCGTCGACGCCTACAACGCCGAGCTGCGCGACGCGCAGGGCTTCATTGGCGACCGCGCCAGCAACCGCGCGTTTCGCGCCATCCTCGACGAGTCCCGGGAGCGCATCCGCGAGGTCGCCCACAAGGATCCCCTGGGCGATACGCCCAGCCAGGAGCTGCCCAAGAAGAAGATGGACAAGCTGCTGCTGGAGGGCGAGCCCGAGGCGGCGGGCGTCATCCAGGGGGCGATCGAGGAGTTCGCGTCCGAGCTGTCGACCGTCATCATCCGCTTCCTGAAGCTGAAGGCCTGGCACGACACGGAGCGCATCGTCGTGGGCGGCGGACTGCGCGCCAGCCGGGTGGGCGAGCTGGCCATCGGACGCGCCTCCGTCCTGGTGAAGGAGGCGGGACACAACCTGCAGATCGTCCCCGTGCACGATCACCCCGACGAGGCCGGCCTGCTGGGCGCGGTGCACCTGGCGCCCGCCTGGATGCTGGATGGTCATGACGCCATCCTGGCGGTCGACATCGGCGGCTCGAACCTGCGCGCCGGCCTGGTGCAGCTGCGCGCCGGCAAGGCCGAGAAGGTGGAAAGATCCGACAAGGCCGGCAAGAAGCCAGGCGAGAAGACGGAAGAGGCGGGCAAGAAGACGGGCGACAAGGCGGGCGACAAGGCGAGCGCCAAGGCGGATGACAGAAGCGGTCAAGTGGCCCACGCCGTCGTCAAGGAGCTGGACCTCTGGCGCTACGTCGACGAGAAGACCAAGCCTTCGCGCGAGGAGGCCGTCGAGCGGATCGGTACCATGCTGGAGCGCCTGGTCCGGCACGCCGCCAAGAACCACGTGAAGCTGGCGCCGTTCATCGGTGTCGGCTGTCCGGGCATCGTGGACGCGGATGGTCACATCGAACGCGGTGGCCAGAATCTGCCCGGCAACTGGGAGAGCAGCCGGTTCAACCTGCCCGCGCGCCTGACGGAGCTGCTGCCCAAGATCGACGGGAACGCCACCGTGGTCGTCATGCACAACGACGCCGTGGTGCACGGGCTGGGGGATCTGCCCCACGTCCAGGACGTGGAGCGGTGGGGCGTGCTGACCATCGGCACCGGCCTGGGGAACGCCCGCTTCACCAACAAGTTCGGCCCGGGGTCGGGCAAGTAGTCCCGGCGCGCCGGCGCCAGCCGGCACGCTGGCTGCGTCGGAAAAACGACAGCCTTGTCAGGCCCCCACCGCTGCACGGGGCGCCGCGTCGGTCCGCCGCTACAGCGTTCTCTGCAGGGAACCGATGGTCGTCATTGAACTTTGTGACACCACCAGCGTCCCGCTGGCGATCGAGGCGAGCTGCGCACAGCGCTTGCTTGAGCCAGGGCCCGCCGGCCGCGATCGGGCCGGCGCCTCGATTCTCAATTCGCTTTTGGCACAGGGAGGGTCCTCATGAAGATGGCGAACGAGCTGTGGAGCGCCGGGCTGGTCGTGGCCCTGGGAGTGGCCGCCGGCTGCAACCCCAGCAAGCCCCTCGATGAAAAGCAGACCACCGAGACCGCGGCCGTGAACGCCGAGACGGCGCTGCAGCAGGCAGGCAAGGCGCTGTCGTTCATCGTGGAAGACAACGGGACCGTGAAGGCGGTCTCCAGCGCGGGGACGTCGACCAGCACGGTGATGTCCCAGACGGCCAGCGCCATGGCGGCCCGGGGCGCCGTGGCGGCCTCGACCGCCATGCCGCGCTCCATGCTGCGCGCGCTGGTCGGGCCGACGGTCTCCGCCCAGGTGACCGGCACCGCCATGCCTTCGGTGATGACCACGGACGAGAAGTTCGATCAGGCGGCCTCCGAGCTGCGCAAGCTGATGGAGCAGCGGCTGTTCGTCGATTCCAACCTGGAGGGCAACGACGGCACCACCGCGACCTACCTGCTGCATCCCGATCCGACCTGCCGTCCGCTGCCGGCCGACGACGCGCCCGTGGGCACGGTGCCCGACATCGACGCCCACTGCCAGGACGAGCTGACCAAGGTCGCCGTCCGCGTCGCCGTGACCCATGACGGTGACGGCGCGAGGCTGGCCGTCCAGATCGGTCCGGCGCGCCTGCAGCTGGTGGCGTTCATCGTTCATTCGGACTTTCTGGCCGCCGACTTCGATCTGGCCATGGCCAAGGCCGCCACGGACTACATCGACGCCCAGCTGGGCACGGACGCCCCCAGCAGCTCGTTCGATCGCCTGACCGGGACGCTGCGCTTCTCGTTGAAGCGGCTGGGCGAGCAGAAGGTGATGGCGGCGTTCTCGATCCTGCAGGCGGTGGACGTGGCCGAGACGAACGGCCCCGAGTTGATGACCGCCGCGGCGGATCCCGCCTATGCCTTGACGGGTGACGGCGTCAGCAAGACGGCGACGTTGCAGGTGGGGATGGGCGCCAGCGAGATCGACGCTCCGTGGGACCCGCAGGCGACGGGCGCCGTCAATCGGGACGAGAAGGTCACCGTCGCTGGCGCCTACGGCACCTACACGCTGGACGAGAACGCCAAGAAGATCACGCTGACGGACGTCGGTATGGGCGGCGAGAGGGTGAGCGTGCGCGGCATGACCATCGTCGACCTGAACCTGAACGCGGACTCGATGCGAAGATTCTCGGGCGTCATCACGGTCAACGCCGACGACACCGTTCACGCCGAGCTGACGCCCGGCGTGAATGTCAGCCTGGCCTATGACTATCAATCGATCGCCAGCGAGCTCGCCTCGCCGCCATCGGCGGCGACGTTGCACGACACCTATGCCATCGTGCTGGCCAACGCCGGCAGCGGCGTCGCCTTCGATACCGTCAAGGCGACGGCGACGTTCAGCGGCGGCGTGAAGGTGGACGCCGGCACGCTGACCATCAGCGCGGCCAGCGCGCCCGATGCCACCGTGACCGTGCCGGCCGGCAAGTGCCTGTCGTCGCCGGCCGCCGCGCCCGCCGGCTCGAACCCGCTGCTGGGTGCCCTGTCGGTCAGCGACTGCCCCTAGCAGGTCCCGTCCCCCGGCCGCGGCCCGCTCAGGGGCGCCGCGGCCGGACCAGCAGGATGGCGACGCTGGCCAGGACGGCGAAGCCCGACAGCACGGCCAGGCCCGGGGCGAAGCTGGCGCGCCCTTGCTTCAGCACGCCGACCAGCGACGGGCCGGCGAAGCCGCCCAGGTTGCCAATGGAGTTGATCAGCCCCACGGAACCGGCCGCCGCCTCGCCGGCCAGAAACAGGGGCGGCAGCGCCCAGAACGCCGGCAGGTGGGCGTTCAGTCCTGCGCCCGCGATGACCAGGCCCAGGATCACCGCTGGCCAGTGCTGCTGCAGGGCCGCCGTCAGCAGCAGCCCGGCGCCCAGCACCAGCATGGGGACGGCGGCGTGCCAGCGCCGCTCGCTGCGGCGGTCCGACGACCATCCGCAAAGCAGCAGCGAGGGGAGGCCCAGCAGGTAGGCCACGTCGACCACCAGCCCGATCTGGAATGGTGACAGGTGGGAGATGTTGCGCACGATCTGCGGCATCCACAGCTGGATGGCGTAGGTCGGCACGACGATGAGGAAGAAGGCCGCGGCCAGCAGCCAGACCCGCGGATCGGCGAGCGCGGCGCCGAACCGGTGCGCCGCCCCGCCTCGCCGCGCTTCCGCCTCGGCGTCCAGCGTGGCGATCAGCCAAGCCTTCTCGTCAGCAGGCAGCCAGCGCGCGTCGCGCGGCCGGTCGGTGAGGAAGAAGAACGTCACCACCCCGAGCACGATCGCCGGCGCGCCCTCGAGCAAGAACAGCCACCGCCAGCCGGCCAGACCGGCCCACCGCACGCCCAGGATCAGGCCCGACAGCGGCGCGCCCAGCATGTTCGAGATGGGGATGGCCGCGGTGAACAGGCTCAGCGCCTTGGCCCGCTCCCGCGCGGGAAACCAGTGCGTCAGGTACACGATGATGCCAGGAAAGAAGCCGGCCTCGGCGATGCCCAGCAAGAAGCGCAGGCCGTAGAACTGGGAGGGCGTCTTGACGGCGGCCATGATCATCGCCACCACGCCCCAGGTGACCATGATGCGCGCGATCCAGCGGCGCGCCCCGGTGCGCTCGACGATCAAGGTGCCGGGAATCTCGAACAGGAAATAGCCCAGGAAGAACACGCCCGCCCCGAACCCGAACTGCCGCGGTCCGAACCCCAGGTCGCGGGTCATCGACAGCGCCGCGAAGTTCACGTTCACGCGGTCCAGAAACGCCACCACGTAGACCAGGATCAGGAATGGCAGCAGCCGCCGCCGCAGACGGCGCGTCGTGCGCGCGGCGAGATCGTCCGTCGCTGCGGGCAGGGCGGAGCTCGGGGGCGACGGGGGCGTGCTCATCGGAGGCGCGATTGTACGGCTTTCGTCGACGGGTGCGGCACGTGTGACGTGATACCCTGACCCTCGCCCGAATGGAACACGCGCAAGTCATCTCCAACCACGGCGTCTTTCTGCTGCTGATCGAGCT
>Ga0070658_10005456_pt1 | contig 10312 bp, 9 predicted proteins | sample KBSC13metaG_FD_64664 | JGI IMG/M metagenome (GOLD analysis project Ga0070658, IMG submission 64664) | Corn rhizosphere microbial communities from Kellogg Biological Station, Michigan, USA - KBS C1-3 metaG | ecosystem: Host-associated > Plants > Roots > Rhizosphere > Soil ... | reverse complement strand
TGTCTCCCTGTGTTGAATCGGGAAAACCCACATCCACTTTCCGTGCCATCCCCGGTCCCGGGCTGAGCGGCTTGCGTGCACGCTAAACCGTCGCCGCGCAGCGTCGAAGCAAGCCTCGCGCAAGGATTCTCCGAGTGAAAGCGCGTGTCTGCCGCGACCGACACGCGCGCGCAATCCGTCAGCCCCAGGCGAACTGGTTTGGAACAAAAGAAAAGAAAGCTTCTCCAAGAATCGTCCAACCCCGACCCCCCTCGAATGAGAACAACGGTTAACCGTGTTGGCAACGTTCTCGCCGGAGCGCTGCTGGTGCTTGCGGCGGCGAGCGCCCGGGCCGATGCGCCGGCCAACGGCGAATGGCCGATGGCGGCCGGCGATTATGCGAACACACGCTTCAGCCCCCTCGACCAGGTCAATCGCGGCAACGCGAAGAACCTCAAGCTCGCGTTCAGCTTCTCGACGAACACGCTGAAGGGCATGGAAGCGGCGCCGCTGGTCGTGAACGGCACGATGTACATCGTCACGCCCTTTCCCAATTTCGTCTATGCGCTCGACCTCACCAAGCCGGGCGCGAACGTGAAATGGAAGTTCGACCCGAAGGTGAGCCCCGCCTCGCAGGGTGTCGCGTGCTGCGACGTGGTCAATCGCGGCGTGGCGTTCGCCGACGGGCGCGTGTTCGTGGCGACCCTCGATGCGCAGGTCATCGCGCTGGACGCGGCGAACGGCCAGGAGATCTGGCGCCGGAAGCTGGGCGAGATCAAGAATGGCGAGACCATCACGATGTCGCCGCTCGTGGTGAAGGGCAAGGTCCTCGTCGGCAACGCCGGCGGCGAGATGGGGGTGCGCGGGTGGCTCACGGCGCTCGATGCGGGAAGCGGAAACATCGCGTGGCGCGCGTACTCCACCGGCCCGGACAAGGACGTGCTCATCGGCCCCAACTTCAAGCCCTTCTACGCGAAGGACCGGGGCACCGACCTGGGCGTGAAGACCTGGCCCCCGGAGGCGTGGAAGCTGGGCGGGGGCACCGTGTGGGGCTTCATCTCGTACGACCCGGAGCTCGACCTCATCTATTACGGGACCGCGAACCCGGGACCGTGGAATCCCGAGCAACGCCCCGGCGACAACAAGTGGACCTCGGGAATCTTCGCGCGCGATCCGGCGACGGGTGATGCGCGCTGGTACTACCAGTGGAGCCCCCACGACCTGCACGACTACGACGGCATCAACGAGAACGTGCTGGCGGATCTCGACATCAAGGGGAGCACTCGCAAGGTCCTGATGCATGCGGACCGCAACGGGTACGTCTACGTGGTGGATCGCACCACGGGCGAAGTCCTGTCCGCCGATCCCTACCACGCGATCACCACGTCCGAAGGCGTGGACCTCTCCAACGGCGTGCTCAAGTACAACCCCGACAAGGAGCCGCGCGCGGGCAAGGTGATCCACGACATCTGCCCCGGCTCCGCGGGTGGCAAGGACTGGCAGCCGATGGCCTGGTCACCGCGCACGAAGATGCTCTACATCCCGCACCAGAACATCTGCCAGGACGCGGGCACGTACGAGGTGAGCTATATCGCGGGCACGCCATACGTCGGCGCGGACCTGAAGATGAAGGCAGGCCCCGGCGGCTTTCGCGGCGAGTTCGCCGCGTGGGATCCGGTGGCCAAGCGCAAGGCGTGGAGCCTCAAGGAGAAGTTTCCGGTGTGGAGCGGCGCGCTCGCGACCGCGGGCGACGTCGTCTTCTACGGCACGATGGACGGCTATTTCAAGGCGGTCGACGCGAAGACCGGGGACGCGCTCTGGCAATTCCAGACCGACTCCGGGGTGATCAGCCAGCCCGTGTCGTACAAGGGTCCGGACGGCAAGCAATACATCGCGGTGCTGTCCGGCGTGGGCGGCTGGGCCGGCGCCGTGGTCTCCGGCGACCTCGACATCCGCGACGGCAACGCCGCGAACGGCTGGGGCAACGCGATGCGTGACCTGCCGCAGTACACCAAGAAGGGCGGAACGCTGTATGTGTTCACGCTTCCTTAGCGCGCTCGCCGCCTTTCTGACGATCGCGGCGGCGCACGCCGAAGAGCGCGTGCTGCGCGTGTGCGCGGACCCCGATAACCTGCCCTACTCGAACGAGCGCGGCGAGGGATTCGAGAATCGCATCGCACAGATGCTGGCGGGAGAGCTGCACGCGCGGCTGCAGTACGAATGGGCGCCGACCCTGCGCGGCTTCGTGCGCAAGACCATCGGCCAGGGCCTGTGCGATGTATTCATCGGCGTGCCGGCGCGGTTCGAGCGCGTCACCACGACGCGGCCCTACTATCGTTCGAGCTACGTGTTCGTGTCGCGAGCTTCCACGCCCATCGCCTCGTTCGACGATCCGGCGCTTTCGCGAGCGCGCGTGGGCGTGCAGCTCGTGGGCAACGACCTCGCGGCGACACCGGCCGCGTTCGCGCTCGCCGCGCGCGGCGTCACCGACCGCGTGCAGGGTTTCCCCATGATGGGCGACGGCCCTGCCGCGCAACGCATCGTGCACGCGCTCGCCGAAGGGCGGCTGGACACGGCGCTCGTCTGGGGACCGCAAGCGGGTTACTTCGCGGCGCACGCCGGACAACCGCTGCGCGTGAGCATCGCCGTGCCGCCGCCGGAAGCCGCCGGCATGCCCTTCGAGTTCGCGATCGCCATGGGCGTGAAACGCGGCAACCGGGCCTTGCGCGACGAGCTCGACGCGGCGATCGAGAAGCGGCGCGCCGAGATCGACACGATCCTCGCCTCTTACAACGTCCCGCGCACGGACAAGCCATGAACGCGCGCTTCGACATCGCGATCCTGCTCTTCGCCGCCCTCGTGGCCGCGCTGCTCGCCGGATGCGACCGGGAGCTGCGCAAGCTCTCGAAGCCGGACAGCGGGCCGGCGAGTCCCGCGGCCGTCGCACCCCAGGTGGAGATCCAACCGGGGCAATCCGGGCCGGGCCTGAAGGAAACCGTCGCGGTCCGCACCTTCGACGGCAACAACGCCTACGAGATGAACCAGGGCAAGAAGCTCTTCCGCTGGTACAACTGCGGCGGCTGCCACGCGCAAGGCGGCGGCGGCATGGGTCCGGCGCTCATGGACGAGAAGTGGATCTACGGGCACGACCCCGACCAGATCTACGAGACGATCATGAACGGCCGGCCGAACGGCATGCCGTCCTTTCGGGGGCGCATCCCCGAAGACCAGGCGTGGCAACTGGTCGCGTACGTGCGCTCCATGAGCGGCCTCGCATCCAAGGCGGCGGCACCCAGTCGCGCGGACGGCCTTTCCGCTTCGCCGCCCGAAAATACGCGCGCGCACCTCACACCGCAGGACACCGGGCCGCAGCCGCCGGTGAAGACGCCATGAGCCCGATGCAGCGTGTCCTCGAATCGGCGGGAACACAGGCCGCGCACATCGAGCACCTGTGGTGGATCACGGTGGCGGTCTGCGCGCTCGTCTTCGTGGCGATCATGATCGCCTGGCTGTGGGCGCTGCGCCGCGCGCCGCGCGCCGACGAGGCGACGCCGCCGGACGTCGCGATCGCCACGACGGCGGAGTCGAAATCGCGGCGCGTCGTGACCGGCGCCGTTGCGCTGTCCGCGCTGGGACTGGTGGCGCTGCTGGTGGCGAGCGTGCAGACGGACCGTGCGCTTGCGAAGCTGCCCCTCGAAGGCGCGATCGGCATCCGCGTCATCGGCCACCAGTGGTGGTGGGACGTGTACTACGACGATCCCGATCCGCTGAAGACTTTCAGCACGGCCAACGAGATCTACATTCCCGTGGGCAAGCCGGTGGTGATCACGCTGCAGGCCGCGGACGTGATCCACAGCCTGTGGATCCCGAACCTGCACGGCAAGCGCGACCTCATTCCGGGGCACACGCTCACGATGCCGATCAAGGCGGAGAAGGCCGGCAAGTACCGCGCGCAGTGCGCGGAGTTCTGCGGGCTGCAGCACGCATTCATGGCGCTCACGGTGAACGTGCTGCCGCAGCCCGATTACGACCGCTGGCACGACGCGCAGCTGCAGAGCGCACCGGAGCCCGCCGCCGACGCCGCGAAGCGCGGACACGACCTCTTCCTCTCCGGCGATTGCATGATGTGCCACGCGATCCAGGGCACCACGGCGAATGCGCGCTTCGGGCCGGACCTCACGCACATCGCGAGCCGCGAGACGCTCGGGGCCGGCCGCATCGCGAACACGCCGGAGAACATGGCCGCATGGATTGCCGATCCGGGCAAGTTCAAGCCCGGCGTGAACATGCCCGCGCACCGTGTCGCGAAGGCGGACCTGGACGCCCTCGTCGCCTACCTGGGAACGCTCAAATGAAGAACGACGACGCGAACGTGCTGCGCATGCAGGGCGCGCCCACCGCGCGGGACGCGGCGCTGCTGGAGGAAACCTGGCGCGACCCGCCGGGGCTAGCGGGCTGGTTCTCGGCGGTGAACCACAAGTCGATCGGCAAGCGCTTCATCGTGAGCGCGTTCGGCTTCTTCGTGTTCGCGGGCCTGCTCGCCGCGGCGATCCGCATGCAGCTCGCCCGCCCCGACAACCACCTCATCGGCCCGGATCTGTACAACCAGATCTTCACGACGCACGGCACGATGATGATGTTCATCTTCGCCGTGCCGGTGATGCAGGCGATGGCGGTCTACCTCGTGCCGCTCATGATCGGCGCGCGCAGCACGGCGTTCCCGCGCATGACCGCGTACTCGTACTGGGTGTACCTCTGCGGCGGGCTGATGATCGTGGCGGTCTTCATCCTGCGCATCGGGCCGGACGCGGGCTGGTTCAACTACGTGCCGCTTTCGGGACCGGACTATGGATCCGGCAAGCGCAACGACTTCTGGGCGCAGCTCATCACGTTCACGGAGATTCCCGGCCTGCTCATCTCCATCGACATCATCACCACGGTCGTGAAGCTGCGCTCGCCGGGTATGACGCTCGCGCGCATCCCGCTTTTCGTGTGGGCGATGCTGGTGACCGCCTTCATGATCATCTTCGCGATGCCCGCCGTGATGCTCGCCTCGACGATGCTGATCATGGACCGCCTCGTCGCCACGCATTTCTTCAACCCGGCCGAGGGCGGCGATGCGCTGCTCTGGCAGCACCTCTTCTGGTTTTTCGGCCACCCGGAGGTGTACTTCATCTTCATCCCGGGGCTGGGCTTCATGTCGGCGATCATCGCGACGTTCTCGCGGCGTCCGATCTTCGGCTACCCGGCGATGGTCATGGCGCTGGTGGCCACCGCCTTCCTCTCCTTCGGGCTGTGGGTGCACCACATGTTCGCGACCGACGTGCCGCAGCTGGGCAAGGCGTTCTTCACCGCGATGAGCATGATGATCGCCATCCCGACGGCCACGCAGATCTTCTGCTGGATCGCCACGATGGCCACCGGCAAGCTCAACTTTCGCGCGCCTTTCCTGTTCGTGCTGGGTTTCTTCTTCATCCTGCTGATCGGCGGGCTCACGGGGCTCATCCTCGGCTCCGTGCCGCTCGACCTGCAGGTGCACGACACGTATTTCGTCGTGGCGCACCTGCACTACGTGTTGATCGGCGGGGCGGTGTTCCCGCTCTTCGGCGCCTGGTACTACTGGTTCCCCAAGATCACCGGCCGCATGATGAGCGAGACGCTGGGGAAGTGGAATTTCTGGCTCTTCTTCATCGGATTCAACGTGGCGTTCTGGCCGATGCATCACCTCGGGCTGCACGGCATGCCGCGGCGCGTGTACACGTACCCCGCCGAGATGGGCTGGGGAACGCTGAACCTGATCTCGACCATCGGTGCGGTCACCATCGCGTTGAGCGTGCTGCTCTTCATCGTGAACGTGGTGCGCAGCCTGCGCGGCGGAGCTCCGGCCGGCGATAACCCGTGGGGAGCCTCCTCGCTCGAGTGGGCCACGACCTCCCCGCCGCCGTCGTGCAACTTCGTGGCGCCGCATGTCGTGGGCACGCGCGAGCCGTTGTGGGAGCCCTCGAGGGATCCGGGCGCGCCGCGCTACGTGACGGGGCTCGCGCTGAACGTGCGCGAATGCCTCACCACCAGCGCGGTCGATGCGCGCCCCGACCATCGCTATACGTTCCCGACTCCGACCATCTGGCCTTTCGTGAGCGCGATCGCCACCACGATCATGTTCATCGCGTCGATCTTCAACCCGTGGGCTGTGGTGTGGGGCTCGGTGCTCATCGCGATTCCGCTGGTCGCATGGTTCTGGCCGACGAAAGAGGAAACGCGCAAGCACCTCGCCCTGGAGAAACGCCCGTGAGCCAGGCCGACCGCCTCGAGAGCGGCGCCATCACCGCGGACGGGGGGCTCGACGTCTCCGGGCTGCCCAGCTATGCCTTCGGCACGAGGAGCCTCTTCTGGTGGGCCACGATGGGCGTGATCGCCATCGAGGGCACGGTCTTCGTGATGATGCTGGTCACGTACTTCTACCTGCGCTCGATCGCGGAGATGTGGCCGCTGGGCGTGCAACCCCCCGAGCTCCTCTGGGGAACGCTCAACACGGTGATCATGGTGCTCAGCGTGATCCCGAACCATTGGGCCAAGCACGCCGCGAAGCGCCACGACCTGGCCACGACCCGGTTGGCGATGGTCCTGGCGCTCGCCTTCGCGGTGGCATTCCTCGTGGTACGGATCTTCGAGTTCATGGCGCTCAACTGCCGCTGGGACACCAACGCCTATGGCTCCGCCGTCTGGACGCTCATGGGCCTGCACACGACGCACCTCATCACCGACTTTCTCGACAGCCTCGTGCTCGCCGTGCTGCTGTTCACCGGTCCGCTCGAAAGCAAGCGCTTCGTGGACGTCTTCGAGAACGCGATGTACTGGGACTTCGTCGTGATCGCCTGGCTGCCGATCTACGCCGTCGTCTACTGGGCGCCGAGGTTCTGATGCGCGTCTGGCCCGCACTCGTCCTGGCCCCGTTCCTGGCACTGCTCGACCAGTCGGCCGCGTACGCGCTGGTGCAATGGTCCTGCGCCACGCAGAACGAGGCCGTGCTGCATTGGGTGCACTTCACCTTTCTCGCGCTCGCGCTGATGGCCACACTGCCGGCCTGGGCTGGCGCCGCGAGCTATGGCGCCGCACCCACTCCCCCCGCCGCAGGGCCCGCCGCCGGGCGCGCGCGCACGATGTCGATCGCCGCGGCCATGACCGGCGCGCTCTCCGCGCTCGTGATCCTCGCCATGTGGGCGCCGACGTGGTTCCTGTCTCCCTGCTTCGGCTGAGCGTCGCAGCCGCGGGCCTCGCGCTTCCGCTCCTCGCGCAGGCGCATCACGTCGAAGGCGAGATCGGCGCCACGCGCGGCTGGAATCTGGAGCCGTGGCTGCTGGCGCTGCTTGCGACCAGCACGGTGCTCTACGCGGTGGGCGTCGCAAGGCTCTGGTCACGGGCCGGCGCGGGGCGGGCCATCACCTCGGCGCACGTGCTGCGTTTCGCGCTCGGATCGACCACGCTCGTGGCGGCGCTCGTATCGCCGCTGGATGCATGGGGCGAGCGCTCGTTCGCCCTGCACATGGTGCAGCACGAGTTGCTGATGGTGGTCGCGGCACCCCTGCTCGTCACCGCGCGGCCGCTGGAGGCCTTCGCATGGGCGCTGCCGCCTGCATGGGCCCGCGCCTTCGCGGGTGTGGCGCGGTACCCCGCGCTTCGCGCCGCATGGTCCGCCATCACCGAGCCCGTCGGCGCGTGGGCCGTGCACGCGCTGGCGCTCTGGACGTGGCATGTGCCGCGCTTCTTCGACGCGGCGTTGCGAGACGAGCCGACCCATATCGCGCAGCACACGTGCTTCTTCGTGTCCGCGTTGCTCTTCTGGTGGTCGGTGCTCGCGCGTCGCGCTCGACAGCACGACGGCGTGGCCGTCGCGAGCCTCTTCACGACGATGATGCATACGAGCATCCTGGGCGCCTTGCTGACTTTCGCGCCCAGCGTGTGGTACCGGCCCTATCTCACCGCGGCGCTGGGCTCCTTCTCCGCGCTCGAAGACCAGCAGCTGGGTGGCCTCATCATGTGGGTGCCGGCGGGGATGGCGTACATCGTGGCGGGGCTTGCGATCGTGGCCAGGTGGCTGCGCGAGCCGCGCGCGGTGCGCCTCAGATGATCTCCAGCCGTTGCTTGCGCGACGGCGGCGTGAAGATGCGATCGATCTCGCGCAGCGTCTCCTCGTCTAGGCGCAGCTCCAGCGCCTTCGCGTTGTCGCGCACGTGCTCGAGGCTGCCCGCCTTCGGGATCGCGCACACGCCGGATTGCCGCAGGATCCACGCGAGCGCCACCTGGCTGGCACTCGCGCCCAGCCGCTCGCCGATGGTCGCCAGCCGCCGGTCGCTCGCGAGAGCGCCTTCGTCCAGCGGGGAGTAAGCCATGAGCTGCACGTTGCGCTCGCGGCACCACGGCAGCAGGTCGAACTCGATGCCGCGGCGCGCGGGATTGTAGAGCACCTGGTTCGCGAAGATGCCGCCCATGCGCGCGACGCCGGCGAGCTCTTCCATGTCCTCCACGTCGAAGTTGGATACGCCCCAGCGCTCCACCTTGCCGGTCTCGACCAGCCGGTCGAGCGCCTCGACGGTCTCGGCGAGCGGGATGCGTCCGCGCCAGTGCAGCAGGTAGAGGTCGATGGCGTCGACGCCCAGCCGCTCGAGCGATTTTTCACAGGCGCGGGGCAGCTCCTTGCGCGACGCATGGTGCGGATAGAACTTGGTCACGACGAAGACGTCGTCGCGCCGCCCGCGAATCGCCTCGCGCACGACCTCCTCCGCCCCGCCGTCGGCATACATCTCCGCGGTGTCGATCACGTTCAGGCCCAGCTCGATGCCGGCGCGCAGCGCGGCCACCTCGGCCGCGCGTTGCGAGGCGCTCTCCCCCATGTGCCACGTGCCCAGGCCCATGCGCGGCAGGGGCGACTTCATAGCGCGTGCATTTCCTCGCCGTACTGCGGGTTCACGCGGCTCTGCGCGCCCATCTTGTTCAGCGCGTTCAGGTACGCCTTGGCGGAGGCCACGACGATGTCGGTGTCGGAGCCCAGGCCGTTCACGACGCGCCCGTTCTTGCTCAGGCGCACGGTGACCTCGCCCTGCGAGTCGGTGCCCTCGGTGATGTTGTTCACCGAGTAGAGCAGCAGCTCCGCGCCGCTCTCGGCGAGCTTCTCGATCGCCTGGAACGACGCGTCCACGGGCCCCGCGCCGCGCGATTCCGCGGAGCGCTCGCGGCCTTCCTCCGCGATCACGATGCGCGCGTAGGGCTGCTCGCCGGTTTCCGAATGCGCGGTGAGCGACAGCAGCTTGTAGTGCTCGACCTCGGGCGTGACGGATTCGTCGGACACGAGCGCCTGCAAATCGTCGTCGAAGATCTCGCGCTTCTTGTCGGCGAGCTCCTTGAACTTCGCGAAGGCGGCGTTGAGATGCTCCTCGGACGCGATCGTGATGCCGAGCTCCTGCAGCCGCGTCTTGAAGGCGTTGCGGCCGGAGAGCTTGCCCAGCGTGAGGCGATTCGCGCCCCAGCCCACGTCCTCGGCGCGCATGATCTCGTAGGTCTCGCGATGCTTCAGCACGCCGTCCTGGTGGATGCCGGATTCGTGCGCGAACGCGTTGGCGCCGACCACGGCCTTGTTGGGCTGCACCGGGTAGCCGGTGATCGTGGTGACCAGCCGGCTCGCCGGCACGATCTGCGTGGTGTCGATGCGCGTCTCGCACTTGAAGATGTCCGAGCGGGTGCGCACGGCCATCACGATCTCCTCGAGCGAGGCGTTGCCGGCGCGCTCACCGAGGCCGTTGATGGTGCACTCCACCTGGCGCGCGCCCGACATCACCGCGGCGAGCGAGTTGGCGACCGCCATCCCGAGATCGTTGTGGCAATGCGTGGACCACACGGCCTTGCCGGAATTGGGGACGCGCTCCATGAGCTGCTTCATGAGCGCGCCCCAGAGCTCCGGGATGCTGTAGCCCACCGTATCGGGGACGTTGATCGTCTTCGCGCCGGCGGCGATCGTCGCCTCGAACACGCGGCAGAGGAATTCCACGTCCGAGCGCACCGCGTCCTCGGCGGAGAACTCGACGTCGTCGGTGAACTGGCGTGCCAGCTTCACCGCGCGCACCGAGGCCTCGAGGACCGCTTCGGGCTCCATGCGCAGCTTGTGCTTCATGTGGATGGGGCTGGTCGCGATGAAGGTGTGGATGCGCCCGGAGTTGGCGCCCTTGATCGCTTCGCCTGCGCGCGTGACATCGTTGTCGTTCGCCCGGGCGAGCGAGCAGACCGTGGAATCCTTCACCGCATCCGCCACGGCGCGGATCGCATCGAAGTCGCCGGGGCT
>Ga0070658_10005455_pt1 | contig 10313 bp, 6 predicted proteins | sample KBSC13metaG_FD_64664 | JGI IMG/M metagenome (GOLD analysis project Ga0070658, IMG submission 64664) | Corn rhizosphere microbial communities from Kellogg Biological Station, Michigan, USA - KBS C1-3 metaG | ecosystem: Host-associated > Plants > Roots > Rhizosphere > Soil ... | reverse complement strand
GACCGGATCATGATCTACCGCTCGACGATCTGCGGCATCTGCTCGACCGAGGAGCAGGTCGTCGACGAGGTGCGCAAGACCGTTGTGCACGAGGTCGCTCACCACTTCGGCATCGACGACGAGCGGTTGCACGAACTCGGTTACTAGGTAACTCGGTCACTAGGTACTGCCAAACGCGGGTGACAGCGCCGGCCGCGGGCCGTACACTCGGCGGCCGATCCCAACCACTTGCCGAGGAGGCGAACGTCGTCGTGCCCTCAGTTGACCTGGATCCGACCGATCTCGATCCTGCTGCAGAGCTACAGGCCGAGGCAGCCCATCTTGCCGAAGCACGCGCCGGGCTTGCGCGCATGCGTGAACGCGCCGATTCGCTCGAAGCGGCCGGCGGCAACGCGGTCTCGACCGAATACCTCGCAGCTACGCTCTATCGGCGCCGGATGTCGTTGGTCGACGACCCATCGACGCCATTGTTCTTCGGGCGCATCGATATCGAGCCACCCGACACTTCGATCGAGCGCTTCTATGTCGGACGACGGCACGTGCACGACGAGCACGGCGAGCCCACGGTGATCGATTGGCGTGCCGACATCTCCCGCGCGTTCTATCGCGCGAGCGCGTCAGATCCGATGGATCTGAGGCTCCGCAGGCGTTTCGGTTTCGTGGGCGGCCAACTCACGGCGTTCGAAGACGAAACGTTTGATGCGGCGCGTGACATCGAAACCAGCCGCATCCTCACTGAAGAAATTGAGCGACCGCGCGTCGGCCCGATGCGCGACATCGTCGCAACCATCCAGCCCGACCAGGACGAGATTGTGCGTGCCGATCTCGATCAAACCCAATGCGTGCAAGGAGGTCCAGGCACCGGCAAGACGGCTGTCGGACTGCACCGCGCTGCGTATCTGCTGTACGCCAACCGCGCCAAGCTGCGCAGCAGCGGTGTGCTGGTGATCGGGCCCAACACCGCATTCCTGCACTACATCGAGCAGGTGTTGCCGGCACTCGGTGAAGTAGAGGTCACCCAGCTGACGATCGATGAGCTGGTCGCGCGCCGCGGGATACGCGTGCGCTCTGCGGATTCTCCTGCCGTGCAGCGGCTGAAAGGTGATGCGCGGTTGGCCGAGCTGCTGCGCCGTGCCGTGTGGCAGCACGTCGGTTCGGTGAGCGAGCCGGTCGTCGTACCGCGCGGGTCGTTCCGCATGCGGCTCTCGCCTCGCCACGTCGAGGAGCTGAAAGAAGCCTTGCTGGCAAGGGGTTTGCGGTACTCGGCATCGCGAGCGGTATTTGCGACGATGCTCGGGTCGGCTTTCACCGCTCAAGTTGAAGTGCGGGGCGAAGCCGCCGACGATCGAACGGTTGCTTCGTTGGCGCGCAGCAAACCGGTACGGGATTGCGTCAACGCGGTGTTGCCTGCGCTCGACCCAGCTTCTGTGCTGTTCGGATTGTTCAATTCGGCTTCGTCGATGGCAGCGGTCGCCGAAGGGATTTTCAGCGCTGAAGAGCAAAAGATGTTGGTGTGGGAAGAGGTTTCGCGGAGCTCGGGAACGGCGCGCTGGTCGTCGTCCGATCTCGTTTTGCTCGACGAGATTGCAGATCTGCTCGAGCGCACGGCGAGTTTCGGTCACGTGGTGCTCGACGAAGCGCAGGATCTCTCGCCGATGCAATGCAGGGCGGTGGGGCGTTGTTGTTCCACCGGGTCGGCCACCGTGCTCGGCGACCTTGCGCAGGGCACCAGCGCGACCGCGTCGGACTCGTGGTCAGAAACCTTGGTGCATATGGGAAAACCAGATGGGCAGGTGCGAGTGCTCGATCGCGGTTACCGGGTGCCGCGCGAGGTGGTCGAGTTCGCTGCGCGGTTGCTGCCGGTGGCTGCGCCCGGTGTCAGTGCTCCTGCGTCGATTCGTGCGGCGGCCGGTTCGCTGGCGATTTCTGCAGTGCTGGCAGCGCAATTGCAAGCGGCCGTCGTTGATGCCTGCAACGCCGCGCTCGCGTTGCCCGGCTCGGTCGGGTTGATTGCGGGCGATGCGGCGATGACATCGATCGGGCGAGTGCTGACCAAGGCAGGTGTGCCGCATGTGCTGCTCGGCGCCGACGACGATTCGCGCTTGACGTTGGTGCCGGCGTCGATGGCCAAGGGCCTCGAGTTCGACCACGTGGTGCTCGTCGAGCCCGCCGACATCGCGGCGAATGTCGAAGGTGCCGATGAGATCGATCCGCGGTTCGGGTTGCGACGGCTCTATATCGCGCTCACCCGCGCCGTCTCAGGCCTGGTCGTGGTGCATGCGAAGCCGTTGCCCGACGCACTCGCTGGCTGACCGCGTTTCTAGAGCGGGGTGCCGTCGCAGTCGCCGACGCTGCACGCGGTGGCATTCCAGTTCAGCGTGGCGCCGAGAGTCGTAGCAGTTGCCGACTGTACGAGGCGGAGTCCGCTTGGCGTGATGACGACCGACGGTGAAGCGCTGCCCGTGCCATTGCCGGTCGACCCGCCGGTGCCGCCGCCCGTGCTACCACCTGTCGATCCGCCCGTGTCACTACCGCCACCAGTTGAACCACCCGTGTTTCCACCGGTCGATCCACCTGTTGAGTCACCGGTTGATCCACCTGTTGAGCCGTCGGTGCTTCCGCCGGTGAAGTTGCCGGTGGAGTTGCCGCTGGAGTCGCCCGTCGTCGCGCCACCGGTTGAGGCGCTGCCGGTCGTCGCGCCACCGCCAGCGGCTCCTCCGGAGCTTCCGCCGCTGGTGTCACCGTTCGAGTTGCCAGCGTTTCCACCCGTCGAGCCGCCACTGGAGTCGCCGGCGGCGCCGCCCGTCGTCCCGTTGGCGATGTAGGTGAGCACCTGCGCGAGCGTGGTCGGCGTCGTCTTCGATTGCGAGTACACCGCGACGTCGTAGCTGCCGGGAAGCATTGGCGGTGCCAGAAAGACTGCGGTTGTTGAGGTATTGCCACCGAACACGATCGCCGGGGTTCCGCCGACGAGCACCCGAATGTCGATGGGCAGCGCACGGCCGGTCAAGATCTCAATGCCACCTGAGGTGGTGAGCACTGTTGGCGTGAGTCCGGTGATCTGGAACTGGTCGGTGCCCGCGAACTGTTGGTTTGCCGAATTGTTCTCGCCAGTCGACCCGCCACTGCGCGAGCCGGCGCCTGAGCCGCCGGTTGACCCGCCGGTTGACCCGCTGGTGTCTGAGCCGCCGGTTGACCCGCTGGTGTCTGGGCCGCCGGTTGACCCGCCCGCGCTGCCAGTGCCGGTTGATCCGACCGTTGAGCCGGTCCCGCCCCCGGCAGACCCGCCGGTTGATCCGCTTGATCCACCCCCGTCGCCGCCAGTCGGTCCCGTCGAGTCGCCGGTGTGGGTGCCGGTCGATCCGGTTGAGTCGCTGGTGTTGCCGCCGGTTGACCCGCCCGCGCTGCTACTGCCGCTGGCGCCGCCACTGCTGTTGCCGGTTGAGTCGCCTGCCGAGTCGGCACCGCCGCTCGAAGATCCGCTGTCAGTCGGCGTGGTTCCTGTCGATCCGCCGCCCGTCGACCCGGCACCCGTATCGTCATTGCCGGTCGATCCGCCGGTCGAACCTCCACCGCCAGACGATGCTGCTCCGATGGTGAAGACGGCCGCGGCCGGACGGCCCACCGGCGTCCCGTTGACAACGATTTGTGCCACCAGCGCATAGGTGCCGGCGGGCAGCGTCAGGGTCGGCTGGTAGCTCTCGCCGTCCGCGAAATCGCTGCCGGTCAAAGCGAAAGTGACCATGCCGTCGTCGTCGGTCGAAAGCGTCGAGCCGTCTAGCGTGATGGGCGTTTGCGAGACGGCCCATGTCGAATTCTGATACGTCGTAAGCAAATGGACGGCGAGTTCGGGCGTGCCGGCCGGCGCAGAACCGGTTATGCCGATCTTCGCCGCGAAGGCCACCCCTGGCTGTGCCGCCGAGAAACTACCGAAACGGTAGTGCAAAACGCCAGGCCCAGCTCCCACGGCCGCACCTGCGTTGAGTATGCCGCCGGACGACGACATCGCGGCCAGCTTGGCGACCGGTGTGGTGTTGTTGAGTAATCTCGCGCGCAACTGCGCCACGGTTGCCATCGGATCGGCACTTTTTTCCAGCGCGAGCGTCGCCGCGACGAGCGGCGCTGAAAGTGAGGTGCCCGATTCGAGTACGTAGCCGCCGTCATTGCTCGGCGTGGCAATGAGCACGCCGGGGGCGAACAATGCCACCGTTGTCTTGCCGTACGCGCTGAATGACGCGGGTGCGTCGTTGGCGTCGGAGGCGCCGACGGTCACTGCCGCAGGGTTGGAGATGTTAGCCGGGTACATCGGCGACGCATCGCGGTTGCCGCTGTCGTTTCCGGCTGCGATCGCAAGCATCACGCCGTGCGCCTGCGCATAGCCGATGGCGGCCTGCCACGCCGAAATTGTCGCGGCCGTTGCGCCGCCACCGAACGAGCAGTTGATGACGTTGGCGCCGTGGTCGACCGCGTAGTACACGGCTTGGATCGCGGCGTTCGGATCGACGACCTCGCCGGCCCCCACAACCAGAACCATGATTTTCGCCTGTGGCGCAAGGCCACTCACACCGAGACCGTTGTTGATCTGTGCTGCGATTGTGCCGGCCGTTACTGTGCCGTGTGCGTCGTCGCCGCCGTTCTCGAGGTCGCTGTTGTTCCGGTAGAAGTTCCAGCCGTGGCAGTCGCCGGCATGGCCGTCGCCGTCCGTGTCTGCGGTGCCGCAGCTTTCGTTCGGATTGGTCCATAGCGAAGCAGCAAGGTCTTCATGGTGGATGTCCATTCCGGTGTCGATGTCGGCGACCACGACTCCTGCACCCTGCGTTATCGACCATGCGTCGAGCGCATCGACGTCGTCGCCTGCGGTTGCCGTCTGGCCCTGCGCCCAGCCGGTGTTGCGCAAATGCCAGTCGTAGTTGAAATACGGATCGTTCGGAACTGCGACGGCGCCCGCAACAGGAATGCTCGGTGAGAACGAAGCTGCGGCCACGTTCGGTAGCTTTTCGACGTCCGCCTTCGTGAGCGCTGTGGCGACCAGCACCGTGCCGTCGCGCAGCCGCTGCGCCGAGACGATGCCCGGTTGTTCTTGCAGGGCTTGCAATTCCTTGGCCGGATCGGCCGTTGCGGGCGCGTTGCCTTGCACTGCACCGACACCAACTGGCATCGACCGATTGCCGACGACGTAGACAGTTCTGCCCTGTGCGTCGATGTCGAGTGATCCGCCTTCGCCGAGTGCGGCGCGTGCGTGTGCGAGCAGTGCGAGATCGAGGTGGTCGGTACCGCCGGTACTCTGCGGCGTTGAAGCCGGGGTCGTTGTCGCTGTCGGCGATTGCCCGTTCGTCGACGGCGATACGGCTGATGCAAGTGACACGACGAAGCGATTCAGTCCGTCGCCTCTACCGCCCTGTTGCCAGGCGTTGCCGCCGTTTTTCAACCCGGACGACGAAGAGCCCTGCGCGGCGGCAGGCACTGCGGCACAGCAACCGATGACGAGGACGCCGACCACGATCGCGCTGTTACGTCGTCCGGCCAAAAACGCGGGGAGCCGCATCGACCCGTCCTTGGGGTTGTGCTGCGAGCATCCGTGCTCGCCGTCCATTTATCTTCGGGAAACCGACGTCTCGTTCGTGCCGCCAAGCGGCGGACGATCGTTCACCCGTTCGGACGAGAAGGACGATCAGGCGGCTAGATGCGCGGCACCCAGGCTTCTTCGTTTTGCATCATGGCCTGTACCGATTCGGGCAGTCGGCCGGCGGCGACATCGGCCACTGTCACACGTTCGAGTACGGCGCGAAGGCCGGCGCGCACTGCTATCCAAACGTCTTGCAGGCCGGCTGCAGAGCCTTCGTATTCAAGGGTTTCCGGCCGCAGGCCGCGCACTTCGGCAAGCGGTCCGTCGACCGCGCGCATAACGTCTGCAACGTAGATTTTCGTAGCCGGCTTGGCTAGCCGATACCCGCCATCGGCGCCGCGCAGGCTCTCGACGAGGCGGGCGCGCCGGAGGTCGGACAGGATCGCTTCAAGGAACTTGCGCGGCAGGTGTTGCTGGTCGGCGATCACCTCGGCCTTGACCCAGTTGTTCTTGTCGCTGGTGTCGACGAGCACGAGCATGGCCCGCATCGCGTAGTCGCTCTTCGCCGAGATGTGCATCCAGGAATCATGTCAGGCTTCGCCGCGCCGGACGGACAAACAAGCCCCTCCGGACGACGAAACAACCCGCGTGCCGATATCTGTGTATAGTTGCTTCTCGCTAAGCAACTATCCGGAGGTTCGGCAGGTGTCAGCGGTAACAGCGGCGGGTGCAGTTCGGCCTTCGCGCCTACGAGGCACGCACTACAAGTGGATTGCGCTGTCGAACACCACGCTCGGCATGCTCATGGCGACCATCAACTCCTCGATCATGCTGATTTCGCTGCCGGCTATTTTTCGCGGCATCGGCATCAATCCGCTGTCACCCGGCAATGTCGGCTATTTGCTGTGGCTGATGATGGGCTACATGCTCATTACCGCCGTTTTGGTGGTGAGCCTCGGTCGGCTCGGCGACATCATGGGTCGGGTTCGTATCTACAACCTTGGCTTCGCTGTTTTCAGTGTCGGCTCGATCATCTTGGCGCTCGACCCGATGAGCGGCGGCGGCGGTGCGTTGTGGCTCGTGCTGTGGCGATTGCTGCAGGGCATCGGCGGTGCGATGTTGTTCGCGAATTCGAGCGCGATCATCATCGACGCTTTCCCGCCCGAGCAACGCGGATTGGCGATGGGCATCAACCAGGTCGCCGCGATTGCAGGTTCGTTCATTGGGCTGATTGCAGGTGGGTTGCTCGCGGTTGCCGATTGGCGATTGGTTTTCTGGGTTTCGGTACCGGTCGGCATCATCGGCACGGTGTGGGCTTACCGCAGCTTGCGCGACAACGGACGCCGGGTGGCGGCGCGTATCGACTGGTGGGGCAACATCACCTTCGGGGTCGGGCTCACCGCGATTCTTGCCGCCATCGTGTACGGCATCCAGCCCTACGGTGGCCACACGATGGGCTGGACGGCGCCGAAGGTCGTCTCCGGGCTGGTGATCGGCGTTGCGTGCCTCGCGGTTTTCATCTTTATCGAGCTGCACGTCGAATCGCCGATGTTCAACCTTCGGCTGTTCCGCATCAGGGCGTTCTCCACGGGTAGCGCTGCCGGCCTGTTAGCGGCGATCGCACGTGGTGGCATGCAATTCATGCTCATCATCTGGCTGCAGGGCATCTGGCTTCCGCTGCACGGCTACAAGTACGAAGACACCCCGCTATGGGCGGGCATTTACCTGCTGCCCTTGACAGTCGGCTTCCTGCTCGCCGGGCCGTTGTCGGGCTACCTTTCTGACCGGCACGGTGCGCGGGTGCTGTCGACCGGCGGTCTCATCGTCTTCGGCGGCAGCTTCCTCGGCTTGCTGTTCGTGCCGACCGACTTCCACTACTGGGTTTTTGCGCTGCTCGTGTTTTTGAACGGTGTGGGCGGCGGATTGTTCTCGGCGCCGAACTCGACGGCCATTATGAACAGTGTGCCGGCCACCGAACGCGGCGGCGCCGCGGGATTACAGGCCACGTTCATGAACTCCGGCATGGTGCTGTCGATCGGACTGTTCTTCTCGCTGATGATCGTGGGTTTGGCGAATACTTTGCCGTCGGCGATGAGCAATGGCCTGCTTTCGAACGGAGTCGGGGTTTCGCAAACGGCGACCATCGCAGGTGAACCACCGGTCGGCAGCCTGTTCGCCTCATTCCTTGGCTACAACCCGTTACAGAGTCTGCTCGGTTCGCAGTCGACGGCAGGTGTGAGCAATGCGCAATGGCACACCCTCACGGGTAAGCAGTTCTTCCCGCACTTGATCGCCTCGCCGTTCCACCATGGCCTGGTCATCGTGTTCTCGATGGCGATCGCGATGTCGCTCATCGCCGCAGTATTCTCAGCACTTCGCGGAAAGCGCTTCGTGCACGACGAAGAGGCCGTGCAGATCGTGCACGCAGATCACGAGCACTTCGGCGACGCGGCGCTCGCAGCGGGCGGCGTTCCTGGCGAGCTCGCACTTGAGGACGACCGCACATGACAACGCGACGCACCGCGACGGTGTCAGGTGGCACGTTGCCAGGGGGCGCGGAGTCGGGTGGCGTGGCCGTCGGCGGCACGACGTCACCACCGAGCGCCACACCTGTATCGGATGCTCGTGCGCAAGCTGATGCAGAAGCGGCGGCGCGGTTGCGCCTCGTCGTTGCCCGGCTCGGTAGGGCGGTACGACAACGCGCGGCCGCGGGCCTTACGCCGTCCCAGCTGTCGGCGCTTGCCACCCTCGAGGAACACGGTCCGATCCGCATGAGCGACCTCGCGGGCATCGAATCCGTGGGTGCCCCGGTGGCAACGCGCGTGGTCGATAGCCTCGAAAAACTCGGATATGTGGCGCGGGTCGCCGATCCCACAGACGGTCGAGCCTGTCTGATCGAACTCACGAACGATGGCCGTGACGTGCTCGCCGAGCTGTGGACCACGCGCGAAGCCGTGCTGAGCAAGCGAATCTCGCGGTTGTCGGCGGCCGATACGGCGTTGCTGGCATCGGCGCTGCCGGTTCTCGAAACATTGGTGCGCGACACCGGCGAGTAGGCAATGCTGGCCTACCCGTCCGAAGAGGCCGAATAGGGCGACGCAAGCATTGTGCCCGTTCGGTTCCTTGTTCGGCGCCGCTCAGCTTGGCAGAGTGAAACGATGCACGCGCGCCGCCGACCTGCGAACGCCTTCGTCATCGTCATGGCGTTGCCGATCGTGCTTGTCTGTGCTTGCTCGGGGCCCGCTCGCGGCACCGCAGTTGAATCACCTGCGGTCGAATCGGGCAGCCCCGAACTTGCGGTGCCTGTGGCAGGTCCGCCCGCAGATTCAGTGATCGCGAGCGGCTCGGCGTCGGTTGTTGCGACGGACTTGCCTACCGGGGTGGCTTCGGCGCCGTCCGCTTCGACTTCGCCTGCCGATTCAGCGGACGCCGAAATTCCTTCGGCGCTGACGCCGAATCCAGTGACAAGACCAGTGATAGAGCCCACGCCATCGAGCACGCGGGCGTTGCCGGCAAACGCGTACGTCGACGTTTCGGTGGCTACCTTGTGGCACAGCCCGTCGTCGCCGCGAACCGTCGATGCGCCGGCTATTGCACAGCCCGCCCATGTGCGTGACTGGCTGGCGGCGATGACCCTGTCGCAACGACTCGCATTGAACGGCCGCGTCGACAGTCAACTGTTGCTCGGGTCGCACGTGGTGGTCGATCGGCAAAGCGGTGGATGGGCACATGTGCTGGTGCCCGACCAGCCGACGCCGCTCGATACGCGCGGTTATCCGGGCTGGATACCGCTCGGCCAGCTCTCGTTTCGGGCTCCGGCCGCACCGGCTCAAGATGCACTAGTGACATCGCCGACTGCGTGGCTGTTTCGTAATGGCAGCAAGCTTTTCGAGGTCTCAATGGCTACGCGGCTGCCGGTTCTTGGGGTCGACGGAGACTGGGTGGACAGCCAGTTGCCCGACGGCACGGCGGTCTCACTTCGGCGCGCAGACGTCACGCTAGCGGCGCCGGGTGTGGTCGCTTTTCCGTCGTCCGGGGCCGACGTCGTTCGCATGGCCGGACTCTTCAAGGGGCTGCCGTACCTGTGGGGCGGCACCTCAGGTTTTGGCTTTGATTGCTCAGGTTTTACGCATCTCGTGTATGAGATGCACGGAGTGACGATCCCGCGCGACGCCGACGCACAGGCACGGGCCGGCACGGCGGTGGCACGCGCCGACCTGCAGCCTGGAGATCTGATTTTCTTTGCACAGAACAATTTCGTGCACCACGTAGGCATCTACATCGGCAACAACCTCATGCTGCACGCGCCACAGACCGGCAGTGTGGTTTCGGTCGTATCGCTATCGGCGCAACCGTATGCGAGCGAGTACGCCGGTGCTCGGCGTTACTTGCACTAGCTGCGTGGTGTGGCTGTTCGCCTGGCCACGCTTGGCGAGCGGCGGATCTTTGTCGTGGCGCGCGGAAAGCGGGATCGCTCCGGGTCTGCACGAGGAATCCGGACGCTGTAACGACAACCACATCCAGTCATTTTGGGCGCCGGTTTTTTTCAGGCGCGACACTCAAGGACCGGCGTCCGTTCGGCCTAACGCGAGTGTGTGGCGACGAAATGATTAGCAGTGACTAGGCTCGTCTGGGAGTACAGGCTCATCTCGGTGACACGTTCGGCCAGCAGGGAGGTAGCGATGAAGACCAACGACGTGGTCGCTGACGGATTCGGTCGAGTGCGCGACATTGTGCACGGCGTCGT
>Ga0070658_10005453_pt1 | contig 10313 bp, 9 predicted proteins | sample KBSC13metaG_FD_64664 | JGI IMG/M metagenome (GOLD analysis project Ga0070658, IMG submission 64664) | Corn rhizosphere microbial communities from Kellogg Biological Station, Michigan, USA - KBS C1-3 metaG | ecosystem: Host-associated > Plants > Roots > Rhizosphere > Soil ... | reverse complement strand
TCGATACCAACAGCGCCTGGATGGCCCAGGAACTTAACAGGGCCGGATTCTGGGTAAACCGGAGGCTGGCAGTCGGCGACCGGCGTGAGGCCATCCTTGCAGCGCTGGATGGCGAGTCTAAAGTTTCGGAAATCATTCTGATTACCGGAGGACTTGGACCCACCTCCGACGACATTACCAAACCCCTTCTCTGCGAATATTTCGATACAGGACTTGTAGTGGATCCCCAGGCACTGGAAAACGTAAAAAATATATTTGAAAAAATTCTGAAACGCCCGCTCACGGAAACCAATCTCAGACAGGCTGAAGTACCTGCCTCTTGCAAAGTGATACAGAACCGCCGTGGTACGGCACCCGGGATGGTATTTGAAAAAGAAGGAAAGATATTCATTTCGATGCCCGGCGTGCCGCACGAAATGAAGGGTATGATGACGGAAGCAGTAATTCCCCTGCTGATTAAACGCTTCAAACCGGAACATATCGCCCACCGTACACTGCTGACTGCCGGCATCGGTGAGTCCACCCTGGCTGATCATATCGGATCTTTTGAAAGATCACTGCCTCCGCATGTGTCATTGGCCTATCTTCCCAACTACGGCATGGTGAGACTCCGGCTCACGGCGAGGTCCCAGCAGGGTGAAGCGAATAATGAAGAAATCGACAGGCTTTTTGCCGATCTCAAGTCGCGGGTCGGCGAATGGCTGGTGACGGATGAAGACATTCCCATTGAGGACGCTCTTGGAAGACTGCTGAAGGAACGAAAGAAAACGGTGGGTACTGCAGAAAGCTGCTCGGGCGGACTGGTAGCGCGCCAGATCACTTCTGTTCCAGGTTCAAGTGTTTATTTTAAAGGGTCGGTGATCGCCTATTCAAATCAGATTAAAAAATCCCTTCTGGGTGTTGACCCGGCCATCCTCGATGAACATGGAGCGGTCAGTGAGGAGACAGTTCGTGCGATGGTGAAGGGCGCGATCCGTTTGCTTGATACTGATTTCGCGGTTGCCACATCGGGGATTATGGGTCCTGACGGAGGATCTGAAAAAAAGCCGGTGGGTACTGTCTGGATTGCTGCGGGAGATAAGGACCGGATCATAACCCAGAAACACTGGTTCCGTTTCGACCGCCAGCGAAATACAGAGCTGACTGCAGCCAATGTGCTGAACTTGTTAAGAAGATTTATTTTGTCACAGTCAGGGGAAGCTGGCGGAAATGACTTAAAAAATTAATCAATACTTTTGAGTGGTATAAAAGAACTTCTTTCATGGCGATTGTAGATCTGTTAATGCCGAAAATGGGTGAGAGCATCATGGAGGCTACCATCCTCAAATGGAATAAGAAGCCCGGCGATCACATTCAACAGGATGAATCGCTCCTGGAAATTGCCACCGACAAGGTTGACAGTGAAGTTCCTTCCACCACAGCAGGCATTGTAAAAGAACTGTTGTTTGCTGAAAACGATGTTGTTCCGGTGGGAGCCGTCATTGCCCGGATCGAGAGCGAAGTGCATTCCGCCCACATCCCTGAAAACATTCCTGCCCCCGCTCCCCGGGAAGAAAAGTCTGTGACAGCAGAAGAGTCTGTCCGGAGCGAACCATCCCGTGGACCGGCGGTAAGAGAATTCGCGCCAACCAATGGATATAAGAATTATCAGGGAACTGAAGCATCGTCCGGAAACCGGTTCTATTCCCCGCTTGTTCTGAATATTGCCAGTAATGAAGGCATTTCCATGACAGAACTGGAAAGAATTTCAGGAACGGGTAATGAAGGAAGGGTCACCAAAAAAGATATCCTTTCTTATGTGAGCCGTCGTAAGGAAGGAAACGGATTTCAGTCAGAACCGGAAACGGAAACAAGCCAGGAAAGACCCTCTTACGCTTCGGACAAGAGCCGTCCCGCAGAACCTGTTTTCCAGGTCAGCGGCAATGTGGAAATCCAGGAAATGGACCGTATGCGGCGCCTGATCGCGGACCACATGGTCCGCAGCAAACAAACGAGTCCGCACGTAACAAGCTTTTCTGAGGCTGACGTTACAAACCTCGTGGTCTGGAGGGAAAAGGAAAAAGAAGAATTTGAAAAAAGGGAAGGCACTAAACTCACACTTACCCCCTTGTTTATTGAAGCGATTATAAAGTGCATTAAGAAATATCCGCTGATCAATAGTTCGGTGCAGGGTGACAAGATCATTTTGCGAAAAGACATTAATATCGGCATGGCAACGGCGCTTCCCTCCGGAAGCCTGATCGTACCGGTGATCCGGAATGCCGACAATTATAATCGAGTCGGTCTTGCCCGTCAGGTAAACCAGCTGGCTTCCAATGCCCGCGCCAGTAAACTTAAACCGGAAGATATCCAGGATGGAACTTTTACGCTCACCAACGTAGGTGTATTTGGAAGCCTCATGGGTACACCTATCATTAACCAGCCACAGGTCGCAATCCTCGCCGTCGGGGCCATCAAAAAAAGGCCCGTCGTGATTGAAACAGAACAGGGCGATGCCATCGGCATCCGGCATATGATGTATCTGTCCATGAGTTACGATCATCGCATCATCGACGGCAGCCTTGGCGCGGGTTTCCTCACAGCCGTTGCAAAAGAACTGGAGAATTTCCAGGGATAAAAAGCTTAAAATCCTGCTTTACAATACATCTGGATACCGTCCGGCGGTAATTCCACTGCCTTCTTCCACACAGTTCCGATACCAATTTCCGGGTTCTGCCGTTCTTATTTAGAGAACTTTTTACTGGAAGTTTCGTAAATTCCATTACTACTAAACCAAGTACGATGAAAACGCTTTCCGAAACCTGGTTCGCCGATGGTTATATTGACTTCGAACTAAAGAAATACACCCTTCTTGCCTACCTCCAGGAAATCACAAGGAATTTCCGTCAAAATAAGCTCTACCCGCAACTGGCCGATGTTATCTTCCACTATAACAACCTGGTAGCCTTCAGGGAAAACAAAAAGTTTCTGCAGGAACAGTTCCCCAAGAAACTGACGGGACTTCAGATGGAAAGAATCCAGCTGCTGTATGAGCAGCTGATTCAGGATGATGAACTTATGCGGGAGCTTGAAGACATCATTGAATATTCAGCCAGACATATGAAGGAGGCGATCACCAGCGGTACTGAAATCTATGAATTTGTCGAAGAAAAAATAACCATTCACCCCGTGGGAATCATGCCGATGACCTCGAAGGAAGGTTATTTCCTGCTGAACGGAGGTCCGGTAGCGGAGACAAGGGCATATCATTATACCCTGAGTTTTTTTGAAAAACATGATGAGAAATACCGAAGCATCCGAACGGAATATATCGACAGCTGGTCGAGAGGCTTTACCAATACGTATGAACAAATTAAATCAGAGCTGCTGATCCGAAAGCCGGATATTCCCCATCCCGCAGTATATGCGATTGAGACGCCGTTAAAATTCCCTCTCGACGAAACCCTGCTTCCGGTAGCAAAGAGAAGCCTTGTGCGCTATATTACGACCAATGCAGCCTGAGAAGCTTCTTCTTAACTGAACTGTCCCCCGCCTGCTGATTTCCTCACCCTCATGGTTTGCAGGATCACGGAGGCTATGATAAGGGCGAACCCCAGGTAAAATCCATGATTTAATTCCCTGTCTTCGCGGTAGATGAGAAAGGCCAGGACCACACCGTAGATGGGTTCGAGATTATAAGTGAGGTTAACAGTGAATGCGGGGATAATCCGCAGCGCTTTCATAAACAGTTCATACGCCACAACAGTACACAATATACCCAGAATGAGAAGCCATCCCCAGTCTGCCAGTGATGGCAGCAGCCTGTCTACCGGCTGGTAGTGAAAATAAACAGGCATCAGCAGGGTAATAAAAAGAAATCCTCCGCTAAGCTGATATCTTGTTGTTGTTTCCGCATCAAGCCCTCTCATGATCTGCCGGTTGAAAATTGGAAAAATGCTGGCGAGAAAAGCTGAAAACAGGGAAACTGCGATTCCCAGTTTGTATTTCGGATCGAAATGGAAGACTATACTGATGCCGGCAATGGCGAGAAGTCCCAGCAGAACTTCCATCCAGTCGAATTTTGTCCGTAGCATGGGAGGTTCCAGGATCGCTGTGAAAAACCCCATGGCGGAGATACAGATAACGCCGGTGGATACGTTCGACAGGCGTATACCCGCATAAAATGTTACCCAATGCATGGCCAGTATACATCCTACGCCTGAAGCCTGCAGAATTTGCCGGCGTGTGCCTCCCGGCATTTTATCGCGGTACAGCCACATGATCCAAAGCACCACACAGGTTATCGCCATGCGGTACCAGACCAGGACAGCTTCATTCAGTGTAATAAGGCGTCCGAGCACGCCGGTAAAGCCCGCGAGAAAAACAGCAATATGTAATTGGAGAAAAGCTCTTTTCATCAGGATGGCAAAGAAAGATTATTTTCCTTCTACTACCATCTTGTTGGAGAAGTGGCTAAGGGAGTCCTTGGCCGTTGTTTTTGTAACTCTTTTGCGATAGCTCTTGAACATCGACTCCCAGCGGAGTTTTAAGACGCCCAAAACACCTTCTTTCACGATGCCCTTGCTCATTTTGGAAGCGCCCAGCTTTCGGTCTTCAAAGATGATGGGAACTTCTTTTATTCTGAATCCGAGTTTCCAGGCTGCAAATTTCATTTCGATCTGAAAAGCATACCCCGTGAAATGGATTTCATCCAGGTTGATGGTTTCCAGAACTTCTTTCCGATAACAGACAAAACCAGCTGTCGGATCCTTTACCGGCATCCAGGTAATCAGCCTGGTATAGATCGAAGCTCCTCTGGACAGCATTACCCGGTTGAGGGGCCAGTTTACGTTGCCACCACCGGAAACGTACCGGCTGCCGATGGCCAGGTCCCCTCCATCCTCTTTACAGGCCTGATACAGGCGGGTCAGGTCCCTGGGATTATGGGAGAAGTCAGCATCCATTTCAAAAATGAATGCATAGCCATGGTGAACGGCCCATTTAAATCCATGTATATAAGCGGTTCCCAATCCCAGTTTTCCCTTACGGCTTTCGAGAAAGAGGCTTGAAGGATATTCCCGCTGGAGACTGCGGACGATATCTGCAGTACCGTCAGGTGAACTGTCATCCACGATCAGGATGTGAAACTCTTCTTTAAGGGAAAATACAGCCTCGATAATGGAAGCCACATTCTCCTTTTCATTGTACGTTGGTATGATGACAATCTTTTCCAATACAGTCAATTAACTAAAAAAATAAAGATTTTCCCGGTCTGAATTAACCGACCGTTTTATCTTTCTTCAGCATAGTGCGGTTGAAAATTTCAGTCAGTTTCTGCTTGGTGTGCATAGGAAAGTCCCCTTTCATCATCCAATCGTAGTACTGGGGCTCAGATTTTAAGACATCGGCAACCGGTCTTCCTTTGTGTTTCCCGAAGTTAAATATTTCTATTCCATTTTCCATGGAAAACCTGCGGGCAAAATCGACTAACTGCTCATCGCCGGTGAATTTCACAATGCTTTCCGGATCCGTTCCCAATTGGGGATAACGGCCGATCTGGGCAATCAGAATTTCAAGGGTGGCCTCGGCATCTGATTGTGCGCTGTGGGCGCCATCGTGTGTCTTATCGCAGTAGAACCGGTAAGCAGCCGAAAGGGTGCGCTGCTCCATCATATGAAATACCCTCTGAACGTCAATGAGTTTTCTTCCCTTCATATCGAGTTCGATGCCTACCCGGAGGAATTCCTCTACCAGGAGGGGTATGTCAAACCGGTTGGAATTGTACCCTGCCAGGTCTGAATGGTCAAGGAACTGGCGGAGCTCATTGGCTGCCTGGCGGAAGGTCTGGGCCTCCCTGACCATCTCATCAGTAATACCGTGGATATCAGAAGCCTGTTTGGGGATAGGAATTTCCGGATTGATATACTTATGCTTTACGAGTCTGGACCCGTCGGGCATGATCTTGACAATAGCTATTTCGACTATCCGGTCTGTTGAAAGATTGATGCCGGTGGTTTCCAGGTCAATAACCGCCAGGGGTTTGTTTAATGTAAGCATGAAAATTTTGGGTTAAGCAATGATTCCCTTTGCAAATTTAGCAAATCCCGGCCATCCTTCGTACCGGTACACCCTGCGTGGACGGTCCGATCGCGACAATTCTTATGCCGAACTGAGGGCAATACGGCGGTACATCTGTTGGAGACCCGGATTTGCAAATCCCGCTAAAAATATTTTAGCCTTATGGATTCACAAAATCTTTCTAAATGCCAGGAAACGCACTCTTTTCGATCTGCCTCTATTGCATTTACGGATTTTATTGTTTTATTTTGCTTCATTCCCAACCATCCTTAGAACATACCGGCGATCTTTACCCAGATTGAAATTTTCCGGTCCGTATCAACTGACTCAGTTCCATCAGAAGATAACAGCCATTGCCGGCTTTCCGCATCCCCTTGAATGACCTCATGATCTGCCTTAAAAAGGGCTTTATTATTAATTTAAAATACCCCAAGAAAATGAGAAAGACAGTTTTGATTATTGCTCTATGTACGCTGGTGGCTTCGGCAATGACCTCCTGTGCCAGCTATCGCAGTACAGGAAAATACGGATGTGAGTCCACCAAGGGCTACATCGGTTATGGCGCAACAAGATAAGATCTCCCCGTCCCGGCAAAGCCGGCAGGAAATCATATGATATTGTAAGCCCGGTACTTTGCTGTGCCGGGCTTTTTTTACGGTTCCTTGTACTATTTTGCACTCCCGTCCCTGTTCACGCCTAAACCAATGATTATGCGAAAAATTCTCCTTCTGCTGATCCCCGTTTTGAGTTTGTTCAAGTCAGGGCTTTCCCAGTCTTTTAAAGGCAGTTACACTTTCCAAAAAGCCGTCTATCCGACGGCTGCCGTACAGGTTCCCTATGATGAAGACAGGGTAACTGATGCCATAAAAGATTATATGCTGCGCAAGGGCTTCAAAGACAGCCACTACAAGGATTTCCTGGTTTTTCGTTCCGTGCCACTGGATGCATCGGGAACCCAGGCCGACCTGTATTTTAATATCAGCAGGAAAAGCCGTTCAGAAAAAGATATAACAATTGTCAACCTGCTCCCGGTAAAAAAGGGAGAAACGCTTACGCCTGCTGCAGAAGGAGACAGCAGTTATATTGGCCTGTCGCAGGCTTTTATTGACACAATGATCAGACAGATCCATAGTTATTCTCTCAACCAGGAAATTATTGAGGCGCAAAAAAATCTGGATAAAACAAGCTCCAAACTAACCGATCTGAAAAACGATTCCGGCGATATTGCAAAAAAGATCAGGAGTTATGAAGCCGATCTGGAAAAAAATAAAAATGACCAGGCGTCCCAGACAAAAGTGATCAGTTCAACTGCAACGGGCGACCAGGATGCGTTAAGCAAAGCGCATAAGAAGATGGACAAGCTGCTCGACAACCAGGCCGATTACGAAAAAAAGCTCCGCAACTACAAGGCAGATCTCGAGCAAAATACGAAGGACCGCCAGACCCAGCAGGCTCTTTATGAAAAAGAGAGCGAAGTGTTGGCGGCCCTTAAACAACGATATCAGAACGTGGGGACAACGAAATAGAAACCCTAGGTTGCCCAGGCCTTGTCTCCTTTCTTGTAAGGAATACAACCTTCATAACGGCCCGGTACAGCTACATAGCGCAGGGCTTTGGTAGCGCCCGGTTCGGAGGTGAAATAACCCCAGATGGTCAATTCCTTGAACATACGGAAATAGTGCGGAGGATCTGTAGGCTTTTTGGATGCCGTATATTCCTTCTGTTCCTTGTCCAGTTCTATGAGGAGTTTTTTCCGTTCTTCCGGCGTGCTGTCAAGGAAGGGTTTTCCGTTCATTTTCTTTGACGCCTCATTCAGTTTAGTCATCCCGTCGATGAAAATCTGCTGCTCTTTCTGTTCGTAGCAGTCCCTCACGATCACGTGCATGAATTCACCGATCTTGGCTTCTTTGGCACCCGGCGTGGTGGTGGCAGGTATAATGGTCTCGCCCACTTCGTCAAGAAAAGAGATATCATCAGGTGAAAAATCAATTCCTGCTGAACCTATTTTCCTGTCTGCATTCACGCATCCCGATAAAAAAGCTTCCGCCCCGATGATGGTGCCTCCCAGCAGCAGCGCAACGGATGACAATGCTTCCCTTCTGTTCATGATTTCTTTATTTTTTTGTCCTTATAAATATAGTGATTTCAAATTCCTGGTTTACAGATTTCCTTTTTTCAATTCGCTGACTGCATGATCCGCCGCCCTTGCCGTAAAGGCCATATAGGTAAGCGAAGGATTCACACAGGAAGCGGAAACCATGAAGGAACCGTCTGTGACAAACACATTGGGCGCATCCCATATCTGATTGTACTTGTTCAACACCGAGGTTTTCGGATCCTTACCCATGCGGGCGGATCCCATTTCATGAATACCACGTCCAAGGGTTCCGTCGCCTTCGCGGCCCTTTACATTCTTCGCACCGGCAGCCGTCAGCATCTCGATGGCATCATTGAGCATGTCCTTGCGCATCTTCTTTTCGTTCTCCTTGTATTCGACGTCGAAAGCCAGCACATTTAGTCCCCACTTGTCCTTTTTCGTTTTATCGAGTGTGATCTTGTTATCGTGGTAAGGAAGGGTTTCTCCGAATCCGCCGATATTCAGTGTCCAGGGACCCGGTTCACTCAGCGCATCTTTCAGGTCTGCTCCTATGGCCACTTCCTCGGCAGAGCGCTGATATCCCGAACGGCTTCCACCGCCCTGGTAACCAAAACTGCGGAGATAGTCCCTTTTGTCGCCGCCCACATTGCGGAACTGAGGGATGTAAATGCCATTGGCTCTTCTTCCAAAATAATATTTGTCATCGAAACCCTCTACGGTTCCGCCCGCGCCCACACCAAGGTGATGATCCATGATATTATGACCCAGTTCTCCGCTGCTGCTGCCCAGACCGTCCGGCCAGATATCTGTTGCGGAATTCATGAGTATCCAGGCGCTGTTCAGTGTGGATGCATTCAGGAAGATAACTTTCGCATAGTAGGTGTAGGTTTTATTGGTTTCACCATCCAGCACTTCCACACCTGTAGCCCTTTTCTTGTCTTTGTCGTAAAGAATTTTTGTGACAATGGCCCAGGGACGAAGTGTGAGGTTTCCGGTTTTCATTGCTGCCGGATATGTAGAAGACTGCGTACTGAAATAGGCGCCAAAGGGACAGCCCAGCCAGCATTTGTTTCTGAACTGACAGTTACTTCTTCCCGGTAAGGGTTCCGTGATATTGGCGGTTCTTCCGATGATCACGTGACGCTGTCCGTTAAACAGTTTTTTCATCCTGTCGGAGAAATCCTTTTCGACACAGGTCATATCCATGGGGGGCATGAACTGACCGTCCGGCAGGATTTCCAGACCGTCGCGGTTACCGCTGATGCCTGCAAATTTTTCCGCGTGGTCGTACCAGGGTGCGATCTCACGATAACGTACGGGCCAGTCTACGCCGATTCCTTCTTTTGCGTTGGCTTCGAAATCATGGTCGCTCCACCGGTAACTTTGACGGCCCCACATCAGGGAGCGTCCGCCCACGTGATAGCCGCGGAACCAGTCGAATCTTTTTATTTCTGTATAGGGGCTTTCGCGGTCGTCCACCCAGTAGTCGAGGTTAATTTCATTCAGCGGGTAATCTCTTTTCAAAACAGGATAATCCTTGATCATTTCCTGCGTCCGCCTTCCGTGATGAGGAAAATTCCAGGCCTCCTTATTGGCATTCACATAATCTTTTACATGTTCAATATTTTTACCTCTTTCCAGCATGATGGTTTTAAGACCTTTTTCACAAAGCTCCTTGGCGGCCCATCCACCGCTAATCCCCGAGCCAATTACAATTGCGTCATAAACATTGTCTGCCATGTATTGTCTTTTTGATTATTGATTTCAACATCAGATATTCCTACACGTCGCATACGATAACTGCCTTCTGAAGGGAAGCAATCTTATCTGTTTCCGTAGGAATGAATTCCTGGGCCACATATCCCTTAAAACCGGTGTCCACGATAGCCTTCATAATGGCCGGATAATACAGCTCCTGGCTCTCATTGATCTCGTGCCGGCCGGGCACACCCGCCGTGTGGTAATGACCGATATAATCATGGTTGTCGCGAATGGTTCGTATCACATCCCCTTCATCGATCTGCATATGGTAGATATCGTAAAGCAATTTAAAATTGGGGCTGTTCAGCTTTTTACAAAGTGCAACACCCCATGACGTACGGTCGCACAAATAATCTTTATGATCGACTTTACTGTTGAGCAGTTCCATCTGGATCGT
>Ga0070658_10005451_pt1 | contig 10315 bp, 10 predicted proteins | sample KBSC13metaG_FD_64664 | JGI IMG/M metagenome (GOLD analysis project Ga0070658, IMG submission 64664) | Corn rhizosphere microbial communities from Kellogg Biological Station, Michigan, USA - KBS C1-3 metaG | ecosystem: Host-associated > Plants > Roots > Rhizosphere > Soil ... | reverse complement strand
GTTCTACGTGCCGCGCTCGCATCCGGACAAGATCGACGTGAACGTGCGCTGTCTGGCCGGCGTCGATCCGACGCTGCTACGGCCGCGGCCCTTCGACGGCCGCAACTGGGAGGCGACCATGGCGGCGCGGGGGGCCGAGCCAGCCGCCTGAGGCGAGCCAGCGCCGCCGCATCGACATCGCGGCGACGGTGCGTCCGCCCGGCGCAAGAGGGGCAGCGCCGCTGCGCCATGCGTCGCTGATACAATCGGCCACGGCGCCTCTCTAGCTGGGCGGCCCGTCCGCCGAGATCCTCGCCATGGCCCAGGCTCGCTCCCCCAGGCTCTGCTGGTCGCTGCTGCTGGCGCTCGCGCTCGGCTGCACGACGTCGGGCGGCGCCTCGGATGGCGGCGCTGGGGGCGATACGTTCGGGTCGGGCGGCGCGTCGTCTCCGGGCGGGGGCCCCGCGGGCGGCGGCGGCAGCGCGGCGGGCGGCGGCACGAAGGGGAGCGGTGGCGCGCCCGCGACCGGCGGCACCGCGACCAGCTCGGGCGGCGCGAAGGGCAGCGGTGGCGTGAAAGGCAGCGGCGGCGTGAAGGGCAGCGGAGGCATGTCTGCCGCCGGCGGCGGCGGTCACACGAGCACCGGAGGTCAAGCCGGCACAGGCGCCGGCGGCGCCGGAGGAACGACCGCCCCGTGCAAGCGCGGGATCGCCAGCAACACCGCGCCCATCGCCGGCCTTCGTCCGGGCGTGGGCTGGTGGTACGACTGGTCCAACCAGGGCAACCCCGGCACCAGCGGCGTCGAGTTCGTACCGATGATGTGGGGCAGCAGCTCGCTGAACAGCGCCATCCCTTCGTCCTCGAAGTTCCTGCTGACCTTCAACGAGCCGAACTTCCACGCCCAGTCGAACCTGACGGCCGCCCAGGCCGCCGGTTACTGGCCGCAGATCGAGGCGAAGGCAGCCGGCCTGCCCGTCGTCGGTCCGGGCATGAACTACTGCGGACCCGACTCGGCCTGCAACGGCACCAGCCCCTACCAGTACCTGAAGGACTTCTTCGCCGCCTGCGCCGGCTGCCAGGTCGATTACGTGGCGGTGCACTGGTACAACTGCGACCTGCCGTCGTTGAAGGACTACCTGGAGCCGGGCGGCAACCTGGAGGGCTTCGAGCAGTTCGGCAAGCCCATCTGGCTGACCGAGTTCTCGTGCGACACGACCGCCTCGAAGGCGGAGCAGGAGGCGTACCTGCGCGCCGCCGTCCCCTACCTGGAAGGCAACCCGCGCGTGTTTCGCTACGCGTGGTTCAGCGCCAGCAACATCCCCAACGCCCAGCTGCTGAACAGCGACGGCACGCTGACCCCGCTGGGCCAGGTGTACGCCGGCCTGCCCGGCGGCTGCGCGCCCTGATCGGCCGGCGCGGCGCGAATCCCGCGCGCCCTATTGGATGTGGGGCCCTTCTGCGCTACGAAGAGTCCGCGACACCGGATTGTCGGTTGCGCCTCCCCGCAAAATAGATAGGAACACACGATGGCCACCGAGCTTCCCGTCCTGGAATTCGTCGTCGGCAACTACAAGAACTTCAACGCCCGCGCCACCCGCGACGCCATCGTCGCCTACTGGCGCCACATCGAGAAGGGCGGCCGGATGTTCTGGGCGGTGGCGGGCGCGATGTCGTCCGCGCAGCTGGGCATCACGCTGGCGCCGGCCATCCGCGCCGGCCTGATCCACGGCCTGTCCGTGACCGGGGCGAACCTGGAAGAGTCGCTGTTCCGCCTGGTGGCGCACCACCACTACAAGGACTTCCCCGAGTATCGCTACTTCACCAAGGACGACGACACGCGCATCCTGAACGACCGCATGCGCCGGGTCACCGACACCAGCATCCCCGAGGACGAGGCGTTCCGCGCCGTCGAGCAGTACATCGTCCCCATGTGGAAGCGCGCCGCCGCGCAGAACCAGCGCCGCTTCTGGCACGAGTACTTCTTCGAGCTGATCCAGGCCATCGACCCCAAGCTGTACCAGGGCAGCGCCGACGAGTGCTGGCTGCTGGCCGCCGCCCGCGCCAAGCTGCCCATGGTCGTCCCCGGCTACGAGGACTCGACGTTCGGCAACATCTTCGCCTCGCACGTGAAGCACGGCGACGTGGGCGCCCAGATCGCGAAGTCGGGCATCGAGTACATGGCCGAGTTCTACGACAACTACCGCGAGCTGTCGGCCGGCGCGGGCGTGGGGTTCTTCCAGATCGGCGGCGGCATCGCCGGCGACTTCCCCATCTGCGTGGTGCCGTCCATCAAGTACGACCTCGAGCAGCCGGTGAAGCCGTGGGCCTACTTCTGCCAGATCTCGGACTCGACGACGTCGTACGGGTCGTACTCGGGCGCCACGCCCAACGAGAAGATCACCTGGGACAAGCTGACGGCCGAGACCCCGATGTTCGTCATCGAGTCGGACGCCACCATCGTGGTGCCGCTGGTGCTGCGGGCGCTGCTGGAGTGCAAGGCGCACCCGCAGGCCGCGAACGCGCTGCTGGGTGCGTGAGCGGCGTCAGCGACGGCGCAGCAACGCGATCAGCCCCCGAAACGGGTGGACCTGCTGGCGCAGGAACGCCCGCAGGCCCAGCACGTCGGCGTAGCCACCCTCGACGGGGAAGCCCGGGTCGACCACGCCCGTCTCGGGATAGACGGTGGCGTCGCGGTTCAGCGTGCCGAACAGGCGATCCCAGACGCTGAAGATCACGCCGAAGTTCTGATCCTCGTGCTCGGGGCGCAACGAATGGTGCAGCCGGTGCGACTGCGGCGTGACCAGCAGGTAGCGCAGCCACCCCAGGTTGCTGCGCACGTTCGCGTGATAAAGCCGCGTGTACCAGGCCGCGGCCACCACGTAGGCCCCCGTCTCCAGCGACGGCACGCCCAGCACCAGCAACGGCAGCGCCTGGATGGCCATGGCCACCAGCCCATCCACCAGGTGCACGCGCTCGTTGGTCCACTGGTTCATCTGGCGCTGCGCGTGGTGCACCTCGTGAAACAGCCAGAACGCGCGCACCTTGTGGCGGATGAGGTGGTGCAGCCAGGCCAGGAAGTCGCCGGCCATGATGCCCAGCAGCAGGCGCAGCCACAGCGGCCGCGCCGGCAGCGCGCCGCCGCCCAGAAAACGCAGGTGGTGCTCGTACGCGTCGCGCAGCGCGTGCCAGGCCCAGCCGCTGAGCGCGACGAAGGCGCCGATCGTCGCCAGGTACCAGAGCAGATCGTGCACGAAGGACGGCGACAGCGCGGACTGCTGCGCATGAACGGGCCACGCCCACTCGGCAAACAGGATCGCCGCCGTGGCCAGATAGAAGGCCGGCGACAGAAAGACATGGCCCAGCCACTGGTTCACCGCGAACGCCAGGGGCGCCGGCAGCGGGCCCGCCAGGGCGTCGATCATCTGCTGGCGGGCGGCGTGATAGCCGGCGACGTCGATCGCCAGGCCCCGCACCCGCAGCAGGACCACGAACAGGGCCGCCAGGCCCACGCCCACCGCCGCCACCGCCAGCGCCGCCAGCAGGGCGCCGCGGCGGCGCTGCTCGACCGCGGTGACGGGGTCGGGCAGACCGGCAGCGACGCTGGGGACGGCGCTCACGTGGCGGCCTCCCAGCAAGCGGCCGGCATTTCTTCCGGTCCGAAGTCCGGCCAGTCCAGCAACTCGGCGAGCAAAGCCTGCCACTGTCGATCGCACTGCCGCTGGTCGAAGAATCTTTCGGCCAGCGAGCGCGCCCCCGCACCCAGCTCGCGTCGATGGGTCTCGCTGGCCGCCAGCGCGAGCAGGTGACGCGCGCACCCCTGGGCGTCGTCGGGATCGAACAGATAGCCCGACTGGCCAGGAACGACGAGCTCCGGCGCCGAACCCACCGGTGACGCCAGCAGCGGCAGGCGCGAGGCCGCCGCCTCCATAAGCACCAGCCCGGCGGTCTCCGTGTGACTCGACAGCACCGCCACGTCGGCGGCCCCTAGCCACGACGGAACGTCGCCGTGGTGGCCCACGAACAGCACCCGTTCGGCAACGCCCAGCGCGGCGGCGCGCGCGCGCAGCCCTGCGGCGTATCCCGCGTGCTCGGGGCTGGTGTCACCCAGGCAGACGAGGACGATGCGCGCCCCTTCGCGCCCCGCGATGGCCAGGGCCCGCAGCAAGACGTCGTGGTTCTTGACGGGGTCGATGCGCGCCACGTGCAGGACCATCACGTCCTCCACCGGAATGCCGTGGCGCCGCCGGAAGTGGGCCCGCTCGGCCTGGCCACGGCGGGCGCGGCCGTGACGCTCGAGATCGACGCCGTAGTTGATGACGCGCAGCCTGTGGCGTGGATAGCCGAGCGCGGCCAGCTCGTCACGCGCGGCCAGGCTGGGACAGATGGCCACCGCCCCCGACAGGCCCAGCCCCCGCAAGGCGAGCGAGCGCATCACCTGCCGGCGCCCCTGCGCGCGCACCGAGAAGTTGCACACCCACACCAGCCGGCTGCCGGTGCCGGCCGCCGCCAGCGCGCCGCGGAACGCCGCCGCGAACGTCATCGCGACGCACGCGCCCACGTCCTGCTGCCGCAGCCAGCGGCGCAGCGCCAGCGTGTTCCGCAGCAGCGAGAGCGCATCGGCCCCGCGGAGCCGCCGGGGAAAGTCGAAGGTCGCCACGCGGTCGAACTGTGACCAGGCCGGGGTAGCCTCTGGCCGGGAGCATCCGAACAGCAAGCCCAGGTCCACACGCACGTGCGACGCCGCCATGCGCGACAGTCGCTCCAGCACCGCTTCCCCGCCGCCCCGCAGGTGCGGGTCCTCGTGCAAAAAGGCGAGACGCGAGGCGAGACGTGGCCGGCCCTGGTCCGTCACCCCGATCTATTAACACCTCCTCGCCGCGCGCAGGGAGCGGAGCGACGATCAATCGGCCAGGGTGCGGTATTCCTCGGTCAACAGATAGCCGTTGCCCATGTTCGTGGCACGCGCCAGGGCGTAGTAGTTCGAGTACCGGAACTCGGCGCTGGACTGGCGCAGGGCGCCCGCCGCCAGATAGGCCGGCCCCGCTTCGCCGCCTTGATTGGTGGGCGGACCGGCCGCTCGCGTCACCTGCGCCGTCACCAGGCTGAAGGCTTCGCTGATCGCCCGCGGCCGGCTGTCGCGCGACAGGGCGACCAGGGACAGCAGCTGATCTCGTGCGCCGAAGGTGAACCACAGCTCGCGGGCCGGGCCGCCAGCCGTGTCCGACAACATCAGGGCCCGCACCTGGCGGCAGACCAGATCGGCCGCCGCGCCGGGGCCGCAGTCGACCCCGTGCGCGGCCATCGCCGCCAGCACGTCGGCGCGTCGGGTCTGCCCCAGCGCGAACCCCAGCGCCGGGCGGGACGGCGCCGGCGCCGTCCCCCGGTGGCTCGCCGCCCAGCGCGAGGCGGCCTCTTCCCGCTGGCGCGGCGTGACCTTGCGGTCGTATCCCAGGGGACAGGAGCCGGGATGCACGGCCCTGCCCATCAGCGCCAGCAAGGGCCGGCCGGCCCGCGTGTGGGCAAACCCCATCACGCCCACGAACAGCGCCAGCACGCCACCCAGACCGACCAGCGCGCGCACGATCGGACGCCTGCTGTGAAAGGCAGTCATGGCAGGGCTCATTTACCGACGATGGAGGCCTTGAACGTCGGATCGGTCACCACGGGCGCGAAGCAGCTGCTGACGTCCGTCGCCGGCACGCCGCTGCCTGTCAGCGCCGGGACGACCACGTTCGCGATGAAGTAGTCGAACTGGGCGCTGCTGATCCCCAGGCCCGCGTGCGCGGCGACCATGTCCTGCACGCCGCTGTACGTGACGCCGTCGGTGTACGTGATGCTGGTGGGACCGCCGTACGCGTACACGAGGAAGGCGGCCAGCTTTCCCTTGAAGGTGGCCGCCGGATCCGTCGTCGAGGGGGGCACGCCCGTACCGATCTTCGTGAACGAGTCACCCAGGTTCACCGTGCCGTTGGCTCCCAGCTCGGCGAACACGTTGGCGACGATCGCTTCATTGACGGCGACGAACGCGGCGGCGCCGTAGGTATCGAAGGCGTCCTTGCCGCTGCTGGTGCACTTCAGCGCCGCGCCGGGCGCGGCGCTGGCGGGCGTCTTGTTGTCGTCGTCGCTGCAGGCCAGGCCGGCGCTGAGACTGAGCGCGACGGCGATCAAGGAGATGACTTTGGACATGTGGGAACCCCTTCCGTGGTTGGGCGCTGCATCCGGCCCCAGGCGAGGGGCGCGTCTACATGAAGAACGCTTCACTCACGGATACGCGGGGGAACCGACAACGGATCTCCACAATCACCGCCAGGGCCGAAAGGCCTGGTTTCCACGGGCGCAGCTCCCCCGTCGGTGAGCCGCCGGTAACACACACCACTTGTGCGTTACCGGCGCTTCCCTGTGCGGTCGCTGGGCACGCACCCGGCGGGGCTTGAACGCGCCGCCGACAAAACGGTTACAGCTTCACGGAGCCGGTGTGGCGTTCGTCGTCGTCCGAGGGCGGGCGCGTGCCCGTGACGTACGCCTTGGCCGACTCGAACAGGTATTTCAGGCCCGTCCCGCCCGAGATGTCCCAGTACGAGGCCTCGCGCGGCTCGACGATCAGAATGCTCAGCGACGGGTCGTCCTTGCCCTTGGGAAACCAGATCTTCCAGTCCTCGGCCCACAGGCGATCGATCAGCGCGCGATCGCGCGTCACGCGCGCCCGGCCCGTCAGCGAGATGAACTGCCGCTTGTCCTGCAGGCTGACATTCACCTCGGCGTCGCTCTGCAGGTCGGCGACCTTGCCCGAGTCGATCGCGGTCGAGAAGTACAGCACCTCGTCGCCCGGGTCGTGCCCCTTCTTCGCGATGGCCAGCGGCCGCGAGCGCAGCCCGTCGGGGCCGTGCGTGACCAGCATGGCGGTGTCGAACTCCGCGATCAGCTTGCGCAACCGGTCGCGCTTCTCCTGGTCGGAAATCTTCTCGGACATGGGTGACCTCCGCCGGCAGTGCCTTGCATGTCCCCTGCCAGGCCCGGGGTCACCCGACCGCGCCGGCGCCGGGCGCGACCCGGGAGACGACCCGGGACACGACCCACGACACGACGTCGGCGATGACGCGATCGCGCTCCGGCTCCATGAACAGCTCGTGATACAGCTCGGGGTAGCGGCGCTGCTGCAGCAGGTCCGGCGGCGCGGCGCCGGCGAAGGCGTCCTGCGCCGCCGTCGACACGATCCGATCTTGACCGGCGGTCAACAGCAGCGTGGGTACCGGCAGCGCCGGCGCCGCGGCCAGGACGCGCCGCTCGGCTTCCTCGGCCGTCTTGAACCAGCGCGCCGTGGCGACGTGATGAACCAGCGGATCCCGCTGGAACGCCGCGCGAATGACGTCGTTGCGCGAGACCATGGCGGCCGTGATGCCGTTGGGCACGGCCACGCGGGGAAACAGCGGACCGAAGACCGCGTTCACCACGCGCTTGTACCAGGGGATGGGGACGATGATCTGCAGCATGGGCGTGGCGGCCACCGCGCAGGCGGGCAGCGGGCGATCGGCGCGCGCGCCCGACAGCAGGTAATCCAGCGTGACGGCGCCCCCCTGGCTGTGACCGATCAACACGAACGGAACGCCGGGGAACGGCTCGCGCGCCCGCGCCACCACTCGGCCCAGATCGTCGGCGTAGTCGGCGAAGTCACGCACGTAGCCGCGCTGGCCCGTCGAATGGCCGTGCCCGCGGGCGTCGTACAGCGTGACGGCGCAGCCTGCCTCGACGAACGCCTGCGCCAGGTGGCGGAACGGCGCGCCGTAGGACGAAAAGCCGTGCGTGAACACCACCACCGCGCGCGGCGCGCCGGCGGGCACGAACTGCTCCAGGTGCAGCCACTCGTCGTCGGGCGTATGCAGCAGATCCTCGCGCTGGGGCGGTGGCGCCCCGATGGGCCGGCCGCCGTCGTCGGGCACACCCGCCGAGCGCATCACGGCCCGTCACCCCGCCGCTTCGTCCGCGCGATGCTCATCGCCGCGACGATACGCCAGGGGCGGCCCTTTCGTCAGTCATCGCCGCCCCGGGCGCCGTGCATTTGACGAAGGCCCGGCGACCTCGTTAGTTCCAGGGGAACGAAGGTCCCTGTACGGCAAGGAGACACGCATGCCCGCATCCCAAGCTTCCCCGCTGGCCCTGGCGACCCCGGTGCCCCGCCGTCGACTCTGGACGGCGCTCGCCCTGACGCTGCTGCTCGCGCCCCGGCTCGCCACGGCGGACGACAAGGCGCCGCCGGCCAGCACGGGCAACAAGACGGGCAATCAAACGGGCAACAAGACGGGCAGCAGCTCGGGCAGCGCCAGCGGGGGCAACTCGGTCGCCGACGGCTTCCGCAGCCTGGGCCAGCAGATCTCCGATCCCAGGACGCTGGATCGCATCAAGGGGCACGAGCAAGAGTTCGAGAAGAACGTGCAAGGCACGCGCGATCAGCAGCGCAAGAGCCACCCCGGCGAGCTGCGCGCCACCGACGCCACCGACATGGCGAACGATCCGAAGATGGGCGGGCAAGGCAAGACGCGCGGCGGCTCCAAATCCACGACGACCACGACCACGACCACCAGATCCGCCCCGGCGAAGACCGCCGTCAAGCCGACCAGCCAGGGTGGCGGCACCCCCCCGGCCGCTCAGGCTCCGCCCAGGGCGCCTGCGCCAGCCGCTACACCAGCCAGGTAGTTGCCCCGCCTCTCATGATGGAGGGCCCTCGCCTACTGCGCGGCGATCCACGCCAGCACGCACGCCATGTCGGCGCTGCTGAGCGCCATTGCCGCGAGCGGCATCTGCGCGCCACAGGGGGGATGCGCGGACAGCTTCGTGTACAGCAGGCTGGTCTCGGGGCTGGCCGGGTTGGCCAGCAGGCCGGAGCACTCCGTGCCGTTGACGCCCACGACGCGCGCGGCGACGCCGGCCGACACCAGGTCCAGGTTCTGCTGGGGCGCGACGGCGCCGTGACAGCCACTGTTGCCACACTGCGGTTGGAAGATGCGCATCACCACGTCGCCGCAGGCGCCGGTGCCGGTCTCGCCGCCCGCGTCCAGCGCGCCTGTGCTGTCGGCGCCGCCGTCGATCAGGAAGCGCTCCTTGTCCGTCAGCGTGCCGGGGCATCCCGTCGCAGCCAGCAGCAGGCCCCCGAGCGCCACCGCTGTCCATCGACGCCCGTACTCAATGCGCATAGCGGACCCCCAGCCCGGCCTGAAGCTGCTGATCGAGGGCCCCACCGGCGACCAGCGGATCGCCCACCTGCGGCGTGAAGCTGGCGAAGTAGCGGGTGTACCGGCCTGCCAGGCGCAGGTCGATCCCCGCCGTCAGCCGAAACGAGACGGCCACCTCACCGTCGAGACCAGCGACCTTCGGCGCGCGAAAGCGGTCGTAGATCTGCCCGCGTGACAGCGTCAGCAGATACCCGCCGCCGGCCAGCACCGATATCCGGCCGGCGACGAAGATCCGCCCATCGACGCCGAAGCGCAGCGCCACCATCCGGGCGGCCGGCACCAGCGCGCCGACGTCGCGGTCCGTCTGCAGGCTGAAGTCGTCGTCGTCGATGCCCAGCGCGACACCGGCCTCGCGGAGGCGCGACGCCGGAAAGAGAAAGCGCTCCCGCAGCTCGCCGCCGACGCGCATCCAGCGGGTGTCCAGGTGCGCGCCCTGCGTGGTGGCCGAGCCGATGGCGAAGGCCCGACTGAATCGGCCACGCACGCCCACGTCCTGCAGCACCGGCACGCCCGTGCTCGCGAACGGATAGACCTCCATTCCCACGGTGGCCAGCGGCGCGGCGGCCAGCCGGTACGACTGCGGCAGGGCCCCGATCGGATCGCTGTACGTGAAGTCACGGCGGCCCACGTCCAGGCCGCCGATGATCGCCACCTCGATCCGAGAGGCGGCTCGGCGCGCCAGCTCCTGCCGGCCCAGCGCCAGGGCGTCGTCGCCGGGCTCGCTCTCCGGTGGCGCCCGGCGCGGCGATGGAGCGACCGGCGCCGCGTCCTCGGCGGGCGCGGGCGCGACCTTGCCCGCCGGCGCAGGAACGGCGATCGGTTCACTGGGCGCGGGCTCGGACGCCGCCGGCGCGTCCGCGGGCGGCCCGGCGCTGTCGGGCGGCAGCGTGTCCGCCGGCGGCGGGCCGCTGTCGCCCGGTGGGGCCGTACGTTCCACCGTCTTGTCCGGCTTCTTGTGCGCCCCGTGGCCGTGCTTGTGGTGGCGCGCCGGCGCCGCCAGCGCGACCGGCGACAACCAGCAGAACGTCATCAGCAGGTGGGCGCCGCCCACCAGCCAGCCCCGGCGCGCCCTGCTTCCGTCAGGACAGCGCCGCACGAACCACGACACC
>Ga0070658_10005450_pt1 | contig 10315 bp, 8 predicted proteins | sample KBSC13metaG_FD_64664 | JGI IMG/M metagenome (GOLD analysis project Ga0070658, IMG submission 64664) | Corn rhizosphere microbial communities from Kellogg Biological Station, Michigan, USA - KBS C1-3 metaG | ecosystem: Host-associated > Plants > Roots > Rhizosphere > Soil ... | reverse complement strand
ACGGTCGACGCGGCGCTGCAGTCGATCGGCGCCGACGTCAACGCGCCGCTCAAGCTCCAGATCGTCGATCCCGGCCAGCCGGCCGATGTCCGCCTCGCCGTGCTGTCCGACGACCAGGTGGCAAAGCTCAGCGGTGCCGCCACGATCCGGAAGACCTCCTACGATCCGACGCCGAAGCTCTGGCTGCTGCCATCGACCGGCGAGATCTCGCTGGACCCATCGCGCGAGGCGCCGTCGATGCCGGTGCCGGCCGCGGGCGCCGCGCAGCCGGCCGACTTCACGAAGTCGCTCGAGAGCAACCTTGTCACCATCTTCCGCGCCACGGGCCTGTCGCGGCTGAGCGAAACCTCGAGCTATAAACCGAAGGATTTCACGCTGAGCTTCGGCCTGCAGCAGGCGGGCAGCGATACCATCGCGCCGATGGACGCAACGCAGACACCGGTGATCCGTCCGGGCGACCGCCTGCATGTCGATCTGACCAACGCCTCCGGCAAGCCGATGGACATCAACGTCCTCTACATCGACCACGACTACGGGATCACGCTGATCTGCCAGTCCCATCTCGCCCCGGGCGACCACCTGTTCCAGCCGATGGCCGACATCTCGACCAGCGACCTCGGCAGCGAGCGGCTCGTCACCGTGCTCAACGAAAGCGGCAAGGACCTCACCGATCTGAGCTTCCTGACGCAGCCCGGCCTGCCGGCCCTGCGCCGCGGCGTCAGCGACGACAGCCTGATCGGCATGCTCGGCGACCTCGGCGCGGGCGTCCCGACGCGCGGTCCGACGATCGCTGCCAGCGCCGACACCAGGACACCACGCGGCGCCGTGCTGATGCTGCCGGTCGAAGCCCTCGCCGCCACCGGCCAACCCCCCGCCTCGGGCATCACGCCGGACGACCCCCGCCCGCCCGAAGGCTCGTGCGCGGGGGAGTAGTGCCACGACGCCTGCGCCACCCCACGGGGTCATTCCCGCGCAAGCGGGAACCTGCGTTCATGCGACTCAATGCACAGCACAATCCTTTCGGTTCCGTCATGGCCGGGCGGCAGACCCGGCCACCCAGATGTGTGGGCAGAGGTCTCGGTGGGTTCGGCTGGGTCCGCGGGTCACGCCCGCGGATGACGGAGCGGAGAGAACCTCGCGAGCGACGACCTGCCATGGTGCCAGCCGTATCGTACGCACCAACATTGCTGACCACCCACAGACTCATCCCCGCATAGGCGGGGATGAGGTGGTGCAAGTTGCCCCGCACCACTAGAACCTACTTATAGTTCTCCTGGATGAACTGAAAGTACGCGCCGATGATGCGCACGCCATAGTTCACCTTGTCGTCTTCCGCCACGTTGAGGCCGCGGATGTAGAGGTTGCTCTTGCCGTCGTCGATCCACATGGCGCTGCCCGACGAGCCGGCATAGGTGCCGCAGGTGTGCCAGAAGACCTGGTCGCCGAAATTGGCGGCGGGCACGTCGCAGCTCGATTGCCACATGGTGCCGTTCGGCTTGTCGCCCGGATAGCTCAGGATCGTCGCCTTCATCTCGGACGCGTCATCGGCCTCGAAGCCCATCCAGCCGACGGTGTTGCCGGCGTCTTCCTGCAGCTCGACCACCGCCAGGTCCCACGGCATCACCGAGCCGTAATTCTTGCCGTCGTAGTTCTCGACAAATCCCTTGAGGATGTTGACGTTGGCCCAGTCGAAGTTGCCGTTGGGCGCGGTCTGCGCATCGGTTGCGCCGGGGATGAACTTGATGTCCTTCACCCAGCCGCCGGCGTCGTGATCGTAGACGCAGTGCGCTGCGGTCAGCACCGTCCTGGGCCCGATCAGCGTGCCGGTACAGGTCGACCAGTTGCCTTGCTGATCCTCAGTCCACAGCCAGCCGACGGCGATCGCCGGATAGGTGCTGGCATCGGTGATCTGCGTGCGGGTGTCGCTCGGGCCAACCACGCCGCCCGAATGCATCGTCGGGTTCGAGCCCCTGATCTCGCTGTCGAGGATGCCGCGTACGCCCTGAGATGCCGGCTGCTCGCTGACGCTGCCGTCGCGGCTCAGTGTGACCGTGCCCATGCTTTCGGCCGCCGCGGCCGGATCGAGGGCCAGCGGACCGCGGCTCAGCGACGACGGATCGACCTGCGGCACCGGCATCGGCACAACCTTGCCGGGCAGCGTGAACGGCGCGGCACGAGTGCTGCCGTCGGTCGGTCCCGGCCCCTTGCTTCCGGCCACGGAGTCGGCGGCGAAGGCCGGTGCCGCAACCAGCGCTGCACCAAGCAGCACGACAGCAATCGAGGTGGAGATATGGGTCGGCATGGAGAGCGTTTCCTGTGGGTGACTGCAAGGCCATACAAAGGGGGAAAAGGCCGGGCGTCAATCGGTCCGCCGCGGCAGTATTCAAGCCCCGAACGGCGCTACAGTTGGCTGATGGATTGGCCGGAATTCAGACCGAACCGGCGCTTCTTTGCGGCAGTCCGGAAGCGCCCTCTACTTGTCGAGCCGCGCCAGCAAGCTCGAGGTGTCCCAGCGCCGGCCGCCCATCGCCTGCACGTCGGCATAGAACTGGTCGACCAGCGCGGTGAGCGGCAGTTGTGCGCCGTTGGCCCGGGCCTCCTCGAGCACGATGCCGAGGTCCTTGCGCATCCAGTCGACGGCAAAGCCGAAATCGTACTTGCCGGCGAGCATGGTCTTGTAACGGTTTTCCATCTGCCAGGACTGCGCCGCGCCCTTGCTGATCACATCGATCACCGCCGCCACGTCCATGCCTGCCGACTTGCCAAAATGCACGGCCTCGGCGAGGCCCTGCGCGATCCCGGCGATGGCGATCTGGTTCATCATCTTGGCAAGCTGCCCCGCGCCGGACGGACCAAGCAGGCGGCAGGCGCGGGCGAAGCTCTGGATGACCGGCGCGGCGAGGTCGAAGGCCGCCTGCTCGCCACCGACCATCACGGTGAGCTGGCCGTTCTCGGCACCGGCCTGGCCGCCGGAAACGGGGGCGTCGAGAAAGGCGAAGCCCTGCTGTTGGGCCTTGGCGGAAAGCTCGCGGGCGACGTGCGCCGAAGCCGTCGTGTGGTCGACGAACACCGCGCCCTTGCGCATGCCGGCAAAGGCGCCATCGGGCCCGAGCGTCACTTGCCGGAGGTCGTCGTCATTGCCGACGCAGGCAAAGACGATGTCCTGGCCGGCCGCCGCCTCGCGCGGCGTCGGCGCGGATTTGCCGCCAGTGTCGGCGACCCATTTCTCCGCCTTGGCCGCGGTGCGGTTATATACCGTCACCTCGTGACCTTTGGCCTTGAGGTGACGGGCCATCGGAAAGCCCATGACGCCCAAACCGAGAAATGCTGCCTTGACCATGATCGCCTCGCTGAACCGGAGGCCTTGATAGCCGCTGGTCGCGGCAAGCGCAAAGTCAAGCCGGCTCGGCTGTCTTTGGCGTGGTCTTGCCGCGCCGCTCGAGCTCCTGGCTCGCGTGCTCGCATTGCTGCGTCAGCGACTGGCGCAGCGCATGCAGCTCTTCGTCGCTGAGCTTTTCGGCTTCGACGAAGCGGTTGTCGGCGTCGCGCAGGGCGTAAATCAGCTCATCGAGCTTGGCCTGCACCGCTTCACCGTCGCGGTTCTGGGTATTTTGCAGGACGAACACCATGAGGAAGGTAATGATCGTCGTGGCGGTGTTGACGACGAGTTGCCAGGTTTCGGAATACTGGAAGATCGGTCCCGCCACCGCCCAGAGCAGAATCAGCGTACAGGCTGCGGCAAACGTCACCGGCTTGCCGGCGGCGTGAGCGATCAGATGTGAAAAGCGGACGAACGGGCCGGGTGAGCTCATGGCTCGCCCTAAACGCTTTGCTCCGACAACCGGTTGCGCGGGGAGAACGACGTGCCGAAAGCCTTGATGTTCGCGGGAAGCTGCAACGGCGCCCTGCCCTATGTGCGCAACCCCAAAGGCGTGGGGATTTCAGCCTTTCGGGTCGATCTGGGGACCGGCGCCGCCGAGCATCTCGCCGACGAGACGGACGTCCTCAACCCGACGTTCGTGGCGATGTCGGCCGACGGCCGGTCGCTGCTCGCCTCGAGCGAGCTGGCGGGCGCCGCCGAAGGGATGCTCGGCGCCTACGCCGTCGATCCGGCGAGTGGCCGGCTGGGGCTGTTGAGCCGGGTCGGAACGCGCGGCGCGACCCCGGCGCATGTGAGCTTCGACCATTCCGGGCGCTACGCCGCCAGCGTCAACTACGGGGACGTGGCGCTGCCGGCCTCGGCGGGTGCCTCGGTCGTCGTCTATCGCCGCGGCCCCGGCGGCGAGATCGAGGCCGTCACCAGCCAGGCGACGATCAGCGGCCACGGGCCCGATGCCGCACGGCAGGACCGGCCGCACGCTCATTGCGTGCGCTGGACGCCGGACAACCGCTTCGTCGTCGTCGCCGACCTCGGCGTCGACCGGCTGGTGGTCTTCCGGTTCGACGCGACCGCCGGCAGCCTCACCAAGCACGGCGAGGCCGAGCTCGCGCCCGGCGCCGGGCCGCGTCACTTCGTCTTCGATGCGGGCGGCGCGCATGCCTATGTCGCCAACGAGCTCAACTCGACGCTCACCAGCTTCGCCGTCGATCCCGAGACCGCACGGTTCACGCCGCTCGCGGCCGAACCAACCGTTCCCGCCGGCTTCAGCGGCACCAACTACCCCGCGGCGGTCCAGCTCGCGCCCGATGGCAAGCACGTGTTCGTCGCCAACCGCTTCCACGACAGCATCGCGCGCTTTGCGATCGACAGCGGCGGCGCCGCCCGCCTGGTCGACGAAATCCCGAGCGGTGGTTCGGTGCCGCGCGATTTCGCCTTCGATCCGTCCGGACGCATCCTTGCGGTTGCCAATCAGGAGAGCGACCGCATCAGCCTGTTCCGCTATGCCGGCGACCGCCTGATCCCCTTCGGCCGGCCGTTCTTCTGCGGCTCGCCGACGGCCATCGCCTTCCATCCCGTGCTGCAGTAACAGGCACCCGGCCGGCCTTTGACTCACGCCGGCCCGCTCTCTACGGTCCGCCCAATGGTACAGTTCGTGACCCGCTCTCCTTTCGTCCGCGCGCTGTTCGGCGACGCGCAGACCCGGACCCGGCTGCTGGTCACCTATGCGGGGCTGACGGCGTTCAACGTCGCCGCCTGGGCCTGGGCGTTCGCGGTGTTTTCGAGCCAGCCGGTGCTGATCGGCACGGCGTTCCTCGCCTATGTCTTCGGCCTGCGCCACGCCTTCGATGCCGATCACATCGCGGCCATCGACAATGTGGTCCGCAAGCTCATGCAGGAGGGGCAGAAGCCCCTCAATGTCGGCTTCTTCTTCTCGCTCGGCCACTCCAGCATCGTCATCGTCGCCTCGGCGGCGATCGCGGCCAGCGCCGCGGTGCTGCAGGGCCGGCTCGAGCAGGTCCACCAGATCGGCGGCGTCGTCGGCACGCTCGTCTCGGCCTTCTTCCTCCTGGCGATCGGCCTTGCGAACCTCATCGTGCTGCGCGGCATCTGGTCGGCCTTCACGCGCGCCCGCGCCGGCCAGGCGATCGCCGACGAGGACCTCGACGCGATGCTGGCCAACCGCGGCTTCCTCGCCCGCATCTTCCAGCGCGTCTTCGGCGTCGTGCAAAGATCCTGGCACATGTACCCCGTCGGCGTGCTGTTCGGCCTCGGCTTCGATACCGCGACCGAGATCGGGCTCCTCGGCATTTCCGCCACGCAGGCGGCAAGCGGCATGAGCTTCTGGTCGATCATGGTGTTCCCGGCGCTGTTCACCGCCGGCATGGCACTGGTCGATACCACCGACAGCGTGGCGATGGTCGGCGCCTATGGCTGGGCCTTCGTCAACCCGATCCGCAAGCTCTGGTACAACCTCACCATCACCGCCGCCTCGGTCGCGGTGGCGCTCTTTATCGGCGGCGTCGAGGCGCTCGGCCTGCTGTCGGACAAGCTGTCGCTTTCCGGCGGCTTCTGGGACGTCATCGGCAACCTCAACGGCAACCTCACCAATTTCGGCTATGCCGTGGTCGGCGTGTTCCTGTTGAGCTGGCTGGTCTCGACGCTGATCTACCGCGCCAACCGTTACGACGATCTCGCCAGTTCGTAACGGGCGCGACATACCGAATTTCGCGTGCAGTTTCAGCCGGGCGCTCGTAAGGTTCGGGTCAAGGGCGCCATGACATCGTCACCATCGAGCGCCCAGACCGCACCTGGGAGACAATCATGCATTGGACGAATCCGAAGACTCTGCTGGCCGGGGTAGCGCTCGCCACCCTGCTCGGCACCGGAAGTTTCGCGCTGCCCGCCACCGCCGCAACCCTGCGCATGGCGTGGTCGCAGGACGCCACCGGGCTCGACCCGCACAAGCAGACCGCGTTCTCCTCGCTCCGCCTGCTCGAGCTCATTTACGAGCCGCTGGTCCGGCTCGATGCGAAGTACGACGTCGTCCCCGCCATCGCGACGAGCTGGTCGTTCTCCTCCGACGGGCTGACGCTGACCTTCAAGCTCGACCCCAAAGCGAAATTCTCGAACGGCGCGCAGGTCACGTCGGCCGACGTGAAAGCTTCGTTCACCCGCATCCTCGATGAGGCCACTGCGGCTGCGGCACGCGCCAATTTCCTGTCGATCAAGTCGATCGACACGCCCGACCCCGAGACCGTGGTGTTCAACCTGTCGCAGCCCGACGCGCCGATCCTGATCGCCATGTCGGGCACGAACGCCGCGATCGTTCCGGCAAGCGAGATCACCGCCGGCACCATCGGCACCAAGCCGATCGGCTCCGGCCCGTTCAAGCTCGACGAGTGGGATCCGAACGTGAAGGACGTGCTGAGCGCCAACCCGGACTGGGCCGGCGGCAAAACCGGCGTCGACGGCATCACCATCTCGGTGCTGCCGTCCGAGAGCGCCATCGTCGACTCGCTCAATGCCGGGCAGACCGATTTCGCGCTGCTCAACGACCCGACCGTTGCGACCACCATCCCGACCGGCGGCAACATCACGCTCAACCGCATTCCCGGGCTGTCGTACAACGTGCTGCAGCTCAACCCGTCGAAACCGCCGATGGACAACGAGAAGGTGCGGCAGGCGATCTCGTGTGCCGTCAACCGGCAGGACGTGATCGACACCGCACTGGTCGGCGAAGGCCAGGTCACCGGCCCGCTCACCATGCAGGCCTATGCCGACGATCCCTCGACGCTGTTCTGCTACAAGCAGGACGTCGCCAAGGCCAGGGAGCTGATGAAGGAAGCCGGCCAGGAAGCAGGCTTCACCGCCACCGTGATCGCGGCCACCGGCGAGCCGCCCTACGCCGGCAACGAGGCGCAGGTGCTGCAGAGCCAGCTCGCCGCCATCAACGTCAAGCTCAACATCCAGATGATGGACTTGAAGCCGTATGTCGACGCCTGGCTCAAGGGCAATTTCGACATGGCCGTGGCGCAGAACGGCGGCCGTGCCGACCCGTATCCGATGTACAACCGCTACTTCACCAAGGACGGTAACCTGAAGAACGTCGCCAATTTCAGCGACGATACGCTCAACAGCCTGCTGCAGCAGGGCCGCGTCGAGACCGACCCGGCCAAGCGCAAGCCGATCTTCCAGCAGTTCGAGCAGCGCCTCGCCCAGGAGTCGCCCTGGATCTGGCTCAGCACGACCTACACCTACATGGCCAATCTCAACACCGTCAAAGGCTACGAGATCAACCCGAGTGAAATGCTGTTCAACCTGAGCAAGGTCACGATCGGGCAGTAACGCCACGGTGGACATGGCCACCCCCACCCCTAGCCCCTCTCCTCAAGGGAGAGGGGGACCTTCGGCTCCAGCACCTCCCTCACCATTGGCCTTGCGCTCTGGCGCACGCCAACCGCTGATGAGCGGAGGGACCGAAGGTGGGGGCGGCCCCACGCTCGAACTCGTATAGACCGCGATGAACTACCTCACCCGGCGGCTGCTGACCTTCCCGCTGATCCTTCTGGGCGTGTCGATCCTGGTGTTCTTCGCCATCCGCCTGGTGCCGGGCGATGCGATCACGGCCATGCTCGGCACCGAGGGCGGCATGCTGACGCCGGCGCAGCGCGCCTCGCTCGCCAACTATTTCGGCATCGACCAACCGATCCTCGTGCAATATGGCCGCTGGCTCGTCGGGTTGCTGCACGGCGATTTCGGCATCTCGACCACCTACGGCCAGCCGGTGCTGCCGGTGATCCTCGCCCGCTTTCCGCTGACGCTGGAGCTGGCGCTGCTGTCGATGGTCATCGCACTGGTGACGGGCATTCCCGCCGGCGTCTATGCGGCGACCCGCAACGAGCGACCGAGCGACCTTGTCGTGCGGCTGATCGCCATGCTCGGGCAGTCGACGCCGAGCTTCGTCATCGGCCTCGTCGTCATCTACATCCTGTCGGTCTATTTCCACGTCCTCCCCGCGATGGGCTCGTTCACCTCGCTGTTCGCCGATCCGCTGGGCAACCTCGCGCAGATGATCCTGCCGGCGATCACACTGGGCTTTGCCTTCGCCGCCTCGGTCACCCGGATCGCGCGTTCGGCGATGCTCGACGTGCTGAGCGACGACTACGTGCGCACCGCCCGCAGCAAGGGCGTGCCGCAGCGCCGCGTGGTGTGGCGGCATGCGCTGCCCAACGCATTGATCCCGGTGGTGACGTTGAGTGGCGTCGAGTTCGGCTATCTGCTCGGCGGCGCCGTGATCGTCGAGCAGATCTATGCCCTGCCCGGGCTCGGCCGGCTGACGCTCGACGCCATCTCGCAGCGCGATTACGCGCTGGTCGAGGGCGCGGTGCTGTTCATCGCCTTCAACTTCCTGATCGTGAATCTCCTGGTCGATTTGACCTACGCGGCGCTCGACCCGCGCATCCGGCTCGGAGGCAAATGATGCGCTTCCTCGCCGCCATCTTCCGCCATCCGAGCGGCCGCATCGGCGCGACGATCGTCGTGCTCTACCTCGTGGTCGCGGCGCTTGGCGCGCTCGGCCTCACGCCGCACAATGCGCTCAAGCAGGTGATCATCGACCGGCTGAAACCGCCGAACGGCACCTACTGGTTCGGCACGGATCTGCTTGGCCGCGACACCTTCAGCCGGCTGATGCTCGGCATCGGCCAGTCGTTCGTCGTCGCCTTCTCTTCCGTCGCCATCGCGACGGTTGCCGGCACCTTGATCGGCCTCTTCGCCGCCTGGCTCGGCAAGCTCTGGGACGGCGTTCTCATGCGGATCATGGACGTGTTCCTCGCCTTTCCGGCGATCCTGCTCGCGCTGCTGGTCGTCGCCATCGAGGGCCCCGGCACGATCACCAGCATCACCGCCATCGCCATCGTCTATACCCCCATCTTCGCACGCGTCGTGCGGGCCCCCGCGCTGTCGCTCAAGGCGCGCGAATTCGTCGAAGCGGCCCGTACCTTCGGCAGCTCTGCGGGCTATATCCTGACGCGGCACCTGCTGCTCAACCTCGTGGCGCCGCTGACGGTACAGATCACCCTCGCCCTCGCCTGGGCGCTGCTCACCGAGGCCGGCCTCAGCTTCCTCGGGCTCGGCACGCAGCCGCCGGCGCCATCGCTGGGAGTCATGCTGTCGGACAGCAAGAGCCTGATGACGCATGCCCCCTGGCTGATGCTGGCGCCCGGCCTCACCATCATGGTGGGCATCCTCGGCTTCAACCTCACCGGCGATGCCCTGCGCGACATTCTCGATCCCCGCAGCGCCCCGAGGTCGGCATGAGCGCGCTGCTGTCGGTCAGCGACCTGCATGTCGGCTTCGGCCGCACCCCCGCCGCCGACGAGGTGGTGACGGGCGTGACCTTCACGCTCGAGGCCGGCAAGACGCTCGCCATCGTCGGGGAGAGCGGCTCAGGCAAATCGGTGACCGCGCTCAGCGTCAACCGCCTCGTCGATTTCGGCGGCGGACGGATCACCGCGGGCAGCATCGCGCTGACCCGCGGCGACGGCAGCGTGCTCGACGTCACCAAAGCCGATGAACGCACGCTCACCACCGTCCGCGGCCGCGACATCGGCATGATCTTCCAGGAGCCGATGACCTCGCTCAATCCGGTGATGACCATCGGCGCGCAGATCGCCGAGGCCTTCGAGCTCAATCGTGGCCTCGATCGCCGCGCCGCCCGAAACGCCGCCCGTGAGGCCCTCGAACGCGTGCGTATCCCCGACGCCGGGTCCCGCCTCGGCTACTACCCCAACCAGCTCTCCGGCGGCATGCGGCAGCGCGTGATGATCGCCATGGCGCTCGCCAGCAATCCGCGCCTGCTCATCGCCGACGAGCCGACCACCGCCCTCGACGTCACCGTGCAGGCACAGATCATGGGGCTCCTCGCCGAGTTGC
>Ga0070658_10005448_pt1 | contig 10317 bp, 10 predicted proteins | sample KBSC13metaG_FD_64664 | JGI IMG/M metagenome (GOLD analysis project Ga0070658, IMG submission 64664) | Corn rhizosphere microbial communities from Kellogg Biological Station, Michigan, USA - KBS C1-3 metaG | ecosystem: Host-associated > Plants > Roots > Rhizosphere > Soil ... | reverse complement strand
TGTGCCGCCTCAGTTTCCGTGAGTGTGCGTGCCATCGATTATCTGGACGAGCTTACGAGAACTGTTGCCATGGGCTGTGCAGCCAGCCAAGCGGCAAAATCCCGTACCTTGGCGGCGGTAAGCCCCTCAAAAACAGCGTCAGACGCTGACTCGGGAATATCGTAGGTCTCCTTATCCAACCAAAACTCCTCGACGGGCCGTTTGCTCCAGCCGGCAGCCGCAGATGCCTTTGCCGACGCGAATTCCGCATCAGTAACAGGATCGGCGAGAGCTTTGGGTAGGAGTTCATTCAGCTCGACCTTTCCATTCGTTTTGCCCACATCGTTCTTGGTTCCGGAGAAGCCAATGATGACCGAGCCGGGAAGAAGGTTTGGCTCGCTCCGCACAAAAACGGATCCGGCGAGTTCCGCCGGTACGCGGGCCTTCAGCCGAGCCTCCAGTATTCGTGCGTAAACGGCCGCGGCAGGCATTTCTGCGGCTCCCCGGCTGGTGCCCCGGACCGCGACGCGTATCGCAAAGCGATCAGCAGCCGGAGATGAAACAGCCAGCAGGGCGGCCGCCGGAGCCTCCGGCTGGCGAAATGTCGCGGGGACCCTTTTATCGGCCTTTGTCCAGCTTCCAAAATATCTTTTTACCGCCTGCAAAGCCCTCGGCGGCTGGAAGTTCCCGGACAGGGTCATCGTCGCGTTATCCGCCGTCAAAAATCGCTGTTTGGCGTCGAGCAGGTCAGCGAAATCGATCTTCTTCATCGAGTCCTCGGACCCAAAGAGAGGCCGTCCGTACGGGAAAGTGCCAAAGAGGCGTGCCGCGGCGGCCTGATCGGCAACGGCGTCGGCGTCGGAGCTAAGCTGCTTGACCTTGGCTGACTGTGCGGCTTTCAAGGCCTGAGTCGTCTCCTTATCGATAAGGGTATTCACGATCCCACCGGAGAGTGTCTCAAGCATCGGAATGAGGCTGTCAGCCCTGGCAGACGCTTCGACCTCGATATAGTCGTAATTCACCTTTATATCGAGGCCCCCGCCGAGCTCATCCCTGAAGTACTCCCTCGCTGCCTCGTTCGGAAAGAAATTGCTCGCCAGCATCTCCATCAGCCCTTCTTTTCCCTGCGGGTCAAACGCTGAGCCGGAGTGCACGCGGATCCTCACCGCGACCTTGTCGGAGCCGTTATTTGGGAACATCAGCACCTTCAGGCCATTCAGGAGCGTCTCCCTCTTTGGCTGCTGGGCCGATGTCGCGAGCGGCGTGAGAAGCACCGTTGCAAGGATCAGGGCTGCAATATTTTTGGAGAATAAACGTACTAACATCGTATAGCTCATTAGCGGCAGTTTCGCACAAGGTTAGTTGCGGCAAAACGTCGCTCTGTTGTGTAGCTCATGAGCCGTAAAGCAAATGAAAATAGTAGGTTGTGGCAGGCATCGCGTCAAACACCTGTAGCATCTATGAGACGTAAGCACAGGGGGCCGCTGGACACGAGTACAGACACGCCCCGCACGGGCTCTCACGTAGTCAAAAGGCGGTATAGTTGTTTTTGAGGCGATATCGCCAGAGGTCCTAGAATTTAGAGGCTGAAGATGGGAAAGATCTTAAAGTATTGCAGCTCGTGTGATGAGGGTTTCGCGGACAAGTTCCAGTTTTGTCCAAACTGCGGTACTCCACTGCAAGCTTTCGAAATGAATCCGGTCCCCGCGGCGCCGAAGGCTACGCGTGAGGTCAAGGCGGAGGCTAAGGCCCAGGCCCCCGAGACCCGTGAGATGAAAGCCGAGCCGCCGCAGCCGAGTTTCATAGCTGGTGAAGACCCTAAGCTCGAGCTTTCAGATCCGGAAGAGGAGATCCCGGTCGTTGAGGCTGCTCCTAAACCCGCCCCGGCAGTAAAAGAGGAGCCTTTCGTTGCGGCTGTACCTGAGTCGACGCCCGCGGTCGAGGAGCCGGTAATTCCGGCACCTGAGGCAGCACCCGCTGTCACTCGCGTGGCACCCGTATATCACCAGACCGAGCCAATGTACGCTGACGGCAAACCGCACTCTTTTGAGGAGGCCCATAGCCTGGCACAGCGGGACGGCGGGTACTACCTGACCGTTATCGAGGAGAAGAACGTCGGTACCCGCAACGGGCTCCTGCTCGGTGCGGCGCTCTTCATGTTCACGGTCCTGTTGTCGGGACTCGTTATCAACATTTTTAGCAAGGACCTCGATGTCGGCTCGATAGACGACACGATGTTCAATGCCGTGCTCGTCGACGATGTGCCGACCAAGGTCGAAGAGGAGCAGAAAAAGGAAACAGATAAGAAGGCAGGCGGCGGCGGTGGCGGCGGTCGTCAGCAGAACGAGACCACGCTTGGTGATCTTGCAAACCAGACAAAGAATCCGGTGCGTCCTCCTGAGGCGATCCCGAGGATGACGAATCCTGAGTTGCTTTTGCCGCCGGCTTCTACGCAGGGCAACAAGACCTTTGAGCAGAAGTACGATCGCTTTGGCGACCCGAATGGACGTTTCTCCAGCTGGGACAACGGAACGGGTACCGGTGGGGGCCAAGGCTCCGGAACCGGAACGGGACAGGGCAGCGGCCGTGGAACGGGAGCTGGATCGGGCATTGGCTCGGGCTACGGCAGCGGCATCGGCAATGGTAACGGCAACGGCAAAGGGGATGGTGAGGACGGTAATGATGGACCGCCGCGTGCCAAGGGTGAATCCTCACCTCTAAGGATCACTTCCAAACCCAAGGCGACCTTTACGAATGAGGCCCGTCAGGCGAACTTTACCGGAACGGTTATGCTCCGTGTAACATTCAACGCTAATGGATCTATCGGCAGCGTTTCAGCTATCAAGGGAGCTCCGTACGGGCTGACCGAGCAGGCGATCGCAGCCGCAAAGCGGATGTCCTTCGAACCGCTCAAGGTCAATGGTGTGCCGCAGACGGTAACAAAGTCGGTGGAGTACAGCTTTACACTCTATTAAACTCTGGCGAGCTAGCCTTCCTGCTGGCCCTGGTGTTCAGTAAACGGCTGCCTTTCTCGGGGTAGCCGTTTTTCTTTCGCGTAAAAGAAGAAGACCCAGCAGGGCTGCTGGGTCTCCAAGTTCGATCTGGTGTTGCCACTAGATCATGTCGCCTTCTTCTTTAGACTCTTCGTTCAGCTCCCAACGATCGCGGTCGCGTTTCTCGAGCTTTTCAACGAGGTCAATCGGTTGATTGTCTTGAAAGTCAATACCCAGGGCATGGGCGTTCGCCTCGATGTCCGACTGGTCCGGGGTCGGCTGTGAACCCGCAACAGCCTCTTCGCCGGTCGAATCAGCGTCTTCCCATCGGGCGTCGATGTCGCCGCCCGACTCGGCGGGCGAGGTGTTTGTGTTCTGATCGAGCCGCTCGAGCAGCTCCTCCGGGTCGGCCGGCTGGCTGGCGATCTCTTCGTTGAGCTCGGCCTGAAACTCCTCTGACACTACATTCTCGTTCTCGTAAAACTCGGGCACTGTGCCTGTCATCTGTTATTCCCCCTTTCCTAAATGAATACTACTGATTGTGACGACGGTATCTCGAAACGCTTGCGGCAGCGCATGTTCTTGCACATGAGCATATCGTCCACACGGACCATATAATCGCGACTCTTGCTGAATTGCGCCCGCTCCTGCTCGTTTATCCCGCGAGGCGGCTGCTTCTTCTTTGTACGCTTGAGCCATCTGATCTCGTAATCCGCACGCTCGCGACAGTGCGGACAAGCAAAGCTCGCCGTCTTTGTCTCCTGCCGTTCATCAAAGATATCCCGCTCGTGCATAGTTCTCTGTCCGCCTGTCGACATTATACAACGTCTATAGCAGCGTTCGTTGAACGCTTGATGACGCGCAGCTGCGTGTTTAGTTGGAGAGGTCCTGCAGGTACTTGAATGAGTAGATGCCGGTATCGTGCTCGTCCGAGAAATGGAAGTTCAGGGCATAGCGTCCGACGATGGATGTGGATGTGATGGTGAGGTCGTCCGGAATAGATGATCCGTCGAGCATCTTCTCGCCGGTCCACTCGTTTATGCAACCCGCACAGGGGCAGGCACGGCGGAGCTGAGCGGCACTGTAGCGGGTCTCCGTCTCATTAGACCACTTGATCGAGATCTCGTGATCCGATTCCTCAACGATCTGGGTTGGTTCGATCATGCAAGTTCAGGATAAGCGGTCGGCGGAGGCGGCTCAAGCATTGGGGCCGTGGCGGACGGAAATACCTTGCGGTATGCAACGATATTGCCTGCCGTGAGCAGCGGTATCACGAGGTACAGGCCTATGCCGCACGCCAATTCGCCCGCGAGAGCGAGCAGGAAGTTCACGCCTACGAGCCCGGCGATCCCTCCCATATTCGCCCATGCAGCCCGTGCACTGAGCTTTATGGCATCCGCACTCGAGAGGCCCTTATCAACTATGAGCGGAAAGGCGAAGATCAGCAGCGAGTGAATGCAGACCATTATGACGGCGATCACAAGATCGACCGCGATCGCACCCAAAAAGATCTTTAGGATATCGGCCTCACGTGTGCCCCCGCGGACCACAACGCTGTAGATCAAGGGCAGGTATATCGTCGCGAAAACACCCACGATATATGCCACTATCGGTACGACAAACAGTATCGTTAGCAGCAAACTCCGGCCGAAGTACTGAAACCCGGTCCAGAGATCGTCAAAGACGACCCGGCCACCGTCGATCTTCTTCATGTAGCAGATAAAGATGCCGCACACCATCGGCCCCAGCAGTATGTAGACGCTGACGCCTGCGATAAGCGCTCCCACGAGCGAGATCGCAAAGAGCATCCAGTACTCATCCTTGATGAGCTCAAAGCCCTCGCTTACGCACTCAATGGGGCGTATGCGGCCGATAGTAAATTCTGGGGTCATCTACTCGAGATGATAGATGTTGCCAAGGTAGTCCCGCAGCATTCTATCGGTCGAGAATTGCGGCACCGTCGTCGCAATGGACGAACGCATCCTGCGTATCCACTCGCTCGGGAGCCCGCTCTCGTCAGCCGAATAATATGCGGGAATGACCTCATTCTCAAGTGTCGTGTAGAGGGCGAGCGAGTCAGCCAGGTCGCCGTTGTCGCTCGAGAGATCCTCGCCGGACTCAACGTCATCGCGGATGGCGTTGTAGTCCGTGCCGCCGATGGCAAAGCCGTTGTCACCGTTGTAGCCCTCGATCCACCAGCCGTCGAGAATCGAGCAATTCAGGACGCCGTTCATTCCTGCCTTCATCCCGCTCGTGCCGGAGGCCTCGAGAGGCCTGCGAGGGACATTCAGCCAGACGTCAACGCCGTGGACGAGATATCGTGCGACCTCCTGATCGTAGTCCTGTACGAATACGGCTCGCTGCTGCCAGCCCGAATCGTGGTTGATCGACATCAGCTTCTGCAGGATGGTCTTGGCGGTATTGTCCTGCGGGTGGGCCTTGCCGGCGAAGATGAACTGAAGAGGACGCTGCGGATCGTCTACCAGCTTCAGCAGCCGCTCGATATCGCTGAAGAGCAGGTCCCACCGCTTGTAGGCCGCGACACGCCGTGCAAAGCCGATCGTCAGGGCGTCCGGGGAGAGCAGGCTCTCGGTATCTTCATGCTCGTTGATCGTCTCCTGCGAGCCCGCATCTTTTGTAAATACGCGTTCACGCAGATAGGCGACAAGCAGATCCTTGAGGGTGCGATGTGTATCCCAGATCTCGGCGTCCGAGAGGGAAGCGACCGCAGCCGCCCAGGCGGACTCGTTACGGGTCAGCAGATGCCAGTCCTTACCGAGCTTTTCGCGGAACAGGCCCTGGAAGGCCGGTGCGATCCATGTGGGTGCGTGAACGCCGTTAGTGACCGATGTGATCGGAACCGCGGCCACGTCCGCGATCTCAGGAAACATCTTGAGCCAGAGCTGTCGCGAGACTTCGCCGTGCTTTGCACTTACGCCATTCGTCGACCGGCACATGCGGATCGCGAGCGGTGACATTCCAAAAAACTCCTTGTCATCGCTCAGGTCGGCGCGGCCTAAAGCCAAAAACTCGTTCCGCGTCAGCTTGAGCTTTGCGATGAATTCCTTGCTAAAGGCATTCTCGAGCAGCTTCGGGTCGAATGCGTCGTTGCCGGCTGCGACAGGCGTATGCGTCGTGAAAACACACTTCTCCTTAACCCTTTGTGCCGCCACCGCAAAGGTGTCGTCTGCAAAGGTCTCCAGATGCTCTTTGGCGAGCTCGAGTGTAGAGAAGGCCGCATGTCCCTCATTGAGGTGGTAGACGTCGGGATCGATGCCGAGCTTTCGCAGCAGCCGCACGCCGCCGATGCCGAGTACCTTTTCCTGCACGATGCGGGTCTCGGAATCACCGCCGTACAAGTGGCCCGTGATCAGGCGGTCGACAGGCTCATTCTCCGGAAGATTTGTGTCGAGCAGGTAGAGGGATATACGCCCGATGCGCGCCAGCCATGCTTTAGCCTTTACCTGATGGCCGCGGAGCCAGAGCTCTACCGTGATCAGCTCGCCATCTGCATCGAGAACCGGCTCGAGGGCCATCTCTGAATCGAAGACGTCCTTGTACCGCTCCTCCTGCCAGCCGTCGTGCCCGATCGCCTGGCGAAAGTAGCCGTAGCGGTAGAGTAGTCCAACAGCTGCGAGCGGCACGTTGAGATCGCTCGCGGATTTCAGATGATCCCCGGCGAGAATGCCGAGACCACCGGAGTAATTCGGCAGGGAATTATGGACCCCATACTCCGCACAAAAGTACGCCACCTTTACCTGGGTCGATGCGGTCGCCACGTACTGCTCAAACTTTGAGTTGAACTTGTTCAGACGCTCGATGTAAGCCGGATCCGACGCACGCTGCCAGAGTCGCAGATAGCTGATCTTCTTCAGCAGAACGCGAGGGTTTTGCTCCACCTCCTGCCACAGTCCCGGTGAGAGGTCGCGGAAGAGCGCGGTGCCCTCCGGCTGCCAGGACCAGTAGAAATTTCGCGAGATCCGCTCAAGAGGCTTCAGAGCCTCTGGCAAAGTGCGTTCAATTTCGAAGTCGGAGCGAAAGTTGTCGTCGATCTGTGTGGTTACTGCTTGTAGGGCGATATCGGTCGTGGCCTCCGTCATGTATAAGAGCTATTTGAATATAGACGATACAGAACGAGCGGCAAAATCAACGTATTTCAGAAGACGTGCGACGCAATAAAGATATCGGCGTCGCTCTCGTGAAAATATATAAGGCGCACCTGCTCTATTCCGGAATTGCCTTCGAGAAAGTCCTTGATAGCAGCAGAGGCGACTCGGGCCGCATCACGCTTTGGGTAACCGTAAACGCCCGTGGAGATCGCCGGGAAAGCAATGGTGGAGAGTTCGTGTTGGGCCGCTTGTTCGAGCGAATTGCTGTAGCTCGCCGCAAGCAGTTCGGCATCACGGCCATTATTTCGGCCGTATATTGGGCCCACCGTATGGATAACGTACCTTGCTGTGAGCCTTCCGCCGGTGGTGATCACTGCATCACCGGTCGGCAGGCCAGCCGGATAGTGCGTCCTACGTAGCTCACGGCAGGCCTCGATGATCTCCGGCCCGCCAACGCGATGTATGGCACCATCGACGCCACCACCGCCGAGCAGAGTAGAATTCGCTGCGTTGACGATCGCGTCTACGGCCTCGCGGGTAAGGTCACCGACCTTTACGACGACACGACCGTCGAGAAATGAATCCTGCATACGCTCATTTTATTTTACCTGTGGGCTCTGTACGAGCCGTCCAACCGGCATGAAGCGGTAGTGAGCGGCTACTATCGATCCGAAGACGAAGCCGATCCCCACCAGGGCTGCGTCGACGACGAGGTAGTTCTTGAAATTGCCCAGCCTGATCGTCCACCAAAGCACGCCCATAACAGAGCCGCCCGCGGCAAAGAACAGCGGGATCATCAGCAAACGCCAGTCAAACCGAGCAGCAACGGAAGCTCGAGTCGGGAATAGAAGGGGCTTTAGACGGTCACCCTCCCATGCGACGAGCCAAAGCCCTGCAAACGACATCAGGATGGTGATCAGCCATGTTCCGACAAACCCGACCGAGCTGGTCAGCACAGCAATATTCGCAATGATCGGCAGGAAGAGCATCGCACCAAAATGCGAAGTTCGCGGGATCAAAAGCAGGATAGCGGCCACAAGCTGTGCCCATCCGATGAACTCGTAATAAAAGCCCGTATCCTGCAGAGCGATGAAGTAGTGCCCCACAGGATTTGAGTCCGGCAGAACTGTAAAGGGCTGATGCAAGATCTTCTTGATGCTCGGCGGGATGAAGGTGAGAGCCATCAAGACGCGTAGGAATGCGGTAAAGAGCTGTGTATACCACCGGCTGATCACGGATGCGTAGATCTGGTCGAGGATGTGTTCGAGCTTCATGGGAGTGAATACGGCTAACCGCGGGCGCCGGGTTCCCGAAAAGTGCAGAGTTCAGCTGCGGCGGGGTAGACCGCAGGTTGAGACCGCGCCCGATATCCTTTAGAGTTCAAGTTTTGCGGCTCACAACTTAAAGCCGCACCCGGAACCAATCCTATGAACCTCAACATCATTCCCGTTCGCTGGACCGACCAGGGCGTCGAAATGCTCGATCAGAGGCTGTTGCCGACGGAGGAGAAATGGCTCCTCCTAAAGACGTACGGTGATGTGGCGAAAGGCATCCGGGACATGGTCGTTCGCGGAGCACCGGCTATCGGCGTTTCCGCGGCGTACGGCATCGCGCTCGGAGCAAAGACGTTCGTTGGAATGTCCGTTGATGATCTGGCTGAGGAGCTCGATTACGTTTGCGATGTCATCGGAGCGACCCGTCCTACAGCGGTGAACCTCTTCTGGGCGATCGATAGGATGAAACGCGTCTTTAACAGGGCCAAGGAGGAAGGCAAGAACATCAGCGAGATCAAGCAGATCCTCGCTACCGAGGCTAAAAACATCCACGACGAGGACATCGAGTCGCAGCGTTTGATCGCGAAGTTTGGCGGGGAATTGCTGGAGGATAATTCAACCGTTCTAACGCACTGCAATGCCGGAGCACTCGCGACGGGCGGAGTATGGGGAACCGCCCTCGGCGTGATCCGTGGTGCTGTGGATCAGGGCAAGGTCATATCAGTTATCGCTGACGAAACTCGTCCATATCTGCAGGGTGCTCGTCTCACCGCGTGGGAGTTGATGCAGGACGACATTCCGGTCACGCTCATCACCGACAACATGAGCGGTCACATTATGAAGAAGGGCGGCGTTCAGGCGGTTGTCGTCGGCTCAGACCGGATAGCCGCCAACGGCGACGTCGCAAATAAGATCGGCACCTACATGGTCGCCGTCATGGCTAAACGACACGGCATCCCATTCTACGTCGCCGCACCGCTCTCAACCGTCGATCTCAACACGCCGACCGGCGATCAGATCCCGATCGAGGAACGCGACCGCGTCGAGGTCACTCACGTCAAAGACATCCAACTCGCCCCCGAAGGCGTCGGGATCACCAACTACGCCTTCGACGTCACGCCCAACGATCTCGTCACCGCGATCATCACCGAGAAGGGCGTGGCGCGCGCTCCGTATACGGAGAGTTTGAAGGCGCAGTTTGAACTATAAACTTCGATAGGGCCGGGCATTGACCATCTGGTTCGTGGTTGAGCTCATCCTATTCTGACCATGACCATGCCAAAACCGTGGTTTTCCACCGCTCTCTGGTTCTGTTTCCTTCTGCTCTGCTTACCAATCTCCTCACTGGGGCAGACTAAGAAGATCGACAGAATCGAAATAGTCTCTACTTGGGGCGGTTTAGGAACGCCGCAAAAGAGCCAACTGACTGTCATTCGTAAGGGTTCCGAATATTACGCTAAAGGAAAAAAGCTTAATCCCACTGCCGTCGAGGCGCTCGCAAGGGCACTTGCGGAACCGGTGTTGCCTCGCCCGACGCTCAAGAACTTAGGGATCACACAGGAGTCACTGAATAAGGAGGGCCGCCTCTGTGTCGAAAACTGCGTGAACGGTTATATTGCTCGAGCCAACCAGGCTCAAAGGCAGTTGTTCTTTTCCAGCTACACTGACCCGAAGGTTGCCGAAGCGCAGGTACTCGGAGTGCTCCGCGGCGGCTGGACCGATGACTATCCCGGCTTCGACGCGAACATTCGATTTGTCGATGGCAGTGCTATAACGCTCTCCTCCGATAATCAGGTTTTGTTCATGATCCCGTGGGCCCTCAATGATGGGGCGACCGAGACCAAGACATTCAATGCCCATATCTCGACGGCTCTCGTGCCTATCCTGCCCTCGAATTTCACAAACCGGCGTCGTCTAAATGGTGACGGCCTGTACGAACAGCTTGCAACTACGGTTCTTCAC
>Ga0070658_10005446_pt1 | contig 10321 bp, 7 predicted proteins | sample KBSC13metaG_FD_64664 | JGI IMG/M metagenome (GOLD analysis project Ga0070658, IMG submission 64664) | Corn rhizosphere microbial communities from Kellogg Biological Station, Michigan, USA - KBS C1-3 metaG | ecosystem: Host-associated > Plants > Roots > Rhizosphere > Soil ... | reverse complement strand
TGAAAGATGGGAAAATTATTGAGTTAGAGCAATATGTCAGGAAATTGCACTAGTACGCTTTAACAGCATACCCAACAATAAAAATAAAATCTTTACTAATAAATTTAAATGCCTTCCTGCAAAGGCTTTCTTGCGGGGGCGTTTCCGAAAAGCCTGACGAGTAGGAAAAAAATTTAAATCAAACAACAATGAAAAAAGTCATTTTTCTTTCTATGTTTCTAATAGTATCTGTTCTTGCCGTATTCGCACAAAAAAAAGAAAACGGAACCATCTACATTGAACACCCGGCCAACAAAGTAGTTGCCGACTTTGAAAGTGCTATTGTAGCGGGAGACTCCGCTAAAATCGCAGGATTTTTAACCGATGATTTTAAAGGCTTTAACGGCACTAACAACGAATATGGGTACAAGGGATTGGATAAAACCGCCTTTGTAAACAGGGTGTTATCATACCCTCGCAACCTGGATTATTTTAAAATAGAAACAGTTCCCGGCAGTTATCCTGATGCTTTGGAATATAAAAAAGATAACAAAGACGACGACATAGTAGTACAGGATTGGGATATAGTAAGAGGAGTGGAAAAGGTTACAGGCGTAAAAATAGATGCAGCAACTCAACACATTTATACAGTTAATAAAAACAATAAAATTAACCGCATTATAAGCTATGATAATAGCGCGGTAATTGATGAAATTGGTGCCAGTTTTACGGACCGTACAAACGGTAAAATTTATAATCATCATGCAAATATTAATACCGTTAGAAAAATGATATACGCTCTTGAAAAGGGTGATTTAGACAAAAACCTGAGCTTTTATAGTGATAATGCAAAGTTTTCAGACATTAACAGTGAGTGGGGAACCACTCATGGAAAAGCTGAAGAAAAAGTAAACCAACAAAATTTTCTGAAAGCCTTTGATATCAAAAGCATTGACATGATTGGCTACCCTGATTATTTAGAATATGAAATGGACAATGGCCGGTCCGTACTATCGTGGTGGAACATACATTTAGTGCGTAAATCGGATAAAAAAGCTATTGTTCTGCCAATACATTTGAATGATAACTTCGATCAGGATGGGAAAATTATTTCTGAAATGTTTTATTACAGCGAAACCTTGCTGAACAAAAAATAAAATGCAAACTCTATCCATTTAAAAAAATAAAACTAAAAATGAAAAGAATTATGATCATCGCAGGATTTATCCTTTCAGGATTAACTGCTTTTTGCCAACAGGAAGAAAATGGAACCATCTACATTAAGCATCCCTACATTGATGTGGTGAATAATGCGAACAAAGACTATGTCGCAAATAATTTTACTACAACTCAAAATTATTATGCTGATACTGCTAAATGGTGGGTATCTGGCATGGCCGATTTTATTCCCCTTGCAGATGCAGTTAAAATGTGGAAAGGTGATTTTGAAAAATTCGATGATGTGAAGCAGACGCAGTTTGGCTATCCTGATTTTCTGCATTACAAAGACAAAAATAGTATGATCGTGCAATCATGGTGGACATGGTCAGGAAAGTCAAAAAAGACCGGAGACGTTATTAAAGTTCCGATGGTAATGTTTGATGAATTCAATACCGATGGAAAGATAGTTAGAGAATATATTTTCGGAGATTTTTCAAAAACAGCAACGGAGTAAATATTTTCTTTATCAGAATATAGGGCTGCCAATTTCTTAGAGGCTGGCAGCCTTTTCTCAAATCAAAGCCAACAAGAATCTTCTGGCATTAAGAAAATGTTTGACTAAAACTTACTTTTAAATAAAAATTAAACATTATGCAAACTGCAGGTATCATTGGTGGATCCGGATTTATCGGGAGTTACATAACCAAAATATTTTTAGAAGAAAATTATAAAGTAAAAGTTTCTTCTACTGATATTAATAATAAAAGTAAATACGAGCATTTGCAAACGCTTGCAAATGCCGGCAACCTCGAGGTTTACGGCTTAGATGTACGCGACACAAAAATGATAGAAGATTTTGTAAAAGATTGCGATATTCTTGTTCATGGCGGAACGCCATTTATACTGGATATAAAAGACCCGCATAAAGAATTGTTTGACCCAACGGTGCAGGGCACACGAAATTTTTTACAGGCAATTTCAAAATCAAAAGATATAAAAAAAGTTGTGTTTATTGCATCTGTTGCGGCGTGGAATACTTCTTTTCCTTTAAATCCTGCAACCCATTCCGCTGATCATATTTTTACAGAACAGGATACGCCATACATAAGTGAGCAGGATCATCCTTATGCTCAAGCTAAATTTTTGGCCGACCAGGAAGTAAGAAAATTTATTAGTGAACATCCGGATCTGCCTTTTGAAATTACTTCTATTTCGCCCACATGGGTGGTTGGCAATCCTCTTTCTAACAGGAACGATTCCACCTCCACAGGCTTGCAATATTTAATAAAAAATAAGATAGCACCTAACCCCTTTGTGGAGATGCTGTTTGCAACCGATGCTAAGTTTTCGATGATTGACGTAAGAGATGTTGCGGAAGCAGTTTACCAGGCAGCGGCAACGAAAGGAATTCATGGAAAGAATTATTTAGTTGCTAATGAAAGCTATTCTGTTTCGGATATTTCACGGATGCTGAATAACGAAGTGCCACTTGCAGAAGCAGCCATTATTTATGATAGTGCGTTGGCAAAAAAAGATTTGGGCATCGCATTTATAGCGGCAAAAGAAACGCTGAATCATTGTGTGTAAATCTTTTTATTCTTTCTTTATAATTTAAGCAAGTGTGTAAAAAGTATTACAATATATATTAGGCTAATTGGCGATGGAATGAAGGAAATGATTTACCAAAACAATGAAAGAATAATCTTCTTCATCGAGTAGAAACCACAAATTATTTTGATTATTCTAACAACACTTGATGTTAAAAGACCTCTTATAATTGCCATTCTAATAAAAAGGGTAGAAAAATAAATGAAAATTGCCGAACCTTAACAATGAAAATTAGAAAGCGCAAAAGCCTCCCTAACGCACTCACATTAATTATGCTGGTGATAGTTCTGGCAGCAATAAGCACGTGGCTATTGCCTTCCGGACAGTACAGCAAATTATCCGTAGAAAACAACCACGCTTTTGTAGTAACATCTATCACAGGTACGGTGTCATTGCCTTTTACCCAGCATACGCTTGACAGTCTTGGCATCAGCATTTCTTTGCAAAAATTCAGTGACGGAGATATCCGCAAACCTATTTCTGTTCCTGGTACATACAAAAAACAAAAATCAAATCCACAAGGTTTTATTGCCATGCTGGAAGCCCCAGTAAAAGGAATTATTGACAGCATTGATGTAGCGTTGTTTGTTTTATTTATTGGCGGCTTCATGGCCGTTTTTAATAAGACAGGTGCTATGTTCAAAGGCGTAAAATATTTAGCGCAACAGATGAAGGGGAATGAAAGAAAGCTAATTGTTATACTTGTTTTTGTCTTTTCTTTTTTCGGTGGCTCTTATGGTATGGATGTGGAGTCGATTGTATTTTATCCTGTATTGGTGCCCCTTTTTATGGCAGAAGATTATGATGCTATGGTGCCTTTGGCCATTGTATTTGGTGGCGCAGCAGTAGGCTATATAGCAAGTTTCACCAATCCATTTTCTACCATTATAGCTTCCAATGCTGCAGGCATTAATTGGATTGATGGACTATACGGAAGGCTCTTATTTTTTGTTATTGCTACATCTCTGCTGGCCTGGTATATACTCAGGTATGCCGCTAAAGTAAAAAAAGATCGCACGGCCTCTCTTGTTTATAAAATAGATGGCATTACCGAATCTCCTTTTGAAATTGAAGTACATACAGAAGGTGAAAGGATGAAATTAAATATTAAAACAAGTTTACTCTTACTCATATTCGTGCTCACTTTTTCCAGTATGATCGTAGGTATTGTTTTCTTTAACTGGTGGACGACAGAAATGGCTTCCCTGTTTTTTGGTTCCACCATCCTGGTGGGAATATTAGACAAGATGAGCGAAAGAGAATTTGTAGCGGAGTTTTTAAAAGGTGCAGAAAGTTTATTAGCAGTGGCGCTGATCATTGGCCTGGCAAGGGGTGTAACCATTGTGTTGAATGATGGGCTTGTTGCTGACTCTATTCTTTTTTATGCATCCAATGTGGTGCAGCATTTTCCGGCAGTCGTCTTTATTATCATGGTAATGATTTTCTTTTTCTTTTTTGCAATACCGGTAAGTTCATCTTCGGGTATGGCCGTACTTACGATGCCCATTATTGGTGCGCTGGCTATTATTGTAAACATTCCGGGCCGTGAAATTGTGAATGCCTATTTGTTTGGTATTGGTACTATGTTTTTGATTTCCCCTACGGGCTCTGTTTTCCCTGCTTTGCTTATGGTAAAAATAAGTTACAAGGCCTGGCTGAAATTTATAACACCTATGATAATTGCATTACTTATTTTGGGCGCCCTGTTTTTAATAATCGGAATCGGATTTAAATAATAAAAACCAAAACCAACCCGACATGTCCATTAAAAAAACGGATGAAGGATTAGAAAGAGTAATTGGTGTTTCAGGACTCTCCCTAACCATTTTAAATTTTACCATTGGTGCCGGCATTTTCGTTTTACCTGCCATTGTAGGAATACAGTTAGGAACTTATGGTTTGTTATGTTACGTCTTTTGTGCAATCCTGTTGGGTTGCGTTATGCTTTGCTATGCAGAAATAGGCAGTAAAGTAACCAGTAGCGGTGGCACATACGCTTATGTAGTAGCTGCATTTGGAGAGTTTCCGGGTTTTATAACAAGCTGGCTCTTCTTTTTTGCTTTCGGTCTTGCGAGTGACGCAGCGGTAATGAATATTATTGCAGATTCAATCGCTGTAGTTTATCCTGTGTTCTTAAACACCTTGGTAAGAGCTTTCTTATTTTTTATTTTATTAGCTTTTATGGTTTTAGTGAACATTCGGGGCACAAAACAGAGCATCACTTTTATAAAGTTTTTAACTGTATTAAAATTATTACCGCTTGTGGCGATTATCATTTTTGGTTTCTTTCATATAAAATCAACTAACCTGCATTGGGGACATTTGCCCAGACTAAGCATATTTGGCAGCACCGCCCTTACTCTATTTTTTGCATTTCTTGGTTTTGAAACAGCACTTACATCGAGCGGAGAAATTAAGAATTCTAAACGTACCATCCCTCGCGGAATTATGTTGGCTGGATTATTAATTCTTGTTTTTTACCTGCTTTTGCAAACCGTTACACAGGGAGTATTGGGTGCAAATATGGCGGCTGTAAAAGATGCGCCGCTGGCAGCCATTGCAGAAAAAATGGTAGGGCCTGTGGGAGCCATTATACTTTTATTAACGGCTGCCTTCTCTTGTTTTACTTCACTTTTTGGAGACGTATTAGCATCTCCGCGATTACTTTTTGCCGGAGCCAATGACGGACTGTTTCCAAAATTCCTCGGCAAAGTGCATCCAAAATTTGCTACACCACATTTAGCTATTATCGTGTGGGGATTATTAATTTTTATATTTTCTGTTTCAGGTGGATTTAAACAAATGGCAATTCTTGCCAGCTCTTCCATTTTGATCATTTACCTGGCGGTTATTTTGGCAACGATTAAAATGAGAACAAAAAAGCAGGAAGCATCGGATAAAACATTTAAGATCCCGGGAGGCTTAACCATTCCATTAATTGGTATTGCCGCGATTAGTTGGATGTTTACCGGCCTCGGGAAGTGGGAAATTCTATCAGTACTGACTTTCATGGTGGTGGTATGCGTCATTTATGTTGTGATGAAAAAAATGAAAAAGCAAAAAATAGCAGTAGTTGTAAAGGGTGAATTGTTGTAACTTATATATAGTTCTTTTTAATGAAGGTTTTATACAATCTGCCCACGTAAGCTTTATAGAAATAAATGTTTAAATGATCAAACCAATACTTATTAAATGAGACAAATGAAAAAAGGGTCAACTATCATCGCCACTGTTTGCTGCATTATCGCATTACAATTCGCCTCTTGCAATTCGCCTGTAAAAACAGAACCGGTTGCAAAGGATTCCGTAGCAGCCAACATAAAAATGTACACACATACGTGGGATGAAATTATGAATCATGGAAAACTCGATATGTTCAATGATAGTAATTTTACCAAAGACGTTACATTCCACATGAAGCCGGCTGACGTTGTTGGCATCGACAGTGCCAGGGCCTTTTACAGCAATTTTCTTACGGGGTTCTCTAACATTCACTTCATATTTACCGACGTTTTTGGGCAGGGAAATAAAATAGTAAAACATTGGAAGTTTAAAGGAAAACATACCGGCAAATTTTTTGGGATACCCCCAACCAGAAAAGACGTGGACCTCGATGGAGCCACCATTGTGCTGATGCGTAATGGAAAAATTGCAGAAGAACAGGACTTTTATGATAATCTTGATTTAATGGCTCAGCTTGGTCAGCTACCTACGGACAAATAGGCTTTTTAAAGACAACATGCTAATGCATAATATAAAATCATGTATCCATAACCGTTAGCGACATTTACATTTTTAATCTGGTAACTCTTACAAAAAGTAATAAATGAAACTAAGTAAAAATTAGAAGCAGTAGTTTTGAAAGTATACAGCGGCTGGTTTCAATGGCGGCTTTTCAGATTTCCGGAACAACGTTCATCATTCAGTTACTGCGATAATTGAAATTTATAATTTAACTTTCTGAACAATTTTCTTTAAGCAAATTATATTTACCGGTTATATTATTTAAGGCTGCTTTTATAAAACGATATGGACATAAATTTTTTGCTGATATTTTTTATTGCAAGGTATCTGAGCCGCTCCATGAAAATGCAGGAGCAAAATATCCTTTGGAATCAGAGGCTTAAATGGATAATGTATGTGTCGCTCTTTTTACTTGTAGTTGAAACGATATTCCACCGTTTTCAACCCGTCACCGGGTTTGCAGCGAGTTTATCGCTGTTAGGTTTCACTTATATGTTGTACAGCGCAAATGTATTTAAGCCAGCACGCTACCTTGTTGTTGCCATTGCACCTTATGCAATTATTTCTTTATTAACGCTGGCTGTAAAATACATTTCTCCCGTCACATATACAGACTGGAAAAATTCCTGGGAAGATAATTTAAGTGCCTTTGCAATAATTTGGGGCGTTGGTGTTTGGATTGTAACAATAAGGCAGCGGAAAGAATTAAATAAAGCCAATGAAAGAGTAGCAGAACAGGAAAAAAATAATAAAGTGATGTCTGCAATGAAGGCCCAGCTTGAAATACAGGTAAGAGAGCGTACCGCAGAACTTACCAACCAAAAAGAAGAGTTGGAAGCCGCACTTGAAAATTTAAAAGCAACGCAATCGCAACTTATACAATCAGAAAAAATGGCTAGCCTTGGAGAACTTACTGCGGGCATTGCGCATGAAATACAAAACCCTCTCAATTTTGTAAATAATTTTTCCGAAGTAAATACAGAATTGATTGAGGAAATGAAGGAAGAAATCAATAAAGGCAATTTTGAAGATGTAAAACATATTGCAAATGATATTAAAGACAATGAGCTTAAAATAATATTCCATGGCAAACGAGCCGATGCTATTGTAAAAGGGATGCTTCAGCACAGCCGTAGCAGCGGCGGCCAGAAAGAGCTAACAGATATTAATGCACTTGCGGATGAATATTTACGGCTGGCTTACCATGGATTGCGGGCAAAAGATAAATCGTTTAACGCTACCATGAAAACCGACTTTGATCCAACTCTTGAAAAAATAAATATCATTCCACAGGATGTGGGAAGGGTGATATTAAATTTAATTACGAATGCATTTTATGCAGTTGCTTTGCCTCATGTCCCGAAAGCTATCGGGGCGGACCCCAACGGCGACAGCTATAAATATGAACCCACCGTTTGGGTCAGCACAAAAAAAACGGATGAGGATGTAATAATTTCGGTAAGAGATAACGGGCCCGGCATACCTCAAAATATTGTTGACAAAATATTTCAACCTTTTTTTACTACCAAACCCACCGGGCAGGGAACCGGACTGGGTTTGAGCTTAAGTTATGATATTATAAAAGCACATGGCGGAGAATTACATGTGGAAACAAAGGAAGGCAGTGGCGCAACATTCATTATTTCTTTACCTTTAAATACTCTCTCTTAAAAAGCTAAAACTAAATGACCAAAACTTCGCTTTCGCCTTCGGGGTTTATAATATCAATTGCCATATTCTTTTCGATTATTTCTTTTTTCTCTTGTAATAACTCGGCAGATATTCCATTCCCAGAAAAAGTACTTGGAGTTGCACAGCCGGCAACAACGCCGCTTGTTTTTAGTGAGGCCAAAAAACTGCAATGGGACACGGTAAGAAATGGTGGTATTTCACCTGTAATTAAAAAATTAGATATCGATGCTTTACCATCGTTACCTTATGATTCAACAGGCTTTAAGCCCTTTGCACAACCGCCCGAAGAAGTTTATTTTGATTTTAATAAACTTCCCGGAAAAGATTTTAGCCTGGATAAATTGCCTTCACACCCGCTGGTTTTTAAAACCTCAGTTTTAGGCTCCGTTCCCGCAATTAAAGTGGGATCTCCGGTAATGCAAAAGGGAAAGCCGTTAGCTATTTATGATTTGGGAAAAGGCCAGGGAGTGCAGGCCACTTTGATCACTACTTTATTTAAAAGCCATGATGGTTTATTATGGATCGGTAGCAGCGAAGGTTTGTTTCGTTATGACGGAGAACATATCCAAACATTTGTACAAGGGTCACCTAATGATCCGCCTATTAATGGTATTACAGAGGACAGGGAAGGAAATATATGGTTTATTAAGAGAAGAGCTAGCATTGGAATGATAGATCTTCATAAAAACACAATCAGCTACTCAAATAAAATTGGTGATAATCTAAGAGGGATTTATAATATGATTACAGATGAGACAGGGAATATTTGGATTTATAACCAGTCAGAAAATTCAGTAAGTATCATCAATCCTGCAGGCGGAACCTATAAAAACATTGATGCGAAAACCTGGCTATCCGACACATCGGGTTCCCAACCTTATCCATTAGCAAATAGTTTACAAATAATACAGGATGAAGCTAAAAATATTTGGGTCACAACTATGGCCGGGGGCGTAGATATTATTGATGTGGCATCAGGAAAAATAAGGTATTTGGCAAAAAGCAATGGCCTCAGCACTGATTCAGTAACCGCTATAGCCAAAGATAAAAACGGGCAAGTATGGGTAGGAATGTATGACGGTGGCGTAGATGCAGTTGATATTAAAAAAGGAACTATTATTCATTACAACCAATCCCAGGGATTCAAAAATGCCTTTACAACCTGGTTATTTTTTGACAATAAAGGTTATCTGTGGAGAAATACCCAAACAGGTGTTGAATTAGTTAATTTAAAAAATCAGAGAATCCGCTACATAAATCAAAGTAACGGCTTAGCCGGAAATGTAGCCCTTTCTGCATTACAGGATAATTATAACCGGGTGTGGGTAGCTGGTACAAGCGGTTTAAACATCATAGATCAAAATGGAGAAACGGTGCACCCCCTAGGCGTGAGGCAAATAGTAAGCTTAATGGAAGATGGAGTCAATAACCTTTGGGTGGCTACAACTACTGGTCTTTTTATAGTAAACCCTCAAAGAAGCATAATGCACGTGTTGGATAAGTCGAATGGCCTTAGCGACAATTTCGTGCAATCATTTTGGAATAAAAATGGCAATATGATAGTTGCCACAGATGGCGGTTATGATATCATTGACCCAATAAACAAAACGTTGCTAAAGGCCGGTAAAAACGAAGGTTTGGTAACTGATACTATATATGTGGCGTTTAAGGATGATTCCGGCAACATGTGGCTAACCGGGCCAAGCGAGGGCATCTTTTTGTTAGACTCTGCGAAGAAAATAATACTGCATACAGGCGAAACGGGGGGCTTAAATGATGGTGCGATAGTGGACGCAAAGCAGGATAAAAATGGTTTGATCTGGCTGGCTACCCAACATAACGGAATAGATATAGTAAACCCTTCAGATGGGACTGTAAAATATTTGAACAACCAGCCTGGCTTGAAAGATACTTGCGCCCGCATGATCCTTGAAGATAAATATGGCCGGATGTGGATAGGCACAGATAAAGGAATTTATGTAGCAGATACCAGAAAAAGTACACTTACAAACATTACCACCAGACAAGGTTTATCAAACAACACTATACTATCGCTGTTGGAATATAATGGAACTGTACTCGCAGGCACCAATAATAAAATTAATATGATAACTGCGCCAGAGCCGGGAGATTCTGC
>Ga0070658_10005445_pt1 | contig 10323 bp, 11 predicted proteins | sample KBSC13metaG_FD_64664 | JGI IMG/M metagenome (GOLD analysis project Ga0070658, IMG submission 64664) | Corn rhizosphere microbial communities from Kellogg Biological Station, Michigan, USA - KBS C1-3 metaG | ecosystem: Host-associated > Plants > Roots > Rhizosphere > Soil ... | reverse complement strand
CCTCGCGCGCCAGCGCCACCTCGATCAACGATCGGTAACGGCCGGCGCGGCGCAGCCAGTTGGTCATCACGGCACGTCCGCGGGTGTCGTTCTTGAAGTAGTCCAGGTAGCGCAGCACCTGCGGATCCCAGCGCACCGGCAGCTCGGGCAGCTTCAGCCCGCGCAGCCACTCCGAATCCGGCGGCGCGCCGCTCCGCTCGCGGGCGGTGGGCCCGCCGGCAGCGTCGGGCGAGCGCAGGACCTCGGGCACGTCGCCCGAGCCATCCCAGCGACCAGGCAGCGACGGCTGCGGCTCGCTGGGCGTGTCCCAGCTTCCGTTGTCGTCGGCGGCGGCGCCGCGGGCGTGGGGAAACGATTCTTCCTCGAAGCGCCGCAGCTCGCCGAGCTCGGGGCTCTCGCTGGGGTCGTCCAGCGCGACGCCGCGCACGGCGCGGCGTTCGTTCTGGCTCTGTTCGGGCGAGGCGGCGGGACCGCCACCGCTGGCTTTCTTGCCTGCTGCGGCGGACTTCGGGGGCGGCGCCGCCCGCCCCACCGCCGGGGCGCCCAGGCCGCCCAGCGCCACCAGCGCCGCCGTCAGCCAGCGCAGCGGGCGCGGCGAACCCCGGCCGACCGACCGCAATCTCCGCCGGTCCCGTGACGCTCGGGTCGCCATGAACACCCGATCGTAGCGAAGTCCAGGGCAGGCGCCAAAAAACCTACCTGACCCGCCAGCCGCGTCGCGACCCGTCGTTGCCGCATTCGCCTCCTTGCGGCAGTTCCCGCCTGCGCTAGACTGCGCGCATGCCTTTCGGCATGGGCTTCGGCGAACTGGTTCTGATCCTGATCATCGTGATGGTCGTGTTCGGCGCGACCAAGCTGCCGCAGCTGGGCGATGGTCTCGGCAAGGCCATCAAGAACTTCAAGCGTTCCGTCGGGTCCCTGAACGAGATCGACGTGACCCCACGCGCGGCTCCGTCGGAGCCGTCCGCGGAGGCCAAGCCGGCTGGCCCGCCGGAGAGCGCTCCCAAGCCGTAAGGCGCGTCCGGATTACGGCGTCTGCGGCGCCGGCGGCGCACCGTTGGGAACGGCCGGCGTGGGAGGCGCGCCCCCCAGGGCGGCGATGCCACCCTGGATGATCTTGCGCAGGCCGGCGACCGTCAGTCGCGGCGTCTTCTTCTCTTCCTCGAAGATGATCTGCGCGAGGGTGGCGGTGGTCAGGTCGGCACGTGTCGTGTTGTCCACCACTTTGACATCGTCGCCCGCGCGCACCATCGCTGCGATGTGATCCAGCGTGACGTAGCGGCTGTCGCGGGTGTCGTACAACTTCCGGTTCGCGTAGCGCTTGATCGTCCGGGCCGTCGTCATTGGAGAATTGTGTCACGACTAAAAAAACGCGTCAATAATGTAAGATGTCAGACAATAAAGCTTGGATGAAGCCGCAGATCCGTTAAATTCCGGATACTTAACAATGTTGCGAAACTGCTAAGTTCGGACGGCACGGAAAATCGGCTGGCCGATTGCGGCACAACCCACCGTCAGGAATCGTTACAGATCGAAGCCGGCCGACAAGGAAACGGCCTTCTGGCTGCCACTCTGATCGTCGGCGGCGCCCATCGCGGCGTTCGCGTCGCGGCTTCCGCCCGACGTCGTCCAGGCGAACTGTCCCACCAGGAAGAGCTTCCACAGCTTCAGCTTCGCGCCGCCGAACCAGCGATTGCGCCTGATCACCGACTGCCCTGGGAAGCGGAAGTTCGCGCCGTAGTCGGCGGACGTCCCCGCCTGCGCCTGACAGGAGCGCGGCAGCGCAGCGACGGCAGCGGCGCTGGACGCGCTGGTCGCGGCCACGGTGGCCGCGTCGCAGTCCGGGGTCGCATCCACCACGCCGCTGGCGGCGTCGATCAGCAACGCGTCCCAGCCCAGGTACGGCTCCAGCTGCCACGTGCCGGCGATGCCGAACCGCTTCGACACGGCGACATCCAGGCTGTACACGCGCAGGGTGACCTGGTCGGTCCCCAGCAGATCCGACAGCCCCGCCCGCACCGACAGCGACGGCAGGGGCAGGTCGTGAAAGCCCTCGTTCACGGCGAACCGCAGATAGCCCTGCACCGCCCACATCCCGGACTGCAGGACGTTCACCGCGCCTCCGCCCAGCTCGAACGAGCCGGGCAGACCCTTGCGCACGAAGCCGCCCACGGTCGTCAACCACGACGGCGGACGTGACAGGTTCGGGTTGTTCGGCTGCACACCCTGGACGCCGTTCCAGAACGCCTTGCCACTGCTGATCTGCGTGACGTCCAGGTCGGCGGATAGCTGGATTCCCGCGAAGCCCAGCGTGTCGGCGGGCGTTTGCAGGCGGGGCGCTACCACGGTGCCCAGCTCGGACATCAGGCTGCGGAATCGGGTGTTCGCGCCCGCATCCAGCGCGACCGTGGTGCGCGTGGGGGTCTGGGTCACCCAGCCGCAGCCGTTGCCCTGCGACGTGTCGCACAGATTGATGAGGCGAAGGTCGTTCCGATCGGCGCGCGCCGTCCGCGCCGCCAGCAACGCGGACGCGAGGGCCAGCGTCGCGAGCGCCCTGGCCAGCCCCGGCGCGCCGGCGATCGGCGTGCGCCATCCCAGCCCGGGCACGCGTCGCAACCGTCGCCTGGCCATCAGTCGCTACGGTACGGTCCCCCGGGAAACAGTGTCAAGGCGCGAGGTGCGGGAGATTTCGTCAGCGCCCTGCTAGGGTGCCGGCGTGGGAGAGCTGACGTTCACCGTGCTGGCGTTCGCGCTGGGCGGCATCACCGCCGTGGCCGCGCTGGCCGTCCCCGAGCTGCAACGCACCGGCGTCACCGTCGCCCTGTGCGGCATCCTGGCGCTGGGGATGGTGGGGCTGTACGCCCGTCCGTTCGAGCGGTTCGCCGGCCTGCGCTACCTGAACCGTGGCGCGGGGGCGCGCCGTGGCCGAAGCCTGCTGGTCGCGACGCTGGTTGCGCTGCTGGTCGCCCTGGGTGGCGGGGCGCTGTTCTTCGCCACGCGGGGGCGGTCGCGCGCGCTGGAGACGGTGGGCGTGCTGGCGATCCTGACCGGCGCGCTGGCGTTCGTGGTCTGCCTGCTGCTGCGGCTGTTCTCGGTGTTCACCACGGTGTCGACGATGGGCGTGGCGCTGGGCGTGCAGTCGTTGATCGTGGTGCTGGGCGTGACCAGCGGCTTCCAGCGAGAGTTCCAGGACAAGGTGCTGGCGCTGAACGCCCACCTGATCGTCATTCCCTACGGCGACGTCGACGTCGACAGCGCCGAGGCGGACGAGATCCAGGCCAAGCTGGCCGACCTGCCCGGCGTGGTGCGGCGGGCCAAGTTCCTGTTCTCCGCCGGCGAGGTGATGGTGGGCAGCATCGGCGCGAACCTGAAGGGCATCGATCTGGGGCAGGGCGCGGACGACCTGCGCCACTCGCTGATCGACGGCCATGTCGAAGATCTGGCGCGGGCGCTTCCGTGCAACATGCCGCGGACCCCGTCGCTGACCGCGGCCGGCGCCGGCGGGTCGATGCCCGCGAACGGCAACATCGCGCTGGGCGTCGAGCTGGCGCACAAGCTTCACCTGAAGGTGGGCGACTGCGTCTCCATCATGGTGCCGTTCAGCGAATCGAACGGCACGGTGCCGCCGTCGTTCCTGTTTCGCGTCGTGGGCCGCTTTCGCATGGGCTTCAACGAGTACGACACGCGGCTGGCGTACGTCAGCCTGGACGACGCGCGCAAGCTGGGCAGCGTGCGGCAGTCGGTGTTCGGGGTCGAGCTGCGCTTCGCCGACGCGAACCAGGCCATCGGCATGGCGAAGGAGGTTCGGCGCCGCCTGCCCGGCCCCTACCGGGTCGTCGACTGGCAAGAGCTGAACCACAACCTGTTCACCGCCCTGAAGACGCAGAAGGTGGCCATCTCGCTGCTGCTGGTGCTGATCATCCTGGTGGCGGCGTTCAACATCATCGCGTCGCTGACCATGATCGTGCTGTCGAAGGTGCGCGAGATCGCCATCCTGGGCTCGATGGGGGCGCGCGCGGGCATGCTGGCGCGGCTGTTCCTGGTCGCCGGGACCAGCGTCGGCGCGGTGGGCACCGTCATCGGCATCGGGTGCGGCCTGCTGGTGTGTGGGCTGGCCCAGGCGTACGGATACCCGCTGGACCCCAAGGTGTACCTGATCGGGCAGTTGCCGGTGCAGATCGCGCCGCGCGAGATCGTCGCCGTCGCCGCGGCCACGCTGGCCATCTGCGTGCTGGCGACCCTGTACCCGTCGCTGCGCGCCAGCAAGCTGCGCGCGGTCGACGGCCTGCGCCACACCTGAGCCGCGGGGCGGCGCGGACCGGCCGCCGGGGCCCGAGAAAGATCGTAACCTGGGGCCGGTCCCTTTCTCTGAAACGGCATGGCCTCACCCGCTGAACCCCGAGCCCCGCTTTCCACGCCGGCAGAGCCGGTGCTGGAGACGTCCGACGAGGAGCTGGTGGAGCGGGTCCGCCAGGGCGATCGGCTGGCCTTCGAGCTGCTGATGCGGCGAAACAACCGCCGCGTCTACCGGGCGGTGCGCGCCGTGCTGCGTGACGGCGCGGACGTGGAGGAGGTCATGCAGCAGACCTACACGCTGGCGTTCTCGCACCTGGAGCAGTTCCAGGGCAACGCCCGCTGGTCGACGTGGGTGTGTCGGATCGCGTTCAACGAAGCGCTGGCCCGGGTACGGCAAAGGGGGCGGTTCGTCTCCATCGACGCCGACGCGGCGGAGTCGGGGGTGGCCGAGGGGTGGCGTGCGCCGGCGCCCGATCCGGAACGGCAGGCGCGCGCGCGCGAGCTGGGACGGCTGGTCGAAGAGACGATCGACGGGATGCCGGACATCTATCGCAGCGTGATGATCTTCCGCGAGATCGAAGGGCTGACCACGCTGGAGACGGCGGAGATCCTCGCCGTGGAGGAGAACGTCGTGAAGACGCGCCTTCACCGCGCGCGGGCGCTGCTGCGCGACGGGATCGAGCGCCGCATCGGGCAGCAGGTCGACGACGCCTACGCCTTCGAAGCGCGGCGCTGTGACCGCGTGGTGACGGCCGTGCTGGCGCGGCTGGTGCAAATCGCGCCGCCGCGCTGATCACCCGTCACCTTTGCCGCGGTCCTTCCTCCATGGGCTGCCCTGGCGAGGCGCGCGACGTGAGCGCGCCTCGTCTTTCCGGGCGCCCACACAAGGAGAGCGAGATGACTGCATCGAGAAGCCCAAGATTCGCCGCCGGTTCCGTCCTGATTCCCGCCGCCGGCCTGGCGCTGGCGCTGATGACCGGCGGGTGCGCCAGCAGCAACGAGTCGGCACCTGCCACGACCGCCACGCCCGCCACGAACGCCGCCACGCCGGGAACGTTCGCCCAGCAGGTCGCGGCGGGCCAGGCGGCCTACGGCGCCAACTGCGCCAGCTGCCACGGCGACGCGGGTCAGGGTGGCAAGGGGCCGCGCGTGGTCGGCCTGGCACAGGGCGCGCTGCCGCTGGACCCGCCGGCGGACCGCAAGTTCCGCAAGACGCGGTTCGTGACGGTCGGTGACGTCGCCGACTTCGTCGTCGCGAACATGCCCCCCGGCAAGGGCGGCAGCCTGCCCGCCGACCAGTACTGGGCCATCCTGGCGTTCGACCTGCACGCCAACGGCGTCGACCTGCCGCAGCCGCTGACCGCCGAGGCGGCGAGGACGCTCACCATCCCCCGCTGACAGGCTGGGTCCGTGTGACACCCGCGGTGACCGCGCGCGACTGGCCGTTGTTTACCGGGCCGGCGCGGCGGTCACACGGGTCAGCCGGCGCTCACGCGACCGGCGGCTTCGGGGGCTTGGCGGCGGGCTTCGCGGGCGGCGTGGCGGGGGGCTTCGCGGCGGGCTTGCTGCCCGAGGCGGCGGCGCGCGCGGCCTTGCCTTCCGGAGAGTTGTAGGCGCTGCGGTACTCGTGACGGCGGCGGCGACGCGCGGCCTCGGCGGCGGTGGTGGGACGGTTGCGTTTGCTCATGGCGGCGCAGATTAGCAGTTTTCGGCCCGATTCGCGGCGGGTGCGCCAGGCCGCTGTCGGTCGGGGCGCTGGCCGGCCTCGCTGCGGCCGGCGCCTACCCCTCTCCGAGCAGCCGCGCGGGGCGCCAGCCGTGCCGCCACGCCAGCACCAGCACGGTCAGCAACGCAACACCGAACAGCGCCTCGCGTAGCGCGCTGGCGCGCATCTGACGCTTCAAACGGAGCACGTCCGCTGCATCACCCGGGCGATCGCGCAGCGCCCACCGGAACAACGCCAGAAAGAATCGCGTGGACCCGAAGATGGCCCAGGCGGGACGTCTTGGATGGCGCGGCAGGCCCCGGCGAACGGCCACGGGCAGCCCTGCCACGACCCGCGCCAGCAAGGGCACCTGCCACAGGATCTCGACGACGTAAGGAATCGCCACGCCGCAGGCGACCAGCGTCCACTTGACCTGCCCGTCCATGGACGGGCTGGCGCAGCAGCCAGCGTGCCAGCGAAAGACGTGCCTGAAACCGCAAGGCCACGCGCGCTGCCGGTCCTGTCTGGCAGGCGCCGTCGTCGCCCGCTGCCAAACAGGCAAACGGCTACATCTTGGCGGGCGCTTCGGCGTTCGTGGGCGCGGCCGCGGCCGAGGCGGCGGGATCGCCGACGTCCTTGGCGCCGCCCTTCGTGTCGTACTTCGAAGGGCACTTGGCCATGATGCCGTCCGGCACCACCGCCAGGACGTTGTCAGGACCCAGCGTCCCCTTGGCGACGACCTCCGCGCCCGACTTGAACGTGTCGGGAACGATCCCGGAGTAGACGGCCGTGATGATGGCGGTCGGGCGCGGCGCCCGGCTCTCGATCTTGAAGCGGTACTGCAGCGTGCCCTTCGCCTGCTCGATCGAGCCGGCGACGACGTTACCGTGAACCTGCAGCCGCTTTCCGCGCACCGCATCCGGCGCCGCCATCACCTCGTCGACGTGCTTGTAGTACTCGGCGCCTTCCTTCATCGAGCGCGTCAGCAGGAACGCGATCGCGCCGGTGACCACCACCACCGACAACACGATCTTCAACGCGGCGCCACGGGTGGCGGCAGGGGCCGGGGCGCTGGGGGTCATGCGGTGAATGGTAGCCGCCGCCCCCCGGGATTCAAGGTCGGCAGTCCTCCTGATTCAGGCGGCGCGCCCCGCCGGACTCTTGCCCAGCGCGGCCAGCTCGTGAAAGTAGCGGCAAAACATCTCCATTCCGCCCGCGGCCTGGCCCCAGTCGTAGTTCTCGTTGATGGCGTGATAGCCGTGCTCGGGAAGCGACAGGCCCATGAAAATGACGGGCGCTTTCAGCAGCTTGCGCATCGTCAGCACGGCCCCGATCGAGCCGCCCTCGCGCGTGAACCCCGGCTCCTTCCCGAACGTGTCGCGCATCGCCCGCACCGCGGCGGCGTTGTACGGGCCCCCCAGCGGCGCCAGATAGGGCGCCAGCGACGCCTCGTGTTCGACCCGCGCGTCCGGGAGCTGCTTCTTGATGAACGCCTTGATCAGCCGGAACACCTTGGCGGGGTCCTGGTCGGGCACCAGACGCGTCGACAGCTTCGCCTCCGCCCGATGGGGCACGATCGTCTTGATGCCCGGGCCGCTGTAGCCGCCGACGATGCCGTGCACCTCGAACGTGGGCTGCGCCATGATCGACTCCATCACGCGCAGGTCGTCCGCGTGCGGCCGCAGGCTGGTCAGCTCGTGCGCCGCCTTGAACCGCCGGGCCGAGAAGCCGGCGCGGCCGAACCCGGCGCGCTCGGCGGCCGTCAGCTTGCGGACGTCGTCGTAGAAGCCGGGGATCTTCACGCGGCCGGTGCGGGCGTCCACGCACGCCGCCACCAGCGCCGCCAGCTCGGCCACCGGGTTGCGCGCGGCGCCGCCGGTGGTGCCCGAGTGCACGTCCTTGGCGCCCGTCTGCAAGCTGACGGTGAAGCCCATCAGCCCGCGCAGCCCGTAGGGAATGGACGGCTTGCCGGCGGCCGTCCAGATCGTGTCGGAGACGACCACCGATTCGGTGACGAACCCGGGCGAGCCGGGCGCGCCGGCGATGGCGCTGGAGAGACCGCGCCCGAAGTTCGGGCTGCCGATCTCCTCCTCCAGCTCCCACAGGAACTGCAGGTTCACGCGCGCGTCGGTTTCCAGGGCCAGCTTCGCGCCGTAAAGCGCGGTCAGCGCCGGACCCTTGTCGTCGGTGGAGCCGCGCGCCACGTAGCGGTCGCCCTGGCGCGTGAACGTGAACGGCGGCGACTTCCATTCCGCCGCGTCCGCTGGCTGCACGTCCAGGTGGTTGTACACGGTGACCGTCGGAAACGAGGGATCGCGCGTCACCCGGCCCAGCACCAGCGGGAAACCGCCCGTCTCGATGACGTCCACGCGGGCGCCCAGCTCGCCCAGCGCCGCGCGCGCGGCGTCCACACAGCGATCCATCTCGGGGCGGCGCGCGGGATCCATGCTCACGGTGGGGATCTCCACGAACGCCGCCAGCTTCTCCTCGAAGGCGCCCCGCCAACCGGCGATGCGGGCGCGCGCGGCCTTGACGTCGATCATGGCGCGCGATTATGCGCGCCGGCGCGCCGATGGGAAAGCACGGGCACCAACCGGGTCGCGAGCCCGAGCGGCCCGGTCACCTGAACTTCGTCCATCGCCGTCGCAGTGGCGTCGCGGTCGGCGTCGACGCTGTTGTCGGGTGCACTAGCCGCCGATCTGGACCATGGCCTTGCGCGGGCCCCCGATGCCCAGCAGGCCGAACTGGTGGCCGTCCCGCTTGGCGCCGACCGCGGCGCGGATCGCCTCGACGACGGCCACGTCACCGCCCGCGCGCAGCGCCGCGCGCAGATCGGTCGCGTCGTCGTGGCCCAGGCAGGTGTGCAGGGCCCCGCTGGCGGACAGGCGGACGCGGTTGCAGGTGTCACAGAAGTGCTCGGTCAGCGGCGAGATGATGCCGAAGCGCCGCGCCGGCTCGCCTGGGCTCTCCAGACGCCAGTAGCGGGCCGGCCCCGCCCCCGTCGCCGGCCCATCCGCCGGCTCCGCCACCAGCCGCGCCCCCGGCACGCCGGCCGCGATCGTGGCGCGGATCTCCGCGGCGCCCAGGAAGGTTCCGGGGACGAACAGCGCCCCGTCGGCCATCGGCATCTGCTCGATGAAGCGGGGAATGAGGCCGCGCTGCCAGGCGTACGCGCAGATCCCGGACAGCTCGTCGTCGTTGAACCCGCGCACGGCCACCGCGTTCAGCTTGATGGCGCGAAAGCCAACCGCGCGCGCCGCCTCGATCCCCGCCAGCACCCGCCCCAGGTCACCGCCGCGCGTGATGCGGGCAAAGCGTTCGGGCTGCAGGGAATCGACGCTGACGTTCAGGCGGTCGACGCCGGCCGCGCGCAGAGGCGCCGCCAGCTCGACCAGACGCAGGCCGTTCGTCGACAGCGCCAAGTCCTCGATGCCGGGAATGGTGCGCAACATCGCCACCAGCTCCGGCAGCTCACGACGCAAGGTCGGCTCGCCGCCCGTGAGGCGCAGCCGCCGCACGCCCAGACGCGCGAACGACCGCACCAGGGCCACGGTCTCCTCGAACGACAGCACGTCGGCGCGCTCCAGGTGCTCGACGCCCCCCTCGGGGATGCAGTACGTGCAGCGCAGGTTGCAGCGGTCGGTGACCGACAGACGCAGGTACTCGACGTGACGGTGCTGGCGGTCCACCAGCGGACGCACCACCTCGCCGGATGACGACGCGGCCGACCGCTCAGCCAGCGCCGTCGTGCTCATGATGCTCCCGGGCCGCCACCGGCGATGACGCCGGCCTCAGCTGTCCGATCAGGTGGCGCAGCTCGGGCAGGATCAACTTGCCCAGCGCCAGCTGCACGGCGGCGGGCGAGCCGGGCATGGCGAACACCGCCACGCGGCCGATCGTCCCGCCGGCCGCGCGCGACAGCATCGCGGCCGCGCCTACCTCGGCGAACGACAGCATGCGGAACAGCTCGCCGAAGCCCTCCAGGCGGCGCTCGAACAGCGGGGCCAGCGCCTCGACCGTGGCGTCGCGGCCCGCGACGCCGGTGCCGCCGGTCAGCAGGACCACGTCCACCTCGAGACCGTCGATCAACGCCCGTACGCGCGCGGCGATCTCGGCCGGCTCGTCGCGCACCAACTCGCGACGCGTGACGTGGAAGCCGGCCTTCTGGGTCAGCGCCTCCGCCAGGCTGCCGCTCTCGTCGGTCTGCAAGGTGCGGGTATCCGACACGGTGATGACGGCGACGCGGATGTCCGCGGGCGCGGGACCGGCCTGCCGGTGGTGCGAGGCGCTCACCGGCCGCATCCTAGCAGTCGGGGCGCGCC
>Ga0070658_10005444_pt1 | contig 10323 bp, 8 predicted proteins | sample KBSC13metaG_FD_64664 | JGI IMG/M metagenome (GOLD analysis project Ga0070658, IMG submission 64664) | Corn rhizosphere microbial communities from Kellogg Biological Station, Michigan, USA - KBS C1-3 metaG | ecosystem: Host-associated > Plants > Roots > Rhizosphere > Soil ... | reverse complement strand
CCCTCCTTGGTGGAGAAAAAGAGATCCGCGTAGTGCGCCAGTGCATCGGCGGAAAAGCCGCGCCCGGTGTCCTGAAAAATGAGCCGCAGGCGGCTTCCGCTGTGCTCGCCACGGATGGTCAAGGTTCCGCCATTCGACATGGCTTGCACGGCATTGAGGACGATATTGCCGACGGACTGGGCGAAACGCCGGGCGTCGACCCGCGCCCGCAACCCGGCCGGGACTTCATTGACGATCCGCACCCCGGCATGGGCCGCCTGGGGCGTGAGGGCGCGCACGACTCCCGTGACGATCTCGCCGAAATCCGCCGGGGCCATCTGCGGCGGTTGCGGCCGGGCCAGGAACATCCACTGCTGGACCAATCCCTCGATCTTCGTCGCTTCGCCGAGCAACACCGGGAGCGAATCGCGAGCCGTCTCCGCGAGTTCCCCGTTGTGCGCCGACTCGATCAACTGGGCATGCATGCGAATCGCCGCGAGCGGATTGTGGATCTCGTGGGCGAGTCCCGTGGCCATGCGGCCGAGGATCGCCAGGCGCTCGGCCTGTTCGCGCCGCGCACGTTCGGCGGCGAGCTGGGCGCGCGTGGAAAGATAAGCGCGGACCAACTGGCCGATCTCATCCTTTCTTTCCGCCCCCGGCAATGCGGCGTCGGGATCGTTTTCAATGTGTGGCAGGCGCGCCGCCAGCAGCCGGAGCGGGCGCACAAAGCCCCGCGCCACGATCCAGGCGAGGGCGACGGAAAACGTCCAGAATACGCCGAGAAGAATCAGCGTCTCGGAGCGGAGGAGAAATGACCAGGCCGGCTCGACCTCGCGCACGAGAATGAGGCTCAGGTCCTTCTCCAGCGGCACGGCGATGGCCTCGAACGAGCCACCCGTCTCGACGATCCCCCGCTCCTCACCGAGGGCCTCGAGCATGGAACGATAACGTTCCAGCGGGCCTGTGATGGGCGGCACGGTTTCATGACTCTTCTCGAGGGCGATTCCATCGGCGGTCCCCGTGGTCATATCCCAGGCGGTGTGCCGGAAGAACACGCGCATGTTCAGCACCCGGCTGAGATAGTCGGCCACTCGCTCGTTCGCGGGCAAGCGGGCGCTCTGGATGAAATCCGCGTTGGTCCGGGCGAGCGTGGCGAAAACGTGGCGCGATTCGCGTTGCGCGGAAGCGTGCAGCCACAGCGCGAGGGCCAACGACCCCGCCGCCACAAACAGCAGAAATGGCAGGGCGAGGCGCAGCCAAAGGCTGGAGACAGGGCGGACGGACATCGATGGATACAATCTATGCATCATCGATCTGCGCGAGGCTATTTCCTGTCCCAAACGGTGATAGGTCAAAGTGGCGGGGCATTTGAGCAGCCCACTTAGCAAAGCGCGCGCCCTTGAGCCTAACAGCATTCGGCGGGAACGATCAAAGATATGCTGTGTGGGGCATATCGCTTGCTGGAGGGCGCGCGTGCTCTTGCACCCCCACCCACAACCCAAACTCATGCCCACCCTCCACCGCCCTGTGACCGGTGCCGCGCTGGCCTTTATCGGCCTCGCGACCGCTCACGCAGATCCGACGCTGGCTCGAATGCCAGAGACCACCACGACCGCGCTCAACGGCTCAATTCTCAACGAAGAAACGCCGATCGGCCAGACGGGGCGACCCGAATGGACGAGCGCCCGGCGCTTTCCGGGAACCCGCGTCTACATCCAGCAGGAGCCCTGGGAGGCGGGGGTCGAAAGCTGGTGGCGCATCAAGCACCACCGGGACGACACAATCTCGCATCGCCTGCTCGAAGAAGTCGAGATCGGCCTCCCCTACCGAATGCAGCTCGATCTCTACAACGATATCGAGGGCAACGAGCACGCCAGGTTCCACTATCAGAGCTTCAACGTGGAGCTGCGCTACGCGCTTGCCGACTGGGGCAAGATCTGGGGCAATCCCACGCTCTACGGCGAATACAAATTTGCCGACGCGAAATGGGGTCCGGATGTGTACGAACTGAAGCTCCTCCTCGGCGACCAGATCGCGCCGCGCTGGCACTGGGGTGTGAACTTCGTCTGGGAAGCCGAGACCGGTTGGGACCGCGAACAGGAATTCCAGATCACTGGCGGCCTCAGCTACTCGCTGGTGGACGGAAAGATCGGCGTCGGAGTCGAGGCCTATTACGACCATGATACCGTCAAAGGGGCCCGCGGCGATGCCCTGGAAATTTTCCAGATCGGGCCCAGCGTCCAGGTCCGCCTGACCAGCCACCTGCACATCGATGCCAACGTAATGTTCGGCACCAATCAGGATTCCGACCGGCAGGTCGCCTACATCGTGGTCGGCTACGATTTCGGCGGACCCACCGGTCACTCTCAGCAGGAATACAATCCCACGAGCGGCCGCGGCCACTAGCGCAAGCTGGATCGTTCGCTATTCGTTGTAATATAGGAATATGGCACGAAGCGCGCTCACTGTTTCGCTCGCGCTTCATGCAGCGGTGCTCGCCGTCGTTGGTTGGTCGTCCGCATCGCTTCTGGGCCACGCCGGTCTCGGAAAAACCGAGATCGGCGTGGCTTTTTCACTTGAGGAGGCCGGCGGACTGGTGGTGGAAGAGACTCCGCCCACCCCTCCCGCGCCGGCGGAAATCACGCCTCCCACCTACGCGCCGAACGTCACTCCGCCGCCCGTCGAGGTGAAGCCCGTGCCCGTGACGTCGTTCGATCCGGTGTCTCCACGGATTTCGACCGTGGCCATATTGCCGGTCGAATTACCGTCGATTGCCCAGCCCAAGAGAGCACGTGCGACCACTCAATCCGCGGCAAAATCTTCTTCCGCGAAGTCCCGCACCATAGCGGTCACAGCCAGCATGAGCGGCGGCGGTGGTGGCGGCGCCGGCCGCGGTGGAGGCGGCGGACCCGGCTACACGCCCCCGCAATTCCTCACGCGCTACAAACCGCCCTATCCTGAGGAAGCGCGGGCGCAGAGGATGGAGGGAGTCGTGATGCTTCTCGTTTCGGTGGACGCCGCGGGCCGCGTCGTCAGCGCCCGACTATCGCAAAGCAGCGGCCACGACGTGCTCGACCGGGCCGCACTCGCCGCCATCCGCACCTGGCGTTTCGTGCCCGCGCACCACGCGGACCAACCCGTTCCGGCGACTGTCGAGGTCCCCATCCGCTTTCACTTTTCGGCATAAAATGAAAACGCCTCTCAGGCGTGAGCCCGAGAGGCGCTTTCTGTCTGGGAGAAAACAATTGGGATTAGTAACGCCTGTGAGATGAACGGCAAGTATTATTTCGGGAAATCTGACAATTTGTTCAGTACGTAGATTCCAGTGCAGGAATCCCAGCCCTTCGGGCTGGGAACGCTGACTTCCACCTGCTCGTCGGGGAAATGCAGTTATCTCAAAAATGCGACCTCAGCCTTCGAATTGGCACAGAGACAAACTGAGCATGGGATCCCACTGCTTCTGCGCGCAGTTGACCACATATAATTCCACAAAGTCCTACATACAAGTGCTTTAAGACGCAACAATTTACAGGAACTTTCGCCACTTGAGCCACAAGGCGGCGTCGCCCATGGCACCACCCCTGCTTTACAGTAATTGTGAAATTACTTGTAAAGATACTTACACTAGCAGTTCTCACCACCCCTGCTTTTGCGAGCGACTCCAGCGACGACATCATCGCCGAGATCAATCTCGCAAGGACTGCTCCCCAGCAATATGCTCAAATCCTCGCCAGCCGCACCGCCGGATACCGCGGAATTGAAGGCGAAGGCGTGGTTCGTGATGCGATCCATTTTCTCGAAAAACAGCGGCCCCTCGCTCCCCTGACCGTCTGTGAAGGTATGCGCAGCAGCGCCCTCACTCACGTCCTCGACGTCGGATCCCGCGGTGGGCGCGGCCACGTGGGCAGCAACGGCAGCCAGCCTTCGGATCGGATGGATCGCTTCGGCAAATGGACGGGGCGATGGGGCGAGAACATCGATTATGGCCAGCGTGACGCCCGCGCCACTGTGATCCGGCTCATCGTCGACGATGGCGTCCGCAGCCGCGGACACCGCAAAAACATCTTCAGCAGCGACTTCCGGGTCGCCGGCTCGGCGACCGGGTTTAACGCCTCCTTTGGCAGCATGTGCGTCATCGATTTTGCGGCGGGATTCGTGGAAGCTCCCGGCCGGGTGGCCACCCGCGGCGCAGCATCCGCCTCGCAACTGTAAAGGGCGGCGGCCACAGCCGCGGGAAGGATTTCCCTTCCCAAGTCTCGCGGGCTTCGTGTTCTATCTGCGCGCGATGCCCAAGCCTTCTGCCCGAGCGAAATCTCCCAAGCCCAAGTACAAGCGCATCGTCCTGAAACTCAGCGGCGAAGCCCTCAAGGCCCGCGGCAGCATGGACAATATCTCCCCGGAGATCGTCCAGCAGGTCTGTTCACAGATCAAGGACGTGCACGCCCTCGGCGTGGAGATCGCGGTCGTCATTGGCGGCGGCAATATCTGGCGCGGCCTGTCCGCCAGCCATCGCGGCATGGAACGCACCACGGCCGACTACATGGGCATGCTCGCCACGGTCATCAACGGTCTGGCACTCCAGAGCGCCTTGGAGCAAATGGGGCAGCCGACCCGGGTCCATACCGCGATCAAGATGGACAACGTCGCCGAACCCTTCATCCGCCGTCGCGCCATCGACCAGCTCACCGAGGGCAAGGTCGTCATTTTCGTCGCCGGAACCGGCAACCCCTTCTTCTCCACGGATACCACCGCCGCCCTGCGGGCAAATGAAATCGGCGCCCAAGTCATCTTGAAAGCGACCAAAGTCGATGGCATTTACACGGCAGACCCTTTCAAAGACCCGAAAGCGACCCGATACGATCGGATCACCTTCGGAGAGGCTCTCTCCAAGCGCCTGTCCGTGATGGATTCGACCGCTTTCAGCCTTTGCCAGGACAATAAAATGCCGATCATCGTGTTCGACATGATGAAGGACGACAACATCAAGCGAGTCGTCACGGGCCAGAACGTCGGCACCCTGGTCACTTCCGAATAAGACTTTATGGACCCCGATGAAATTCTCCTCGATACCGAGGCCGCCATGGAAAAAGGCTTCGAATACATGCAGCATGAGTTCTCCACGGTGCGCACCGGCAAGGCGTCGCCGGCACTGGTGGAGAATATCGACGTCGAAGCTTACGGCTCGTCGATGAAGCTCAAGCAACTGGCCCTCATCACCACGCCCGAACCGCGCCTGCTCGTCATCCAGCCCTTCGATGCCAGCACTACGAAGGATATCGAAAAAGCGATCAAAGAATCCAAGATCGGCATCAATCCCGCCGTGGACGGCAAGATCATTCGCCTGCCGATTCCGGCCCTTTCCGAGGAGCGCCGCAAGGACCTCGTCAAAGGCATCAAACAAATGGCCGAGGAAGCCCGCGTGCGGGTGCGTTCCGCGCGCCGGGAAGGCATCGACGCCCTCAAGAAAGGGCACAAGGATGGGACCGTGACGGAAGATGGCCTCGGATCTTACGAAAAAGAAATCCAAAAGCTCACCGATGGCTTCGTGAAAAAGATCGACGACTCCGTCAATTCCAAGGAAGCCGAAATTCTCAAAGTCTAACGCCATGCGCTCACTCGTTCTTACCCTCACCCTGATTGTCGCCATTCTGGCCACGGCGTCCGCCGCCGTCGTCCGGCTCGCACCCGATTTTGCCCTGTCGAGTGTGGCCGGCAAAGGACGCTCTCTGAAAAGCTTCCGCGGCCAGCCCGTGGTGCTGGTCATCGCGAGATCACCGAAGGACGGGGACTTCAAGCAGCAGGCGAAATTCTTCAAGGAGATCTACCAGATCTTCGCCAGCAAGCAGGTCGTCTTCATCGCCGCGTTCACGGAGCACAACGATCCGATCACGAGCGAGATTCCCTTCGTGGTGGCGGAGAACGGGCCAGCCGTCGCGGGCGCTTACGGCGTTGTCGACAAGTTTAACATCGTCATCATTGGGAAGGATGGAAACGTGGACTATCAGACGAAAAAGGTGCTGCCGCCGGAACGAGTTCACGACGTGATCCAGAATTCCTACGAGATCCAGGCGAATACGGGACGGTAATTGTATCGGGGGTTGGAATTGCGAAAGGGACAAAGTGCTTGGTTCTTAGTTCTTGGTTCTTAGTTCCGAGATGGGGGCCTCTGGAAAAATTGAGCCGGTGCGGATTGCGGTCATTTCGGATACGCATGACCGGTTTCCGGCGCATGTCGGCAAGGCGATCGCCAGCGCGGATGAGATCTGGCATCTCGGGGATGTTTGTGAACCGCGGATTCTCGCGGAGATCAAATTGCTCGGCCCTCCCGTGCGGGTGGTTCGCGGCAACTGCGACAGCTTCGGCGGCTGGCCTTTGACCCTCGATTTCGAGGTCGCCGGAGTGCGGATTCACCTCGAACACATTCCCCCGCGGCAGCCCCCGGCCAATTCCGATCTGGTCCTGCACGGCCATACGCATGTCCCGCGTGATGAGACGATCGGCGGCACTCGCTTCCTCAATCCCGGCTGCATTACCCGCCCGAACCGCGGTGCGCCCGCGAGTTACGCGTGGCTACAGCTCACAAAGGGCGGCCAGGTGAAATGGAATTTGGTTCGGGTGTAGCGGAGGCGCATCTCGCTTACCGAGTCTTCAACGGTGTGACCGGAGCGCCTGCGTGTGGAGGACCTTTGCAACAGCCCCACGCCTTCAACCACGGAGCTCGAAAGCCGCCCCCTACTTCTTCGCCGCGCTCTCGCGGGCGAGGTTGAGCAGGTACTGCTCAACCTGGGCGCCGTACTCCTCGGGATACTTCTCACTCTGCGCCTGTTCGATCACGGCGCGCTCGCGGGGCGGCAACGCCGTGAAGGAAACCTTCGCATTTCCGACGGTGCGCGTGCCGACTTGGGCAACTTCGCCGCCGGCTGGCGTATAGTTCTGCGCTCCATCGGAACCAGGTTGGCCCGGCTGACCAGGCTGACCGGGCTTGCCAGGCTGGCCCGGTTGACCGGGCTGCCCTGGTTGTGAACCGGGTTTTCCAGGCTGCCCCGGCTGTCCCGCCAATTGACCAGGCTGGCCGGGCTGCCCAGGCATGCCGGGTTGTCCGGGAGTATTGGCCGCGGTCACGCCGGATTGCGCCTGCGCGATCGCCGCTTGCGCGTCGGCAAGCGCCTGTTGCGCGGCTTGGGCCTGGGCCTGGGCGCCCGGAAGATTCTGTGCGGCGGCCTGTGCGGCCCCTTGCGCCGCAGCTTGGGCGGCGTTCTGAGCCGCCTGCTGGGCTGGATTGTTGCCCGGCTGTCCTTGCGCCGCAGCCTGCGTCGCATCCGCGGCCGCCTGCTGCAATTGCGCGGCCGCCTGGGCCTCGGCTTTCTGCGCCGCGGCCTGTTGGGCGGCCGCTTGCTGACCGGCCTGCTGGGCTTGCTGATTCGCTTGCTGCGCCTGCTGACCGGCCTGCTGGGCTTGCTGATTCGCCTGCTGCGCCTGTTGATTGGCCTGCGCGGCGGCCGGTTGATTGCCGGCCTGCTGGGCTTGCTGCGCGGCTTGTTGCGCCTGCTGGGCGGCCTGTTGCGCTTGCTGCTGGGCTTGCTGGGCCTGCTGGCCGGCTTGTTGCGCGGCCTGCTGCGCCTGCTGCGCCGCCTGGGCGTTGGCTTGGGCCTGCTGGGCCTGCTGCAACGCCTGGTTCGCATTGTTCACCGCCGCCTGGGCCTGCGCGAGTTGCGCGGCGGCTTGCTGCTGCGCCTGTGCATTCTGCGGTTGATTCTGGTTTTGCTGCTGCGCCTGCGCTGCTGCCAACTGGACGCCTTTCTGCGCATCGAAAAGGGCATCGAGCGCCTTTTGCTCCGCACCTTGCGCCACCTTGCCGTCCGGTTTTTCCAGGGCCAGCTTCGCCTGGATCATCTGTGCCTGCGCTTCGTGAATGGACGGCTTCGCGGCGGCGAGGTCCGGCGTGAGCGTGTTTTCGAAAGCGCTGGTGCGATCGGCGATGGCTTGCTGCTGCCCCGACTGGCCGGCGAACGCACCCTTCGCCGCCGGCTTGCCCGCCGGGGTGCGCGCGGTGCTCTTCGCCGTGTCGACTTGAAGTTTCTGTTCCGCGACGATGATCTCCGTGAGTTCCTTCTGTGCCTGCTGGGCTTGGGCTGCCTGCTGCTGGGCTTGCTGGGCCTGCTGCGCTTGCTGAGCCAATTGCTGGGCGGCTTGCGCGAGATTCTGCGCCGCCGCTTGCTGGGCCTGCTGAGCGGCCTGCTGCGCTTGTTGCGCTTGCGCGGCGGCAGCCTGTGCATTCTGCGGCTGGGCTCCCGGTTGTGGTTGCGCACCCGGTTGCGCCGGGGCCTGGGCAGCTTGCGCTCCTTGGGGCTGCACCTGGGGCATCGGTGGCTGCCCGGCTTTTGCCGCCTGTGCCTGCTGCGCGGCTTGGGCCGCCTGTTGGGCGGCCTGAGCGGCCTTCTGTGCATTGGCCGCCGCCTGCTGCAGGGCGGGGGCCGCTCCAGGCGCCACCTTCTCGGCCTGTCGCGCGGCTTCCTTGATCTGATCGGTGAGCGCGGCCTGACCCGATTTGTCCGGGTTTTGCGCCGCGGCGGCCTGCTGTTTGGCCAGGTCTTCGGCCTGCTTCTGCATGGCCTGCAAATCCTTGACGGGGTCACCCGATTTTCCCGCCAGCGCTTCAGCCTTGGCCAGTTCCTGCCCCACCTTCGCCCGGGCCGCTTGCAATCCCGCGACGGCTTCCTGCGCATTCTTCGCGGCTGCGGCGGCGTTCTTGTCCATGATGGCACCCCGCGCCTCCTGCATTTTCTCCACGGCGGCCTTCACGTCCTGCGCCGCCGCCGGCGTGTTCTTGGCCAGGCCCTGCGCCAATTCATCGCTCTTGCCCGCCAAATTCCCCTGCTTGTTTTCATTGGCCACGGCGTCCCCCTTGGGATTCGCGGCATCCTTCACCATTTCCTTTTGGTCCTCGATCATCTTCTCGAGTTCCTTCTGCGCCGTGCGCAAAGCTTCCACGCGATCCTTCGGCGGCGCCATTTCCCGGGCGAGCCGACGCATGCCATCGCGGGCCGCTTTTTCATCTTCGACGGCCTTGAAAAGTTGTCCGCTCTTGAGCGATTCGGAGGCTTTGTCCGCCTTGGGCTGAACCTGGGCCAGCGACTCCAGGGCTTTGTTCATGCGAGCCGCCGTTTCCGCATTGCCAGGTTCCTTGGCAAAGGAGGCCACCTTCTGCGCCGCCACTCGCAACTCCTCCGCGATCGCCGCCTGCTCCGCTTGCTGGCCCTGGAGATTCGCTTCCATGGCCGCTTCAAAATTCGCCGGCTTCTTCGCTCCCGTCCATTGGGCGAGATTGACGCCGTTCTGCAAATTGGCCGCCTCGCGCTCGGCGAGCTTGGCGATCTGCGCCGAGATCTCCTGCGCCTGCTGGTTCCGCAAATGATCGGCCAGCAGCTTCTGCATCTCGTTGAGGATCAACTTCTGGCTCGTATACGCGTCCGAGACGCGCTGCTTCGCCTCCCCGGCGGTCGCGGCACCGCGCGCCTTTTCGAGCAGGTCGACCACTTGCTTCATCTCGTCGACCGAAAGCTTTTGCAGCGAATCGCGGACAGCCTGCACGGTCTTGGTTTCATCACCCGCGAGTCCATTGCGCTCGTATTCGCCGAGCATGCTGTCGAGTTGATCGACCAACCGCTGGGCCTCGCCACGAAGCTGCTGCTGCTTTACTTGACCCTCGCGGATCTGCTCCGAAGAGTCGGTCGTGGGCGCCGCGGTCAGGATCGGGACGACAAATTGCGCGAGCACGAAATAGAGCGGGAGTCGTTTCATGGCGTGGGGAGGAACAACCGGGATAGTCTCAGGCAATTGCCCCTGCGTCAAACCCTATGGATCCAACGACGGATCGTGCTCCATGGGCCTGATCTCCCAAGTGCGGACTTCCTCATACTCATTCGAACTGGTGTCCCAACGGTAGTCGCTGCGAAAAACCTGGCCACGCGACCCCTCGATATCGACGGTGAAATCGCGCCAGCCGTGGTGCGTGTTCCTGGCCAAACGTGGGTGATTCCCCAGTCTGGCATCTCCGATGTACCGCCATTTCCTGTTTCGATACGTGAAAATGGAGTAATGCCCCCAATGGGCGTGAGTCATACTCAAGAGCATCTTTTCCGGCCTTCCGTCGCCATTCAGGTCGATCGTGACCTCGTTTCCATCGCGTCCGTAACCGAAAAAACTCGGCGTCCTCTGATAAACACTCAGCGCATCGTAATCGTCCCGAAGACAGCGATCAGGGTCCCAAAATTTGCTGGGGTAAAGGTAATAGGATAGGAGCGGCACGGAAGCCGCCTCGAGTTTCGTGACGACAAAACAGAG
>Ga0070658_10005443_pt1 | contig 10324 bp, 8 predicted proteins | sample KBSC13metaG_FD_64664 | JGI IMG/M metagenome (GOLD analysis project Ga0070658, IMG submission 64664) | Corn rhizosphere microbial communities from Kellogg Biological Station, Michigan, USA - KBS C1-3 metaG | ecosystem: Host-associated > Plants > Roots > Rhizosphere > Soil ... | reverse complement strand
GGCGGCGACGATTTCGGTGACGCTGACCCCCGACGGGTGCGCGCCTTCGCCGTCCACCGCGCCGGCAGGTCTGTTCACCTTCGAGATAAAGAACAAGAACGCGAGCGGCGTCACCGAGGCTGAGTTGCTGAAGGGCGATTCGATCGTCGGGGAGAAGGAAAATCTCGCGCCGGGCCTGTCGGGCAATTTCACGCTTCGGCTCAAGGTCGGTTCCTATGTGGTGCTTTGCCCGAACGCGAAGACCGACCGTTTCGACTTCACGGTTACTGCGGGCAGTGCGCCGGCGAGTGATCCCGCAGGGGCGCCGGCAAGCAATTCGAATGCTGCCGCGGCCGCGGCGAGTGAGGCGTACCACGACTACGTCGTCGCCGAAGTGAAGCAGTTGGTCGCAAGCGCGGCGACCTTCACGGCGGCGGTCAAGGCAGGAAACATTGATGCAGCGAAGGCGGCATATGGCCCGGCGCGCACGCATTACGAATCGATCGAACCGGTCGCAGAGAGTTTCGGCGATCTCGATCCCGAGATCGATGCCCGCGCCGACGACGTCACCGATCAGAGTCAATGGAGTGGCTTCCACCGCATCGAAAAGGCTTTGTGGCAAGACAACTCGCTTGACGGCATGACGCCGGTTGCCGACAAGCTCACCGCCGACATCGCAAAGCTGCAGACCCTGGTGGCGGAGCAAACCCATCAACCGGCGCAGATCGCCAACGGTTGCGTTGAACTGCTCGACGAAGTCGCGAAGTCGAAGGTCACCGGTGAAGAAGACCGCTACAGCCACACCGATCTCTACGATTTCGAGGCCAACGTCATCGGCGCAAAAGAAGCGTTCAGCGTGGTCGAGCCATTACTGAAGCCAGCGAACGCCGACCTCGCATCGACGATCGATTCCAGGTTCGCCGACGTGCTAAACGCGCTGCAGCAGTACAAGCAAGGTGACGGTTGGGTCGACTACAGCACCGTCAACCAAGACCAGCGCCGCGCGTTGGCGCAAAAGGTCGACGCGCTAGCCGAGCCGCTTTCACAGGTGGCGGCACTTGTCGGCTGACCTTTCGCGCCGCGCATTCTTGACCGGCGCCGGCGCGGCCGGCGTTCTCGGCGCCGCCGGACTGACCGTCGGCCTGACCGGCTGCACCCGGGAACACTCCGCTTCGGGTGCGAGTTCCAAAGCGGGCGCCGGCGGCGGCTCCGGCGACGACACGGTCGTGCCGTTTCGGGGCGATCACCAGGCCGGTATCACCACCCCTACTCAAGACCGCCTTGCGTTTGCCGCGTTCGACGTCACTAGCACCAGTCGCGATGACTTGCGTGCCATGCTCGTCACCTGGACGGCGGCCGCTGAGGCGATGACGCAAGGCAATCAGGTGCCAGGCGGTGCCACCGACCCCGCTGCCCCGCCGGCCGACACCGGAGAGGCCGTCGGCCTGCCGGCATCTGCACTCACGGTCACGATCGGCTTCGGGCCTTCGCTTTTCGACGATCGGTTCGGGCTGGCGGGCCGTCGTCCGGCTGCTCTTGAACAACTTCCGGCGCTGCCGGGCGATGCGCTGCAACCCGAGCGCAGCGGCGGCGATCTGTGTATCCAAGCCTGCGCCAATGACCCGCAGGTGGCGTTTCACGCGGTGCGCAACCTGGCCCGGCTGGGCCGTGGCACGGCGGTGATGCGCTGGTCGCAGCTCGGTTTCGGCCGCACGTCGTCGACCGGCGAAAGTCAGGCCACGCCGCGCAATCTCATGGGATTCAAGGACGGTACGCGCAACATCAAGTCCGACGACCATGCCGCGCTCGACGCAAATATTTGGGTGCCCCGGTCGACCGACCAGGCGTGGATGGGCGGCGGCAGTTACCTCGTTGCGCGTCGCATTCGCATGCTCATCGAAGCCTGGGACCGCGACTACCTTGCCGACCAGGAGAACGTGTTCGGCAGGTTCAAGACATCTGGTGCGCCGCTGACCGGCAGCCACGAGTTTGACACCCCCGATTTTTCCAAGCAGGACGCCGAAAAGCCGATGATCTCCGCGAATGCGCACATCCGCCTCGCCAGCCCCGAGAACAATGGCGGTATCAAGATTTTGCGGCGTGGCTACTCCTACACCGACGGCATCGATCCCGCGACGGGTGAACTCGACGCCGGCTTGTTCTTCATCGCGTTCCAGAACAATCCGAGCACCCATTTTGCGGCGCTGCAGCGCAAGCTCGGGGCGCATGACGCGCTCGGCGAATACATCAGGCACACCAGCAGCGCGGTGTTCGCCTGCCCGCCCGGCCTGGCAGGTGACGAGAGCTGGGCGACCCAGCTGTTCGGCTGACCATCGGGGCCTTTTGAATGTGAGACACAATCGAGCTGTGAACCACCACGATCTGATCGACACCATCGAGATGTACCTGCGCACGATCTTCGAACTAGAGGAAGAAGGCGCGGTGCCCCTACGCGCCCGCATTGCGGAGCGGCTCGGTCAGAGCGTGCCCACGGTGTCGCAAACCGTGGCGCGAATGGAACGCGACGGACTGTTGAAGATCGAGGGCGACCGCCGGCTAGACCTCACCCCCGAAGGCCGGGCGATCGCTACGCGGGTGATGCGCAAGCACCGGCTCGCCGAGTGCCTGCTCGTCGACGTCATCGGTCTCGAATGGGAGGCTGTGCACGAGGAGGCCTGCCGGTGGGAGCACGTCATGAGCGAGGCAGTCGAGCGTCGACTGCTGCAGGTGCTCGGTCACCCCACCGAATCTCCTTACGGCAACCCGATCCCGGGGCTCGCCGAGCTCGGTGACGTCGACTCTGACGTGGAGTTTCTCGACGGCCTGGTGGCGTTGAACACGGTCGCCGACTCCGCACAGAGCGTGGTCGTGCGGCGGATCGGTGAACCGATCCAGTCAGACACCGAGCTCATGTCACGGTTGCGCCGGGCCGGCCTTCGGCCGAACACTCCGGTGCCTGTGGCGCGGGTGGGTGGCCGGGTCGTGATCGGCCGCGGAACCGATGCGGCCGAACTCGACGATCTCGTCGCGTCGCACGTTTTCGTTTCTGCGCCCAACTGAATCCGCGACCCAACTCGACTCGCGGTGCCGGATTGCGCACGGGCCGGTGCGTCACCATGACTCTTGTCATGGTCAACTGACGACGCGCCACACTGCTCCGGCACTACACGGTGCGGCAAGCTTTCGTCCATGACAACGACAGACACCCGAACTACCACGGCCGGCATTCAGCTCGCCGGTCTCACCAAAAGCTTCGGCAGCGTACGGGCCGTCGACGGTATCGATCTGGTTGTCGCGCCCGGCGAAACTGTGGCGTTGCTCGGCCCCAACGGCGCCGGCAAATCGACCACGATCGACATGATTCTCGGACTGAACAAGCCCGACTCCGGCGCTGTGCACGTCTTCGGCATGAGCCCGTTGCAGGCCGTGCAGGTAGGTGCGATCGGCGCGATGTTGCAGACCGGCGAGCTGATCCGCGACCTCAAGGTGCGCGAGTTGCTGCACATGATGGCGTCGTTGTACCCGAACCCAGCGAGCATCGACGAGGTCATCGAGATCACCGGCATCGGCGAGATCGCCGACCGCATCACGAACAAGTTGTCTGGCGGTCAGACCCAACGCGTGCGAGCTGCGATCGCGTTGATCTCAAATCCCGATCTGCTCGTGCTCGATGAGCCGACAGTGGCGATGGACGTCGAGGGCAGGCACGTCTTCTGGCAGTCGATTCGCCGGATCGCGGCGTCCGGGCGGACGGTCGTCTTCGCCACGCACTACCTCGAAGAAGCCGACACCTACGCAGATCGCATCGTGTTGATGGCGCGCGGCCGCATCGTCGCTGACGGACCAGCCACCGAGATCAAGGCAACCGTGGGCCTTCGCATGATTCGCGCGACGCTGCCCGACGTCGAGCTGTACGAACTCAACGCCATGGACGGCGTGAGCAGTTCTGATCGGCGGGGCGATTCCGTCGTCCTGCATTGCAGTGATTCTGACCTTGCGATTCGTGCGCTGTTGCGGGAGTACCCGCAGGCGAGCGACATCGAAATCTCCGGGGCCGGCCTTGAGCAGGCCTTCCTGCTGCTCACCGGTGACCATGACTCCGAGGAACTCTCGTGAACCTGACCTATCTTCGCTATGAGTTGCTGCGCACGATACGCAACCGCCGATTCTTCATATTCTCGCTGGGTTTTCCGCTGGTGTTCTTCTACCTGATCGCAGGTTCGAACAAGCACCAGGAACTCGGCGGAATACCTTTCCCGACGTATTACCTGGCCGGCATGGCGTCGTTCGGCACGATGATGGCGATGGTGTCGCAGGGTGGGCGCATCGCCGGCGAGCGAGCGGTCGGTTGGAACCGTCAGTTGCGGTTGACGCCGATGACGCCGCGGTCGTATTTCCGCGCCAAGGTCGCGTCGTCGTACATGATGGCGCTGATCTCGCTGGTGCTTCTCTTCGTTGCCGGAGTGACGCTTGGTGTGCATCTCACGGCTCCGGAGGTGCTGAAAATGCTCGGATTAGTGGTCGTCGGACTGATCCCGTTCGCCGCACTTGGCATCCTCATCGGCCACAAGTTCACCCCGGATTCGATCGGGCCGGTGCTCGGTGGCGGGGTTTCCGTACTCGCCTTTCTCGGCGGCGCTTGGGGACCGATCGGCGGCACGCACGGCTTCATGCACAGTGTTTCGGAGGCCACGCCGACGTATTGGTTGGTCGAGGCGGGTCACACCCTCGTTGGTGAACAGGCGTGGAACGGTACGGGTTGGCTGGTGATCGCTGCGTGGAGTGTCGTGCTCGCGGCGCTGGCCGCTCGCGCGTATCGAACCGACACGAAGCGGGTCTGAATCGGGCCAGTGCCTGACAGGGTGACGACATGGCAACGATGATGAAGACCGTGATCAGGCGTGACGGGCGCGCGCACCCGCCGGGCAACGACCCCGGCGGGCGCACGACGCTCGAAGAGCGGGGATTGCAGTGGTACCGCTACGACCGCTCGCGGCCTCGCGACGGCGCGAAGCGGTGGCGACGTGGTGGCGGCATCTGGCTGATCTACTTGCTGAGCCCGCTCGGTGATGCATGGACCCACCATCGGTTGATCGCCAGCGTTGCAGGCACCTTGCTGCTAGCTCTCTTCGCTGTGACGTACCTGCTTTTGGTGCCGCGTATCTGGAACGCCGATGCGAAAAGCTCGACGTCGTACCAAGTGGTCGGTGCGCTATTGGTGATCGGTGTGGCGGCCACCGCCGTGATCGGCGCCAGCGGGCTCACGACTCTCATCTTCGTTGTCGCGGCAGCGCTGGTGGTGTTGCCGTCGCGGCCCGCCGTGTCGTTCGCCGTGTTCGCAGCGGCCGTCACGACGGTGCTGCCGCAATTCATCAAGCCGTGGCACGTGCAAGGCGCTTACTGGACTGTCGGTGTGGCGATCGCCATGGCTTCGGTCGTCATTTTCAGCTATAGCAGTCTGATCCGGGCCAACCACGAACTGGCATGCGCCCGCGAAGAGGTTGCCAATCTCGCCGCCGAGCGCGAACGCTTGCGGATCGCTCGAGACCTTCACGACCTGCTCGGCCATTCGCTGACCACGATCACCGTCAAAGCCGAACTGGCTCGGCGCCTCGTCGACGTTGACCCGCAACGGGCCAAGACCGAAATCGCTGAGGTCGAGCAGCTTTCGCGCGAATCGCTCGCCGACACGCGCAACGCCGTTGCGGGCTATCGCGAGGTGCGGCTCGCCACCGAACTGGCAACAGCTCGAGAAGTGCTTACGGCAGCGGGAATAGAGGCCAATCTGCCGCGGGTCGTCGACGACATTCCCGCCGATCTTGGCGGCTTGTTCGGTTGGGCGGTTCGCGAAGGAGTGACAAACGTCGTCCGGCATTCGCGTGCGACGCAGGTACGGATCATTGTTGACGGCAGGGCGATTGAGATCGTCGACGACGGCCGTGGTTGCACCGGTGGCACCGATGGCCATGGCTTGGCCGGGCTCGCTGAGCGGGCTTCCGCAATAGGCGGCAAACTCGTTGCCGGCCCGGCAGATTCTGCAGCTATGCCCACTGGATTCCGGCTGCGGGTCGAGGTGCCATGATTCGAATCCTGATGGCCGACGATCAGCATTTGGTGCGCGGTGCGTTGGCCGCGTTGCTCAATCTCGAACCCGACATCGATGTAGTCGCCGAAGTGGCGCGCGGTGACGAGATCGTCGAAAAGGCTCGCGAAACTAGACCCGACGTCGCAGTGCTGGACGTCGAAATGCCAGGCCTCGACGGCCTCGCTGCGGCTGCTGCACTTCGCGCCGAGGTGCCCTCGTGCAACGTGCTGATCGTGACGACCTTCGGCCGCGCCGGATATTTGCGACGGGCGATGGAGGCGGGTGCGCTCGGATTCGTGGTGAAAGATGCGCCTGTTGAACAACTGGCAGATGCCGTGCGGCGAGTCGCGCGCGGGGAGCGGGTCGTTGATCCGACGCTCGCGGCTGCGACGTTGGCCGGTGGCACCAGCCCGCTCACCGCACGAGAACGAGATGCGCTTGTCGCCGCGCGAGATGGCGCCACCATTGCCGACATCGCCAAACGGTTGTTTCTCAGTGAAGGAACCGTGCGGAACTATCTGTCGTCGGCGATCGCAAAAACCGGTACGCGCAACCGGGTCGAAGCGTTGCGCGCGGCCGAAGACAGCGGCTGGCTTTAGCGATCCGTGCTATCGGCTACGGCTACTTGTCGAACGCGTCCTTGACGTTCTCGCCGGCCTGCTTGAGGTGCCCTGACGCTTGGTCGACCTTTCCTTCTGTTTCCATACTGCGATCTTTAGTAGCGCGGCCGGTCTCTTCCTTGGCGCGGCCCTTAGCCGACTGCATGGCGTTCTTCAATTTGTCGAGCGCACTCATTGCGAACCTCCTTGACCCACTCGCGGACTCGCGAGGTCTCGCTATACCTACCCAACGTAGGGGCGGCGACACGATCTTGGCGGGATCGCGCAACATCCCCCCACGACGTGTTCTGCCGGACGACGATCGGAGCATGCCGACCCGGTCGGGCTCGGCGATCAACGCCGGCGGGCGTCGAAGCGCCGGCGCGAGCGAGAGGAACGGTGGGGCCGCGTGTCGCGTCTGCAGCTCAGGCAAACACACCAGGTGCCGCAACTCCAGCGGCAACTGTCGGGTCAGGAAATCGCCACCGAAGCCGATGAGGTTGGGGTACGCGATAAACGGGCAGTCGCGCAAGCGTTGCTCGATCCTGGCTATGACCGGGAGGCCATCATGACGGCACGTGAAATTCAGCCCGTACCTGCGGTTCAGACGGGGGAGTCACTCCAGGCGGCCCGATCGGTGCAGGTCCCGCAGCCGGTTCAGACGGCACAGACGGTGGTTCTCGACACGTCGGCGTTGATGGCCGATCCGGACGGCATCTTCGATGCCTACCCGGGAGCTGACATGGTGGTGCCGCTCGCCGTCGTCCAAGAGCTTGACGGGTTGAAAAAGCGGCTCGATCCGGCGGGTGCGGCTGCCCGTGACGTGCTACGGCGCATCGAACAATTGCGGCTCGCGGCCGGTGGGGACCTCCGCCGTCCGTACGAGCGCGCGCTCGGTGGCACGGTTCGCATGCAGGTCAACGGCGTGCAGGAAGGGTTGTTGCACGAACACGGGCTGCACGCGGACACCGCTGACAACCGCATCGTCGGTACCGCGTTGGGGTTGGCGGTTGCGGCGGCTGACGAGGGTCCGGTGCTGGTGGTGTCGAACGACACGGCGCTGCGGCTGACCGCCGCTGCGGTCGGGCTCGCGGCCGCCGAACACAACCCCCTCGACGCCGTCCCGGCACACGCGCGGCCCGAAGGGTGGGTGACGCTCGACGCGTCGTCCGACGTCGTCAATGCACTTTTCGACAACCACGAGATCGCGGCAACCGACGTGCCCGGCGCCGCCGATCTGGGCGAGAACACCTTCGTCGTTGTGCGATCTGGCACCAGCTCGGCGCTGGCGCGCGCCTGCGCCGGAAGGCTGCGGCTGCTCGAGACGCTGCCCGCGGTGTGGGGGTTGAAGGCGGCTAACAAGGAGCAGCGCTTCGCACTCGATCTGCTGCTCGACGACGACGTCAAGGTGATCGTGCTCGACGGGCCGGCCGGAACCGGCAAGACGTTGTGCGCGGTGGCCGCCGCTTTGCACATGGTGGTCGAGCAGCACCGGTTCGAACGGCTGTCGGTCTACCGCCCGGTGATTCCGGTCGGGCACGCCGATCTCGGCTACCTGCCCGGAACGCTCGACGAGAAGATCGACCCGTGGATGGCGGCGATCACTGATGCGGTCGCTGCATTGTCAGGGGACGGCGCCGACCGGCGGCGCCGCGCCTCGGCCGACGGCGGGCGCGGCAAGGTTGCCCAAGATTCCCTCGACTACATCAAGGCCCAGGGCCTGCTGACCATGGAGTCGGTCACACACTTGCGCGGCCGCACGCTGCACTCGACGTTCGTCCTCGTCGACGAGGCGATGAACCTGTCGCCGCAGGTCGGCAAGACGTTGCTGACGCGCATTGGCGCCGATTCGAAGATCGTGCTCACCGGCGACACCTCCCAAATCGACGCGCCGTTCCTGTCAGAGCAGACGAACGCGCTCACCGCCGTGGTGTCGGCGTTCAGCGGCCAGTCGTGCTTCGGCCATGTGCGCCTGACCCGCGGCGAGCGGTCACCGGTAGCGGAGCTGGCTGCCAGGCTGATGTGACGGCGCGGAGCGTCGGCACATCGGCCTGGCAAGCCAAGCGGAGCTCCGATGTAGGGCGGAGCTGGCTGCCAGGCTGATGTGACGGCGCGGAGCTCGCCGCATCAAAGCGCCGGCTCGGGAAAGTTACTGACGTTTTCGTGGCCTCAGGCCATCAAACCGTCGGCAACTTCGCGTCGTGCGGCGGCTGCCGGGCGGGGCGGCGCCGGCCGGGGCGGCCGGTTGATGCTGATGTGTCGCGCGGTCGGGCGCAGTGATGGCCGGCGGCGGGCGCGGTTTCACGCCGGGCCGGGCAAATTGCCGACGTTTACTGTTGCTCAGCCACAGTAAACGTCAAGGATTTTGGTCGTACGGCGGCCGCGGGCCGTGGTGCGTGTGCTTGGTAGACGTTCGCGGCGTTTGAACACCGTGAATGTCAGCCGGTCGCTCGGCGCCGGTTGGGAAGTGGCGCGGGCAATCCCGTGGACGGCCGGCAACCCGGGACGGCGGCGGCAACCCCCGACGGCGGGTAGCCCGGTGGACGGCGGCAACCCGGGCGTTGACCAAACCTCGCAACCCTGATGCGGGCGAACGGCTCAGGTTGCTGGGCCGATCGGCCGAACCAATGAGAGTGATGTGAAGAAATTGGGTTCGCGTGAAATTGCATCCGTGTAATTCAGCGTGAACTCCGACGTGGTGCTCAGGAGATTTCTGTGACGTCTGTTGCCAATGTGACAAAGGCGCTAATGTCGGCGCCAGCCGACCGGCGTCCATGGTCGGCTTTCGCATTGACGACGGAGGCGTAGTGGCGGCGATCGACGGCGCACCTGCTGCAGCTCGCGTGCGCCGCATTGCAGGCGGCCGTCTTGTTGCGCTCGCGACCGTCGTCTTGTTCTCCGGCGCCACGATTGTCGGCACCACGGGCTCCGCATGGGCGGCGAAGAAGCCGATTCCGACGCAGGCGCAGGTCGACCGGGCGAACGCGAATTCGAAGGCCAAGGCCGAGCAGATCGGCGAGACCGAAGCTCAGCTGGCGAGTGCGAATGCGCAACTCGACGCCCTCAATGCCACTGCTGAAGCCCGCGTCGAGGCATACAACGAAGCGCAGTTGAAGTTGGCGGCCGCGCAGCAGGCTTTCGGCGTTGCACAGGCCGCGCTCGTCACAGCAAAGGCCGACCGCTCGAAGGCTCAGGCCGCGATGAATCAATTCGCGGCAGACAGTTATCGCGGTGCGTCGAATGTGGCTCAGATCAGCGCGCTCATCACGTCGGGATCACCTGAGGAATTTGCCAACAAGGAAGCCACTTTGGCCGCGATCGCGCGGCACGAGCAGGGCATCATCAACCTGATGCAGCAAGCCGAGGCCGCACAAACTGCGGCCCAAAAGGCTGCAGATAAAGCACTTTCGAACCAGCAGCATGCCAGCGCCGACGCCGAGAACGCGAAGAATGCCGCTATTCAAGCGGTGAACAACCAGGCTTCGCAGGTCTCGCAGATCAAGTCGAACGAGTCGAACCTCAGCGCTCAGCTTGCGGTGCTCAAGGGCACGGCGAAGAACCTCGCCGATGCACGTGCGCAGGGCCTCGCTGAAATCGCTGCCGAGCAAGCGGCGGCCAAGAAGGCCGCCGCAGAGGCCAGGGCTCGACAGCTTGAACTCGC
>Ga0070658_10005442_pt1 | contig 10328 bp, 10 predicted proteins | sample KBSC13metaG_FD_64664 | JGI IMG/M metagenome (GOLD analysis project Ga0070658, IMG submission 64664) | Corn rhizosphere microbial communities from Kellogg Biological Station, Michigan, USA - KBS C1-3 metaG | ecosystem: Host-associated > Plants > Roots > Rhizosphere > Soil ... | reverse complement strand
GACTGCGGACGGAGGGTGAGCGGCCAGCAGTCGTGGGCGTTGGAGAGTTCGACGCACCGCTTGCCTTCAACGGAGAGGCTCGAAGCCTTCCAATGGTTCGGGATAGCCCCGTAAAAGATTCGCGACCAAGGTGAGGTGGGACGGCGGTTATCCGTACTCGTCGACGTCAAGGTCAGCGCCGGTGTCGAGAAGGAACGACAAGGCTTGGCGGTCGATGCGCCAGCCGAGCAGGTGGTGTTCGCCGTCAACTTTCTTCCACCCTTCGGCGGCCAGTTCGGGCCGCCATTACCGGCGCCACTAATAGCACGCGACGCTCCCGGCCGAGGCCGGTGTCACTCAAAGGTCGTTGCCGGCGTAGGAGAGGTTGAAGCTCTTATTTGCTAGGGGGAAGTCGGGCACGATTGTGTCGGCAAGCGCTACCGGCAGTGCCGGCCAGTTGAACCACGACGGGTCGACTATTTTCACGCGGGTCAGCACGCCGTCGCGATCGGTTTCGACGCGATGCACGATGGCGCCACGCCAGCCCTCGACAATGCCGACCCCGTGATTTTGCTCGCGTCGAGTCGCGCTCGGCGAACTCGCGGTGACGGCAAGTGGGCCCTCGGCGATCAACGCGCTGATGAGTTCGGCGGAAACCGCAATCTCGTCACGTCGCACGAGGTAACGCGCAAGCACGTCACCACCGGTATGGACGATCGGTGTCACCGCCAGCGGGACGAACGGATGGTCGACACGCGCGTCGCCGCACATGCCGCTCGCTCTCGCGACAACACCGAGGCAACCGAGGTCGCCAGCCTGAGCTTTCGTCAGCACTGCCGTCCCGGTAAACCGGTCACGCACAACCGAGCCGGCCAGGGTGATCTCGGCAAGCTCTGCCGCCGATGCGGCGACGGCGCTGATTGCGGCAAAGTCCGGTGCCGCCGTCAAGCTGACGGCACCGGGTCGGATCGCGCCTCGCAACAACCGGTGGCCGGTGACGGTTTCGTTGAGGCGCAGTAATTGTTCGCGAAGCCGCAAGGCATGCGCGTTGGCGATCGGATAGCCGACGTCATTCGCGATGCCACCGAGATCGGCTACGTGGTTGTAGAGCCGCTCGAGCTCGACGAGCGCGGCACGCAGCCGCTGCCCTTCGGGTGGCATCAAGATGCCGAGTGCATCTTCCACCGCGAGGGTGTACGCCAGCGAATGCGCGACTGAGGTATCTCCGGAGATGCGCTCGGCGAGCGGCACCGCATCGAGAGCTGGGCGGCCCTCGAAGTGCTTCTCGATACCGCGGTGCGTGAACCAGAGCCGGGCCTTGAGCTTGACGATCGTCTCGCCGACAACCGAGAACCTGAAATGCGCCGGCTCGATCATGCCCGCATGCACGGGACCGACCGGGATTTCGTAGACGCCCGGCCCGTCAACTAGCAGAAATGGGAACGGTTCGGTATCGGCGTCGGTGAAAACGGGCGGGTCGCCGCAGTCGCGCCGCATCGGGTACCAGCCCGCAGGCCAGTGCGGATGACGAACCAGCCGCCGTGGCAGCGGATGGCCAACGGGAACGATGCCGAACAGATCGTGCAGCTCCCGCTCAAACCGACCGGCCGGAAACGACAATCCGGCGAGCGACGGGATACGTGGTTCGACGGCGGAAACCTGGAGCGTCAGCTCGACGCGCCGATCAGCAATCGGGTCGGTGAACAGATAAACGACACGAAGTCTCGGGCCGTCGTCATGACCCGCCACGAGTGCCAACCGATAGCCGGCGCGGAACAGATCGCCGACGGCGGCCGACAATTCGTCGACGGATACGACGCGGGACGCCGCCGACTCCGTCGTCATTGAACGCTCGCCAACGACGAGCCCGCGATGCCGAGCACTTGCGAGAGCGGTCCGGCGGTGACCCCCAGTAGCCCACACGCCAGCAGTCCAACGATCATCGGTGCCGCCACCGCGCGGCGAAAGACCAGCGCAGGCGAACCGGTTGCGGCCGGCCCGAGCAACATGGCTACCCCTTGCCGTGCGATTGCCGCGAACGCGACGACGACGAGCGGGAGTGCGACAGCGAGCGCCCACGACAGGTGTACGTCGGCGACGCCGCGTGCGATGGCGATCTCACTGGCAAACAATGCGAACGGGGGTAGGCCGAGCAGTGCCACGAATCCCGCCGCGAGGCTGAAGCCGAGTAGCCGATTGCGGCGGATGACACCTGTGACGTCGGCGATGGCGGTGGAGTCGTGGGCGAGCTGCAAATGACCCGCCCCGATGAACAGCACTGACTTGCCTAGCCCGTGGGCCAGTACGTGCAGCAACAACGCGGCGATCGCGAGTTTCGTACCGGCCGCGGCGGCGATCACGACGAGCGCCATCTGCTCCAGCGACGAGTAGGCGAGCATGCGTTTGTAGTCGCGCTGAACCAGAAGCAACGACGCTGCAATCGCCAAGGTCAGCAGGCCGACGACGAGCAGGCCGACGCGCAGGAACCCGGTACCCAGCGCGATATCGATGACGACCTTGACCCGCAACAGCACGGAGAACGCCACCGACAACAAGACACCACTCATCAACGCTGACACCGGAGCGGGTGCTTCGCTGTGCGCGTCGGCAAGCCAGGTGTGGAACGGCGTCAGGCCAACCTTTGCTCCGTAGCCGAGCAACAACAGCACTGCGGCAAGCCGCGTGACACCGGGGTCGAGTTGCGCGGCACGTGCGGCCAATGTATCGACGTCGAGAGCACCGGCGGTGGCGCCGGCATGCAGGCTCGCGTAGTAGAGGAGCACCGTGCCAAGAAATGCCAATGCGATACCCACCGAGCAGATGATGACGTACTTCCATGTTGCTTCAAGCGATGTGCGGGTGCGGCGATGTCCGACAAGGAAGGCAGTAGTCACGGTCGTTGCCTCGATCGCCACCCACATGACGCCGAAATTGTTGGCCAACACGGCGAGCGCCATCGTCGTGACGAAGACGTTGACGAGAACTCCGTACTGACGAGCACGCGCCGAAGTCGTATGTGCGGCATTTATCTCGACGTCGAGATATTCGATACTTGCCCAGATCGCTAGGGTCGAGACCGCGCCGATGACGATGACCATCAGGGCAGTAAGTGCATCAGCTCGCAGCAGATGACCGAGCGCAAGATGCCTGGCTTGGGTGCGAGCAGCAAGCATCCCGCCGTCGGCGAGCACGACGCAGCCGCCGACGACGCTTGCGTAGGCGGTCGACCGGCGCCAGCCGAAGATGGCCACAGCGAGTGCGGCCAATAAAGGGACGGCTACCGGACCGAGAAGCAACATGGTCGACATCAGTCGCGTAGCTCCCGTAGTTCGTCGAGATCGGTGCCGCCGAACTTCACCCGCATGCGCCCGCTGAGAATTTGCAGGACGAGCACCGCGAGCAGGACGTCGAGCGACGCGCCGAGTTCGACGACCATCGGTACGCCGGCAGTGGTGAGAAACGCCAATGCGGCGATCCCGTTGTCGAGCATGAGAAATCCGACGACTTGCGACATTGCGCGCCGCCGAGTGACGAGCATGAATATGCCGACGAGCACCACGGCGATCGCGAGTGGCGCGGCGTGCGTGGCGGGAGTGGGGTCGAGGGTCACAACGGGCCGGCTCACCGCGTAGGCGAGCACGGTGAGTGCGGCGACCGCGAGCAACGACGCACTCGTATTGAGCAGCGGCTGCGTTTCGCGTGGCCTGGGCTCGCCGCGCAATACCCTCGCGACGACACCCGGCAGGATCGCGGCACGCAACACCAGGACGCCGATGCCGACTGCGACCAACTCGCCGTCACGCTGATGCGCGCCGAGGGTGATCGGAATGAGGGCGAGCGCGAGTCCCTGGACGGAGAGCAACCGTACGAGTGCAGCCAGGTCGCGGCGCCACACGAGTAACACTGCGCACAGCATCAGGGCGCCGGCCGAGGCATCGAGCGCGGTGACGTACGTCAGGGTTCTCATGGGTAATTCCGCTCAGGTTGCCGGAGTGGTGAGGAAGTACGAGATGGTGACCGCCAACAAGCCGAGCACGAAAGAACCGGCAAGCAATTCGGGCACCCGAAATAGCCGCAGCTTCGCCATGAACACCTCGGCGCCGGCGAGAACGATCGCAAGCACCGTGACTTTCACAATGACCACCACGACACCTCCCACCAAGCCCGCGACACCGGAATCGACCGTGGCTATGCCGAGTGGCAGGAACAGGTTCGCGAGCAGCGCGAGCAGCACCGTCAAGCGCATCATCGAAGCCCACTCGACCAACGCGAGCTGCGGGCCCGCATATTCGAGCGTGGATGCCTCATGGATCATCGTCAACTCGAGGTGAGTCGTCGGGTTGTCGATCGGTAACCTTCCGGTTTCTGCGATCACGACGATGCAAAGCGCGGCAAACGCCAGCGCCGCAGCCGGAGTCGCGACGCTCCCGGGGTGCACCGCCGCCGTTGTGACGATTGCGCCGAGGTTCGACGAGTGCGCCGGCACGGAGAGGGCGAAGATTGCCAGCAGGACCGTGGGCTCGACCAAAGCCGCGATCGTGATGGCCCGGCTCGCACCCATTCCACCGAACGCGGTGCCGGTATCGAGCCCAGCCAATGCCAGAGCAACCGTTCCGAGGAGCAGCAACCCGACCACGGCGAATAGGTCACCGACGCTGTCGAGCGGCGAGTTTGCCGTGACCACAGGCACAATCGCGGCAATGGCCAGTACGGTGCCCGCGAGTACCGCCGGCGCCGCGGCGAAGACGACCGTCGTCCCCTCTGGCCGGATCCGTTCCTTGCCGACCAGCTTGCGCAAGTCGCGCCAGGGCTGCAGCACACCCGCGCCGCGGCGTCCTTCCAGCCTGGCCCGAACTTGCCGCATCATCCCAGCGAGCAGTGGCGCACCGACGGCCACGGCTCCCACCTGCACGACCGCACCCACCGTGCCGATCGCGGTCGCGCCGCTCACCGGGCCACGACCAGCGCCACGAGCAGGCCGGCAGCACCGTAGCCGAGATAGGCGTGCACACTGCCGGCGTGCGCACGTCGCACGACGTTGGCCCATCGGGTAAGGCCGCGAAGAAGTGGCACGTACACGTGCGCCTCGACGGCGTCGCCAATGCTGGCCTGATAGCGCACTTTCTCTACCAGGTAACGAGATTCAGCGTGATGTGTGACGTCGATATCGATGTCAGGGCGCAAGATGTCGTCGAACACGCGCTGGAGCGGCTCGGCGAACGACGTCGCCGTGTATTGCATGCGTGGGGTCAAACGGCCGCTGCCTGACGCCCACAGTTGGGCGGTGCGCGGCCTGCGGCGTCCGGCCTGTTTTGAGTAACTCACGCCTGTGGCAAGAAGAACGGCGACGACAAAGCTGATCGCCAGCAACGCCGGCGACATCGAGCCGATGATGCCCGGCAACCGCAGCAACAGGCCGAGTGATGGCATCGCACTCGCGCCGGCAGGAGCATTCAATTTTGCGAATTCGCCTACAGCGTCGCGCAAGAGCGGCGCCGCTACTATGGGAGCGACGGCGAGTACCGCGCACGCCACTGCGGGCAGCAGCATCGCGACAACCATCGTCGGTGATACCTCGCGGGCCGTCGACGCCGCGGCACTGCGTGGTCGGGCCAAGAAGCCGATACCGAATGCCTTCACCATCGTCGCGACCGCGAGGCCGGCGGTCAGGGCAACGGCACCAACCGCAAGTGGCATTGCCAGTGCGAGCGTGGTTCCGCCTGCGGGCGGCGTATGAATGAGGCTCTGCAGCAATAACCACTCGCTGACAAATCCCGCCCCCAAAGGCAATCCCGTCGCGCCGAGTGCGGCCACCCCGAACATCGTCGACGTCACCGGCATGGCGCCGGCGAGTCCGCCGAGCTCATCAAGGTCACGGACGCCGGTGGCGCTGACCACCGATCCAGCAGCAAGGAACGCGAGCGTTTTAAAGGCAGCGTGGTTGATCAGGTGCAGCAACGCCGCTGTCATCGCCACCAGCGCGACGGCTCTGCTGCCACTCGCACCGAGCAGCATCGCGGCTCCGAGCGCGAGTGTGATCAACCCCATGTTCTCGCTGGTGGAGTAGGCGAGCAGCCTTTTCAGATCGGTCGCTACCGAGGCCTGAAGAACGGCGTACACCGCGGTAACAGCGCCGACGATGAGCAGGAGCAGCCCCCACCATGCAGGCCCCGGCCCGAGCAGCTGAATGTCGACGCGCACGAGCCCATAGATGCCAAGGTTGACCATCGCCGCACTCATCAAGGCCGAGACCGGGCTGGGTGCCGCCGGATGCGCGTGCGGCAGCCACGGATGCAAGGGCACCAGGCCGGCCTTCGAGCCGAACCCGACCACGGTCACGACGAAAATCACACCTCGCGCCGCCCCTGGCAACTGTGCCGAACTCATGGCCGCGAACGTTTCGCTGTGGGCCGATGCCGCGAAGATGACGAGCCCGAGCAAAATCGCGGCGAAACCGAGCTCGGTCATGACCGCGTAGATCACACCTGCCTCGCGCGTCGACCGCTCGTGATGTTCGGCCAATACGAGCACCAACGATGCGAGCGCCATCGATTCCCACAACAGCAGGAACGTCGACACCGACGCAGCGAACGGCACCAACGCCATCGATGAGACGAACAAGGGCAAGGCAGCCAGCGCGGCCGCCGGTAGGCACGCGTTTCTCGAATAGCCGATGCTGAACCATCCGGCCGCTATCGCCACAGCACCGGTCACGATCGTGAAGAGAGCGCTTGTCGCGTCGCCGCCAAACACAGTGCCGGAAAGCGGCAACAGCCATCCGAGTCGCACTGGCCCGAATCCCGAGGCCAGCGTCGTCGCGCCCAGACAAACGGCAAGGGCGCCGACCAGGGCGGTCGATATTCCGCTGACGGCGGCCCGGGCTCTCACCGGAACGATCAGCACAAACCCGCACGACGCCAAGGAAACGACGGCCAGAACGGCCGCCACCGTGGGCGCGGTCACCGACCGGTGACCCGGCGAAGCGCGGCTGCGATTTGCTGAGGCGACGGCGGACAACCCGCTACCTCGACATCCACCGGCACGAAATCGCCGACTGCACCGGCAACGCCCGAGGCGCCGGCGAACATGCCGCAGTTGCGCGCGCAATCGCCCACCGCGATCACGACCTTCGGACCAGGTACCGCCTCGTAGGTTTCGGTCAGAGCCCGTGCCATGTTTCGCGTGACGACGCCGGTGACCAACAACCCGTCGGCGTGTCGGGGGGACGCGACGAGTTTGGCGCCGTAACGCTCGGCGTCGTATACCGGCGAGAACGCGCCGGTGATCTCGATCTCGCAGCCGTTGCACGAGCCGGCGTCGACATGTCGCAACGCCAGCGAGCCGCACAGCGGTGCAGGCGAACGTGCGAGCTCTGGCAGCACAGGTGCTGGCTCAGCTGCTCTTCCGAGCCGCCGAATCCGCGAGGTCATCTTCATCGCACCGCTGCTCTCATCCTCATCGCGCCATTGCCCTCAGCGCCCGCGAACGGCGCGTTTGGTGGCGGCCGGCTGGTCTTGTAGACCGCGTAGCACTTCTATCTGGCCGCTCAACACCTCGGTAAGGATCTTGCGAGCCACGGCGAGCAACTCTGCAACCTCGTCGGATGCCAGTGCGTAATAGACCGCGTTGCCCTGTTTTCGCGCGGTGACGAGGCCGCCACGCCGCAAGACCCCGAGTTGCTGTGACAGGTGCGACGCCTCCAGGCCCACCTCAGGAAGCAGTTCGCCGACCGACCGTTCGCCGGCAATCAGCAACTCGAGCACGCGAATCCGCGCAGGGTGGCCCAGCGTTTTGAAGAACTCAGCCTTCGCCACGTAGAGCGGGGTAGCCACCAGCACCTCCACCACGTCGGGCAGGCGTCCTTACGACAACCTGATCACATGACGAAGTCATCATAAGGTCAGGCTGTCGGGAAGTAGCCATGGGGTTGCGCGGCGGCCCGGGAGACTCGCGTCGACCCGGCTGTCAGGTCGCGACATCATTCGTTATTCATTCATCGCTCTTGCCGTAAGGTTTGTTGTCATGGCTGAGGTTGTCTTCGAACGCATCGCTCCCGTCGTCAGGGTGCACGATCTCGACCTTGCTCTTGCCCGCTACGGACGACTGGGGTTTACGACCGAGTTGGACCAACCAGCGCAGTACGGGTTCGCCCAACGAGGGGCGGTGCAGTTGCACCTCGTTGCTGACGACGTGGACGACCCCGACAAGACGGGCGCCGTCGTCTACGTCTACGTCTCGGACGCCGATGTTCTCTATGCCGAGTGGGCGTCAGCAGGTGTCGAAGGACGATTCTTTGGCCCACACGACACCGCGTACGGACTTCGGGAGTTCGTGTATATCGACCCCGACGGGATTGTGCATCGAGTGGGCTCGCCAATTTAATCGAACCGATCGGCCGCTGCCTATCGTCGTCCCACCCCGTCGGTGTCGCCTCTCGTGGCGTCGAGCACACGCACTGGGACGACGATCGCGAGTTCGTTTCGTCGGTGCGCGCAAGGACTAGGACGGCGGTGTCAGTCCGATTGGTGGATGCGTGCGTAATGCTCGTAGATCACCCGCGAGGCGAACGTCTTCGTCTCAATCAGGTCTAGCCGGATTTCGTCTGTAACCGGCGGCAGGAACGGTGTGCCGCCACCGACGACAATCGGATTGCGGAATACGCGCAACTCGTCGACGAGACCGAGCTCGATTGCTGCCGAGGCCAGGCCGGCGCCGCCGATCGCAACGTCCTTGTCGGTTGCAGCGAGCGCCGCTGCGACCTCTTCCGCAACCGACGCCTCGGCGAGCCGGGCGTTGCCCACCACGCTCTCGAGCGTGCGACTGAAGACGACTTTCGGCAGAGCGCACCAGACGTCGGCGAAGGCGGCTCCGAGCGCGTTGTCGCGCATCGACGGGTCCGTCTCCCACGGCAGCATGGTCTGGTAAAGCCTGCGACCGCACAGGTAGCGGCCGAGTTCGGTTACCTGCGCCGTGTGGAAACGAAACTGGTCCTCGGTCGGGACTGTCCAGCTGAACCCGCCGGTGCGGTCGGTGATGAAACCGTCCACCGAGACGCCCATCGAATAGATCAACATGGCGTCAAGCTCCTCGCACTCCTATGGAACCGGGTTCGCCGACTGCGGAATTCTTCGTGAGCCTTGCGCGCGTTGGGCGCAGTTGCGAGGCCGAGGTGTCGATGCGAGCGTTAGCGTGCCAACCCCACGACGTCCCAGTCCCACGCGTGTTGCCTGTAGGTGACGGCAAGGCCGTCGGATTCCGCGGCGCGGATCATCTCCTTTGGCGGGTGGATGAATGCTCGGAAATCATTGCCGGTCAGTCGGCGGTAGACGTTTTCGGCGCCGAATTGCAGACGGTTGAAGGCGTTGGCGGCGGGATGGCTGTAGACCAGGATCTTGCGGGCGTGGTCGGCGGCCACCGACAACAATCTGTTGTAGTCGGGATAGCAGCAGACGACGCGGTGCAAGACGACGACATCGGCCGATTCAACTGCGTCTGGTGCCTGTGCGATGTCGAGGAATCGGCGCGTGACGCGATCGGTCATCTCGGCTTCAGCGAGTAAGCGCGCCGCCTCGGCCTCGTAGTTCTGGGAAATCTCCAGGTTGGTCACGTGTGAGGCGCCGCGACGTAGCAGCTCGACCTGGATCTGCCCGACGCCGCCGCCGATCTCCAACACCGTGGCCCCCGCGATCCCGCGTGAGGTTACGAAGTCGACGATCTTCCACGCCGCCGGAGTCAGGCCCCGTCGCCGGTAACGCCTCGATTGACGACGGGCGAAGCGGCCGGAGAAGACCGACTGGTAGTCATCGGGGCCGCAGCATCCGCTCATAGCAGCAGTATCCACGTTGGTATAGATGACGCGCTGCCACTGTGCAGGCCATGCCCGGCACGGGTGATCGAATGGCGGGCTGACATAGCCGTGCAGGTTGGCGGGCTTCGCGCGGTCTGCGCGCATGTTTTCGGCCTTTAGCCATGGTGCCGCGAGCAGCTTGCCGAGCCGCCATCTCCGGACGTCAGGTTCGGTCCGCAGCTTCGACAGGTCGGGCGCGTCCTCGGTGGTCGTGTTTTGTGCGTCGAGTTCGGGCAGCTTCGCGCGGGCACTGCTAGCAGTCCAGAACGATCGGCGTTCGCGCCTCTTACCGGAGGTCCCACCGAAGATGAACGCGGTCCGCACCGAAGCCCTCACCGACGCAAGGTAGGTGGCCGAGGTGCTCGACAAGGCGCTCGGCGCCCGTTGGCAGTAGCGGGGCTCCCAATTGCGCGAGGTACGCCGCACCGGACAGAGCGTCAGCGAACCTGGCGCCGACGGCAACCCCGACGCTGGTCGGTGCGGTGAAGAACTTCGCCGCGAC
>Ga0070658_10005439_pt1 | contig 10332 bp, 7 predicted proteins | sample KBSC13metaG_FD_64664 | JGI IMG/M metagenome (GOLD analysis project Ga0070658, IMG submission 64664) | Corn rhizosphere microbial communities from Kellogg Biological Station, Michigan, USA - KBS C1-3 metaG | ecosystem: Host-associated > Plants > Roots > Rhizosphere > Soil ... | reverse complement strand
CCGTTCTTCACCACCAAGGAGCCGGGGAAGGGCACGGGGCTGGGGCTCTCGACGGTGCATGCCATCGTGCGGCGGAGCCAGGGCGGCATCGCGGTGGAGAGCCGGCCCGGTCATGGCACCACCTTCCGGATCTATCTGCCCTCCGCCAGCCAGGCGGCCACCGAGGAACCGGAACCCGCCGCCGAGCCGGAGAGGGAGAGGCTTCCTGGGGATGACGGCAAGGCTCAGGGAACGATCCTGCTCGTCGAGGACGACGACATGTTCCGCGGCCTGCTGCGCCAGGTGCTGGAGAACCAGGGGTACCAGGTGGTCGCGGCGGAGAATCCGGCGGTGGCCCTGGAGCTCGCGGCGGCGCATGGCCACGCCATCCAGCTCCTGCTGAGCGACATGGTGATGCCCGGGAGTACCGGCGCCGATCTCGCTCGCCAGCTCGCCGATGAGAATCCCGCGATGAGAGTCGTCCTGATGTCGGGCTACACCGGCGACGCCCTGACCGACCGGGCCGCCGACCCCGCCACGGCCGATGCCTTCCTGGAAAAGCCCTTCGCCACCCAGGACCTGCTACGCCTGATCCGCGAACTGCTCGATGCTTGAGACTCCTGTCTCACGCTTCGGAGGCGGGAATGGAGAGAGCGACCGTGGGCCTTCCCCCTCGGTTCTCCGCGTCCAGCGTGCCTCCGAGGGTCCGCGCCAGCTCCTTGGCCAGCGGCAGCGCCAGGCTGCGGCCGCCGCGCGACCGGATGGTGCGGACGTCGCGCTGGAAGGGGTCGAAAAGAGACGGGAGCGCCGCCTCCACGAAAGGGGGGCCGTCCGAGGAGATGACGACCTGGAGATCCCCGCCGGTGATCTCCAAGCGGAAAAAGACCTCCGACTTCGCATGGCTGACGGCGACTCCCAGGAGCAGGACGAGGGCCTGCCGCAGGAGAGCCGGGTCGGTGCGGAAACTCTTGGGGAGGTCGAAGGCCAGGAAGTCTGTGATGGAGACTCCCTTCTCCCATGCTCCCGGGCGTGCCGTCTCCTCGACTTGATCGACAAGCTGCTCCATGGGGATCTCCGCCGGCCTGACGGCGACTTTGCCGGCTAGCAGCTGCGTCAACTCGGCGACTTCGCCAACCAGGGCCTGAAGGTCCTGGGCGACCTCCCGCATGTTCTCGGTATAGCGCCTCTCCTGATGGCCGACATGTCCTTGGGGGGCTTCGGCCAGGAGATCGGCCAGCATGCGAAAGCTGGCGAGAGGCGTCCGGATCTCGTGGATAAACGCCGAGAGGAAGTGGGTCCACTGCTCAGGTGTCTGCAAGTAAGTCCGGTCCCGATTGTCATCCATGGCATCGCTGGCCTCTTCGATTTCCACCATTGGCATCCAGAGACGATGTCATCTCCTCTGCCAGAGGCACAACGCACAGCCGAGCAGGACGCTTCCCACCCTTCGGGGTAGTGCCGGTCTGTTCGGGCACAGCCCCTGGATCTCGTAGATCCAGCCCAGATCTCTGAGAAATCAGCTCAGATCTCCCAGAAATCGCTCCAGATCTCCGAGAAATCGCTCCAGATCTCTGAGAAATTCTCCTGGATCTATTAGATCCGGGCCAGATCTCTGAGAAATTGGTCCAGATCTCCTAGAAATCGGCTTGGATCTCTGAGAAATCCGGCTGGATCTACCAGAAATTCGTCCAGATGCCTGAGAAATCGGCTGGATTCGGAGAGGGAAAGGCGGAAGTGAGATCCGGGAAGTATCCCTGCCCACGAAGCGCTGTATGGCCTTGCCCCAAGCCGAACGGGGCCAGGGCAGGGTTGGACATGGCGACGATGAACGGCAACGGGCAGGTCAGGCTTCCAGACCTCGTCCCCAAGGGGGTCATGGTCAGCCACGGCAACCTTCTGCACAACGAGGAGCTGATCCGCCACGCCTTCGCGCAGTCGTCCGAATCGGTGGTGCTGGGCTGGCTGCCGCTCCACCACGACATGGGACTGATCGGCACGGTGCTGCAACCGCTCTACACCGGGGCCCTCTGCTATCTGATGAACCCCGGGGCGTTCCTGCAGCAGCCGGCGCTGGCAGGAATCGCTCACTCTGCTCGCGCAACTCGTGGAGGCGGAGATCCCGGAGTAGCGAGGGAAACAGCTTCCGGAAGATACAGGCCGGAATACCGGCCGAGGTGCCGGGCGCCTCTCGCCCCGGACCGCCTTGTCTCCCATGACTTGGAGAGGATAGAGTTTGGCCTGGAAGAGAGTTTGCCAGGCACCGACGTACCTATTCCCTGACGATGCTGAACTACGCTGGAGCCAAGAAGATGCCGCCTGAAACCAAAAAGAAGTTGTTACCCGAACAGCGTGAAGAGCTGCTGGGAACATTGAAGGCCCGTTTCGAGAAGAACATGAACCGCCATACAGGTCTTGATTGGGCCAAGGTACAGGCAAAGCTGGAAGCCAGTCCTGAAAAGCTGTGGTCACTCCATGAAATGGAACGAACCGGCGGTGAGCCGGATGTCGTCGGGCATGATGCAAAGACGGGCGAATACATCTTTTATGATTGTTCGGCGGAAAGCCCCAAGGGCCGCAGAAGTCTTTGTTACGACCGCGAAGCGCTGGATTCAAGGAAGGAAAACAAACCGGAAAATAGCGCCCTGGATCTAGCGGTTTCCATGGGGACCGAGCTCTTGGCGGAAGACGAATATCGAGAGCTGCAGAAAGTCGGGAGCTTCGACACGAAAACGTCGAGCTGGGTGAAAACACCTCCTGAGATCAGAAAGCTCGGCGGCGCTCTTTTTTGTGATCGCCGCTATAACACGGTCTTCCTGTATCACAACGGCGCGGAATCCTACTATGCCGCAAGAGGGTTCCGTGGCAAGCTTCGGGTCTGAGGAGCACCCCCTCCTGAGCTGATATCCCTTTCAAGGAGAGCACAGCCATGTGGAGCTGGATTGCCCGCATCTTCGCTTTCGCTGTTGGAGCTCTCATGTTGTACTTCGGTCTTCCAGCGCTGTTCCGGCCCGCGCCGGAGGGGCTCCCCCGGGGAGCCCACCTGCCGGGGATATCCCTCGAATTGGCGCTCGATCCGGCCGAGGCGGCCCATTTCATCGACCTTCAGCGGGGGCCGCGGTACGTGCTGGCCAGCCTGGACTTCGACGATCACGCGGTCATCCCTATCTATGTGGCCCTGCTCGTCGTTCTCGGTATCTGGCTGCTCGGCCGCGGTGTCCCTTTGGCTCGAGTCCTCGGCGTCCTGGTCATTGGGGCCGCTCTGCTCGCCGGATATTCGGACCGGCGGGAGAACCAGGGGATCCGCTCGATTGTGGCCCAGTATCAAAACGATCCGAGCGGCGGCCAGATCCAGCAGGATACGGTGGACCCCATGCGCGGGTGGTCCATCCTGAAGTGGGGGCTCCTCGCCACCACCATGGCGCTGCTTTCGGTCCCCTTCTTTGCCCGGCGGCGGAGCCTGCCCATCGCGGCGCTCTATCTGCTTTGTGCCCTGACTTATACCGTTGGGCTCGTCGGCCATCGCGTGGGGTTTGCGGGCTTTGTCGAATGGGGCTTTTTTCTGATGGGATTCGCCTGGTTGTTGACGTTCGCCGGCATCGGCGCGGTCCCGCCAACTCAGCGCTGAGAAGAGAGACGCGACCTCCATCCCTCCCCACTTCCACATTATGCCAGCCACGGGGGCTTGCGACAAGCCCCGGGTCAGGCCGCATAGTCCCCCGGCCGCAAGCGGGAAACGCGGGAACAGGAGGATCGGAAATGCACGACGGCTTGATGACAAGGCATGCGGTGGTGATCGCTGGAGGAGGCCCGGAGGGTGAACCAACGCGCGCGTATGCGCTTGGCTTCCAGGAGGTCGACCGAACCAACGTCGGGGTGGTCGGGGGTAAGGGCGCGAACCTCGGGGAGCTTTCCAGGCTCGATGGAATCCGCGTGCCGGATGGCTTCTGCGTCTCGACCGAAGCCTTCAGGCGGGTCCTGGGCGCAGCACCGGCGATCGGCGGCTTGCTCGATCGGTTGGCGCTGCTGAAGGCGGAAGACCGCGAGGCGATCCGGGAGCTTGCCGCTGCGATCCGCGGGGTCATCGAAGGGATTGCCCTCCCTGAGGACATCCAAGAAGCGATCACCCGTTTCCTCGCCAGGCTCGGGGAGCAGGAGGCCTACGCCGTGCGGTCCAGCGCGACGGCGGAGGATTTGCCGGGGGCTTCCTTCGCGGGCCAGCAGGATACGTATCTGAACGTCATCGGCAAGCCGGCGATCCTCGAGCACATCCGCCGGTGCTGGGCTTCGCTCTTCACTGAACGGGCGGTCACCTACCGCCTTCAACACGGCTTCGACCACCGCAAGGTCCTCATGGCGGTGGTGGTGCAGAAGATGCTCTTCCCGCAGGCGGCGGGCATCTTGTTCACGGCCGATCCCATCACAGGGAACCGGAAGGTGTCATCGATCGAGGCTGTCTTCGGCCTGGGCGAGGCGCTGGTCTCCGGCCTGGTGAATGCCGACGGCTACAAGGTGCGGGACGGCCAGGTCATCGAGAAGGTCGAGCGGCAGGACCGGCCAGTGCTGACGGATGCGCAGGTCGCGCGGCTCGAGCACTTGGGCCGGCGGATCGAAGGGCATTTCGGTCAGCCGCAGGACATCGAATGGTGCCTGGTCGAGAACGATTTCCACATCGTCCAGAGCCGGCCGATCACGACACTGTACCCGCTCCCCGAGGCTGGTGATCAAGGCAACCACGTCTATGTCTCCGTCGGCCATCAGCAGATGATGACCGACCCCATGAAGCCCTTGGGGTTGTCCTTGTTCCAGGCGGAACACATGGTTGCAGCGGGTGGCAGGCTGTTCGTCGACGTCACGAAGCAACTGGCTTCGCCGGCCGGCCGGGACGTGCTCTTGAATGTCCTCCTGGGCCGCTCCGATCCACTGGTCAAGGACGCGCTGACGACTCTCATCGAGCGGGATTTCATCGAGTTGTCACCTCAGGATTCGAAGGACCCGACAGCTTCGTGGCAAGACAGGTATGGGGGCTCGCAGTCACAAATCGAGGACGATCCGGCGATCGTTGCGGACTTGATCGCGGGCCGCCAGGCGTCGATCGAAGCGCTGAAGCGGGACATCCGGACGAAATCCGGAACGGATCTCCTGGACTTCATCCTGGAAGACGTCCGGCTCTTGAGGCAGAACTTGTTCGAGCCGCGGAATATGGGCGCGATCATGGCCGGCATGAACGCTGCCGCATGGATCAACGAGCAGATGATGGCGTGGCTGGGCGAGAAGAACCCCGCGGACACGCTCTCGCAGTCCGCGCCGAACAACGTCACCTCGGAAATGGGGCTGGCTCTCCTGGACGTCGCGGACGTGATCCGTCCGTATCCGGAGGTGATCGCTTACTTCCAACAGGCGAAGGACGAGGGCTTCCTGGAGGGCCTGCTCCCGTTGGCGGGGGGACCGGAAGCCCACGACGCCATCCGCGCGTATCTCGACAAGTACGGCATGCGCTGTGTCGGGGAAATCGACGTGACGAGGAAGCGTTGGCGCGAAGCACCCACGACCCTGGTCCCCTTGATCCTCAGCAACATCAAGAATTTCGAGCCGGGGGCCGCCAGCCGGAGGTTCGAGCAGGGGCGGCAGGAGGCCGCGAAGAAGGAACAGGAGCTGCTGGAACGCCTGAAGCAATTGCCGGATGGCGAGCAGAAGGCCGAGGAAACGCAACGGATGATCAGCCGGCTCCGGACCTTCAGCGGTTACCGTGAGTATCCGAAGTACAGCCTCGTCAACCGCTACTTCGTCTACAGGCAGGCCCTCCTGGAAGAAGCCGGGCGGCTCGTGCGAGCCAACGTGCTCCTGGAGCCGGAAGACATCTACTATCTCACGCTCCAGGAGTTGCGGGAGGTCGTGCGCACCCACAAGCTGGACGATCAGATCGTCAGCCAGCGGAAGGCCGAGCACGAGCGCCACTGGAAGCTGACGCCACCGCGGGTCATCACGTCCGATGGGGAAATCGTCGCGGGGGAGTACAAACGAGCCGATCTCCCCGCCGGCGCCCTTGCCGGTCTCGCCGTCTCCGCGGGCGTCGTCGAGGGACGGGCCCGCGTCCTCTCGGACATGGGCGATGCCGAGCTGGAAGCGGGGGATATCCTGGTCACCGCCTTCACGGACCCGAGCTGGACGCCCTTGTTCGTGTCCATCGAGGGCCTGGTGACCGAGGTGGGCGGGCTGATGACCCATGGCGCGGTGATCGCCCGGGAGTATGGCTTGCCGGCGGTCGTCGGCGTGCAGGACGCGACCCGGTTGATCAAGGATGGGCAGCGCATTCGCGTGCATGGAACCGACGGATACGTGGAGATCCTGGATGAGGCGGATGGAGGAGGGGAGCCGCGGCCGGCTGGAGGGGCATGAACGGCGGCCATGCGGCAGGCAAACTGTCCGGCCCTGTCGATTTCTCCCGGTGCCGTTCGACCAGAGGATGAAGGACGAGAAACAACACTTCGAAAGGGGGAAAGGTCATGGCCAACAACACAGTCCGTCTTCACCGTGTGCTCCGGGCGGCGCCCGAGAGGGTCTACCGGGCATTCCTCGATGCCGACGCGATGGCCAAATGGCTGCCGCCGAACGGCTTCACCGGCAAGGTCCATCAGATCGACCCCAGGGTCGGCGGCACCTACAAGATGTCGTTCACGAATTTTTCCACGGGGCACAGCCACTCGTTCGGAGGGGAGTACCTCGAGCTGGTGCCGAACGAGCGTATCCGGCACACGGACAGATTCGATGACTCGAACCTTCCTGGAGAGATGGTGACGACGATTTCCCTGAAGCAGGTCTCTGTCGGAACCGAGTTGAACGTCGTACAGGAAGGAATTCCGGAAGCCATTCCACCCGAGGCCTGCTATCTCGGCTGGCAGGAATCGCTCGTTCTGCTCGCGCAACTCGTCGAGGCCGAGATTCCGGGGTAACGGGGATGGACGTTCGCGAAAGTTACGACTCCGCCGCCGAGGCCTATGCCGAGCACCTCGCGGCGGAGCTCACGGGCAAGCCTCTCGACCGCCATCTGCTCAACCGGTTCGCCGAGGATACGCGGGGCTGCGGCCTCGTGGCCGACCTCGGCTGCGGTCCCGGGCACGTCGCCCGGTACCTTCAGGAGCGGGGCGTCGACGTCATCGGTATCGATCTCTCCCCGGAGATGGTCGCGGTGGCCCGGCGTCTCAATCCCGGCCTGAGCTTCCGGGTGGGGGACATGAAGCGGCTCGACCTGCCGGATGCGTCGCTGGCGGGCGCCGTCGCCTTCTACTCGATCGTGCACTTCGAACCCGCCGAGCTCCCCGAGATCCTGATCGAAACGAGGCGGACGCTGGTGCCGGGCGGGCTCTTGCTGATCGCCTTCCACATCGGCGACCAGGTCGTGCACGTGGAAGATCTTTTCGGCGCGCGAGTGTCCCTGGACTTCCGCTTTCACGTTCCCAGCGACGTCGTCGAGGCGCTCCGGTCCGCTCATTTCGAGGTCATCGAGCACGTCGAGCGGGAACCCTACAAGGATGCGGAGCACCCGAGCCGCCGTTGCTACCTTCTCGCCAGGGCCGCCTGATACGGAATGCCGCGGAGCCCGGGATTCTTTTAAATAATCCGCGCGCGCCCGGACTGGCGCTTACATTCATAACCCCGGGGAATCGTCCCCACGTCTCTGCTCCAAAAAACCGGATCGCCAATCCGGGCGGCGCAGCCGCCCGGACAACGGAGGCTGGCCGGCGGGCATCCGGAAGATCGCTGCTTCGCTCGGCAGGTTCGGCGAGAGTACCGGCGTCTGCTATGGAGACGCCACGGGTCTCGACAAGACCGGTACGGGGACGGACGGCTGCCCGGCGTACAACGCCGTCACCGGCTGCACGGGGACGGAGTCGTACTACCTGCCGTACGACGGCTACGGGTATTCGTGCCGGAGCTGGGACGGCGGCGGCCAGTGCGGCACGATCCACCGCACGGTCACGAACTACTCGGCCCGGATCAACGGCGGCCCGTGCCAGGACCTGTGGCCCACGGGCAACACCCTGTCGGACTTCGTGACCATCTACCGCTGATCGGAGTGGCCGGAGAACGTGAGCCGGAGCGGCATCGACGCCGCTCCGGCTCACGCGTTTGTGGGACAGGGATTCCCGTATCCAGCCTGGAGTCTTATACTCCGCTTCATCGCCGGACGACCGGAAATGTTTGTAGTTTATTCAATGAACACGGCAGGCGTCGCCGGGTTCATGTAAAGCGGGCGCGTGCTTGATGAAAGTTTTCAACTCATTCTATCCGCTGTCCTCGACCCAGCAGGGGCTGCTGTTTCACAGCCTGCTGGCGCCGGGATCGGGGGTCTACGTCGGGCAACTGGTCTGCCGCCTGGAGGGAGGACTGGTCCCGGAGGCTCTCCGCCAAGCCTGGCAGGACGCCCTCGACCGTCACGACGTGCTGCGCACCAGCTTCCGCTGGGAAGGACTGAAGGCACCGGTCCAGGTGGTCGACCGTGAGGCGGAGCTGCCGTTCGAGGAGCTCGACTGGCGGGAGCTGGGCCTGGAGGAGCGGGACGCCCGGCTGGAGGAGCTGCTGCGCGCCGACCGCGAGCGTGGCTTTGATCTCGCGGCCGCTCCTCTCCTGCGCTGCCTCCTGGTACGCCTCGCGGACGAGTCCTGGGATTTCGTGTGGACCCGCCATCACCTGATCGTCGACGGCTGGTCGGTGGCCCTGCTGCTGAAGGAGGTGTTCGCCTCCTACGCGGCCCGGAGGGGGGGAGGGCGGCTCGCGTTGCCGCCGGCGCCGGCCTATCGCGACTACATCGTCTGGCTCCACCGGCAGGACCGCCGGCCGGCCGAGGAGCGCTGGCGCCGCGCGCTGGCCGGCGTGACCGCCGCGACGCCGCTCGGGATCGATGAGGGACGGGGGGGGCCGATCGACCGCGAGGAGCGCTACGGCCAGGCGGAGGCGCGGCTCCCCCCGGCGGTCGTGGCGGGGCTCCAGGCCGAGGCGCGGCGGGCGGGGCTGACCGTCAACACGCTGTTCCAGGGAGCGTGGGCGCTGCTCCTCAGCCGCTACGCCGGGGTCTCCGACGTGGTCTTCGGCACCGTGCTCGCGGGCCGCACCCCGGCGGTGGCGGGGATCGAGACCATGCTCGGGCTGTTCATCAACACCCAGCCGCTCCGGGCGCGGGTGCCGGCGGCGGGCGGGCTGCTGCCCTGGCTGCGGTCGCTCCAGGCCGAGCAGGCGAGCCTGCGCCAGGACGAGTATCTCTCGCTGCAGGAGATCCAGCCCTGGAGTGAGGTGCCGCGGGGCCAGCCCTTGTTCGAGAGCCTCCTGGTGTTCGAGAATTTCCCGGTCGACGCCAGCCTGCGCGGGGATGGGGGGCCCACGGAGCCGCGGGTGAGGGAGATCCGCTCCGGCGAGCGCACCAACTTCCCCCTGACCCTGGTGACCGGCCCTTCCGATCCCTGGCTGCTGGCCGCGAGCTACGACCGCGACCGCTTCCCGGGCCCCGCCGTCCGGAGATTGCTCGGCCATCTCGAGATCCTGCTCGGGGCCATGGCGGAGGGTCTGGAGCGGCCGCTCGAGACTCTGGACCCGCTGACCGGCGCCGAGCGCGCCCAGATCCTCCGGGAGTGGAACGACGTGGCGGAGATGGCGGAGGCTCCCGGGTCCATCCCGGCCTGGGTGGCGGCGCAGGCCGCGCGCGCACCGGACGCGGTCGCCCTGCGGTTCGAAGGTCGGGAGCTGACCCATGGGGAGCTCGACCGCCGCGCCCGCGCGCTGGCCGCCCGGCTGCGCGGTCTGGGCGCGGGGCCGGGGGAGCGGGTCGCCATCGCCCTCGAGCGCTCGGAGGCCCTGGTGGTGGCCCTCCTCGGCACGCTCCGGACGGGCGCGGCCTACGTGCCCCTCGATCCTGCCTACCCCCTGGAGCGGCTGGCCTACATGCTGAGCGATTCGGGGGCCCGGGTGCTGTTGGCGGAGGACGGTCCGGCCGCCGCGCTGGCGGGACCGGAATGCGCGCGGCTGGCGCCGGCGGATTGGGAGCCGGCGTCGTCGCCGGACGATTCCGGAGCGCCGGACCTCCCGGCCGCGCTGCCCTGCTGCCGGATCTACACCTCGGGCTCGACGGGACGACCGAAGGCGGTGGAGGTCCCCCACGGCGCGATGACCAACCTCCTGCGCGCGATGCTCCGGGAGCCAGGCCTGCGGGCCGGGGAGACGCTGGTGGCGGCGACCAGCCTGTCGTTCGACATCGCCGGCCTCGAGCTCTACCTGCCGCTGGTCGCCGGCGCCACCATCGAGCTCGCCTCGCGCGAGGTGGCGGCGGACGGCGTCCGCCTGCGCCGGCTGATCGAGGAGAGC
>Ga0070658_10005438_pt1 | contig 10334 bp, 7 predicted proteins | sample KBSC13metaG_FD_64664 | JGI IMG/M metagenome (GOLD analysis project Ga0070658, IMG submission 64664) | Corn rhizosphere microbial communities from Kellogg Biological Station, Michigan, USA - KBS C1-3 metaG | ecosystem: Host-associated > Plants > Roots > Rhizosphere > Soil ... | reverse complement strand
TTCTATATGATCTTTGCAGATCTGATGCTTTAGTTCAAGGCTGTAATAAGCCTTACTTACAAACTCATTTGAATTATACATTTACACTTAATTTGTGTAAACCTATTTTAGGACAAGACAGATTGATAAAGAATTGATTCGTGTGCCACCTTTAGATTTGTTCAATAATATAATCAAGAGAAGAATAGTAATAAATTTGAAAAGAAGAGAGGTGAACTAAGTGTGCCACGGGAGTTCAGATCCATGGTTCGTATTAGACCTCCCTTCCTTTCCTGTTGTCTGTACAAGTTAGAATTTTAGTCATTAAGGACTATTAAAGGTCTTAGTACAAAGGCAACATTTTTTGTTTTTCCTAAAAATAAAATTATGAAAATCTCTTCAATCTTGGGCATTGATGTTTCCAAGAAAACATTAGACTGCTACCTGCACGTACAGCAACAAAGTTTACCGCCTGTTAGTAACGACATCAGAGGTTTTAAGAGCCTTCAACGATGGCTTTTGAAAACACTAAAGAGCACGGAAGGCTTAATAGTAGTAATGGAGTACACAGGAATTTACACTTATGGTATTGAGCGATTTCTGGAAGCTCAAAACATTAAATTCGTTAAGAAGCCAGCCTTAGATATTAAAAGGTCAATTGGAATGGTAAGGGGTAAAAGTGATAAAGTAGATTCAAAATTTATCAGCAAGTATGGATGGTTAAGGAAAGATGATTTGAAGCCAATGGCCCCTCAAACTGATGAACAGGTTGAGTTGAAGCAGTTAATGAGTCATAGAGATAAGCTGGTTGTTGACAGGGCATCTTATCAAAGCAAACTAAAGGAGCTCAGCTTGCAAATGGGGACTAAAATGAATTCCAAAATAGCCGGGTCAATGACTTATGTTATGGATGTTTTAAAACAGGAAATAAAAGAGATAGAAAAAGAAATTGAGTCTTTAATTAAAAGCAACGAGTCTTTAAAAACAAATTATGATCTAATGTGCAGTGTAGTTGGAATTGGCTTTGCAACTGCAGCTCACATATTAATTGCAACTGAAAATTTTACACGCTTTACTGATGTAAGAAAATTTATTTGTTATTGCGGAGTTGCTCCCTTTGAGCATAGTTCGGGAACAAGTATAAAAGGTAAAACCAGGGTTAGTCATCTCGCAAATAAGAAAATAAAATCCTTACTGACGATGGCAGCTACAAGTGCTATACAGCATGATCCGGAACTAAAGGCTAAATATCAGCAAAAAGTCAAAGAAGGGAAAAATAAAATGAGTGTAATAAATATGATACGAGCTAAACTTCTGCAAAGAGTATTTGCGGTTATAAAAAATAAAAAGCCATACGAAGTACGATTGGCTGCATAAAAATATTTTTGGTTATATCTTAGAATACGAACCAAGGCCAAGGCATTTTAGTTATTGGTTCATTGTTAATAGTTAACAGTTGTTCAGCAGTTTAGTTTTCTTTTGTTGATGATGGACTGTCGGCTGTTGACTTTTCTTCACTCATCTTTTTTAAATGATATTTCTTTTTGTAACCTTTTGTTTTTTCCAATTTAAACCTTAGTAGGAAAAAGATAAACTTATTCTCAAACCTTATTACCTTATTTTTTTAAGTCCTTTTCAAAAGTTGTAAAGTGATGTACTTCCATTTGTTTTCTTATTTAAGAACGAATCACATTTTTTTATACCCTGCTCCTTTTAAAAACCTACCCGGTGTTGCGCCGGTATGTTCACCATTCTTTAACACCCGTGCCCCGTTAATAAACATATCGCTTATGCCTGTTGCGTATTGATGGGGCTTCTGAAATGTAGCGTGGTCCTGCACTTTTGCTGGATCGAAAATGACGATGTCTGCATAATTGCCCACTTTAATCTCTCCTCGCTTTTGCAATTTCAAATTGGTGCAAGGCAGTTTAGCCAGCTTATATATTGCCTGTTCCAACGGCATAAGCTTTTCATCGCGGGAATACTTTCCTATTACTCTGGCAAAATTTCCATAAGCCCGCGGATGTGTGTTTGACTTTAAAAAAACACCCTCCGGTGTATAGGAACCTGCATCGCTTCCAAAGCTTACCCAAGGCAAAATAATTTCTTTCTTAATATTTTTTTCATCCATTAAAAAATAGGCAACGCCTACCCTTGTGCTATCCTCTACAATCAAATCCATAGCAGTTTCTTCCGGTGAGGTGCCACGGATTTTAGCGGCTTCCGCCAACGTTTTGCCGGTAAATTTTTTCAAAGAATCCTGTTTAAAAGCAAGCAGCAAAATATTATCAGGGCTGCCGGATCCATAGTATAAATTTTCCCAGTCATTTGCATTTGTATGCATGGCTGTTACCATTTGCTTTCTTATAACGGGGTCAAGTAAACGCTCCCTTAGCTTACCGAAACCGCCGTCCTGCAACGTGGGCGGAAAGCAGGAAGTTAAGCCGGTGGACGCCGCTGTGTAAGTGTACATATCAGCAGTAATGCCAATGCCCTGCTTACGTGCGTTCTCTACCATATTTATTACGCTGTCTATTTTACCCCAGTTGTCTTTGCCTGCTGCTTTTAAATGACAGATCTCGACCGGAATATTAGCTTCTTTAGCAATGGTAATAATTTCATTAACGGCCGGTATCAACTGGTTCCCTTCGCTACGTATATGACTGATATAAGTGCCGCCGTATTTTGACGCCTCTTTTGCAAGCTCAATCAATTCATCCGTCTTTGCAAAATTATCAGGCGCATAAATCAACATACAGGTGAGGCCTAATGCGCCTTCCTGCATAGCAGTATCTACTAAAATTTTCATGCTGTCTAACTGTGCAGATGTCGGAGCCTTATCATCTTCTCCAATAACATATTGCCTTACTGTACCTGCTCCCACAAACGAAGCAATGTTGCAAGAGATGCCTTTGTGCTCAAGGGTATTCATGTATTCGCCGAGCGAGTTCCATGTTACCGGGTATTTTATATCGCCTTCATTTTTTTGCATTTGTTCTTTCATTCTATCATTCAAAGGCCCCATACTAAATTCTGTGAATATCTCTGTAGTTACGCCTTGCCGTATATCGCTTTGTGACCTGCCATCCTGAAAGAGTGATTTTTCAGCGTGCCCCATCATATTAATGAAACCCGGCGCTACTGCTTTATCTTCTGCATCTACTTCATTTTTTGAAAAGGCATTTTTCAAATCGCCGATAAAAGCAATCGTATCTGCGTTGATAGCGACATCTGCCTTGTAAGGTTTACCGCCATTGCCATCATAGACAGTTCCATTGCGGATAATAGTGTCATATTTTTGTTGGGGGCTGCAAGAAGCTATTGCAATGACGAGAAATAGCAATGCGTATTTTATAAGCATTTGTTTTGGTTTTGATGAAAATTATTGGTAGTTATTTTTATAAATTCTCTAATTACTTTTTGATTTTACTTCATTCGCCTTTAATACCCGTAAAAAATTCCCGCCCAAAATTTGTTCAATATCCCCATGTTGGCGCAAGCGTCCGCTTGTGCCCAATCATACTAACTATAGCATAATTCAACCAATCCTTTGATTCCGAAAAAGTCTCTGGCGCTGCTATACTTCCAACCTTCAGGTTGTGTTACAAAACCAGCCTGTACAGGATTTTGATGTATATATTCTAAAGTTTTATCAAACATTTCCTGGTCTTTTATTTCTATTGGTTTATTATGTTGTTGCCAAAATTGCCAGTCATTATTGTTTCCATTTTTCTTTCCGGCTCTTTCCATTAACCATAACATCCATTCCTTCCTGCTTTCTTGCGGATGATCTTTAATATTTTTTTTAAATTGAGTCGATGTATAACTTTTCATTGCGCCAACAATCTCATCTAATTTCTTGTTTGTTGTTCCGATAATCATATGGATATGGCTTGTCATAATACACCATCCATATATTTGCAACCCTTTATATCCCTGGCAATGTTTCCACGAATCTAAAATAATCTGATTATACTCTTCTCTTATAAAAACATCTATCCAATAAACAGTTGCGAAAGAAATGAAGTAAATTTTATCGTTATCATGGAATTTATATTTTCTGCTCATAGGCTAATATAAACTTCTTTTCAATTCGGCACAAGCGGACGCTTGCGCCAACAGTGGGTTTGCCACTTTAGCTTCACATCATAAGCCGCATCTGCAAGAGCCACACGGGCTGCCCTGCGGTCTGCGACTGCCTGCCTTGAATCGGGCAATGCCCGGGCATCGTTTACTGCCTGTATTGCACTGGCAATATACTCAGGAGTGTAGAGAGCTTTAAAAGCTGCAAAATCTGTTTGATAATCGTTGCAACTATTCCAGCAGCCGCGGGAAATAGTGTACAACAGTTCTTTGGTACAATTGTAATTTTTAATTTCGTTCATGGGATGTGATTTAATTTAAATTAGTTTGATAATTAAATAACAACGTCGATTTAAAAATATTATTGCATTATTGTGAGAAATATTTGGAAAATTATTCGTATGGGTGCAATTTATTATGACATGCATGAAATAGTAAACCAGATATTAGATAAAAGACTGCTCTAAAATTTTAATATATTTGATGATACTACTAACGAATGCCCACAAAAGAAGAAGCTTACAATATTATTGCTCAGTTAACGGAGCGGTTTGAAAACCAAATAGAGAACTACAAAAAGAATTACAACGAAACACAAACAAGGCAGGATTTTATAAACCCCTTCTTTGAGGCATTAGGCTGGGATATGAATAATAAAGCCGGTGCATGGGAAGCTTATCGTGAAGTGATACATGAGGATAAACTAAAAGCGGGCAATGTAACTACTGCGCCTGATTATAGCTTCAGGTTAGTTGGTGGACAAAGACTGTTTTTTGTAGAAGCAAAAAGGCCAAGTGTTCTTATAAAAGACGATATAACTCCTGCGTACCAGGTGCGCTTGTATGGATGGAATGCAAAGCTGGCAATAAGCGTGGTTACCGACTTTGAAGAGTTTGCCATTTACCAGTGCAATAAAAAGCCCTTAAGAAGTGATAAAGCTTCCACAGCACGAATCAATTATTTTACTTACAAAGATTATTTAAAGGAGTTTGATTTTTTCTGGAACACACTTTCAGTAAAGAAGAAATTATAAAAGGCGGCCTTATAAAGTTTCAGCGAAGCGATAAGAAAGGAACCGCAACAGTTGATAAAGATTTTTTAGAGAACCTTGATTTATGGAGAAAAGAACTTGCCGCCAATATTTATAAAAACAATGCCGGCATAAGCGAAGATGATTTGAACTTTGCCGTACAGCAAACCATTGACAGAATTATATTTCTGCGTATTGCCGAAGACAGGGGACTTGAGCCTTATGCCCAATTAAAAAGCTGCCTGCAAAATGCGGAACAATATAAGGAACTCTACCGCCAGTTTCGCATTGCAGATGATAAGTACAACTCAGGCTTATTTCATTTTAAAAAAGAAAAAGACAACAGCAAAGAACCGGATAACATAAGTGGCAAACTTGTTATTGAAAACAAAGTAATCAAAAGCATTATCAGCAGTTTGTATCCTCCTAACTCTGATTACCTTTTTAATGTATTGCCCGTTGAAATATTAGGCAGCGCTTATGAGCAGTTTCTCGGAAAGCAAATTACAATAAAGGGCAGCAGAGCTACTATAGAAGAGAAACCTGAAGTGCGTAAAGCCGGTGGCGTGTATTATACGCCGCAATACATAGTGGAATATATTGTTGAGAACACGGTAGGGAAGCTTTGCGAAGGCAAAACGCCAAAGGAGGTTAGTAAATTAAAGATTGTTGATCCCGCTTGTGGCAGTGGAAGCTTTTTGCTAGGCGCTTACCAATACCTGCTTACATGGCATAGCAATTATTACACAAACAACAAGCACACAGGCAAGCAAAAAGAAGCAGTGCTTACGCCAGATGGAAGCCTTACCACTGCTGAGAAAAAGCGTATACTTATTAATAACATATACGGCGTGGACATTGACCGCAACGCTGTGGAAGTAACCAAGCTGAGCCTGTTACTAAAATGCATGGAAGGCGAAACCACCGCAAGCGTAAACACACAAATGACCTTTTTTCACGAGCGTGTGCTGCCCTCGCTGGAAAATAATATTAAGAGTGGAAACAGCTTAATCGATATTGATTTTTATGACACGGAATTAGATTTTGGTGAAGAGAAAAAGATAAAGCCATTTAACTGGCAGCAAGGCTTTCCGGAAGCATTTAAGCAGGGAGGTTTTGATGCGGTGATTGGCAATCCACCGTACATTCAGTCAAGAGAAGGGCAACTAAATGAATATGAAAAAAATTATTATAATCAATATTTTAAAACAACAGAATACCAGATAAATACATTCGGATTATTCATTGAAAGAGGAATTAATATTTTAAAAGAAAACGCTCTCCTTGGATTTATTATTCCTAATTATTGGCTTTCCACCAAATTCAATAAACGATTAAGAAAGTTTTTATTTCAGGATAATCATACTTTAGAATTGATAAATGTTTACAGAGTGTTTGAGGGTGCAACAGTTGATACATTATTACTTACGGTACGAAAAGAAAATATTGGGTCAAGAATTACAAACATTAAAAGTATTGATAGAAACATCAAAACTATACAAGAAAGATTACAAGCAATCCAAGAAAACCAATGGAATTTTAATGATAGTATCGATTTCAAAACGGAGCAAAACGATTTACAAATATCATTTAGGAATTCAGTAAGGCTTACGGCAAATAAAAGACTTAAGGATTACTTTGAATTAAAATTTGGTGTTAAGCTATATGAAGTTGGTAAAGGTCTCCCACCACAAAAAAAGGCAGATTCTCAAAAGCATATTTATGAATCGAAAGAAAAAAAAGATAATACTTATCAAAAATTACTTAAGGCAAGAAATATAAAAAGATACGGCATAGACTGGAAAGAAAGCTATGTTAGGTATGGAAATAATCTTGCTGCTCCAAGAGATCCAAGAATTTTTAAAGAAGATAGAATTTTAATTCAAAGAATTGTTTCAAAGGCATCTCTTGATTGTACTTTTTTGAATGAATTTATGATATGTAATACCGATGTAATAACACTCTTGCCAAAATTTGATTTTAATTGTAAATTCTATTTAGCGATTTTAAATACAAGGCTTATCGGAAATTTTATTAAATCTAAAAATATAAACTTAGACAGAGCTGCGTTCCCAAAAATTAATACTAATACCTTAGAGGAACTTCCAGTTCCTGATATTTCTAAAATAGATGTAAATACACAGAAAACCATATTGCTATTGGTCGATACAATGCTTTCACTTAACCAACAAAAGCAAACCATCACCAACTCCGAAACTTTAGAGCGACTTAACCAACGCATTGCTTATACCGATGATAAAATAAATAACCTTGTGTATGAATTGTATGGATTGAGTGAGGAGGAAGTGAGGATTGTGGAAGGGAAAGGCTTAATACTGCAATGACGAAAGACGGACGAATACCGTCATTGCGAAAAGTTTTCCAGTGGGAAGTTTGTAGTTAAAAAGGATTTCCAGGAAAACTTTGTGGCAATCTTACGCATAATGCTATCAATGAGATTGCCACGCCGCCGGAAGTCTGTTTTTAATTCAATGCTTTATCAGGGCGGCTCGCAATGACGGAAGAATACCACGCCCCTTCCTGCGGCTCTTATTCTCAGGAACGTCTCCGGCACGGGTACGTTCCGCTTATGAACGCAACGAAAGCTGCGTGAGATATTGATGGGAAATTAAAATGTAAACCTACTTCCCTGGCCGGTGTCCTCACCGGACATTTAAGTTGTGGATGGTGAGGACACCATCCACGGGCATGGGCATTCACTTTACCTTTGTCTCAACAGCAATGTGAACAACATCAATCAATTCAAGAGATGTAACCATACCTGCAACTTCCCTGGCCGGTGTCTTCACCGGACATTTACGTTGTGGATGGTGAGGACACCATCCACGGGCATAGGTTTGTAAATTCTGAGTTGCAAAAACCGGATAGCAAACTAACGGTTACGATTACACTAAAAATAACGATGGAGGATTAATCATTATTTCCCTAAAAGAAATTTAAAGCCAATACCAAAATTATTCAAAAAACTGGAATTCAAGTTGATATTAGCAGAAAAGACGTTTGCTTTCTGTGGTGAAACACCTATCGGCAATTGGCTATCAACTGTTTTATAGTTTGTGAAAGAAGCACTGGCCAGGTTTGGCATCGTTAATTCAATTTGCATTCTTTTCTTTATTGAATAAGAAATGCCCGGAGTATAACTGAGCATTGCACCATTTGATTTTGACAATAATGTTTGACTACCATTATAAAAGTAGTTGAAACCTTTTGAATACTGATATACGGCATCTACTTCCTCGAAAAAATAAAAATTCTTTCCAAGTGACTTGTAGTTGCGATAAAATACTCCGGCGCTATAGTTATATACTGTTAAAGTTGAATTTCCATCGTGGGTTTTGCTTGCATAAACGGATCCGACAACACCCAGCACCGTATTTTCCTTTATTACCTTTCCAAATTGAATATTTGAATTAATATTATTACTGTTGTTGATTTCCGAATTATTGTAACTGAAACTTCCTCCTAATAAATATCTTCCTTTAGAGATTTGCGCATTTGACGCAATTGAAATAAAAAGTAAGCCAGCGAAGGAAAGTAAAATTTTTGTTTTCATAAATGGTTAATTTTTAGAGTACAAAAGAATAAAACCTTTTTGAACAATTGTTAATAAGTTAATTGTTTAACGTTTTATTATTTCACTCTGTTGCTGGTGTTTTTCACCCACAAGTTTTTATTCTCAGGAACGTCTCCGGCACGGGGACGTTCCGCTTATGAACGCAACGAAAGCTGCGTGAGATATTGATGCGAAATTAAAATGTAAACACAGCAATAAAAACCTTACAAAAGCCACTAAAAAAGGCCTTTTTAATTCTAACGGACACCATTACACGCTATTATAATTTATGGAAGCTAACGGGGCGGGGTAATCGAAATTGTTTTTTGCTCTCCTTCTTCCCGGTCTGTCAATTCAAGTGTCGTTTGAAACTGCAAAATAAAAAATTCTGTGTCGTGTCAAAAGGTGTTATGTGGTCTTCTGTTACACAACGTATTTTGTCAAAACCGTTTTGAAGTTCTGCCGTTAATTTTTCTTCGCTGTATTGTTTAATTTGAAGCCCGCTACATTCTTCTGGTCCATTGACTGAAAATGTTCCAATTGTCAAAAAGCCCGAAACAGAACTTCTTGCAGTTTCCATATATTTTGCAACTTGTTCGCCCGTTGTAAGAAAATGAAAAGTTGCTCTGTCGTGCCAAACGTCAAAAGTTATGTTTGGTTTAAATTCTGTTATGTCGCTAATAATCCAATTTATTTTTTCTGCTCTGTCACCCAAGCGCTGTTTTGCTTTGTCAAGTGCTTTGGATGAAATGTCAAGCACCGTGATATTTTCAAAACCTTCATCAAGCAGATAGTCCACAAGTTTACTGTCGCCTCCGCCAATGTCTATAATTTTTGCAGTCTTGGACAAACCAAAAGAATGGATAAAATCTAATGAGGTTTTTGGAACTTCTTGTGTCCAGCTTACTTCATTTGGTTGTTTGAGAGAATAGATTTTGTCCCAATATTGACTGGTGTTTTTAGCAATGGCTTTTATGGTATGATGGATTAATTCTAAAGTATCAAGGCTACCCATTTCTTCTCCTTTTTCAAAGTCACCTTCTGTTTGAGCCATTGTATTTGTAAGGTGTGCAAAGCAAATAATGTTTTTACTTTTTGCCTTGGCAAAAGCGTAAAGTGCAGCCGCTTCCATTTCTACGCATACTACATTTAATTTTTTCGCTTCAGCAATAGCAGTTTTCGTTTCACGATATGGTGCATCTGTAGTCCAGCTATTGCCTGTCTCTATGGATAAACCGGTAGTGTTGTAATAGGACATTAAATTGGCAAATAAAGCCGGATTGATGTTACTCGTTTCGGAAGGTGGCATATAATGATAGCTTGTGCCTTCATCCCGAATTGCTTGTTCAATTAAAACAAATTTTGAATTATTTTTTGTAGGGTTGATAATGCCTGCAGAAGTTACGCTGATTAAAGTTTTACAACCAGATACAAATAGTTGTTCTGCTATAAGCACGGCAAATGATGAACCTACACCACAACCCAAAACTGCAAATTCAAAATCTTTTTGTTTTACGGTGTAAAGTTTGGTGTGATAACAAGCCCAGCATTTGTTAATTTTTGCCTGATTTGTCCTTATTAAATATTCTACTAAATCACCATCAGGGTCAAGTACGCAAACGTCAGGCACTTCACAGTTGTCAATATTTTTTTGTCGCCTTGCTTCTC
>Ga0070658_10005437_pt1 | contig 10335 bp, 7 predicted proteins | sample KBSC13metaG_FD_64664 | JGI IMG/M metagenome (GOLD analysis project Ga0070658, IMG submission 64664) | Corn rhizosphere microbial communities from Kellogg Biological Station, Michigan, USA - KBS C1-3 metaG | ecosystem: Host-associated > Plants > Roots > Rhizosphere > Soil ... | reverse complement strand
TTGGCAGCCTTGCGGGCGCCCTTCTTGGCGGCGACCTTCTTCACGGCCTTCTTGGCAGCTTTCTTAGCAGCGGCCTTCTTCGGGGCAGCCTTCTTGGCGGCCTTCTTGCCAGCAGCCTTCTTCGGGGCGGCCTTCTTGGTGGCAGCCTTCTTCGAAGCCTTCTTGGCGGCGGCCTTCTTGGCCGGGGCCTTCTTTGCAGCAGCCTTCTTGGGGGCCTTGCGGACAGCCTTCTTGCGGGTGGGGACGGAACCCGGCACGGGCGTTACGTCGGAAGCAGCGTTGTCATTGGCAGTGGAATCGACATCCAGGTTGCCCGGGACGACTTGATCGATGTTGGACATACTTTTGTACCCTCTCCGGTTTTTTTATCGGGTCAGAACTTGCCGTAATACCCTTCCTTCAAGGCATCAAACAGGTTGGCGGCGGAGTGCATTTCCCCGTCATATTCCACCTGCTCATTGCCTTTCAGTTCGACAACGCTACCGTCTTCCAACTCAAACCGGTAGAGGGTGCTCTCAAGATCGCTTTCCTTGACCAACACACCCTGGAATGCAGCGGGGTTGAAACGGAAGGTGGTGCAACCCTTCAAACCCTGCTTATACGCGTAAAAATAGATGTCTTTGAAGTCTTCGTACGGGTAGTCCGTGGGGACGTTGGCCGTCTTGGAGATGGATGAATCAATCCACTTCTGGCTGGCGGCCTGGATGTCCACGTGCTCTTTCGGGCTGATGTCGTCGGCCGAAACGAAGTATTCGGGCAGCTTGGACTTCGCATCTTCGGAGAACGGAAGGGCGTCGGCGTTGATCAGGGCGCGGTAGGCCAGCAGCTCGTAGCTGAACACCTCGACCTTCTCTTTGCTCTTCTTGCCTTCGCGGATCACGTTGCGCGAATAGTGGTGGGCGAAGCTGGGCTCGATGCCGTTGGAGGCGTTGTTGGCCAGGCTAAGGCTGATGGTGCCGGTGGGGGCGATCGAGCTGTGGTGGGTGAAGCGGGCGCCGGTTTCGGCGAGCTTGGCCACCAGCTCCGGGGCCACTTCCGCCACGCGCTGCATGTAGCGGCTGTACTTGGCGTGCAGCACGCTGCCGCGGATCTTCTGGCCCACCGTGTAGCCGTCTTTGACCATCTCCGGGCGCTTGCGCAGCATGTCGCCGGTGACCTCGAACTCCTGCGCCAGCAGGGGCGCCGGGCCCTTTTCCTTCGCCAGGTCCAGGGCCATTTCCCAGCCGGCCACGGCCATTTCGCGGGAGACGTCCTCGGTGAAGGTCACCGCATCCGCGGTGCCGTAGCGCATCTTCAGCATGGTCAGCGTGGAGCCGAGCCCCAGGAAGCCCATGCCGTGGCGGCGCTTGGATTCGATCTCCAGGCGCTGCTGCGCCAGCGGCAGGCCGTTGATCTCCACCACGTTGTCCAGCATGCGGGTGAACACCTTCACCACTTCGCGGTACTCATCCCAGTCGAACCGGGCCTTGGGGCCGAACGGGTCGCGGACGAAGGTGGTGAGGTTGATCGAGCCCAGCAGGCAGCTGCCGTACGGCGGCAGGGGCTGCTCGCCGCAGGGGTTGGTGGCGCGGATGTGCTCGCACCACCAGTTGTTGTTCATTTCGTTCACCCGGTCGATCAGGATGAAGCCCGGCTCGGCGAAGTCGTAGGTGGACACCATGATCATGTCCCACAGGTGCCGCGCGCGGATGTGGCCGTAGATCTTGCAGGCCACCAGGCCGTCTTCCCGGGCCACGTAATTCTGCGTGGTGGGCCACTCGCGCCAGACCACCTGCGCGGGGTCCTGCAGGTTGACCTCGTTCTCTTCCTTCACGTGCACCGGGAATACCAGCGGCCAGTCTGCGTCGTCCGCCACGGCGTCCATGAAGCCGTCGGTGATCAGCAGCGACAGGTTGAACTGGCGCAGGCGGCCATCCTCGCGCTTGGCGCGGATGAATTCCTTGGCGTCGGGATGGCTGATGTCGAACGTGCCCATCTGCGCGCCGCGGCGGCCGCCGGCGGACGACACGGTGAAGCACATCTTGTCGTAGATATCCATGAAGCTGAGCGGGCCCGACGTATGCGCGCCAGCGCCGCTCACGTACGCCCCGCGCGGACGCAGGGTGGAGAATTCATAGCCGATGCCGCAGCCGGCCTTAAGCGTCAGGCCTGCCTCGTGCACCTTCTCCAGGATGTCGTCCATGGAGTCGGTGATGGTGCCGCTGACCGTGCAGTTGATGGTGCTGGTGGCGGGCTTGTGCGCCAGCGCGCCGGCATTGGAGGTGATGCGGCCGGCGGGGATGGCACCGCGGCGTAGCGCCCACAGGAAGCGGTCGTTCCAGGTGGCGCGAAGTTCCTCCGTCGCTTCCACGTCGGACAGTGCCTTGGCTACGCGCTGGTAGGTGCCGTCGACGTCAGCATCCACCGGTTCGCCGGACTTGGCCTTCAGGCGGTACTTCTTGTCCCAGATGTCGTGCGAGGCTGGCTGCAGCGGAATGGTCGAATCATGCGCTGCGGCTTGCGCGCGGACGATGCTCATCGTTGAACGTTCCTTCTTTTTCATCGGCCTCTCTAGGGCCTGTTGTCGTCATGCACCGGAAGAGCAGGTCGCCTGCCCTCCCCCCGGAAGGCCACGGTGCTGCGGTCGTGCGGTGGGTACCTGGCGCTCGTTCGTTGCCCCCAACACTAGCTGCCAGAGTACTTGAGTTACCTGTCGTATCTACTTGATCTAGGTGCGGCCGGATGGCGCAAACACAAGATGTTGTGGTCGGACAGGAGGTGAAGTTACCCCCGGCGGGGGCGGATGTAAAGCGTAATTTTTGTCTCACCAGGGGCTGGGAACCTGGGCTGTTCGGCCATAGTCCAAGGGCGGTTGCTGGACACATTTGTGAAGGAGCTTTGGTATGCGCAGTTTTGGCCTTCGTCGGTGGTTGCCACTGGGTTTGTTGTCGCTGGCGCTGGGGTGTTCGGCGCCGCCGTCAAACGCCGCCATTCCACCCGTGGTGGAGGGCCAGCCGGTGCCCTCGCTGGCGCCGATGCTGGCGAAGGTCACGCCGGCGGTGGTGAATATCAGTACCAAGACGCGCGTGCGGTCTGCCAATGCGTACTTCGACGACCCGGTATTCCGGCAGTTCTTTGGGCTGCAGGGGACGCCGCGCGAGCGGGTGGAGCAGAGCCTGGGCTCGGGCGTGGTGGTGGATGCTGCCAAGGGGTATGTGCTTACCAACAACCACGTGGTGGGCGGTGCGGACGACATCCAGGTGACCTTGCAGGATGGACGTTCGTTTACCGGACGGCTGGTGGGGTCGGATCCTGACACCGATGTGGCGCTGGTGAAGATCGATGCCGACAGGCTGACGGCGTTGCCGGTGGGTGCGTCGGATGCGCTGCGGGTAGGTGATTTCGTGGTGGCTGTCGGCGATCCCTTCGGGCTGGGTCAGACGGCGACGTCGGGGATGGTGTCGGCGCTGGGGCGTTCGGGGCTGGGGTCGAAGGGCTACCAGAACTTCATCCAGACGGATGCGTCGATCAATCCCGGGAATAGCGGTGGCGCGTTGGTGAACCTGCGCGGGGAGCTGGTGGGGATCAATACGATGATCTTTTCTCCTTCCGGCGGGAATGTCGGTATCGGGTTTGCCATTCCTTCGAACCTGGCTTCGCAGGTGATGGGACAGATCCTGAAGTTCGGCAAGGTGCGGCGCGGCACGTTGGGGCTGGAGGTGCAGGATGTGACGGCGCGCGTGGCCAAGGCGCTGGGTGTTCCGGCGGGACAAGGCGCGGTGGTGACCAGCGTGACGCCGGGGACGCCTGCGGATGTGGCCGGTATTAGCGTGGGTGATGTGGTGGATACGGTGGATGGCAAGACGGTGCGTTCGGCGCAGGATGTGCGCAATGCCGAAGGGCTGTTGCCGCTGGATGCGTCGGTGCAGCTGACGGTGTCGCGTGGTGGGCAGACACGCCAGGTGTCGGCGAAGATCGAGCCGGAGAAGCTGGCCTCGGTGGAGGGAAGCGCCGTTGATCCGCGTCTGGCCGGCGTGGTGTTCAGCGACCTGGCGGGTGACCAGCGCAACGACGGCGCCTTCGGTGCGGCCATCACATCGGTGAAGAAGGGTTCCGCGGCCGACGATGCCGGTCTCCGGGCGGGCGATATCGTGGTGGGCGTGGGGCAACGGCAGGTGGCTAACGTCAAGGCGCTACGGGCGTTTGGCGGCGGACAGGCCCGACAGCTGTTGCTGACGGTGGTGAGGAGCAATGCGGTGTACTACGTAGTGTTGTAATTCGCTGCAGCGCGGCCCCGGTGGGTCTTACCTGTCGACATAACTGAATAAGGCCGGGGTCGCGCGTAGGCATTTGTAACGCCATAATTGCGAGATATCGCCGGTCCCGGTCTTTCTCAGGTAGCTCGCTTCTATGTCCCTTCGCCTTGCACGTGTGGTCTCCGCTGCCCTTCTTACCGTGGCGGCCTCCGCCTCTGTCTTTGCCGCGGCCGGCCCGCTGATCTGGCGTGGTGATGTCACCGTGGCGCGTGGCGTGGTGGGCGACGTGGCCAAGGCCTGGGAAAAGGCCGGCAACGGCAAGATCGAAGTGCAGTCGTTCAATACGGCGTCGGGCCTGGACGCGCTGGAGAAGGGCCAGGCCGACCTCGCCGGTACCGCTCGCCCTGCTACGGGCGCGGCGGAAGCTGGCTTGACGTTTACCCCCGTGGCCTGGGACGGCGTGGTGCTGATCACCCACGCATCCAACCCGGTGACCAACATCACCATGGAGCAGCTGCATGACATCTACTACGGCAAGATCACCAACTGGAAGGAACTGGGCGGCAAGGACGAAGGCATCAACGTGTACGCCGCGGCCAGCCCGGGCGACGGCGTGGAATGGAGCCTGCGCAAGCTGGTGTTCGGCCGCGGCAACCAGCCGGTGGCGGCGCCGCGCCTGTACGTGAACCAGGCGAAGCTCGAGGAAGGCATTGGCCTTGATACGCGTGGCTTCGGCGCCACGACGCTGTCAGGCGCGGCCGGCAACAAGAAGCTCAAGATGATTTCGGTCGACGGCGTGGCACCGAGCGCGTCCACGGTCGCCAGCGGCGCCTACCCGCTGTACACCCAGCTGTACCTGGTGACCAACCCATCCAGCCCGAAGGCCGCCGACGCCAAGGCGCTGGTGGACTTCGTCACTGACGGCGCCGGCAAGGCGCTGCTGCGTTCGCATAGCCTGCTGCCCTACGCCGATGGTGCCGCGCTGGTGTCGGCCGATGCCGGCCGTCGTGCAAGGATCCTGGCAAGCGTGGGCGCCAAGGCCAGCGCGTCGGAGCCGCTGACCACCGCCGCTCCCGCCGCCGCCGCTCCCGCGGCAGCCGTGGCCGCCGCACCTTCGCGTCCGCTCACCAAGGCCGAGAAGCTCGCCGCCGCGCGTGCTGCTGCGAAGGAAAAGGCAGCCTCCGCCCCGCCCTCGCAGTTCGCCGGCGTCACCAGCAGCGTGTTCACCAATGCGCGTGCAGGCTTCGCGGGCATCACCAGCGACGCCATCACCGTCAGCGACCAGGCGAAGATCGGCGGCCGGTTCGCCAAGGTCACGTCCGATGCGGTGACGGTGGCTGGCAAGCCGACGGCGAAGCCGGCGGTGGATACGCGTGAGAAGCCGTCGGATAAGTTGAACCTTGGTTCCACGGCTCCGTCGCAGGCCGAGATCGCCAAGGCCGAGGCCGAGCGCAACGAGGCGATTGCCAAGGCGGCTGCCTCAAAAAAAAAGTCCACTGAGCCTGGCGTAGCGGCGAAGGTTGCCCAGACTAGGGGTCAGAGTCATAGCGCTGACCCTGCCAAGAGCAAGACCATCGCCAAGGTAGGCAAGCCCGCACAGACCTACACCGTAAAGCCCGGCGACACGCTCTACTCCATCGCCAAGAAGCACAACGCCGACATCGCCAAGGTCCGCCAGTGGAACGGTTTGAAGGGTGATAGCGTGAAGCTGGGGCAAACTTTGAAGGTTAGCGGTCCGCGCTGAGAAGCCGGGGTCAGAGTCACGACTCTGACCCCCAAACCCGCCAACCGCCTCCTACAAAATTCCCGCCCTCATGAACATCCGCGCTGTCTCGTTCGACCTGGACGACACCTTGTGGCCGGTACTCCCGGCCATCCTGGAAGCCGAACAGTGCGTGGACCGCTGGCTTCGCCAGCACCATCCGGAGGTGGCCCAGGCCTGGTCGGTGCAGGCCCTGCGTGACCTGCGCGACCAGATCAGCGACGAGTACACCCACCTCGGCCACGACCTCGGCGCCCTGCGCCGGCTCACCATGGAACGCGCCTTCACCGCGTGCGGCGTGGCCAATCCCCCGGTGGAAGAGGTCTGGCGCATTTTTTACGCCGCCCGCAATAACGTGGAGCTTTTCCCCGACACGCTGACGGCGCTAGAGCATATTCGGACCCGCGTGCCGGTGGCGACCCTCACCAACGGCAATGCGGACCTCACCGTGATCGGTCTGCATCACCTCTTCCACCAGCACGTGAGTTCTGCCCTCGTCGGCGTGGCTAAGCCCGACCGCCGCATCTTCGAACTGGTCAGCGATCGCCTGGGCGTGCCCCCGGCCCACGTATTGCATGTAGGCGACGACCCTACGATGGACGTCCGTGGGGCGAAGGAAGCCGGCATGCAAACCGCATGGTTCAACCGCGAGGGCGCCCCATGGCCCCTGCCTGATGAATTCCGCGCCGACCTCGAGTTCACAAACCTCTCGTCACTGGCCAGTTGGCTGGACGATCATTTTGACCAGGCGCATCCAGCCCCCTGATCCACCGCGTACAATGGGCCCAGGGAAGGGCATGCCGCCGACTCGCGGGGCCCAGAAGGAGTTCGAAAAGCATGGCCTCGCTCATTGCACGCAGCGCAGTAAACGGCCCGGTAATCTTGATCGAGCCAGTCGATGCGCAGCACCTGCCGAACGTCCGTGACAGGCTCACCGCTGCCCAGCAGGCCTGGCTCGACACCACGGGCTTCGACGGCTCGCCTGGCAGCGCCACCCTTCTTTCCGACAGCGAAGGCGGACTCGACCGCATCCTTGTAGGCGTCGATGCTACCGACCCAATGTCCAGCCTGGGCGGCCTGCCCTATCGCCTGCCCGTGGGCAACTACGCCCTGTCGGGCGATGGCATGCCGGTCGATGAATTTGCCTGTGCGCTCGGCTGGGCGTTGGGGGCCTATCACTTCGGCCGCTACCGCAAGGCCCCGCGCCTGCCGGCGACGATGGTGGTGGTGGATGAAATGCTCGGGTCGCTGCAGCCGCTGGTGGACGCCACCTTGATCGTTCGCGACCTGGTGAACACCCCAGCCGAAGACATGGGCCCGGAAGAACTCTCCGACTTCGTCAAGACGCTCGCCCGCGAACACGGCGCGAAGCTGCGCGACTGGGTGGGCGATGAACTGCTCAGCGGGAATTTCCCCACCATCCACATGGTGGGCCGGGCCAGCCACCGCGAGCCGCGACTGATCGAACTCACCTGGGGCGATCCTTCGCATCCGAAGCTGGCGGTGGTGGGCAAGGGCGTGTGCTTCGACTCCGGCGGCCTGGACATCAAGCCCGCCGACGGCATGCGCTGGATGAAGAAGGACATGGGCGGCGCCGCCCACGCCATCGCCCTGGCTTCGCTGGTGATGACCACCAAGCTGCCCGTGCGTATGACCGTGCTTATTGCAGCGGTCGAGAATTCCATCGCCGGCAACGCCATGCGCCCCGGCGACATCGTGCGAACCCGCGCCGGCCTGACGGTGGAGATCGACAACACCGACGCCGAGGGCCGCCTGGTGCTGTGCGATGCGCTGACCTATGCCAGCGAACAGAAGCCCGACCTGATCGTCGATTTCGCCACCCTGACGGGCGCCGCCCGCGTTGCCCTCGGCCCCGACATCCCCGCCGTCTTCACCAACGACGACGAACTCGCCACCGACCTCGTCGCCGCCGGCCGCCGCGTCAATGACCCCGTATGGCAGCTACCCCTGTGGCGCCCGTATCGCCGCATGCTGGAAAGCTACATCGCGGACTTCGCCAATGCTGGCGCCTCGCGCCACGCAGGCGCGATTACCGCGGCGCTGTATCTGGACAGGTTTGTCCCGCAGGACACGCCGTGGCTGCACCTGGACACGTATTCGTGGAACGACACGGACAGGCCGGGTAAGCCGCGGGGTGGCGAAGCGCAAGGCTTGCGCGCGCTGTTTGCGTTCTTGCAGACGCGTTATCTATAACGCAAGGTGGAGGTCGGAGTATTCACTCTGACCTCTTCTCGCACATTCATTTCGCTGAGGCCGCAATAGTCTCAACGGCCGGCTCAACTGGGTGAGCAAATCGGGTTTTATTTGTCGCGCGAGATATACAGCACCGAATCAACATAGAAGACTGGATCTGCGTGTGGGTCGTCATCGTGTCGAAGCGTGCCTCGCATAACCGCGCGACCCGACATTCCATGCGTTACTGCATAGTGAAATAAGTCTTTCACGCCTTGTGTCGTCTTGGCAGACGGAGCGAAGCGAAACAAGAGGCCGGCACCTTTGGCGCACATCGGATCCCCGACCAATACGTAGCCGTGGGGAGGGAGTGCAAAATCAACTTCAAGCTCAACCCTTCGCTCGATAAATGCCGCCGGATGCTCGACCAATTGACACATGCTTGCCAAGTCTGGCCGATCATCAGCAAGGGCTGGAAATGTAAGAAAAATAGCCACCGCGCCGAGGATCCCTTGTTCAATGCGTCGCATTGCATAGACTCCTTGATGTGGCGCACTGGCCCCAAAGATCAGCTTGCCAATGAGACATACCATCACTCAGTTGGGATGGCCAAGAATTCATCCAAACTTCGTAGGGCGAGTTAACTCTAAATGCGCGATTTACGTAACTTTGCGATAGAAATGCCGCCGTTTCGGTTGAGAGCCGCTCATCAAAGGACGATGGATCCCGATTGAGGGCAATCGCATCAACGATATGCTGTCCCTCATGGATGAAGGTAGCTGCGGCCTCAACGGCGGCCCCGAACTGAGACATGCCCGCATTCGCATACGAGCTTGCCATTTGATTTAAGTCGAAAGTAACGACGACGCCAGCATTTGGCTCAAAATGGGTAATTGCGTTGGCATCTTTGAGGGCGCCAAACTGCACAACCACGCCGTTTCCATCATTCTCCGTGCCATAGAAATCAAGTATTTTATTCAGCGCCTTCCCTTGCGGTGAACGCCTTGAGTACGACCGGGCAGCATTAGCGGCTCGCGCGCGCGCCTTACTGATAGCCTCGCACTGATCCTTATCTTTAGCAGTGTCGCACGCGTAAGTCCCCGTGGGGTCCGTCCTGTTTATCGGATTGTCGCTTACATAAGCGTATGACGAAAAGGTATCCGGCACACCAGCCATGGCCGTCTTTGGGTCGACGCTTAAAAAACGCCCCACAGAAGGATCGTAGTATCGAGCTTGCATGTAGGACAGCTCGGCGTCGGGATCGAAAACATGCCCAGCATAGCCGGGACCCGATGGCAGAAGCCCGATCGCCGGTGTTCCATAAGGGCGGAAGTCATTTGCGCTCGTAGAGACGCCACTCGCATCCGTGTCAAGCAAAGGCGTGCCTTGCGCATCCGTGTAGTAATACGTGACGGATTCCGTCGCGCACACGCTCGATACGCAAAGCACGAGGCTCGCGATAACTGCGAAACGAGCAGAGGACTTTAGAAGCATCTTTTCCCTCACTTGGCAGTCCTTAATTAGTCGGAATTCAAAGTGGTATTTAGCGGCGCACTCCATGCCGAGCATCCGAACGCATTGCAAGCCTCCACACTGAACGCGATGTTTCCTTGTACCGGTCGATACGTACCAGTAAGCGATGTGGCGGTCGCCGCATCATGTGTCCCGCTGGTTCCAGATGAGGTGTATTTGATCTGGTAGTCCGTTGCGCCGCCTACGGCATTCCAAGCGAGCGTGACGAGGCCCTTGCTGACATTCACCAACGTGGTGTGCAAGCCAGTCGGCACCGCCGGCACAAGCGCAACCACAACATTAGCCGTCGCGCTGTACGGTCCACATCCGCCTGCATTGCAGGCAATGACACGGTAACCGTAGGTCCCGTTGCCCTGACCGGAAGTGCTCCAGCTTGTCGCCCCGCTGCCTTGGAGCACGCTGAAAGCGCCCCCATTGACTTGCTGCTCAGCTTGGTAGTTGGTTGCGCCTGGCACGGCCGACCAACTCACGGTATAAGCACCGCTGTTATTCGTTGCCGGCACGCTAAGGCTTGGTGCGCTGGCGGGAGGAATCGTGATGGTGGAACTGCCGCTCGGTCCGTAACCACCGCAGACGCTGGCGTTGCACGCCCGGACGCGGTACGTGTAGGTG
>Ga0070658_10005434_pt1 | contig 10338 bp, 8 predicted proteins | sample KBSC13metaG_FD_64664 | JGI IMG/M metagenome (GOLD analysis project Ga0070658, IMG submission 64664) | Corn rhizosphere microbial communities from Kellogg Biological Station, Michigan, USA - KBS C1-3 metaG | ecosystem: Host-associated > Plants > Roots > Rhizosphere > Soil ... | reverse complement strand
TGCCGAGCGGGCCATTCGGTCCTTCAGTGCTCTCATTGAAGAAGATGTGGTCGATCGACAGCCCCGGTCCGGCATCGTAACCACGCACCGCACCCTGGCTCTTGTTCAACTCGACGAAATCATTGGTACGTATCCGGTCGGCGATATCAAGCCCGCCCTGACCCAGTTGTGCGAACGTATTATTGGGATCTGCGATCACGACGATGGTTACTCCGTCTACGTACGGAAGCTGAGTTCCCGCCTGGTCCTTCTTATAGAAGTGTGGATTGCGTGAGTACTCGATGCTCTCACCAGGTTTTGACGCGCTGACGACGAAAGGGCCGCTGGTCACGATCTTTGATACATCAGCATCGACCTTCCAGTCCTCTCCCAGTTTTCCCGCGGTCAGGTCCTGCTCAAGCAGGTGCCTGGGCAGGACGCCTACGTTTACGAGATAGTTCTCAGGCGATGCAACCGCCTTGGGGAAGATGAACTGCACCTGCGTATCGCTGACCTTTTTAACGCCGATCGGCTTATCGTCCACCATCATGGCGTCGTGAAATGCCGGCGACTTTACCTTGTCGTCCAGCATCGCGGCTACCGTGAAGACCACATCATCGGCCGTTATCGGGTGGCCGTCAGAGAACTGCAGCCCATCGCGGAGCTTCACTTCGTACACGAGTCCGTCACTGGTCGTCCACGACTCTGCGAGGCCCGGGACGAACTTCTGGTTGACGTGATCAAAGTCGACCAGCCGCCCCATCAGCATGAAGAATGACGCGGTCAGGCCCGCCTCGTCCTTTGCCATCAAGTAGTTAAGCGTTGATGGCGCCGAGGTGAGCCGATAGGTGAGCTTGCCGCCGCGGGTGCCGTTCGCGTGCGCCTCGAACTTTGTTCCGTTTACGGTGTTCGTCGCGGGCTTCGACGGTGCTCCGCAGCCCAGGAAGAGAGTAGCCGCGGCCATAACAAGGGCGGCCGTAAAGAGACGCTTTCGATGTGCTTTCATTGGGGTGGCACGTTCCGGTCAGAGTGGAACGCGAGGCGATTCGAGTTTAGGCTCTTTGCAATTGCAAATCAATGGACAAAGGGGTCAGAATGTTCGTGCCGTTTTGTCTATCGGTGCCCTTTCTCAAATGCTAAAACTCATCGCACGACAGTTTGTTCGTGGGCTGCTGATGCTGATCGCTGTTTCTGCGATCACGTTCGCACTCCTCGCAGCAGCGGGCGGCGATGCCTTATCAGGATTGCAGGACAATCCTCAGATCTCGCAGAGAACGATCGAACAGCTCCGTGAGGTCTATGGCCTCGATCGACCCATGATCGTTCGCTATGGCAAGTGGCTGGGCTCCGCTCTACGAGGCGATCTGGGAAATTCAATGACATTTAGGATCCCTGTCGCCTCACTTGTTTGGGCGAGATTGATGAATACGCTGCTGATGGGAACTGTCGCCTTCGTCCTCTCCATCGCCGTGACGTTCGCTCTCTCCGTCTGGTCGGTACTGCTCAAACGCAAGTGGCTTGACCATGTAATCGAGACACTAATTTTCCTCACCGCGTCAACTCCGAGGATCGTGCTCGCATTGCTTGCTTTGCTTCTGTCGCTGAGCTTCGTGACGACGAGCTCTGGTTACGCATACGAGCTAGCGGCCGGCGCGGTAGTTCTGTCGATCCCGCTCATATCAATACTGCTCGCACAGCTAAAAGGCAGTCTCGACGAGGTTATGTCGGAGGATTTTATCCGGACCGCGCGTGCAAAGGGACTGCCGGAAAAGTTAGTTATCGGCAAACACGCGATGCGGGCGGCCCTCAGCCCATTTCTGACCGTTGCAGGGCTCAGCCTGGGGAGTTTACTTGGTGGTTCCGTGATCGTCGAGAGCGTGCTCGGATGGCAGGGCGTTGGAGCTCTAATGGTAGCGGCAGTGCGGGGACGGGACGTTCCTGTCGTCATGGCAGTCGTACTCGTTACGAGTGCTGCGGTGTGGCTCGGTAATGCACTCGCAGAGGTGCTGCAATTTGCAAACGATGCGCGCATCCGGACGAGTGAGCGATGAATGATGCCGCACACTCAAGCAAAGGGCGGAGCGGTTCGATTGCCGTCGGCATCGCGCTCCTCCTCCTGATGTACGTTGCGGCCGCTTTGGCGGAGTTCGTCGCGCCGTACGACTACCGGGAGCAGGTTCGCCTGGAGCCGTCGGCACCCGCAACCACCCTCCGCTTCATCGATGCCACCGGTGCCTTCCACTTAAGGCCCTTCGTTTATCAGAGCCACCTCACGAACTCGCGTGAATACGAGTACACAGAGGATCCCTCGGAAGCCTATCCACTCAGCTTGTTCGTCAAGGGCTCGAACTATAGGCTCCTTGGCCTTTTCGACACTGACGTCCATCTGTTTGGAGTCGCCGGCGGCCGAGGCGACACAGCCCCATTCCTACACCTGCTCGGAACGGATCAACTCGGCCGTGATCGCTTTTCGCGGCTTGTCCTCGCATCAAGATTCTCATTACTCATCAGCCCGGCCGGTACTTTGCTCGCTTGCCTGCTGGGAGTATTGATCGGAGCCGTCAGCGGTTATGCGGGCAGCAGGGCCGATGCGATGCTCATTGCGGTCACCGACACAGTGATCGCTCTGCCGACGCTCATCCTCATACTTGCCGCTCGTGCCGCATTTCCGCTCGAGTTGCCGCCGTCAAGAGCTGCAGCAATGCTCATCAGCATCTTCGCCCTTACCGGGTGGGCCGAGATGGCACGGCTCACACGAGCGCAGGTGGTCTCCGTGAAGAATCTCGAGTTCGTGTCGGCCGCTAGAGCACTCGGAGCACGGGAATCGCGGATCCTCTCGGCGCACATTCTGCCGAATATAGCGGGCCCGCTGCTTGTACAGGCAACGCTGATACTGCCGGCGTTCTTTCTTGCCGAGGTATCCCTCTCTTTTCTCGGTGTTGGATTGCAGGAGCCGGAACCCAGTCTCGGGAATATGCTTAGCTCGGCGGCCGACCTCACACAGCTTGGCTATCACCCCGTCTTGCTGCTCGCACCGGCCGTGGTCATATTTGTCTTTGTGCTCGCAACTCGCCTGTTAACCCGCGGTCGGCGATAAGCAGCGGTGATCACAACACCTTTTTTGATGTATCATCACGCCACGAGTCCGCATCGAAGTGCCGGGATCTGGCACTTAGAAATTCATGCCACGAAAGCTGTTGGTCACTGCTGGTATAGTAATAGCCGCCTCTCTAGAAGCATTTGCGCAGATACCGGCTAATGTTCCAGCCAGACCACAGCCGACACCCGGGAAAACTGCTACGGCAACTCCCATGACCACACCCCAACCGACACCCGTGAACACCAATGGACGCTCGGACTTTCGAAAGCACCTGCCCAAGGGGTTCGTTCTGCCTGTCGACCCCGTGGGACAGCGTCTTTTAAAGGACTACGGAGCTCTGTTCGTCGCCAAGGGAGTAGCCGTGCCCATGACCGTGATCTTTGAGGACGAGGAGGCTGTGGCCGCTTTTCAACAAAAAGCCGGCTCGGAAAGGGTCATGATCGGCGGGAACTCTGTTGAGCTGCAAAGCCCGGCTCTGCATGCACTCAAGGAGGCGATCGAGGACGCCGCGAAGATCGGCCTCAACATCGCTCCTCGGAGCAGCGACTCTTCAAAACGGAACTATAAACATACCGTCGATCTTTGGGCGAGCCGCGTGAATCCGGGACTCAGTCACTGGGTTGCGGTGGGCAGGATCAAAGCGACGGACGCGGCCCGTATCAAGGCACTGTCGCCTTTTGAGCAGGTTCCGGAGATCCTCGCACTCGAAGAAAAGGGCATCTGGTTCTCCAAAGATCTTTCAAAGTCGATCGTGTACTCGGTGGCCCCGCCGGGGACATCGCAGCACATTTCTATGCTGGCTCTCGATGTGGCGCAATTCGATGACGCTCGGGTGCGGACGGTCCTCGCCAGGCATGGATGGTTTCAGACAGTTACATCAGACCTGCCGCACTTCACCTACCTTGGTGTGAAGGAGAACGAACTCGAGAAGCTTGGCCTTAAAAAGGTCATCTACGCAGGGCGGGACTTCTGGGTGCCGGACATCTAATATGAACGCCGAACGACGGCGTCTCGCCGAGTCAGACAAACGCGAAAAGCACTGGAAACGATGGGGTCCGTACCTCAGTGAGCGGGCCTGGGGAACCGTGCGGGAAGACTACTCCGCGGACGGGTCCGCGTGGGAGTACTTCCCTCATGATCATGCCCGCTCGCGAGCGTATCGTTGGAATGAGGATGGTATCGGCGGGATCTGTAACCGTCGGCAGCACGTCTGCTTTGCCGTCGCACTATGGAACGGCAAAGACCCGATCCTCAAGGAGCGCTTATTTGGATTAACCGGTAACGAGGGTAATCACGGGGAGGACGTCAAGGAGATCTACTACTACCTCGACTCCACGCCCACACACTCGTACATGAAGTTTCTGTACAAGTACCCGCAAGCTGAATTCCCTTACGCAGACCTTGTGAATGAGAATCGTCGCCGCGGCAGATTCGATCCCGAATACGAGTTATTGGACACAGGCGTTTTCGACGACGACAGGTATTTTGACGTTTTCATCGAATACGCAAAGGCGGATGTCGACGATGTTCTGATCCGCATCACCGTCGCCAATCGGGGGCCCGCAGCCTCGTCCATCAATATTCTGCCCACGGTATGGCTGCGAAATGACTGGTCGTGGTTCGGAAACGAACCTACCGGAAGCATCTATGCCGAGGGTGATCGCACGCTCGTGATCGACCATCCGAAGCCGGGCCTGCGGTATCTCTATTGTGACGGCGCGCCCGAGCTCCTTTTCACAAATAACGAAACTAATAACGAGCGGCTCTTCGGTTCTGAAAACAGTACGCCCTATGTGAAGGATGCCTTTCATCGATACGTCATCGGCGGTGATGGCGCCGCGATCGATCCTGCACTTCGAGGCACAAAGGCGGCGGCGAACTATCGTGTTGACGTTCCGCCGGCAGGTGAGATCGTGCTGAAGCTGCGTCTGACCGATGTCGCACCCGGATCGCAGCAACCGCACGAAAAACTTTTTGAAGGATTTGACTCTGTCTTTGACGACCGCATCCGCGAGGCCGATGAATTCTATGACAGCCTCGCATCTCCGGATCTCACTGATGATGGGCGGAATGTTCAGCGGCAGGCTTTCGCCGGAATGCTCTGGTCAAAGCAGTTCTATCACTACGTTGTGAAGGAATGGCTCGAGGGCGATCCGGCCATGCCTCGGCCGCCTGCGTCACGCCTTAACGGGCGGAATTCCAGATGGCAGCATCTCTACAACTCAGATGTGGTATCGATGCCGGACAAGTGGGAGTACCCATGGTATGCGGCATGGGACCTGGCGTTTCACTGTATACCCCTTGCATTGGTTGATGCACAGTTCTCAAAGGAGCAGCTCATTCTGATGCTGCGCGAGTGGTACATGCATCCCAACGGGCAGATCCCCGCCTATGAGTGGGCTTTCGGTGACGTCAACCCGCCCGTCCACGCGTGGGCCGCGATGCGGGTGTACCAGATCGATAAAAAGCAGAGTGGAAAGGCGGACCGACAGTTCCTCGCCCGGATCTTCCAGAAACTGCTGCTGAATTTCACGTGGTGGGTCAACCGCAAAGACGCCGAGGGCAAGAATGTGTTTGAGGGCGGATTCCTCGGGTTAGACAATATCGGGATCTTTGACCGGTCACAGCCGCTGCCTACCGGCGGGCATCTCGCACAATCCGACGGCACGAGCTGGATGGCGATGTACTGCCTGAACATGCTTACGATCGCCCTGGAGCTCTCCATCGAAGATCCCACGTACGAAGACGTCGCGAGCAAATTCTTTGAGCACTTCGTCTACATCGCCGACGCGATGAATAACATCGGCTCTGACAACATCTCACTCTGGGATGATCACGATGGCTTTTACTACGACGTTCTGCACATGCAGGAGGTCGGGTATAGCCTGCCGATAAAGATCCGCTCGATGGTGGGACTCATCCCGCTGGTTGCCGTTGCGACGATAGACAGCGAACTGCTGGCGCGCCTTCCCGAGTTTAAGAAGCGGATGCAGTGGTTCATTGATAATCGACCGGACATCACAACAGATCTAAGCTGCGCACGGACCCCGGGGATGCGAGAGCGCCGGATACTCGCCATCGCCAATCGACCTCGAATGGAACGGGTGCTCAAGTATATGCTCGACGAGAGCGAGTTCCTGTCGCCGTTCGGTATCCGGTCCTTGTCCAAGTTTCACAAGGGATCGCCGTATGTTCTCGAGGTGGATGGCACAGAGCATCGCGTCGATTATCAGCCCGCTGAATCGACGAGCGCACTGTTTGGCGGCAACTCGAACTGGCGCGGGCCCGTATGGCTCCCGGTCAATTATCTCCTCCTGGAGTCGCTCCAAAAGCTCCACTATTACTTTGGTGACAGCTTCAAGGTCGAGTGCCCGACGGGTTCCGGGCATCTGATGAACCTCTGGGAGGTGTCCCAGGAGATCTCAAGACGGCTATCGCACCTGTTCCTGCAAGATGAAAACGGCCGTCGCCCATCCAATGGCGGCAACGTAAAGCTGGATTCCGACGAATTCTTCACTAGACATATCTGGTTTCACGAATATTTCCACGGGGACAATGGATCCGGTCTTGGGGCATCACATCAGACCGGCTGGACAGGGCTCGTCGCCAAGCTCCTGCAGCAGAGCGGAGAATAAACTTACCTTTACGTATGCGGCTAAACATTAGGTTGTGGCCGCTCCCCCGAGAATCGCACTATGGAAGCCCGTGCGAAGTTCTCCGGACGATCTATTCATTCAGTCCTTATACATTTGCCGTTGGCACTACTGTCGACCGGGGTGATCTTTGACTTTGCCCACCTTATGGGCGGAGGCGTCGCTTTCACGAGGGCTTCGTATTACCTGGTCTCTATGGGCCTGCTGTGTGGAACTGTGGCGGCGTTCTTCGGGTGGATAGACCTGCTCGCGATCAGCGGCCGGAGTCGAGCTTACAATGTGGGAATAGTCCACGGTGTCGTGAATACTATCGTGCTGGCTCTGTTCGGAGCGAGTCTCTATTTCAGAGCGAACGCCCCGGGAGACCCGGAGATACTGTCCACGATGTTCTCTACGATGGGCACCGCCTTCGCGTTCGTCGGCTGTTGCTTAGGCGGGGAGCTAATGGAACGACTTTCCGATGCCGCTCACTTAGATGAGCATAGCGATACACCGATCTCACTTTCGCTGAGCCACGCCGCACACCCGCAGGTCCCTCATCACCGCAGAACCGCGATCGCCGTTAGGAGATAAATTATGGAAAACCAAGCGACATCTGCTGCATGTGAACCGCAGCAGTGCCTGAAAACAGTGTGTGAGCAGGCCTTTGAAGGCGACAGAGCCAAAACGGCACTAGCGTTGGGCCGCACTCAGGACGAGATCGCAGACATGCTATCCGGGAATGAGCCTGTTGACGCAGATCTCGACATGAAGGTCCACGGGATCGCCAAAGAGCGAGGGATTGAGTTGGGCTAGATTCCCGTCTGGGACACTCGCTCCTCGTTTGCTAACTTCCAGTCCCAGGCAGTCTGAATGATCTGTTCCATTGTGGTGAACTCCGGATCCCAACCGAGTTCAGCCTTTATCTTGGCAGATGACGCAATAAGGACTGCGGGGTCTCCGGGTCGCTTTGGTGAAATGCGGGTCGGAATGTCACGCCCCGTAACCTTGCGTGCAGCATCGATCACCTCCATCACCGAAAATCCGCCGCTAAGTCCGAGATTGTAGACCGAGCTGCCCGTGTCGAGCTTCTCCAAGGCTAATACGTGCGCCTTCGCAAGGTCCGCAACATGTATATAGTCCCTGATGCACGTTCCGTCCTTAGTCGTATACGTGTCTCCGAATATATTGATAGCGTCAGCCTCGCCAGTCGCTGCCCTCAGGACGAGCGGGATTAGATGAGTTTCCGGGTCATGCAGCTCGCCGCACCGTTTTGTTGCTCCCGCGGCATTAAAATATCTGAGACTTACGTATCGGAGGTCATATGCACCCGAGTACCAGTGGAGCACCTTTTCAAAGGCGAGCTTGCTCTCGCCGTACGGGTTCGTAGGTTCTGTACGGTCGGTCTCCTCGATCGGTTGTTTCTCGGGCTCTCCATAGGTCGCGGCCGTAGAGGAAAAGATGATCTTTTTTACTCCGGCCGCAAGCATCGAATCTAAAAGAGCAGCTCCTGCAATGAGATTATTCGAGTAATATTTCGCAGGGTCGGTCATTGACTCACCGACGAGCGACGCGGCTGCCATATGTATCACGGCATCGATGCGATTCTCCTGAAGGAGCCGGGTTACTACCTCGCGATCCCCGATGTTGGCTACGGTAAGCTGTGCATCAGGGTGCACCATCCACTCGTGGCCCTTGCTGAGATCATCGATGACAAAGGCCGTGTGCCCCGCCGCGATGCACTCCTCCGTAACAACACTCCCGATGTAACCGGCTCCGCCGGTGACAAGAATATTCATTTGCTTTCAGATCAACAGTAACTGTAGCGCATAGCTCGGATCTGCCTGGAGCCAGACCGTCCAGCAGAATGCCGGGACATCGTAGCGGCGGCTTCAATGTGCAGTGAGCGGTGCATAGGACACTATGCACCGCTCACCACCCATCGTGGAGGTTAGTGGGAGGCCGACGCGTTCTTAACGGCCGACCCATTGCCGTTCACCACCGGGACGGAAGTGCCGTTCCCGTTACTGACCGCTGCTCCCGTGTGCCCGCCATTAACATGGACGAGGTGAGGAACCGTGAGGACGCTGGATGTCGCGGCCGTCTTCCGATCCATGCCGGCGATCTTCGCGTACGTTGTCAGAGCCTGGCCGGTAACCTGATCCATGTTGTAGTACTTGTAGGTCGCAAGCCGCCCCACGAAGTGTACGTTCTCCTGCGCGTCGGCGAGGTCCTTGTACCTACGGTAGAGCTCGGCATTCTCGGGCTTCGGGATCGGGTAGTACGGATCACCCTCAGCCATCGGGTACTCATAAACAACGGCAGTCTTTCGGTGCGTTTGTCCCGAGAGATATTTAAACTCCGTGACGCGGGTGTACGGCTGCTCATTCGGGTAATTGACCACCGGAGCCTCTTGAAAGGTCTCGCAGTCCATGGTTTCATGCCGGAATTTCAGCGATCGGTACGGGAGTTTGCCATAGCAGTAGTCAAAATACGCGTCGACCGGCCCGGTGTAGATGAGCTCCTTGTAACGGACCTCGTTTTTCAGCTCTTCAAAGTCACAATTGAGGGCGACCGTGATCCTGGGATTGTCGAGCATGTTCTCGAACATTCGAGTGTAGCCGTGCTTCGGCATCGCCTGATACGTATCCGTGAAGTAACGGTCGTCGCGATTGGTGCGAGTCGGAATACGCGAGGTTACAGATGCGTCGAGTTCGGACGGATCCATGCCCCACTGTTTACGGGTGTAGTTCTTGAAAAATTTCTCGTAAAGCTCCCGGCCGACAGCCCCGATGACCACGTCCTCCGAGGTACGGACATGTTCCTTTGTCTCGCGGAGGGATTCGTAGAACTTCTCGACCCCCTTGGAGTCAAGACTCAGCCCATAGAGCTTGTTGATGGTGTCCAAATTGATCGGGATCGGCACGAGCATGCCGTCGACCGAGGCCAGCACCCGGTGCTGGTACTCCCGCCACTCGGTAAATCTGCTTAGATAATCGAATATCTCGCCCGAATTCGTGTGGAAGATGTGCGGTCCGTACTTATGGATCAGGATCCCGTCATTATTATAATAATCATATGCGTTTCCGCCGATATGATTGCGCACGTCACAAATGAGGACCCTTTTCCCTAACCCATTCGCCAGACGCTCGGCCAATACACTGCCGGCAAAACCGGCCCCGACAATTAGATAATCAAACATCGCTTTTCCCCTTGTTGTTCGTGGAAGTAAAAGCGGCCTCCTCAGACGGCCGCCAACAATAACTCTTGTCCTCTGGTTTGGACGCCGGCCTCGGCGTCATCTTCGCGGCCCGGCACTCCGCTCCGTGCTGCGATCGCTCCGTCAATGAGGTCGCTCATTGCCTGGAAAGTCTTGTCCCACGAGTTCTCCTTTAAGAACTCCGACACTTTCACTGTCCTCGCCGCGGCATCCTCGTTCATCGCAGCCTCCAGACCGCGAACGAACTCCGCAGCCGTGCCGGCGATGTGGACCAGGCCCATCTCGCCATACGGCGTCACTACATCTGTGATCGCGGTCGAGACGACCCCGAGCCCCGCCGCGAGATACTCCGGCGTCTTGGTCGGGCTGATGAATTTGGTCGATTCATTTAGCGCGAAAGGCATCAT
>Ga0070658_10005431_pt1 | contig 10338 bp, 7 predicted proteins | sample KBSC13metaG_FD_64664 | JGI IMG/M metagenome (GOLD analysis project Ga0070658, IMG submission 64664) | Corn rhizosphere microbial communities from Kellogg Biological Station, Michigan, USA - KBS C1-3 metaG | ecosystem: Host-associated > Plants > Roots > Rhizosphere > Soil ... | reverse complement strand
CGGACGACGTAGGAGGCCGACCCGAGGGAGGGACCCCCTCCAGCCCCGTCCGCCCCCGACCGTAAGCGGAATGGAGCCGCCCGCCTATCGCCGAATCAGGGACACCCCCTAGCCGGCGCGCTCGATCAACCCGGCCGCGCCCATGCCGCCGCCCACGCACATGGTGATCACGGCGTAGCGGCCCTTGCGGCGCTCGAGCTCGTGCAGCGCCGTCGCGATCTGGCGCGCGCCCGTCGCGCCCAGCGGATGCCCGAGCGCGATGGCGCCGCCGTTCACGTTCACGCGGTCGAGCGGCAGCTTCAGCTCGCGCAGGCAATACAGCGCCTGCGAGGCGAAGGCCTCGTTGACCTCGAACAGGTCGATCTCGTCGATCTTCAGGCCGGTCTTCGCCAGCAGCTTGCGTACGGCGGGGATGGGGCCGATGCCCATGATCCCGGGTGGCACCCCGGCCACCGCGAAGGCGCGGAAGTAGCCGCGGACCTTCTTGCCCGACTCCTTCGCCTTGTCGGCGCTCATCAGCACCACCGCCGCCGCGCCGTCATTCAGGGGCGACGAGTTGCCGGCCGTGACGCTGCCGGTGGGGTCGAACACCGGCTTCAGGGTGGCCAGCTTCTCCAGCGACGTGTCGGCGCGCGGTCCCTCGTCGCGTTCGAACGTGGCGGTCTTCCACGCCCCGTCCTCGAACACGCGGGCTGGCACCGGCACCACCTCGGCCTTGAAGTCACCGCGTGACCAGGCGGCCACCGCCTTCTGGTGACTGGCCAGCGCGAAGGCGTCCTGCTCGGCGCGCGGGATCTCGAACTTGCGGGCCACGTTCTCGGCGGTGTTGCCCATCGGGATGTAGACGTCGGGCAGCTTCTCGACCACGGCCGGGTTCAGCGACGGCCGCGTCCCGCCCATGGGCACCATCGACATCGACTCGAGCCCGCCCGCCACCGCGGTGTCGATCGCCCCCACCGCGATGCGGTCGGCCAGGATCGACGTGGCCTGCAGGCCCGACGAGCAGAAGCGGTTGATGGTCATGGCCGGCACCTCGTCGGGCAGGCCCGCCAGCTCGCCCACCACGCGGGCGACGTTCAGCCCCTGCTCGCTCTCCGGCATCGCGCAGCCAAGGACCAGATCCTCGACGGTGCCGGGCGCCACCTCGGCGCGCGCCAGCGCCTCCTTGACGACCAGCGCCCCCATGTCGTCGGGGCGGGTGTAGCGCAGCGTTCCCTTGGGGGCGCGGCCGATCGGCGTTCGGACCGCCGACAGGATCGCCACATCGCGCGTCGTGGGCATGTGTTCCTTTCAGTTCCGCAAAGGTTTGCCGGTTTGCAACATGCTTTGGATGCGGTCGCGCGTCTTCTGTTCCCCGCACAGCGACAGGAAGGCCTCGCGCTCGAGGTCCAGGATGGTCTGCTCGCTGACGGTCGCGCCGGCCGGGACGGCCCCGCCCGACAGGATCCGGGCCAGGTGACCGCCGATCTTCGCGTCGTGCTCGCTGATCTGATGCACCCCGGCCAGGCTGTGCATCGCCGACCGCAGCGTCGCCGCGCCCGCCTCGCCGATGACGCGGATGCGCCGGGGCGGGGGCGGGCGGTAGCCGGCGCGCGCCAGCCCCAGGACGGTCGCCTTCGCGTCGGCGAGCAAGGTCTCGCGGGCCATCGACACGCCGTCGTGCGGGTGCAGGAACCACAGGTCGCGCCCCTCCTCGGCGCTGGTCGACACGCGCGCGCGGGCCAGCGTCTCGAACGGGACCTTCACCAGGGCCAGCAGATCGAACAGCGGGTCGTCCGACGCGCGCGCCGAGGCGCGGGCCGCCATCTCCATGCAACCGCCACCGGCCGGAATCAGGCCCACGCCCACCTCGACGCAGCCGATGTACAGCTCGGCCGCCGCGCGGACGTTCTGACAACCGAGCACCACCTCGGCGCCGCCGCCCAGCGCCAGGCCGAACGGCGCCGCCACCACCGGCACCCGGGCGTACCGGCTGCGCATGGCGGCGTTCTGGAAGTTCGTCACCATCTCCCCGACCGCGGCGAAGTTGCCCTGGCCCACCGCCACCAGCAGCGAGAACAGGTTCGCGCCGGCGCAGAACGCGTCGGGCGCGTCGTTGCCGATCACCAGCCCCACGCCCTCGCGCTCGGCCCGGTCGATGGCGCGGACCATCAGCGCCACGATGTCGGGATCCAGCGCGTTCATCTTGGCGTGGAACTCCAGGCAGAACACGCCGTCGCCAATGTCCAGGATGGACGCGCTCGGGTTGCGTTCCACCTCGGCTGTGCCCGTGCCGCGCTTCGTGGCGCGCAGCCGATCGAGCACGATCTGCCCGGCCGGCTCGGCGACCGCGGTGAACCCGCCGTGGTGGCCCAGCTGCTCCCGGGCACCGTCGCCGGCGGGGCTGGGCCGGTAGAAGCGCATACCCTCCCCCTGGGCGGCGATCTGCTCCTTCACCCAGCCGGGCACCTCGTACCCCGCCGCCTCCATCTTCTGCGCGGTGGCCTTCACCCCCAGCGCGTCCCAGGCCTGAAAGGGGCCCTGTTCCCAGCCGAATCCCCAGCGCATGGCGCTGTCGATCGAGTTCACGTCGTCCGCGATCTCGCCCAGGCGGTTGGCGGCGTAGATCAGCGTCTCGTAGGTGATGGTGCGGGCCAGCGCCGCCGCGCGGTCGTCGCCCGCCAGCAGGCGGCGCAGCCGCTCGTCCACGTCGTCCACGCCGCGGGTCGCGCCGATGGAGGGGAAGCGGGGCTTCGTCTGGGGCACGTAGGTCAGCGTCTTCAGATCCAGCTGCAGGATCTGGTCGCCTTCCTTCTTGTAGAAGCCCTGCTTCGTCTTGCTGCCCAGCCACTTGCGCTCGACCAGCTGCTTCAGCGCCTCGGGGAGCGCGAACACCTCGCGGCGCTCGTCGTTGGGCAGCGCCTCGTAGCAGTTCTTCGTGACGTGGGCCAGGGTGTCCAGGCCCACCACGTCCGCGGTGCGGAACACCGCGCTCTTGGGCCGGCCGCTCGCCGGCCCGAAGATCATGTCCACCTCCTCGACCGTGTAGCCGTGCTTCTGGGCCTCGGCCATGGTGCGCATCATCGCGAAGGTGCCGATACGGTTGGCGATGAAGTTCGGCGTGTCCTTGGCGCGCACCAGCCCCTTGCCCAGCAGCCGCCCGCAAAGCTCTTCGGCCCGCGCCAGCGTCTCCGCCGACGTCGCGGCGCCCGCCACGATCTCGACCAGCTTCAGGTAGCGGGGCGGGTTGAAGAAGTGCGTGATGCAGAAGCGGCGCTGAAAGTCCGCGCCGCGCCCCTCCATCAGCTCGGCGATGCGCAGGCCCGACGTGTTCGAGGTGACGATGGCGTCGCCGCCGGCGGCCTCCAGCTTCTGATAGAGGCTCCGCTTGACGGCCAGGTTCTCGATGACCGCCTCGATGACGACGTCGGCCTTCGCCGCCTCGCCCAGGTGATCGTCGAAGTTGCCGGCGCTGACCAGCGTCTCGAAGCGGGGCGAGAAGAAGCTGGCCGGCTTCGAGCGGCGCGCGGCCTCCAGCCCGGCCTCGGCGGCGTGATTGCGCCGCTGGCCCTTGGCCGGGTCGCCCGGCAGATCCAGCAGGCGGACGCGGACGCCGGCGTTGGCCAGATGGGCGGCAATCGCAGAGCCCATCACCCCGGCACCCAGTACGGTGGCCTCGGAAAGCGGTCTCCCCATCCTGATAGAGTATCCGATGGCGGGGATCGCCGCGAGTCGCGCCCGGCAGGGGCAAGGTCACCGAGTCGTCCGGAAAGGGAGAGCCATGCAGAGTCCGCGAGCAACGGGAGTGAGGGCGTATCTGGTCGTCTGCACGATCATCTGGTTCGGCGCGTGTAGCAGTGGCACCGGGCGCGGTTCGGGCGGGACGGCGAGCGGCGGGCAGGGGGGCCTGGCGGGTCGGTCGGGCCTGGGCGGTGTCGGCGGCGCCGGCCACGGCGCGGGTGGGGGCGGTGGTACACCAGCGACGGGCGGCGCGGGCGGCGGACGCGCGGGCGGCGGTGGCCACGGCGGAGGTGCAGACGGCGGCGGCGGTGACGGCGGTCGTGGCGGTGTCGGGGGCGCCGCGGGCGTTGGCAGCGGCGGCGGCGCTGCAGGCGGTGCCGGCGCCGCGCCGAGCAGCGGCGGGGCCGGCGGCCAGGGTGGCGGGGGCGCCGGCGGGGGCGCTCCGATCGCCTGTGCCGCCGCGCCGCACCTGATGGACATCGTCGGCGGCACGCGCTGTCCAGGCACCTTCGACGCGCTACCGGCCTCTCCCAGCGCGGTCGAGGTCTGGCTCTCGAACGCGACGGCGGCCGGGGGCGGCTACCGTGTGATGCTGAACAGTGGCACCGCGATGACCGTCGGCGGACACAGCTACGCCTTCGACTCCGGCGACACGCTGTTCGGAACCGGCAGCAGCGACGGCGTGGGCCCGGCCGTGATCGGCACGCTGGCCTTGAGCGTGGACGGTCGAGCGAACGAGATCAGCTTCGCGTTCGGAGGATGTGGTCTGCCGGGCACGCCCCCGACCAGCGTCGCGGCGCGCGTCACCATCATGCGCGGGGGCATCAGCCAGACGGTGATGCGGACGTACGCGGTGACCGCACCCGGCGCCGGAACGTCGTGGCGCTTCACCAGCGCGGCCGATGCCGCTGGTTGCAGCACGGGCGTCGATCTGCTGGGCATCACCTTCTGACGCCCGCCGCCCGGGCTTGCTGAACGCGGCGCCGTCCGTCGCGGCCCCGTGCGGTGCTTGATTCGGCCGGTCCCCTCTCGTTACTCTTTGAACCTCGAATGAGGATTAACTTGATGATTCGAATGGGTTTCGCGCGGGCGCACGGGGGCCGGCATCGGGGCACGCCGCGCGACGGTGCAGGTGGGGTGAAGAGAGGGCGCGGGCGAACGGCCGCGGCCGTCGTCGCCGCCGTCGCCGTCGTCCTGGTAGCGCTGACTCGGCCCGCCTTCGCCCAGATGCCGCCGGCGGTGGCGGCCCCGGGGACCGGCGCCGAGGCCGCGCCCGACGCCGACCTGCAGGCCGCGAAGGCCGAGTTCGAGACCGCGCAGACGCTGTTCATCCGCGATCAGTACGATCAGGCGGCCGCTCACTTCCTGGACGCCTTCGCCCGCAAGCCGTTCTCCGCCTTTCTGTTCAACGCCGCCGTGTCGTACGAGAAGGCGCAGAAGCTGGAGAAGGCCGCCGAGTTCTTTCAGAAGTATCTGGACCGCGAGCCCGGCGCCCCCGATGCGGCGTCGGTGAAGACACGCATCGAGGCGCTGCGCACCATCCTGGCGCCGCCGGCGATGCCGGGCGTCCCCGGTACCACGCCGGCGCCGGTCACGCCCTCGACGGCGTTGCCAGCCCTCGAGACGAAGGGGCTGGTGGTGATCGACTCGAAGCCCCAGGGCGCGACCATCTACCTGGACAACAAGACGAACGGCGTGTTCGCGAAGACCCCCTGGCAGGGGTCGCTGGAATCGAAGCCGGTCAAGCTGCTGCTCGAGGCCAAGGGCTTCAAGCCCGAGGAGCGCAGCATCAGCCCGCGCTCGGACAAGCTGGTCGACGTCTACATCGCGCTGTCCGAGGAGCACTTCCTGGGCTGGGTCGAGATCGTGTCCAACGTGCCGGGGGCGGACGTGTTCATCGATCGCAAGGACATCGGCGCGATCGGCAAGACGCCGTTCACCGGTCACCTGAAGCCGGGCAAGCACACGGTCTTCCTGGATCGCATCGGGTTCAAGCCCGTCCAGCAGGAGATCGACATCCTGCCCGGCACCGCCACCCAGCACATGATCAAGCTCGACAGGAGCGACAACGGCTGGATCAACGTCGCCGGCCGCGGCGCCTACGGGGCCAGCGTCTCCGTCGACGGCAAGCCAGCCTGCGCGGCGCCCTGCCGCACCGAGGTGCCGCCAGGCGTACACCGGGTGGTCGTGCAGAAGGGGGGCTTCGAGGACTACCAATCCGAGCTGCGGGTCGATCGCGGCGCCGAGACGACGGTCGAGGTGTCGTGGTCGCCGCGTCCGTCGAAGCGAACCGCCTACGTCACGGCCGCCGTCGCCGCGGCGTTCCTGGGCGGCGGCCTGTACGTCGGCTACCTGTCGAACCAGAACCACGACGGCGTGCAGAGCGACATCAAGGCCAGCTCGTCGGGCGCCGTCACCATGGTCGACTCGAACGACCCGCGGTTCTCGCGCGGGAAGTGGGAGGCGGTCGGGGCGGACGTGCTGTTCGGCGTGGCGGCCCTGCTGGCCGTCTCGGCCACCGTGTCCTTCTTCTCGCACGGTCCCGACAGCGTGGCCGCGGTCGACCAGCGCGTGATCGGCTTCGGCCCGGGCGTGTCGAGCGATGGCGGCGGCGTGGTCGCGTGGGGGAGGTTCTGATGGGCCCTTCGAAGCGCCTGATCATGCTGGCCGTGGGCCTCCTGTGCGGGTCGGCCGGCTGCAACTGGACGAAGTTCGACGATCAAGCGGCGGACGCGCCGGTGCGCAGCATCGGCGCGCCCAGCGGGTTCGACTCCCACGACTTCGGAAAGTCGATCACGCCCCTCTCCACGGGGCGGGGCAGCGCGGCGGCCTTCGTGGCCACCAGCCTGAACGGCACGCACGTGGTGCTGGTGAAGATCGACAGCGGCGGCGGTGTGAAGACCACGGCCGTCTCCGATTCGGCGCTGGTGGCGGCCGACAGCTCGACGATCACCTCGGTGGCCGAGATCCCGGGCGGCAACCCGACGTCGCTGCTGCTGGGCTCGCCGGAGGTGCGCGATCAGGACTTCGGCCGCGTCTACACGTACACGCCGCCCGACCCCGCAAATTCAGGGATGGACGACACCGCCAAGACGCTGCTGATTCCCGCGCTGGGGTCGAATGACTCGGGTGAGGGCAGGGGGCTCACCGCCGGTTACTTCGATGGCGTCGCGGAGACCGCCGACTATGTCGTCGGCTCGGACGACGAGATCGCGGTGGTGGTCGACGGCGTGGTGGCGAACACGGCGCTGGGAACCACCACCGTGGGCGTGGCGCCCCTGGCCTGCGACGTGTCGTACGACGCGCTTCAGGACAGCCGGTTCGCCGTCCGCCGGCCGCTGCTGGCCGCTCGCCTGTGGGCCGATCCGCGCGGACCGTCGGTGCAGCAGCTGTTCGCGGGCGCGCCGCGGGCGACGGGCATGGGCACGCTGTCGATCCTGAACGTCGCCGACGGTGTGGTGGGCTGCCTGGCCAGCGTACCGGGACCGAATCCCGAGTTCGGGCACGCCCTGGCCGCCGGTGACGCCAACGGCGACGGCGTCGACGACTTCCTGGTGGTGGGGGCGCCGGGGCAGCGCGCGTTCGTCTATCAGGGCTGGGACGTTCTGGTCGCGCCCGCGTTGCCGCCCGCCCTGGCCATCACGCCCACGCCGACCGGCGTGGACTTCGGGTTCGCCGTGGCGGCGCTGAACGTCGACGGGCTGGACGGCGACGAGGTGCTGGTCTCGGATCCGCGCGCCACGGTGGGCGGGAAGACCGGCGCTGGCCACGTCCTGATCTACAAGTTCGACCAGGCGACGAACGCCATGGTGCAGGTGGGCGAGATCGCCGACCATTCGCCAGACACCGACGAGAACTTCGGCTATACCGTGAACGTGCTGAACTTCTGTGGCGACGACGCGGCCGTGGCGGCGGGCGCTGCCTGCCCGCGGGCGGCGCTGTCGCGCATCCTGCTGGTCGGCGCCGCCAACCAGGTGTTCGTCTACTTCCGCGTGGGCGACCACATCCCCCTGTCGGTAGACCAGACCGTCGCGGACGTGCGCACGCCCTAGCGGCGCGGCCCGACCTGCAGGATCACCTCCGTGCAGATCTCGAATCTTCTCATCCCGGATCTCGAAGAGACGCTGAAGAGCGATCCGGCGCAAGCGGCGGAGCTGGCGGAGGAACTACACAGCTCGGATCTGGCCGAGCTGATCGACAAGCTGCCCGACGACCTGGCGGTCACCATGCTGGGCGCGCTGGGCGAGACCGAGGCGGCGGCGGCGCTGGACGCGATGGAGCCGGGCCGGCGGGCCGAGCTGTTCCAGCGCCTGGACCGGGCCAAGGCGGCCCGCCTGGCCGACGACATGTCGCCGGACGAGCGCGTCGATCTGGTGCAGTCGCTGCCGGACGAGGTGGGCGCCGACCTGCTGGCCCGCATGCCCCAGGACGCCTCGCGCGAGGTGCGGGCCCTGCTGCGCTACCCCGAGAACTCGGCGGGCGGGCGCATGACCACGAACTTCGTGGCGCTGGCGCCGCACCTGACGGTCGAGCGCGCCATCGAGGAGGTGCGTCGCCTGGCCGCCGAGAAAGAGACCATCAACGAGGTCTACGCCGTCAACCCGGATGGCAAGCTGCTGGGGGCCGTCTCCTTGCGCGACATGGTGCTGGCGCGGGCCGGCCAGCCGCTGGCGTCGGTGATGGATCCCGAGGTGGTGTCGGTCCCCCCGGAGATGGACCAGGAGGATCTGGCCCGAGTGTTCGCCCACTACAACCTGCTGGCGGTGCCGGTGGTGGATCAGGGGCGCCAGCTGCTGGGCATCGTCACGGTCGACGACGTGGTGACCGTCCTGAAGGAGGAGCAGGCCGAGGACATCCAGAAGCTGGGCGCGGTGCAGCCCACCGAGGGGGGCTACTTCCAGACCGACTTCTGGACGTTCGTGCGGAAGCGCGCCGGCTGGCTGATCGCCATCTTCATGGGCGAGATCATGACGGCCAGCGTCCTCGAGCACTACGAGGCGGCGCGGCGCGCCTTCACGGCCATCGAGGTGTTCGTGCCGCTGATCATCTCGTCGGGCGGCAACACCGGCTCCCAGGCCTCCTCGCTGGTCATCCGGGGGCTGGCCCTGGGCGAGGTGGGCGTCCGCGACGGCGCCCGCATCCTGTGGCGCGAGCTGCGCATGGGACTGGTGCTGGGCAGCTTCCTGGGCATCATCGGCCTGATGCGTGCCCTGCTGGTCGGCCACAGCGGCGGCGGCGGCATGGCGCTGGCCGTGGGCATGGCGCTGATCGCGTGCGTCACCTTCGGTTCGGTCGTGGGCGCCCTGCTGCCGCTCGCCATCAAGGCGCTGGGCTTCGATCCCGCCGTCTCGTCCGGTCCTTTCATCGCGTCGCTGGTCGACGTGGCCGGCATCGTGATCTACCTGAAGATCGCCATCATCATCCTCGGCGCACCTTAGGCTGGCGCGCGGCGCGGGCCCTATCCAGCGGGCCACCTCAGGCGACCGCCGCGCCGGGACCGACCGTTCCAGCGGCGTGCTAACGTCGGGCGTGCTCTTCGGCGGCGAACCGCGGCCACGTGGCGGGCGGGTGCGGGCGCCGGCCTGGCCGGTGGCGGTCATGGCCGCCCTGGCCGTCCTGGCGGGCGCGTGCCGGGCCGCGCCGCGGGGAACGGGTACAGGAGGTGGGGTAGGGGCCGCCGGGGGTGGCGGCGTCGGGGGAGCAGGCGGCGCAGGGGGCAATGCCATGCCGATGGCCCTGCTCGTCGACGCCGATCAAAGCTCGAACAACGAGGATCCGACCTTCCCCCTCTCGTACTCGGATGCGCTGTTCCAGGTCGGTCTCACCACCGGGGGGATTCGTTACCAGACCTTCGTGCTCCCCTCGGCCGGTGTGGCGCCTGGCCCTGCCTTCGCCCAGCTCCAGCGGTTCACGACCGTGGTCTGGTACACGGCCGACGCCACCGCACAGCTCCTCTCGGCGGAGCAGCAAGGCGCCCTCGCGCAGTGGCTCGACACGGGACAGAAGACGCTGCTCATCTTCTCGGAGAACCTGCTGGCCGACATCGGTGCCCGTGGCGCCTGGACGGCCCCCAACGACGACGCGTTCCTGACGACGTATCTCGGGGCCGCGGGATGGGCCGCGGATGGGGACGCCGACGTGACCGGCACCGGCGCGCTCTCCCTGAAGGGACGCACCTACCTGGTCGACGGCGCGGCGGGAACTCCCCTCGCCGGGATGCAGTTCGAGATCTTCGGCAACACGCCCCTCGAGAGCACGGCCGACCTGGTCAATCCGGGGCCGGGGACGACGGTGCTGGCCACCACCGACGCGGATCCCGCCGGCACAGGCAGCAACAGCGCGACCCCGATCATCGTCAGGCGCTCGGTGGGAACGTCGACGATCATCTACGCCGGCCTGCCCATCGAGAACGTCGACGGCGCCCCCCGGAACACGAGCAGCGAACTGGTCCGCGCGATCCTGCAGTCCGCCGCCTTGCCCTGAAGGCGGGGCCACCCCGGACGGCGGGACACGCGCGGGCCTCTCGACCGACGGCGCGCCGCCGGCCGGAGCCCGCGTGGAACACGCTACCCGATGGTCCGCCGGCAGTCGGGACCGCACCCGGCGCCCGAGGCGCCG
>Ga0070658_10005429_pt1 | contig 10341 bp, 11 predicted proteins | sample KBSC13metaG_FD_64664 | JGI IMG/M metagenome (GOLD analysis project Ga0070658, IMG submission 64664) | Corn rhizosphere microbial communities from Kellogg Biological Station, Michigan, USA - KBS C1-3 metaG | ecosystem: Host-associated > Plants > Roots > Rhizosphere > Soil ... | reverse complement strand
CTTGCCCACGTGGACGGTTCAGGGACGGCGGGTACCGGCGGGGGTCCCGGAGGCGCCGGAGGTCCAGGAGGCCCTGGAGGGCCGGGGGGTCCCGGAGGTCCGGGAAGGCCTGGAGTTCCAGGATTGCCGGGAGCGCCCGGAGGCGCGAACGGGCCGGCGGGCGGTCCAACGACCCCTGGCGGTGCAAGCTCAGGAGGAAGTAGATCCTGAACGAGCAATGCAGCAGCCGGCATCAGCGGGGTGACATCGCCGAGATTGGGTTGTGGCACTGGCATAAGCGCGGCGATAAACTCGGGCGGGAGTGCCGGCGGACGTACCTTCGCAAGAGCTCGCTCGTGTGGGATGAGTCTCGCTGTTTTATGTTTCGTCTTCGTCAGTTGTGCCACGCTGCGTTGGCCGGGCGAACGTGCACTGAGAAGGGAGGCGAGACTCGCCGCTCCATGTGCGAGAGGAGAATTCGCGGCAACTCCGAGGTTAAGCGCGAGGGGAATCGAACTCCCAGCCAGCGTAAGACCAATCGCCACAAGCGCAATTCGGCGTCCTCGGCCTTTTCCGCTCCAGTTGAACGTGGCTCCCAACAAACGCACTCCCAGCGGCGCTCTCGCCGACTCACAGCTGCGGGTGCAGCGTCAGTACACATTAACACACGATTAGGGAGGTTTAACAACCTGAGAATTAACAACGTTCCAAAGTTGGACAAGACCTACCAACGAAGTAGCGGCGCCACTTGATTTCCGCGGGCGATGGCGCGGGAGTCATCTCATACGAAGAATGCTGCTGTTTTCGTCGAAGGCGAAGGATCAGCTCGAACAGGCCGCCGCCAACCGGGGGGTGCGGTGCTGGCTGCGCGTACCGCTCCTTTCAACGCGATGCTGCGCAAGCCGTTATTGCCAGTCATAGCTGAGCTCCACCGTGGATAATTCACAGCGTCCGCTGCTGCTATCGGCCAATCGGAATCGAGACATCCGCTGCAACCTTTACCGGTATTCCACTCCTGCCTTGGCGAAATACTCCTCCATCCTCGCCATCCCCAGTTTTGACAACGCAACTACTGTCACTCGCCGGTCGCGTCGGCCACTTCGCCGATCGATAAGCCCCATGCGTTGGAGTTGGCTAAGCCACCGCAATCCTGTGGTGACAGCCACGGACGCAGTCTCGCACAATCGCGTCACTGCTAGTTCTTCGTTCTGCAGCAAGCCGGCGTAGAGCGCCAGTAGGAGGTCCCAGGCGGGATCACCAAATACGTCAGCGCCAAAGATCGCCTCGCGGCGCCGTCGATCTCGCAATATCGCGTACATGAGATCTGCGGAGATTTCCTCCGTCAGTCCGTGAACTTCAAAGTCCGTCAGCACGGACCGGAGCTGCTTCAACTCCGCGATTGCAGTCTCAATGTGGCGCTTGGCGTCGGCTCGCGAGTTGCTCACAGTGGGCAAAGACAAACCCTTCGGTGGTGGCAGTCAGTGCATGACGCACGCTGGATTCTGACGCAAGCCCGGAAGCCCTCGGGTAAGGCGCCATTAACGAATTACTGACGAAAAAACGGTTTCCCATTTTGAGACAGTCGTTAAATTGGCGGAAGCAGAGGTACTTACGTTGCTCTAGGGGGGTTTTGAAACGCGTTTAGTACCTTAAAAGGGGGCTCCAGTGTGTAACGAAAACCATTTTGACATCCTGAGCAACGCGATTGAGCATCTGAAGGCTGCGCTTTCCAACTTGGATAAAGCCGAAGCGCCTGCGCAAATCGGCGCCTATGTCGATTTGGCCCTATGCCAGTTGCAAGAGACGGTCGTGCTCAATGAGACGCTGACGCAAGGCGTATCACTTCCTGGTGCAACTGAGCACTAGGCTCGGCGATCACGCCAGCGCCGCGGGCAGGGTGCTGCTTAAATTGGAATGCCGTTGTCCGAGAGCGAAACAAAATAATCGTCCATGGTTTCGAATGCGCGCTCAGAAATTTCGACCCAGACGCGCCTGCCATCGAGCGGATCGCGAATCCGCTGAATCATGTTTTCGCTATGAAGTTTGTCGATCCAGCGGAGTGCGGTCGTGGGTGGAACTGCCGCAGCTATGCAGAGACTAGAAACGGATATGCGCTGCTGCTCGTAACGAAGAACATACAATTCAAGCAAAATATCCCAGGCCGGATCAGCGAAGAGGTCGGGCGAGAAAAATGTTCTTCGCGCCGCACGCGCTGCAATCATGCGACGAGCAAGTCGCTCCGGCGCAATCCGAGCGTTTGCTGCGCTAGGTGCTTGATCATTCTGCCACTCTCCGGGTGTAAAGATGAGATCGTCCCCGTTCGCGCTTTGCCCGCTGTGAAGTCGAACTACGTTCTGCATGCTCTGAACCCTTACACTGCATCGGATACTGATGAATGTTTCTATGCTCCCCAATTAGGGTTAACGAAACCTTGCAACATCGTCCAAAAGGCACCAATTTCCGGGACTTAAGTGACATGGTGCCAAGGGAGTTCACGTGAACGGCAGCTCGGTTCTAACGACTCGGATCACGTTCTCTCGATCCGATATGCGGGGCACAGTCCAGGCGCGCGTTGGCCGGCAATCTCGGCTTCCCAGGCTCGGTGAAGCTCCGGGCGCCGCCGTCTAACTGACATTAGAGCCTCGTCACTCCCGTGCTCATTCTAACAAAAGCACGGTTCATCAAGCCGATGCCGGACGCTGTTAATTGCACGGAGACCGCGCGATGGTCTTTGACGTCGCCACTGATCGACACGAGTCCTGCCTGTTGTAGTTTCAGGAGGGCACGTTGTGTGGTGTTTCGAGGGAGGTTGGCACGTGCCGCCGTGGTTCGAATGGAGCATCCCTTCGCCCGAAGCTCTATGGAGCACAGCGCAAGCATGGCGACCCAAGCGGACGGGGTAAGGACCCCATTGCCAACTTCGGATTGGGCTGCCTTGCGCATTCGCAAAAAGCGGCGGGCTTCAGCTTCCACGCCTGCAGCTAGTGCATCAGACGGTTCGTTGATCATCAGCGATGATTTCTACCTGGCGCTGTATTGAGAGGCGCATCTCGTCAGGAAAACAACTCGAATTAGAAGTCAAGCTCGCTATTATTGTGTCTTGCTCCACTTTAGGCTCATGCCCATGGCAGGCAACTTGCGGGTCTTGCCTTCGGGAGCTTATAGGGGCGTCATGACGTCTGAGCGGGCATCGGTGGCGCTTGACATGCGGCAAGCTGGAGCGACTTACCGCGAAATAGCCGCCCGTCTCGCTGTCTGTGATGTGCGCGCTCGCCAGCTTGTCCTTGCTGCGTTGAAGAAACGGCCCGGATTTCGGACATCACAAGCTGAACGGGAAGCTGCTTTGGACAGCATCTTCCTGTTCCACCCGGCTGCTAGAAACAGGGTACGCTAAGCGAGATTGAACTGCTGGCAGTGAGCAGCGTTTCCGTCTGAACGATCAGGTTAAATTGGTAATTCCATCTTTCCGCGGGACCATACACTTGCGCGCCATTCGTCCGATTCGGAGGTGTGATTAAGGCCTGCCTGATGAAGCTGCTGCACAACCCTCCCTCAGAGAGGCGTTCATGAAACAGCTGTTTGTCGTGCGAAAGCAACCGCTGCTCTTAGGACTCGCAGCTATGGCTACTGGCGCGCACGCCGGAGTTATGGGATCCACGTCGCGAGCGACTGTTTCAATCGGTGTTATTGTTCCTCCGCATGTCACTCTTAGAGTTATGTCCTCGGGAAAGCAGGTAGACACGGCTGAGCAAACTGTCTGCGTTTGGAGCAGCGGACTTTTTCGCTACCACGTGGAACTGGATGTTTCAGATTACGAACCTGGGTCGCGAGCGTTAGCACGGGCGCCATCAGATCCTCTCTTTGGAATCCAGACTTGCGGCCCAATTCGACCGGCCAGTGCAGCTGTCAGGACGACCTTGGCTCATGGCGAAGGCGCCGCGACCAAGCCGGCGACGATTTTGATCGTTCCTGAGTGACATCGCAGGTCTTTCTCCCGAGTTTCCGCATGGGTTGCTCCTGGAGATTTCTCTACATCCCAGCGAGGTTGACCGATTTTTAACGCATTGTCGCCAGTTTATCCGAAATGGAGATAAACGGACTGGAGTGGACGATGGGTGGCTTAATGACGCGAAGCGTGCTGCTTGCCTGTTGCGCGATGGGGGCGTCGACTAGCTCATTCGCAGCGACGCAGGGCTCAGTCGGGGCTACCTCGACGGGTTCGGTATCGATAAGCGCAACCGTTCCCGGCCGAGTGCAGATTTCCGGTCTCACTGACTTGAACTTCGGCACCGTCGATCCGGCCGCTGCTGCCACGAGCACCGAAGATGTTTGCGTCTGGAGCAATACCAGTGGCAAGGCTTACCAGATTACCGCCGCGGGAAGCGGCGCCGCAAATGCGTTCACGTTAACCGACGGTACCAACACCCTCGTCTATGGCATTCAATGGGCGGATAGCTCCGGCCAGTCTTCGGGCACTGAGCTGACCAGCGGTACGCCGCTTGGAGCTCAGGTTTCGACGGCGACGAACCCGACCTGCTCGTCAGGCCCGACGAAGACCGCGAGTCTCATCGTCAATATGAGCGCCGCAAATCTGCAGGCCGCCGCAGCGGGTGCCTACACAGGTACACTGACGTTGGTCGTTGCTCCTCAGTGACAGGAACGACGCCGTGGCGCCTGGATCCGCTCAGCGCAGCCAGTCCGCTCGTAATTCGCGGCGGCTGACGGTTGCCGGTCGACTGGGAGCGTGTGCGCTCCTTGTTTTGGCAAGTCGCGCGGCAGCCGCCGATCAAGCTCGAATCAGCGCTCTGTCAGATGTCGCCTTTGGAACGATCGCCAGCTTCACATCTGATTGGGTTCGAAGCCAGAGCGTCTGCCTCTCGGCCAAAAGTCCACCGACCAATCTTTACAGGATCACCGCCACTGGATCGGGAGCAGGGGGCAGCTTTGTACTGGACTCGGGAAGTGAGAAACTTTCGTACGATGTCCAGTGGGCTGACAGTTCCGGCCAGACTGCCGGAACGCAGCTCGTTCCCAACCAGCCTTTGACGGCGCAGCAAAGCTCTGTCAGCTCGAGTGACCCCGGTGATTGTTCGAAAGGGCCAGCCACTACAGCAAGCCTAATCGTTATCCTGCGCTCCTCCGCTCTGGCCGCTGCAAGCAGCGGGACGTACAGCGGGTCGCTGACGCTCCTCGTCGCCCCGGAATGATGGGCCGAGAACGTGCGCCGTATCATTCCCTTCTTGTGCCTCGCTGTCTTAACCATGTTTGGAAACCAGACCGCTGCCGCAGAGACCGGAGGAGCACGAATTGAGTCTCTCGGCATACCTGAGGGGTTTGGTGAGCTGGCAAGCAATCATGAAATTTTAGTCGATCTCTACTTTGGCGGTCGCAAGATCGGCGAGGCGATGGTGCTGGTCAGGCCGGGGCAGGTAAAATTTAAAGATCCTGCAAAGGTTCTTTCGCTAATTCCTAATCTCAAGGAATCGGCCGAACTCACAAGTGCCCTCGGCGGAGGATTGTCGTCGAACGTTGGGCTTGTTTGTGCCGAAGGTTCGAGCAACGACTGCGGCATGCTCTCACCCGAGATAGTGGGGGTCATCCTCGATGAAGACCGGTTTCGCCTCGACGTGTTCGTGAATCCCAGGTTCCTCGCACCCATATCTGAGCACGAGCAGCTCTATCTTCCTACTCCCACTGCGCCGCTGTCGCTTACCAGCTCGGTCGGACTGGCGCTGTCAGGCTCGAATGAGAGTTCGAGCGTCTACAACCTCCAGAATCGGACTATTCTGGGCTTCCACGACGCACGGATCCGCACCGACAGCTCATTTGCCTCGAAATATGGTTTCGGTGTGGACACGCTCGTCGGCGAACTCGACCGACCCGGAGTTCGCTATTCTGCGGGACTATTCTGGGCTCCGGGACTCGATTTGACGGGGCAGCGGCGAATTGCCGGCATTGGAGTAGCCACGCAGTTCGACACCAGAGCCGACCGCGACAGCTTGACGGGAACGCCCTTAGTCCTGTTCCTCTCGCTGCCCGCCCGAGTTGATTTCCTAGTCGATGGCCGACTCGTCAGTTCCAGCGCCTATGAAGCCGGGAACAACGTTCTCGACACCGCAAACCTGCCGGACGGGTCGTACGTTCTCCTGCTTCAGATCCACCAGGCCAACGGAACAGTGCGCGAAGAGCGAAGATTCTTCGCGAAGAGCACCCAGATCGCACCCGTCGGACAGCCAATCTGCTTCGCTTACGCAGGGTTGCTCGCCAACACGCGTCATGGGCAAGCGATAAGCGTCTCCAGACAATTGTTTTACCAAGTCGGAGCTGCCCGCCGGCTCGGCAGCGCGCTTGCTGTCGACCTGTCAATCGCGGGGAACAACAATAAACCATTGGTCGAAGCCGGCGCTTGGCTCATAACTCGGTTGGCGCGCGTCCGAGTTGCCGCTCTTGTCTCAACGAAAGGCGATCGCGGAGCCCTGCTGCAGCTGGCATCCGCTAACGTCGGTGCGGTCAACATAAATTTCGATCTCAGGCGGGTCTGGAGTCACGATGGAAAACCATTGATTCCATTCTCAAACTACGTCGACACGTTCGACTCCGTTGCCGCGGACGGACGGCAAATCGGCCAAGGCGGTTTTGTTCAGGCCAGCGGGAGCATCGGCTATCGGTTTGGAGCAGCTTATTTCGCGATGATCGGCTCTCTTCGCAAAGACGATGGCCTGCCAAGCGACTACAGTGTCGGACCTAGCCTGAACTGGCCGGTGGTGAATGCGAACGGACTCCAGGTGGCGCTTCAGGCAGACGCGCAGCTGACCCGAACGACAAAGTCCGCCTACGTGGGCATGCGCATTTTCTTCACGTCCCACAACTACTCGCTGTCGAGCAGTGCCGGAGGACGAAGCCTGTCAGGAAAGGACGATCGTGGGGCATCGAGACTGCGAGTAGTCGGCGATGCGGCTATCCACATGTCCTCCGCTGACGAAAACGGCACGAATATCTCGGCCGCTGCGGGGCTAAGTCGCGAAATTGATTCGACCACGGGCCGGGGCGAAGTCTTTGTTTACAGCCGCTTCGGCAGCGCTCACGGCCAAATTCTTCACGATTTTGAGGGCAGCGACCGAACCCAGTACGGCCTGTCAATCCAGACCGGGGCAGTGGTCAATCGCGAGGTCGCAATGGTGGGAGGCCGCAACCTTGCCGAAAGTGGGCTCGTCATTTCAATCGACGGCTCCGCTAACTCGGAATTCGAGGTCCTAATCAATGGTCAGCCCCGCGGCCGAGTAAGGCCTGGTTCTCGACTGCCGGTCTTTCTCGAGCCGTACCGAACTTATTCAGTAAGGCTGCGTCCAGTGGACGCCGCATCCGTGTGGTATGACTCGGCATCCCGGGATTTCACCTTGTACCCGGGGAATGTCGAGCACGTCGAATGGCACGTCGAGCATCTCGTGACGATCTTCGGACGAGCTATCTGGGCGAATGGTGAACCAGTGGCAGACGCACTGGTCAGATCTCGGCGCGGCATCGGCCAATCCAACACCTCCGGGTACTTTCAGATCGATGCTAGCGGCAATGATGTGCTTTCGTTTACCACCGCTCAGGGCCAAGAATGCAGCGTCACACTCGAGACGCTCGATAAGAAGGACTACCATTCACTTGGGAGGGTGATTTGCAGATAGGCTTCGTCCGCGTCATCGCACTCGCTGGCGTATTGATGAGCCTCGATCTCGCAGCGCCTCTTGCGCAAGCGCGGGCCGAATTGGTCCTAAGCCAGCTTGTTGTCGAGCTTTCGCCGGGCAACCATTCTCGGAGTGATGTGGAGGTGCTGAACACCGGACCGGATCGCGCCTTCGTCACCGTCGAGCCTCGCGAGATCCTCGCGCCTGGAACCGCGATGCAGTCGCGGAACTCGGAGCAGGACCCTGAAAAGCTCGGCCTGCTGGCTGCTCCAGCGCGACTCATACTCGAGCCCAGAGAGCGGCGGCTGATCCGAATTGCGTCGATCGCCCCACGGTCCGATGGCGAGCGCGTCTACAGGGTGACCATCAAACCCGTGGTCGGAAAGCTCTCGTCGGAGGCATCGGGGCTGAAGGTTCTGGTCGGCTACGACGTGCTTGTACTCGTTCGTCCACGGGAGCTGAAGCCACACGTCGTTGGAACGCGAAACGGTACCAGGCTAAGTTTGCACAACGACGGCAATGCGAGTGTTGAGCTTGTCGCCGGAGAACGTTGCCAGCGGAAGGGCAATCACTGCGAACCTTTACCAGGCACCCGCCTATACGCCGGAGCGACCATAGAGCTTCACGCGGATGCGGGCGAGAGAGTGCTTTACAAGGGGAAGGTCGAAAACACGACCATGCTTCTGGAATTCTGATCCATTCGTCTCTGCGCTAACGCTTTCCGCTTTGATCTGCGAGTGCATCTGTCCTTCGGCCGTCCGCTCCTCGACGTAGCAAAGGCGAAAAAAACGCTGCTATGCTCCTAGCGGTTTTGCGATGAGCTCGCGAAAATAGGCGATCGTCCGATCCAACCCGTGGTCGAGGTCGATTTTAGGCTCCCACCCAAGCAACTTCCTTGCCCTGTCGATGTCCGGCCGGCGCTGCTTGGGATCGTCCGCCGGGAGATCGAGCTCTTGGAAATTCGCCGTAGTACCCGTCTTGGCGGACACTAATTTCGCAAGCTCTCGGATCGTGAATTCTTGGGGGTTGCCGAGGTTGATCGGTCCAGTAACCTCTTCAGGCGAATCCATCAGTCTGATGAGCCCGTCGATGAGGTCGTCGACGTAGCAGAAGCTGCGCGTCTGCGCCCCGTCGCCATAGATCGGAATCGCTTGCCCCTGGAGAGCGTGCACGATGAAATTCGAGACAACCCGACCGTCGTTGGGATGCATCCTTGGTCCATAAGTGTTGAATATTCTAGCGACCTTGATCTTCAGGCCCAACTGCCGCTTGTAATCGAAGAAGAGTGTCTCGGCGCACCGCTTTCCCTCATCGTAACAGCTCCTGGGCCCGATCGGGTTGACGTATCCCCAGTAATCCTCGGTCTGCGGGTGGACTGCGGGGTCGCCATAAACCTCGCTGGTCGATGCCTGCAGGATCGGCACGCCAAGCCGCTTCGCCAATCCAAGCATGTTGATGGCACCGTGCACGCTCGTCTTGGTCGTCTGGATCGGGTCGTGTTGGTAATGGACGGGACTAGCCGGGCAGGCGAGATTGTAGATCTGGTCGATTTCCACGTAGAGCGGGAAGGTGACGTCGTGGCGAAGCAGCTCGAAGTTGGGATTATCGAGCAGATGCAGGACGTTCTGCCGAGTACCTGTGAAGAAGTTGTCGACGCAAAGAACATCGTTTCCCTCTTCCAGGAGCCGCTCGCATAGGTGCGACCCCAGGAAACCCGCCCCGCCGGTGACCAAAATTCGCTTTTTGTCGGAATACTGTCTTTTCATGCGCCGCTGCTAATTCATTGCGGCTTGAAAATATATCGCCGGTCAGACATGCCCCGCCTTATCTGCTCGCAGGGAATCCCGGCCAGCGATGCTGGGCCAGCGACTTCAACGAAGGCTGCTGCTGGTTTCCAAGACCTTCGTACACCCACAGGTTTCGCATCACCGCAGGGACGTAATAGCGGGTTTCCCAATAGGGGACGCTCTCGATCCACAGCAAAGGATCGCCCTTGTCGGGGATCGTCGCCCAGCGCCCGACCGGAAGCGGGCCGGCGTTGTAGGACGCGATCACCTTGGGAAGCTGGTCGCCTGTGTAGGCGGAACGTCGCATCCGCTCGATGAAGCTCTGCCCGAACTCGAGATTATAGCGAGGGTCGTACAGGTATGACGGCGAGAACGGCATTCCGGCGTCGCGCGCTTCATCGGATGCGCTTCCGGGACGGACCTGCATCAGACCGACCGCTCCCGCGGGACTGACGGCGCGCACGCGGAAGTTCGATTCCTGGATGATGTGGGCGAAGGCGAGGTCGGGCTTAACCCGCCATCCGCGGACCGGCGCCCACGATGGCGAGGGGTAGCGTTCGGCTGCCGCGATCCGAACCCCGGGCTGGCCATTCGTCGCGAGCCAATATTGCGCACCGGCGAGGTTGAGCCGCTTGGCCACTTCGAGCAGCGCCGGCTGATCCGCGGGCGAGCCGATCTTCGCCTGATGCCTCAGCATTTCCTCGGCGAGCGCATTCTCGCCGATCCTCGCGAGTTCCTCGGCTCTCCGCACATTGGGGAGATTGTCGACGGTCGCGGTCGAGACCGGCGGCGCGGGCGGAAGGCTGGTGCTCGTTCCCAGAGTTTCGCGGGCGAGAAGGCCGTAAAAGCTCTCAGCTGAGGTGGCGGCCGCCGTGAGCAGCCCTTGCACCGCCTGCGGG